>Ga0075015_100000915_pt1 | contig 10711 bp, 7 predicted proteins | sample AleBraG_ABR_2013_FD_71476 | JGI IMG/M metagenome (GOLD analysis project Ga0075015, IMG submission 71476) | Freshwater sediment microbial communities in response to fracking from Pennsylvania, USA - Alex Branch Run_MetaG_ABR_2013 | ecosystem: Environmental > Aquatic > Freshwater > Creek >...
AAGGTGACCGCCACGGCGGGCATCTGTGACTCGCGGGCCAGGTGCAGCCATCGGCGCCGGCGGACCGCATCCAGGCCCAGGGTGTCGATGACAGTTGTCAGTCCGCGCCCAACGCGCATCCGAACCATCTCGTCGAGGACGGCGAACGCGTCCGCGCTGGCGTCCAGGTCGTCCTCGCCGGTGCCCACCAGCGCCCGCAGCCGGTCCGACGAAACGATCTGCTCAGGCCTGAAGTTCTCCGTCGCCCACGTGCTCTTTCCGCTGGCGCCGGGCCCGACCAGGACCACCAGGCACGGGTCCGGCAGGTCGACGCGGGCGGCGCCGCCCGTGCCGTGCGAAGTCACCAGCGCCGCCGTGGCCGATGGGCTGAGGTCGACACCCGTCCAGTGTGCCCGGTCCAGGCCCGCGCGGCCCGCTGCGCTGGCCAAGGCGTCATAGGCTGGCTGCCATGGGGAAGGTCTTCGACGGCATCGATGATGGGCTCGCCGGCTGGCTGGCGGGCCAGCCGGTGTTCTTCGTGGCGACCGCCCCGCTGGCCGGCGACGGCCTGGTGAACTGCTCGCCGAAGGGCCTGGTGGGGACCTTCGCCGTCCTCGATGCCCGCACGGTCGCCTATCTCGACCTGACCGGCTCTGGTATCGAGACGGTGGCGCACCTACGTGAGAACGGGCGCATCGTCGTCATGTTCTGCGCGTTCGACGGGCGGCCCCGGATCGTGCGCCTGCACGGGACCGGCCGGGTTGTCCTGCCCGGGGACCCGGGCTTCGACGACCTCGTCGGCAGGTTCGGCGAGCATCCGGGCGTGCGTTCGGTCATCGTCATCGACCTGCAGCGGATCTCGGACTCCTGCGGCTACGCCGTTCCCAGACTGGACTACGTCCAGGACCGCGACGTGCTGGACCTGGACGCCGCGAAGAAGGGGCCAGACAAGCTCGCCGCCTACCGGGCGCAACGCAATGCCGTCAGTATCGACAACCTGCCGGGCCTACCGCCGACCGTCGCCGCGGCGGCTTCGGCGCAGGCTGGCGCCCCGCCACCGGGATAGCACCGACCAGGCCGTGGCGGCGGCGTGCATCGTCTGGGGTCAGAACAGGACCCTGGTGGCCCACAGTGGCGAGTCCGGGATCTGGGTGTCGGGACGGCGACCGGCCATGAGCCGCGCGAAGTCCAGTGCCGGCATCTGCATCTGTTCGCCTCCGTGCCCGGCCTGGAACCGGCCCCCGGCGTCGCCGCCGAGGGTCAAGGTGAAGGGCTGGCCGTGCCGCTGGCCCCAGTCCGTGACGATGTCGGCGACGACCCTCGCGTCGACAACCGGATCGATGGAGGGTTCCTGTCCCAGTGCCCGTGCCAGGTCGAGTCGGTGCGCCCACACGTCCCGGGTCAGGACGACGGCGCACAGCTCGCCCATCGACGTCCGGCTCGGCATCCCCTCATACCAGGACCCTGCCTCGTCGACGCTGATCGGAGCCCACCCGAGCAGTCGGGCGCGGCGAGCTCTGCCGGCGACGGCTTTGGGGACCAGGTCGGCCAGAAGGATGAGCAGGGCGTCGTCCGGCTGGTGGCGCAGCATGTCGATCTGCCGGTGGTTCATCGCGTCAAGACCGCTGCCGTCGAAGCTCTTGCGGTGCCGCACGCCCCAGGCGAACTGGCGGACGAACACCGGCATCGATGCGTGGCCCTGCGCCGCGCCGACCAGGTGCGCCACCATGTCGCGCACCGACCAGCCGGTGCAGTCGGTCGGCAGCTGCCAGTCCTGGTCCGAGAGCCGCGCCAGATCAGCCAGCAGCGCGGCGTAGACGTCCAGCGCCAGCTGGTCCGCCTCGGGACCTGGGGTGATGCGAGGCAGGCAGGTCGTCTCGAGCGGCAGTGATGTCATGGCCGGTCCTCGGGGAGATGGGTGGCCCGCTTTCTGTGGGCCCGAAGGTGCTGCACGAACATGTCGACGACGTCGTCGACCCGCCGCAACCACCGGTCGCCGCCGGGGTCGTTGGCCATCTGCTGAGCGACCAGCCCGGCGGCCAGCGCGGTGACCAGGTCGATGTCGTCCGCCTCGGTGATGCCCGCCCCGGCCAGGTAGTCGCACAGTCGCAGGTAGCTGTCCAGGCTCGACTGGTAGGCCTCGGCGGACGCCACCCAGCCGGGGACGGCGTTGGTGAACAGGAGCCGGTAGCGGGCCTGGTCGTCCTGACAGAACCCGATCCACATCTGCAGGAGCGCAGCCAGGCGCCGGGTCGGCGAAGCCTTCGCCGGCTGCGAAGCCGCGACAGCTGCGATCTGGTCGTCCAGGGCCCGGTACCCGTCGACGAACAAGGCGTCCAGGATCGCAGCCTTGCTGTCGAAGTACGAGTACAGCGACGGCGCCCGCATGCCCACACTGGCTGCGATGTCTCGCAACGACAGTGCCTCAAGCCCGGACCCGCTGGCCAGCGCCCACGCGGCATCGAGAACTGCCCGACGGGTCTGCGCCCGACGGGCCTGGACCCGGCTGGGACCGGCACCCAGACTGACCACGCTCACGCAAACTCCTAACGTTGTTAGAATCTCCTAACAGACTTAGGAGACCATGGGGCGGGGATGGTGTCAAGGTCGGTTCGTCGTCGCAGGCGCTGCTGCCGGACCGTCTGGGCGCACCAGGATCCGATCCCAGCGCCGCCTGACCCAGTTGCCCCACGGCGGGCACTGCCGCGGACCAGCGATCCGCTGGACACCCCGTGCGGCCTGGACTGATGGTGGACCTGACCTGGTGCAGGGGCTGGCTTCGGCGCTGGGGCGGCTGCGGGGCCGCTGTGGTGTGGGTGCTACCGGTGTGCGGCTGCGACGAGTGCTTGGAACAGCCGCGGGTCCTGACCGACCTCGGGGTGCCACAGCACACCCAGCGCGAATGGCTGGGAGGGGTCTTCGACGGCTTCGATGGCTCCGTCGTCGGCCCAGCCGACGACTGTCAGCTTCCCCGCGTCGAGCACGCCTTGGTGGTGGTACGACCGCACCTGGACCTGCCCCCCGAGGATGCGAGCCAGCTGCGAGGCCGCGTCAATCCTGACGCCGTGGTCGCCGTACTGGCCGGCGGCGGGCCGGTGGTCGTGATGGCCGACCAGCTCCGGCAGGTGCTGGTGCAGGTGCCCGCCGGCGGCGACGGTCATCAGCTGCATGCCTCGGCAGATCCCAAGTACCGGTGTCTGCGCCCGGCGCGCCGCGGCCAGCAGCTCCAGCTCGCCGCGGTCTCGGTCGCCGCGCAGCCCGGTCGTCTCCGGGTGGGCCTGCTCGCCGTAGTGGATCGGGTCGATGTCCGCGCCACCGGCCAGGACGAGCCCGTCCAGGGCGGCGAGGATCTCCGCCGGTTCGTCGTCCGGCGGAACCAGGACGGCGCGGCCACCGGCGTCACTGACCTGCTGGACGTACGCGTACGGCACGAGCGCCGCCTTGCTGTCCCACACACCCCATCGGGCCTGCTCGACGTAGGAGGTGATCCCGATCAGCGGACGCATCCATCCAGTGTGGGGGAATCGGGGACCGTGTGACACCGTTGACCACGCAGTAGCCGACGCCGACGCCGCAGACCCGCGGAGCCGGCGGGCCCACAGGTTCCGTGCCCAGCTGTCCGAAGGAGTCACCCGTGTCTTTGCCGCCGCTGGTCGAGCCCGCCGACGGGCTCACCGTCGACGAGGTACGCCGCTACAGCCGCCACTTGATCATTCCCGACGTCGGGATGTCCGGTCAGAAGCGGCTGAAGAACGCGCGCGTGCTGTGCGTCGGGGCTGGTGGCCTGGGCTCGCCGGCGCTGATGTACCTGGCCGCGGCAGGTGTCGGAACTCTCGGCATCGCGGAGTTCGACACGGTGGACGAGTCCAACCTGCAGCGCCAGATCATCCACGGCCACAGCGACATAGGCCGGTCGAAGGCCGAGAGCGCACGTGACTCAGTGCGCGAGATCAACCCCTACACCGAGGTCGTCCTTCACCAGACCCGGCTCGACTCGACCAACGTGATGGAGATCTTCAGCCAGTACGACCTCATCGTGGACGGGACAGACAACTTCGCGACCCGCTACCTGGTCAACGACGCCTGCGTGCTCCTCGGCAAGCCGTACGTGTGGGGGTCGATCTACCGCTTCGACGGCCAGGCGTCCGTGTTCTGGTCGGAGTACGGCCCCTGCTACCGGTGCCTGTACCCGGAGCCACCGCCGCCCGGCATGGTGCCTTCCTGCGCCGAGGGTGGCGTCCTGGGTGTGCTGTGCGCGTCGGTCGGGTCCATCCAGGTCAACGAGGCGATCAAGCTGCTGATGGGGATCGGTGAGCCACTGGTGGGCCGGCTGATGATCTACGACGCCCTCGAGATGACCTACCGACAGGTCAAGGTCCGCAAGGACCCGGAGTGCGCCATTTGCGGCAAGAACCCCACGGTCACCGAGCTGATCGACTACGAGGCCTTCTGCGGCTCCATCTCCGAAGAGGCGGCCGAGGCGGCGCGTGACTCGACGATCTCGGTACGGGACCTGAAGGCGATGAAGGACGCCGGGGAGGACTTCCTGCTCGTCGACGTCCGCGAGCCCGGCGAGTTCGAGATCGTGTCCATCCCCGGCGCGGTGCTGATCCCCAAGGGCGAGTTCCTGAACGGGTCCGCGCTCGAGGGCCTGCCCCAGGACCGCACGATCGTCGTCAACTGCAAGACCGGGGTCCGTTCCGCGGAGGTGCTTGCCATCTTGAAGGGCGCCGGCTTCGCCAACTCGGTGCACGTCGGCGGCGGCGTCCTGGCCTGGGTCAACCAGATCGAGCCGGACAAGCCCTCGTACTAGATCCGGCCCGGCCGTGTCGGCGGGCGGGCGTCCTCACAGGGCGCCTGCCCGCTGCAGGTACGTCAGGGACAGCCAGCCGATCGGGATCGGCACCCAGAACGTCGCGATCCGGTACAGCAGTACCGCCGAGACCGCGATCGACCCCGGCAGGCCGGCGGCGGTGAGCCCGCCGGCCATCGCCACCTCGATCGCTCCGATGCCGCCGGGGGTCGGCACCACCGCGCCGACCACCGATCCGGCCAGGTACACCACGGCAACCGCAGCGAACGTCAGGTGGCCGTCGAAAGCACGTACCGAGGTGAACAGGGCGCCGATGTAGGCCAGGTTCAGCAGCAGGGCCCCACCGATGCCGGTGGCCAGCTTGGACGGCACCTGGAAGACGGCGACCAGGCGCGGGATGACCCGGCTGACCAGCGGCCGGACCCGGGACTGGATCAAGCGCCGCCCGACCGGCAAGGACAGGGCCACGATCGCGGCGCTGACCACGACCAGGACCGCGATGACCGCAGCCTGCGGCGGGGCGAACGAGCTCTCCGCGCCGGTCCCGGCCAGCACACCGAACAGCACCAGCAGCACGACGTGGCCGATGAACATGATCAGCTGGACCAGGCCGACGCTGCTCACCGCCACCGCCGGGTCCACCCCGGACCGCTCCAGGAACCGGACGTTGATGGCCACAGTGCCCACCGCCGTCGGCGCAAGCAGCCCCGCGAAGCCGACGGCGTACTGTGCCAGTGTCGCCCGGAAGAGGCTGATCTTGGCGATCACGAAGCCGACACACGTCATGCCCGCGCCGAGATAGGTCAGCACCGCCAGCAGGAACGTCAGCGTGGTCCAGCGCCAGTCCAGGCTGGACAGCTTGGTGAAGTCGACCTTTGTGAACTGGGTGGCGATCACGTAGATCGCAACGGCGCCGCCCAGCACCGCGATCGACCCGCGCAGGGTCAGCCGCTCAAGCTTGATCTCCTCGACCTCTGGATCGGCGGGAGTCACGTCGATGATCTGCGTCCGCAGGTCGTGCAGCAGCCCCTTGTGCTCCTTCAGCAGCGCCCTGGTCGACCGGGCCAGGGCGATGCTCTGCAGCAGCGGCAGAGCGTCGATCACCGGATTGGGGCCCAGCACGTCCACGGCCGAGCGGACCGCCCGCTCCGGTCCCACCACGACGGCCACCGTTGTCAGCAGCTGCACCGTGTCCAGGCGAAGCGCGATGTCAGACGCAGCGATCTCCCCCGAGTTGACCTCCAACAACGCGACCTCGTCGTCGGCGGTCAGCAGGATGTGCTCCCCGGTCAGGCCGCGGTGCACGATCTTTCGGTCCTGGAGCAGCTTCAGCGACTCCCAGATCCGGGTCAGGGTCCAGTCGCTGAGCGGCTCGGGGTCCGGCGCGTTCTCGTCGCGCATCGACTCCTCGTACGACGCCAGCGTGGTGCCGTCCAGGTCGCGGAACGCGACCAGCGCCGCGAACGGCCCCACCTCGCAGGCGGCCAGCAGATCCGGCGTCGCCACCCCGGCCTCGTGGACGTACAGCGCCATCAACGCCATGTGGTCGATCGCGCTGCGGACGGTGAGGAACGGACGCCGCGTCGCCGGGGCCCGCAGCCGCACCCGGCGCCAGATACGCGAGACCAGCGCCGAGCCGAAGGTGTCCCGGTCCAGCACCGACACCCGAAGCCGGGTACCGTCTCGCTGCTTGCCCAGGTAGCGGCGCGGCTCGACGGAGTCCTCGTAGATCCGCTCCAGCCGGACCACCGGGTTGCCGGCCGACATCAGCGCATCGGCGACCTCGGTGCCGCGGGGGCGGGTGCTGGCCGCGCCGATGCCATAGCGGACAGCGAGCCCGACCGACCACCCGATCAGCAGCGACACCAGCTGAGACAGGGCGGTTACCTTGCCTGACAGCACCCCGGCGATCACGACGGACCCGACCGAAACGCTGGCCACCAGCTGCCACACCCGCCGGCCACTGATCTGCGACAAGGTCAAGAACGCCACGATCCCGGCCAGCAGACCCTGAGTGGGACTGGACCTGACCCCGCTCTCCAGCTCCTTGGTCAACGCCTCAAGCAGACGCCCCGGGTGCTCATGCTCCACCCAGTACCGGAACAGGCCCGCAGTCGTCGCCGCGAGTGTCGCCGCGATCAGCGCATCGAGCAGCTGCCACGGACGCCGTCGCAGCAGCATGTCCAGCGACAGCCCCACCGGCAGGGCGAGCACACCGATCCCCGCCACATAGGTGACCAGCAGCAGCAGCAGCTTGGGCAGCCCCGACGTCGACCGGAAGATGTCCTGCTCCAGACCGGTGGACGTACCGGCGGCCACATTGCCCAGCACCAGCGGCACCGCGAGCAGGACAACGCTCACCATCAGCCGCGCCAGGTCGGCCGGGCGGCGCGCCCTGCGCGGCAGCGGAGGCTCGACGACCACCACCCCGCGGGCGTTGGTCGTCTCGGTCGCCGCGTGACTCACATCGGGAGTCTGCCATCCGACGGTGGCCCAGGCAGGCAGGTGGCTGACAAGATCCGCCGGTGGACCCAAGCCTTCCAACGCCCTACGCCGAGCGCGTCCTGGACCTGGTCGACCTCATCCCGGCCGGCAGCGTCCTTGCGTACGGAGACATCGCCGAGCTGCTCGGCGAAGGCGGGCCCCGCCAGGTCGGCCGGGTGATGGCCCTGTGGGGCGGCGCAGTGCCCTGGTGGCGCGTCGTACGGGCCAGCGGTCACCCAGTCGCCGGCCTCGAACGGGAGGCCCTGCACCGACTGCGCGCCGAGTCCGCGCCCATGGCCGCAGGCGGCAGCCGGGTCGACATGGCGCTGGGCCGCTGGCGGCAGGCCCCCGACAGCGCCCCCTTGGCCCGACACGCCGAACGGCAGGACCCGCCACCCTTGGACGTCCCCGCCGCAGGCGCGGGCGCCGCTGCCCTGTCGGGCGACTCTGCTGTGATGGACCCGTGACCAGGACCACGACGGCGCGCCCGACCTACCGCCTGGTCCGGGCCCACCGGCTGAAAGCGGAGCCGGCCGTCCTGGACGACTCCCAGCAGCGCGTGGTCGACGCGGCGGCCCACCCCGGGCACGGGCCCATGCTGGTCCTGGCTGGCCCCGGAACTGGCAAGACCACCACCTTGGTGGAGGCCGTGGCCGCCCGGGTCGCCTCAGGCACCGACCCGGACCGGGTCCTGACACTGACGTTCAGCCGCAAGGCCGCCGCCGAGCTGCGGACCCGGATCGCTGCCAGGCTCGACCACACGGTGATGGCCCAGAGCGCGTGGACCTTCCACGCGTTCGCCTACGCACTGGCCGGCGAGACCCGCCCTCCCGAGGACGCCGGGCGCCCCCTTCGTCTGCTGTCCGGACCCGAACAGGACGTTGTGGTCCGTGACCTGCTCGCCGGCGACATCGCCGAGGGCTCGGTGGTGTGGCCGGCCGAGCTGGCGGTGGCCCTTCGCACCCGCGGCTTCGCCGACGAGCTGCGTGCGCTGCTGGCGCGGGCCCGCGGACTGGGGTTGGAGCCGGCGGACCTGCGGCGCCTGGCGGACCCCATGCGGCCGGACTGGGCGGCCGCCGCGGACTTCCTCTCCGAGTACCTGGACAACCTCGACTCGCAGGGACTGCTCGACTACCCCGAGCTGGTGCACCGCGCTGTGCTGTACGCGCAGTCCCCAGCAGGACGCGACGCGCTGCGCGCCCGCTACGACCTTGTCCTGGTCGACGAGTACCAGGACACCGACGTCGCCCAGGAACGCCTGCTCCAGGCGGTGGCCGGTGACGGCCGGGACCTGGTCGTGGTGGGCGACCCCGACCAGTCGATCTACGCCTTCCGTGGGGCGCAGGTCCGCGGCCTTCTGGAGTTCACCGACCGTTTCCGCCGCCGCGACGGCGGCGCCGCGACCGTGCGGACCCTGCAGGTGTCGCGGCGAGCGGGAGCCACGCTGCTGGCCGCCTCACGTGAGGTGGCCAGGCGGATGCCGCTTGCCGGGGCCGGCCTGTCGGAGCACCTGCGTCAGCACCGCAGTCTCGTCGTCGGTCCCGGGCTCGGCCACGGCCAGGTCCAGGTCCTCACCTTCCCTTCGCTAGGCGGCCAGCTCGAGGCGGTGGCGGACCTGCTGCGCCGCGAGCACCTCGACGACGGCACCCCGTGGTCGCAGATGGCGGTCCTGGTCCGCTCGGGCGCGCGGTCGGTCCCGTCGGTCCGCCGGGTGCTGGGCTCGGCCGGGGTCCCCCTCGAAGTCGCCGGGGACGAGCTGCCGCTGGCACGCGAAGCGGCGGCCGCACCCCTGCTGCTGGCGTTGCGTGCCGTCACAGATCCCTCGACGCTGACCGCGGACGTCGCCCGCACCCTGCTGGTGTCCCCCCTCGGCGGAGGCGACGTCAGCCGCATCCGACGGCTGGGCCGCATGCTGCGCGAGCAGGAGCGCATCGCGTCGGTCAGCGACGACACCCCGCTGGGGCGGCTGCCCAGACCCAGCGAAGAGCTGGTGCGCGAGGCGGTCGCGGACCCGGCCACCCTGGTCGCCTTCGGTGGCGTCGACGACCCGGTGGTCGGCCCCGCGGTCCGGCTCGGCCGGCTGCTGGCCCGGGCCCGGGCACTGGCCGAGGCAGGGGCCAGCGCCTATGACGTCTTGTGGTCGCTGTGGGACGCCACGACCTGGCCGAGGCTGCTCGAACAGCGTTCGATGGCCGGTGGCCCCGCCGGGGCCGCCGCCGACCGCGACCTCGACGTCGTGGTGGCGCTGTTCGACCTGGCGGCCAGAGACGCCGAGCGGGCCGAGCGCCGCGGTGTGGGGGTGTTCCTCGACGAGATCCAGGCGCAGCAGATCCCCGCGGACACGCTGTCCGAGCAGAGCCTTCGGGGCGAGGGGGTGCGGGTACTGACCGCGCACCGAAGCAAAGGGCTCCAGTGGTCGGTGGTCGCGGTCGTCGACGTGCAGGAAGACCTGTGGCCCGACCTGCGGCACCGGGGGTCGCTGCTGGGCGCCGACCGCCTCGGAGTGGACGGGCTCACCGACCCGATGCCCGTGTCGGCCCGGCTGGCCGAGGAGCGGCGCCTGTTCTACGTGGCGGTCACGCGCGCCAGCCGGCGGCTGGTCGTTACCGCCGTCGACTCCCCAGAGGACGACGGTGTGCGACCGTCGCGGTTCATCGCCGAGCTCGGGGTGACCGCGACCGTCGTCGGTGAGCGTCCACCGCGGGCCATGACCGTGCCGGCCCTGGTCGCGGAGCTGCGCTCGGTCGCGGCGGACGGTGACCGGCCGGTTCCACTGCGCCGGGCCGCCGCCGCCCGGCTGGCGACCCTGGCCAGCGCCACCCACGGCACGGCACCGCTGGTCCCCTCGGCGCACCCCGACCGGTGGTGGGGCGTCGCGGACCGGACCGACACCGATCGCCCGCTGTACCCCCAGGAGCTGCCGCTGGCCCTGTCGGGGTCCTCACTCGCCTCGCTCACCGACTGCCCGCTGCGGTGGTTCCTCGGGCACGAGGCCCATGCCGACAGCGCGCGCAGCACCGCACTCGGGTTCGGCTCCATCGTCCACGCCCTGGCGCACGAGGTCGCTCGCTCGTCTCAGCCACCAGGTCTTGACCAGCTAGACGCCCTGGTCGACTCGGTGTGGAACCAGCTGGCCTTCGAGGCGCCCTGGCGTTCGACACAGGAGAAGGCCCACGCGCACGCGGCGCTGGCCCGCTTCGTCCGCTGGCACACCACGAACCGCGGCCGCACCCTGGTCGGCACCGAGCACGACTTCCGCGTCGAGGTCACGGTTCGAGGACGCCTCGTCGTGCTCCGCGGGAGCATGGACCGCGTCGAGGTCGACGTGGACGGGCTGGTGCACGTGGTCGACCTGAAGACGTCGAAGAACCCGCCGTCGGCCGGCAAGCTGGCCGAGCACGTGCAGCTCGGCGTCTACCAGGTCGCTGTCGCGGC
>Ga0075015_100000917_pt1 | contig 10699 bp, 8 predicted proteins | sample AleBraG_ABR_2013_FD_71476 | JGI IMG/M metagenome (GOLD analysis project Ga0075015, IMG submission 71476) | Freshwater sediment microbial communities in response to fracking from Pennsylvania, USA - Alex Branch Run_MetaG_ABR_2013 | ecosystem: Environmental > Aquatic > Freshwater > Creek >...
GTGTTCGAGCTGCACGGCTTCTCCTCCCTCGAGACCCGTGCGGTCGAGCCGCTCGAGCAGCTGCTGCGCAAGGGCGAGATCGACAAGGAGGTCTACGTCCTGCGGCGCCTGCACGCCGAGGAGGACGAGGGCGACAACGGTCTCGCGCTGCACTTCGACCTCACCGTGCCGTTCGCGCGCTACGTGCTGCAGAACGCGGGACACCTCGACTTCCCGTTCCGGCGCTACCAGATCCAGAAGGCCTGGCGCGGCGAACGGCCGCAGGAGGGTCGCTACCGCGAGTTCACCCAGGCCGACGTCGATATCGTGGGTCGCGACACGCTGGCCTTCCACCACGAGGTCGAGGTCGCGCTGGTCATGGCGGAGGTCTTCCGCGCGCTGCCGTGCCCGCCGGCGGTGATCCTGGTCAACAACCGCAAGCTCGCCGAGGGGTTCTTCCTCGGAGCGGGCGCCACCGACGCCGGTGCCGCGCTGCGTGCGATCGACAAGCTCGACAAGGTCGGCGCCGCGACGGTCGCCGACCTCCTCGTCGCTGAGGCCGGTCTGTCGCCCGAGGGTGCCCAGCGCTGCCTCGCGCTGGCCTCGATCCGGCGCGAGGACACCTCGTTCGTCGACGCCGTCCGGGCCCTCGGCGTCGAGCACCCGCTGCTCGACGAGGGTCTGGCGGAGCTCGCCGCGGTCGTCGGCGCCGCGTGCGCCCGGATGCCCGGGGTGCTCGTGGCCGACCTGAGGATCGCGCGCGGTCTGGACTACTACACCGGCACCGTCTACGAGACCCAGCTCGTCGGTTACGAGTCGGTCGGCTCGGTCTGCTCGGGAGGCCGCTACGACGCGCTCGCGAGCGACGGGAGGTCGACGTACCCCGGTGTGGGCATCTCGCTCGGCGTCAGCCGGCTGATGGGCGTGCTCGTCGGCCGTGGGCTGGTGACAGCGAGCCGGTCGGTGCCCACCTGCGTGCTCGTCGCCGTCGCCGACGAGGACACCCGCGCGGTGTCCGAGACGGTGGCCGACGCCCTCCGGTCGCGCGGCATCAGCACCGAGGTGGCGCCGAAGGCCGACAAGTTCGGCAAGCAGATCCGGTACGCCGACCGGCGGGGGATCCCGTTCGTGTGGTTCCCCGGCTCCGCGGACGCCCACTCGGTGAAGGACATCCGCACCGGTGACCAGGAGCCGGCCGATCCTGCGACCTGGACCCCCCCGCACGAGGACCTCGCACCCGTCGTCCGCCTGACCAGCCCCCCGAACGAGGAGAACCACCCGTGATCCGCACGCACACCGCCGGCAGCCTGCGGTCGGAGCACGTCGGGCAGACCGTCGTGCTGGCCGGCTGGGTGGCACGCCGACGCGACCACGGCGGCGTCGCCTTCCTCGACCTCCGCGACGCGTCGGGCGTGGTGCAGGTCGTCGTGCGAGACCCCGAGGTCGCGCACCCGCTGCGCAACGAGTTCTGCGTCAAGGTGACCGGCGTGGTGTCCGCGCGTCCCGAGGGCAACGCCAACGCCGACCTGCCGACCGGCGAGGTCGAGGTGCTCACCACCGAGCTGGAGGTGCTGAGCATCTCGGCTCCCCTCCCGTTCCCGATCGACGAGCACGTCGAGGTCGGCGAGGAGGCGCGGCTGCGCCACCGCTACCTCGACCTGCGTCGTCCCGGACCGGGCGCGGCGCTGCGCCTGCGCAGCGAGGTCAGCCGCGCCGCGCGCGACGTGCTCTACGCGCACGACTTCGTCGAGATCGAGACCCCGACGCTCACCCGGTCGACGCCGGAGGGAGCCCGCGACTTCCTCGTCCCCGCGCGCCTGCGCCCGGGCAGCTGGTACGCCCTCCCGCAGAGCCCTCAGCTGTTCAAGCAGCTGCTCATGGTGGCCGGCATGGAGCGCTACTTCCAGATCGCGCGCTGCTACCGCGACGAGGACTTCCGCGCCGACCGTCAGCCCGAGTTCACCCAGCTCGACATCGAGATGAGCTTCGTGGGGGAGGACGACGTCATCGCGATCGGCGAGGCGGTCGTCACGTCGGTCTGGCGGCTCATCGGCCATGAGATCACCACGCCGATCGCCCGCATGACCTACGCCGAGTCGATGGCGCGCTACGGCAACGACAAGCCCGACCTGCGCTTCGCCCACGAGCTGGTCGAGTGCACCGACTACTTCCTCGACACCCCGTTCCGGGTCTTCCAGTCGCCGTACGTCGGTGCCGTGGTGATGCCCGGTGGCGCGTCGCAGCCCCGCAAGACGCTCGACGCCTGGCAGGAGTGGGCCAAGCAGCGCGGTGCGCGCGGCCTGGCCTACGTCCTCGTCGGCGAGGACGGTGAGCTCGGCGGTCCGGTGGCGAAGAACCTGAGCGAGTCCGAGCGCGCCGGGCTGGCGGAGCGGGTCGGTGCGGCTCGTGGCGACTGCGTGTTCTTCGCGGCGGGAGAGGCCGGACCCTCACGCGCCCTGCTGGGCGCCGCGCGGCTGGAGATCGGCCGGCGCTGCGGGCTGATCGACGAGTCGGCCTGGGCGTTCGTGTGGATCGTCGACGCCCCGCTGTTCGAGCCGTCGTCGAAGGCGACCGACAGCGGCGACGTCGCCGTCGGCAGCGGGGCCTGGACGGCCGTGCACCACGCGTTCACCTCCCCCAAGCCCGAGTGGATCGACCGCTTCGAGGAGGACCCGGGCGCGGCGCTCGCCTATGCCTACGACCTGGTCTGCAACGGCAACGAGATCGGCGGCGGCTCGATCCGTATCCATCGTCGCGACGTGCAGCAGCGTGTGTTCGCCATGATGGGGCTCTCCGCGCAGGAGCAGCAGGAGAAGTTCGGCTTCCTGCTCGACGCCTTCGCGTTCGGTCCGCCGCCCCACGGCGGCATCGCGTTCGGCTGGGACCGCCTCTGCGCCCTGCTGTCGGGCATGGACTCGATCCGCGAGGTGATCGCCTTCCCGAAGACTGGGGGCGGCTACGACCCGCTGACCGCCGCTCCGGCGCCGATCACGGACGCGCAGCGCGCGGAGGCCGGCGTCGACTTCGTCCCCGAGCCCGATGACGTCGTGGCGGTCGACGGCTGACCCGCCGCCGCGCGCGACAGGCCGGGCCCCGAGGGTCCGGGGCGCCGTGGCGCACGCGCGGTGATGCGGGCGGCTCGGGTGCGAGGGAGCGGGGGTGACCGGACCACGAAGGCGCCGCTGGCCGTGACGCACGCCCTCGAGACGCACAAGACGCTGTCCGGGAAGGACGTCCGTGCCGTGATCGAGGGCACGACCGGTCCGCTGGTCGACGGTCGAGGCTACGTCGAGGCCGACATCATCGCCGATCTCGAGGCCTACGACCGCCAGGCGGTGCGGGCGCACAAGGTCGTCCACGAGCGCCCGCCGTCGCTGCCGGACCTGCCCGCGCCGGTCGCGGCCGCGAGGGTCGCCGCTCCGGTCGACCGCACGAGCCAGTAGCGGGCCGTCCCGCCGCCACGGTGCCCGGCTCAGCCGGGCGCGCTCGGCGCGGCGCGGAGCGGCCCGCTGGTCTGTCCCCGGACGCAGGTGAAGCCGAGCGCGTCGTAGACGCGTCGCGCCGCGTCGTTCTCGGCGTACATCCCCAGCGTGACCGCGGGAGCCCCGGCGCGGAGGCCGTCGAGGGTGACCCGGCCGCACAGCAGCCGGGCCAGGCCGCGGCCGCGTCGGGCGGGATGGGTCGCCACGTCGTTGAGGTGTTCGGCTCCCGAGCGGGGGCGGGTCACGGCCAGCACCGCGGCGAGGCCGCCGGTGTCGGTCAACCCGCGCTCGGGGTCCTCGATGCCGGCCCAGCGCACGACGCGCGGGTCGCCGGGACGCAGAGGCGCGCTCGGCGAGGCCAGGTCGAGCAGCGGTCCGATGCGGGGGTCGGCGGCGTCGAGGTCGGCGACCGGCGGGTCGGTGCCGTACGCCGTGCGCAGCGCCGACGGGTCGGGGTGCTCGGCGGTCCACCAGAAGTCCCACTCCCACGCCTCCGAGGGACGCAGCGTCACGGGCAGCGCGTCGCGGCCGCCGCGGCTCACCGTGCAGCCGGCGACGGCGTGCTCGGTCCCCACGAGCGGCAGCGCGAGCTCGGCGACGAGCGCAGCCGCCGTCGCCACGTGTGCGGGGTCCCGCGGGTCGAGCGCGAGCCCGGTGGCCCACCGCAGACCGCTGCGGTGCCGCCCGACCCAGGCGACGGCCGCCCCGTCCCGGACGGCGACGGACTCCAGGGCACCCGCGTCGAGCTCGAAGCGGATGTACGGGTCGTCGAGCAGCCCGGCGAGGAGCCTCCGGTGGAGGCGTTGCTGCTCGCTGTCCGGTGCCGGCGTCACCGTCCCACCCTGGCACGCCCGTCGTCGGGGACCGCCTAGGGTTCTGTCCGTGACCGCGAGCCTGTTCGACGAGGGGACCTCCTCGTCGCGAGTCTCGGCACCGCTCGCGGTCCGGATGCGTCCCCGCACGCTCGACGACCTCGTCGGGCAGGCGCACCTGCTGCTCCCGGGCAGCCCGCTGCGTCGGCTGATCAGCGCCGCCCAGGACGGCGGACCCGGCCCCACCAGCGTGATCCTGTGGGGTCCCCCCGGCACGGGGAAGACGACGCTGGCGTCCCTGGTGAGCACCTCGACGGGTCGACGCTTCGTCGAGCTCTCGGCGGTGACGGCGGGGGTGAAGGACGTCCGCGAGGTGGTCGAACGCGCGCGTGACTCGCTGGGGATGCAGGGTCTCGGGACGGTGCTGTTCGTCGACGAGGTGCACCGCTTCTCCAAGACCCAGCAGGACGCCCTGCTGCCCGCGGTCGAGAACGGCTGGGTCACCCTGGTCGCCGCGACAACGGAGAACCCGTCGTTCTCGGTCATCTCGCCGCTGCTCTCGCGGTCGCTGGTGCTCACCTTGTCGCCCCTGTCCGACGACGACGTCCGGGACCTGATCCGGCGGGCCGTGCGGGACCCGCGAGGCCTCGACGGCGCGGTCGAGGTCTCCGCCGAGGCCGAGGACCACCTGCTGCGGATCGCCGGGGGCGACGCGCGCCGCGCGCTGACCAGCCTCGAGGCGGCCGCCGGTGCGGCCCTCGATGCCGGCACGCACGTGGTCGACCTCACCGCGGTGGAGCGGGCCGTCGCCCACGCAGCGCCCCGCTACGACCGCGACGGCGACCAGCACTACGACGTCATCAGCGCCTACATCAAGAGCATGCGCGGCTCCGACGTCGACGCTGCGCTGCACTATCTCGCACGGATGCTCGAGGCGGGGGAGGACCCGCGGTTCATCGCGCGGCGCCTGGTGATCCTCGCGAGCGAGGACATCGGGCTCGCGGACCCCACCGCGTTGCCGACCGCGACGGCCGCGGCCGCGGCGATCGCCCTGATCGGGCTGCCCGAGGGACGCCTCACCCTCGCCCAGGCGACGATCGCGCTCGCGCTCGCGCCCAAGTCCAACGCGGTCACCCTGGCGATCGGTGCGGCGGAGGCCGACGTGCGGCACGGGCTGATCGGGCCGGTGCCGCCCCACCTGCGCGACTCGCACTACGCGCGGGCCGCCGACCACGGTCACGGCGTCGGCTACGTCTATCCGCACGACCTCGCGGGTGCGGTGGCGCCGCAGCAGTACGCGCCCGACCAGGCCGCCGGCCGCCGCTACTACCTGCCGACCCGCTACGGCGCCGAGGCGCGCTACGCCGACGTCCTGGACCGGCTGCGGGTCGCGCTGGGACGCGAGCCGGCACCCGAAACCGCGGCGCCACCTGCGGGAGACCCGCCGGTAGGGTCGGACCGCCCGACATCGTCGGGCGCGACGAGCCGCGACGGAGAGGTGGGCTGAGAGGTGCGCCGACTGTTCTGGCTCTCCCTGGGCGCGGCAGCGGGCTACTACGCCGCTCGCAAGAGCGCCGAGGCGGTCGAGCAGGCCCGCGAGCGCGGCCTGGTCGGGAACGTCACCCTCGCCGCCGGCACGGCGTCGAAGGCAGCGGCCACGGCGTCGCGGTCGACCATGGCGCTGGGGGAGGCGCTGGGCGCCCGCGCGCGCGGTGCCGGGCCAGCCTCGAGCACCGGCCCCGCCGCGGCGCCGCCCGCACAGCCCCACGCCCCGGCACCGGACCCGACCAGCCCCCGAGAGGCCCGACCCTGATGGACTCCGCAGAGATCCGCAGCCGCTTCCTGCGCTTCTACACCGACCGCGGCCACGCGTTGGTGCCCTCGGCCTCGCTGCTGCTCGACGACCCCACCCTGCTGTTCGTGAACGCGGGGATGGTGCCGTTCAAGCCCTACTTCCTCGGTGCGGCGCCGCCGCCCTGGCCGACCGCGACGTCGGTCCAGAAGGTCGTGCGCACCCTGGACATCGAGGAGGTGGGCAAGACCACGCGGCACGCGTCCTTCTTCCAGATGGCCGGCAACTTCAGCTTCGGCGACTACTTCAAGGAGGGCGCCATCCCCTTCGCGTGGGAGCTGCTGACCCGCTCGCTGTCCGACGGCGGCTACGGCTTCCCCGAGGACAGGCTCTGGGCGACGGTCTACGACAGCGACGACGAGGCGCTCGAGATCTGGCACAAGGTCGTCGGCCTGCCGCTCGAGCGGATCCAGCGGCGCGACGCCAAGGACAACTACTGGTCCATGGGCGTGCCCGGTCCCGGCGGGCCGTGCTCGGAGATCTACTACGACCGCGGTCCGGAGCACGGCCGCGAGGGCGGACCGGTCGCCGACGAGGACCGCTACCTCGAGGTGTGGAACCTCGTGTTCATGCAGCACGAGCTCTCGGCCGTGCGCTCGAAGACCGACTTCGACATCAAGGGCGACCTCCCGGCCAAGAACATCGACACCGGGATGGGTCTCGAGCGGATGGCCGCGCTGCTGCAGGGCGTCGACAACATCTACGAGATCGACACCACCCGGCTCATCCTCGACCGCGCCTGCGACCTGTCCGGTGCCCGTTACGGCGCCGACCACGAGGACGACGTGCGGCTTCGCGTGGTCGCGGACCACGCCCGCACGTGCGCGTTCCTCATCTCCGACGGCGTCCTGCCGGGCAATGAGGGCCGCGGCTACGTCCTGCGCAGGATCATGCGCCGCGTGATCCGCAACATGCGCCTGCTCGGCGCCGGGGACCCCGTGCTGGGCGAGCTCGTCGACGCGTCCGTGGCGGCGATGGGTCCGCAGTACCCCGAGCTGGTCGCCTCCGCCTCGCGCCTGCGCAGCATCAGCGAGAACGAGGAGTTGGCGTTCGGCCACACGCTGCGCACCGGCACCGCGATCTTCGACACCGCGGTGTCCGACGTGCAGCGCTCCGGCGGCTCGACGCTGGCCGGCGCGCAGGCGTTCGCGCTGCACGACACCTACGGCTTCCCGATCGAGCTCACCCTCGAGATGGCCGCCGAGAAGGGCATCGTCGTCGACGAGCAGGGCTTCCGTCGCCTCATGACCGAGCAGCGCGACCGCGCCAAAGCCGCCGAGCGCGCGCGCAAGCAGGCGCTGCACGGCGCCACCGAGTACCGCAGCATCATGGACGCGAGCGGGACCACCACCTTCACCGGTTACGACGAGGTGGTGAGCGAGGCGACGCTGCGCGGGCTGCTCGTCGACGGCGTCGAGGTGCCGCAGGCGCGCGCGGGCGACAGCGTCGAGGTGGTGCTGGACCGCACGCCGTTCTACGCCGAGGGCGGCGGCCAGCTCGCGGACGCGGGTGTCATCACGCTGGCCAGCGGCGCGGTGCTCACCATCGACGACGTGCAGCAGCCGGTCCCCGGCCTCTATGTGCACCGAGGTCGCGTGACATCGGGCCAGGCGGTCGTCGGCGACGGCGCCGTCGGTCGGGTCGACCTCGAGCGGCGCCGGGCCATCTCGCGCGCGCACACGGCGACGCACCTGGTGCACAAGGCGTTCCGCGAGGCGCTCGGCGAGACGGCCACCCAGATGGGTTCGGAGAACTCGCCCGGGCGCTTCCGCTTCGACTTCCCGCTGGCCTCGGCGGTCCCGGCGTCGGTGATGGCCGACGTCGAGGCCCGGGTCAACGACGTCCTCGCCGACGACCTCGCGGTGCACGCGCAGTACATGACGCAGGACGAGGCCCGGGCGTCGGGCGCCATGGCGCTGTTCGGCGAGAAGTACGGCGACCGGGTCCGCGTGGTCTCCGTGGGCGACTGGGCGCGGGAGCTGTGCGGCGGCACGCACGCGCAGCGGTCCGGTCAGGTCGGGCTCGTGAAGTTCCTGTCCGAGGGATCGATCGGTGCCGGGGTCCGACGCGTCGAGGCGATCGTCGGCGTGGACGCCTACCGCTTCCTCGCCCGCGAGCACCTGCTGCTCTCGCAGCTGTCCGACATCGTCAAGGCGCGGCCGGACGAGCTCCCCGAGCGTGTCGACGCCGCCCTGACCCGGCTCAAGGACGCCGAACGCGAGATCGCGAAGATGCGCTCGGCCAGCCTGGTGGCCAACATCGACGGCCTCATCGGCGTGGCCCACGAGGTCGGCGAGGTCCGGATGTGGACGTTCGTCGCCCCGGAGGGCACGGACGCCGCCGGGCTCCGCGAGCTCGTGACGAAGGGCCGTGACACCGCTCGTCGGGAGATCCCCTCGGTCGTGCTCGGCGCCGCCGTGGCCGACGGCAAGGTCGCGCTCGTGGCCGCGACGAACGAGGCGGGGCGCGCGGCGGGTCAGTCGGCGAACCGGGTGCTGCAGGCCGCGCTCAGCGCGGTCGGCGGCCGCGGCGGGGGCAAGGACGACATGGCCCAGGGGGGCGGCGCCGACACCACGGCCGTCGACACCGCATTCCAGGCCGCCACCGCCGAGGTACGCCGGTCCGGCGGCTCGTGAGCGCGGCCGAGCCCGCGGGCATCCGACGCGGCGTCCGCATCGGCATCGACGTCGGGTCGGTGCGGGTCGGGGTCGCCCGCACCGACCCCGACGGCCGCCTCGCCGTCCCCGTCGCCACCCTGACCCGTCATGCGGCCGCGGCGGCACCCCGCTCGGACCTGCTCGCCCTGGTCGACCTGGTCGCGGAGTACGAGCCGCTCGAGGTGGTCGTCGGCCTCCCGATCGCCCTGGACGGCACGGAGGGGCTCGCCGCCGCGGCGGCCCGGGTTTACGCCGGCGACCTGCTGGGCATGCTGCGAGCACGCGGGGTCGGCGTCCCCGTGCGCCTGATCGACGAGCGGATGACCACCGCGGAGGCGACGCGCGGCCTGCAGGCGGCCGGGCGCGACTCCCGCAGCGGCAGGGCCGTCATCGACCAGGCCGCTGCTGTCATCATCGTCCAGCACGCCCTCGACTCCGAGCGCGCCACCGGTACGCCGCCGGGCACGCTGCTCGACATCCCGGAGGACCCCGCATGAGCCAGCTCGGACTCGGCATGGCGCAGGACGACGCACCCGCGGGCCCACGCCCCCCGCGCAAGGAGCGCTCCGGGTCGCGCGCCGTCGTGGTGGCCGTCGCCGCGCTGCTGGCCGTCGCTCTCGCCGTGTTCCTGGGCCTGCGGTCCCTCGGCGGCGCGGCCAACGACTACCAGGGCCAGGGCCAGGGCTCGGTGACGGTCGTGGTCGCCCAGGGCGACTCGCTGCGCCAGATCGGACGGACGCTGGCAGACGCCGGCGTCGTCTCCGACGAGGGCGCGTTCGTCGACGCGGCGTCCGGGGACGACCGTGCCCAGAGCATCGCGCCGGGCACCTACACGCTGCGCTCGCACATGAGCGCCGACGCGGCGCTGACGCTCATGCTCGACCCGGCGTCGCGCCAGGTGAAGAAGGTCGTCATCCCCGAGGGCTGGCGCCAGGACCGGATCGTCGCCGCGGTGGCCAAGGCCACCGGGCTGACCGCCGACCAGATCACGCAGAGCCTCGCGCGGGCCGGCCAGCTCGGACTCCCGGCCTACGCCGGCGGCAGCAGCGAGGGCTTCCTGTTCCCGGCCACCTACGAGTTCCAGCCCGGCGAGACGGCGGACCAGGCGGTGAGCGCGATGCTCAAGCGGTTCGACCAGTCGGCGGCCGAGCTCGACCTCGAGGCGTCCGCCAGGGCGATGGGCCGCACGCCGCTGCAGATCGTGACGGTCGCCAGCATCCTCGAGATCGAGGCCGGTCCCGCCGACTACGACAAGGTCGCCCGGGTCCTCTACAACCGGCTCAAGGCCGGGATGCCGCTGCAGCTGGACTCGACGGTGAACTACGCCCTCGGCGTGTCGAACCTCAAGCTCACCGCGGCGCAGCTGAAGACCGACTCGCCCTACAACACCTACCTGACCAAGGGCCTGCCCCCGGGCCCGATCGACTCGCCCGGCGACGCCGCCCTGCAGGCGGCGCTGAACCCGGCGGCCGGCTCGTGGCTCTACTTCGTGACCACCGACCCGAAGACGAAGACGACCGAGTTCGCGACGAGCTATGCCGACTTCCTGGTGCTGAAGAAGAAGTTCCAGTCGAATGCCGGGTAGGGCGTCGCACCGGCGGGCGGCCGTGCTCGGCCATCCCGTCGACCACTCCCTGTCACCCGTGCTGCACCTCGCCGCCTACGCCGCGCTCGGGCTGGACTGGTCCTACGAGCGGATCGACGTCACGCCCGAGGGTCTGCCCACGTTCCTCGACTCCCTCGACGAGTCCTGGGTCGGCCTGTCGCTCACGATGCCGCTCAAGCACGACGTCCTGCCCCTGCTCGACGAGATCGACCCGGTGGCGGCCGCCACCGGTGCGGTCAACACCGTGCTGGTCGGCGACGGCGTCCGCAGGGGCACCAACACCGACGTGCGGGGTCTCGTCGTGTCCCTCG
>Ga0075015_100000918_pt1 | contig 10698 bp, 15 predicted proteins | sample AleBraG_ABR_2013_FD_71476 | JGI IMG/M metagenome (GOLD analysis project Ga0075015, IMG submission 71476) | Freshwater sediment microbial communities in response to fracking from Pennsylvania, USA - Alex Branch Run_MetaG_ABR_2013 | ecosystem: Environmental > Aquatic > Freshwater > Creek >...
CAGTACGAAAGTATCCTTGTCACACTATCGGGGCATGATGCGTTGCAACGCTGAATTCGCGTGTTGCAAGCAGCATGGGCTTCAACGCTCGCGTTCTGGATGAGTTCGGTAGCCGCTGCCTTCATAAGCACGTGCGCGCGCCTCGAATGCATTCGAGCGGTCAACCTCGTTCATCGACCAAAACTCAGGGTACGCTGTCAGAAGCGGCGTTTCCACGGCTTCGTAGGCGTAGTTCAGGTTATGTGATGGTCGCGGACCGAGTGACATTGCTGGGCCTCCTATCCATGACTGATTGTAGCGCAGGCGCCCGTCATGGTCAGATGGAAAGTTTTGTACTCGCGGAAAGCACATAGGGGCGACACCTGGCGGGTTCCGTTCACACAGCACAACCGGGCAGGGGATGTTCGATGTAACGTTCTGCATGGAAAGGCAAAGCATTTAAGTAGAAAATGAAAGTGTATTGACGATTCACGGACGTATATGCAATCAAAATACTCTCGCCTCTATTAAAGCATTTTTTGCTTATTACGCTGATATCGAAAACCACTGCCCACACAACATTCAGAAATTCAGGGGGATACTATGACACGCCACTTTTGCAGAGTTTTCATTTTCGTCTTGCTAGGCGTCGCGGCAGCGGCCATGCCCGCGCGGGCCAGCACTTTAATCTTGTCAGACACGCATCAATATGACTGGAGCGGTGTTAGTGACTCTGTGACCATCAAAGTTGATGTCTTCAACCAGGATAGCAGCTACTTATGGCGGTATACCGTTACAAATAACGGCTTTGCCACTGGAAACGGATTTTCCGGCTTTGAATTGGCATTGCCGGTAGGGATTTTTGGTGCCACAGACATCGCCAATATCACAGCGCCGAATCCAAGTTGGAATGTCGATTGTTGCTCCGGTGAGCCAGTCGAATGGGACATCTCAAATGTGGTCGGTAATGGGCTATTGGTTGGTGACACAGGTGTTTTTAGTTTCACCACACTACCGCGTCAAATCTCGAACAGTACTGGCTGGTTCCACACTTGGGAAAATGGCACCCAGGCCTCGATCACGAATTACAGTGACACGCCAGGAGCATCAGGTCCCGAAGCACCAAATCTATTGTTGGCGCCCACCGTGGTGCCCCTCCCGCCTGCGCTGCCGATGTTCGGCGCCGCACTTCTCGCTATTGGCCTATTCGCGTGGCGGCGCCGCTGCGCACCGACTAAAACACATTTAACATAATGAGCTTATGCGGTTTTGTGCTTTGAATACCGATACAACACCTAGAAATGGGGAACCCATGAAAAGCCATTGTTGCGTTGCTTTCGTTTTCGCGTTGCTGGTGTTTCTAGCCTTCGTCGCGCCTTCGAACGCAGTGGAGATTGTCCCGGGTGCTTTTGGGGCCGTACAAACAGTCCCGTTTGGCGCAACTACGCAGGCAGTTTATGGCCAACCAACACAATCATCGAGCTATGACGGTCCGTTAGGGTCAATATCAGTGGCCAGCGTTTCGGGGACGATCCCTTTCGCTAAAGTGAGTTCTAGTGGACCATCAACAGCAGGCGAGGCTGCAGAAAGTTATTTCTTTCAAATTCAGGGACCGGCGAATACCTCAAATATTCCTGGTAGTATTTCCGGTAATTTGTTCACCTTAGGGAATGCTTACCTCGTGTCGGCGGCTATAGACGCCTTCCAATTGGTCCCGGGGGCAGGAGCTATTATAGCAGGAGGGCACTATCCAGGTAACTACCCAGGTGACGAACTTGGTACACCGGGTTTAGGTATGCCGGTAGAGAGTGTGAGTGGGGGCGGAGCTTCCACGCAATTACGTCACTTTACAGATGCGGTTTCTTTCTCATCAAATACACTATACGAAGTGGAACTTGGTGCGGCCGTCTATACTGATGCCGCTGGTCAGATTGCCGAAGCGATTGCTGACCCGTACATTAAGATCGATCCGTCGTTTCTCGCCGCAAATCCCGGTTACTCGCTTGAATTCAGTGCAGGAATCGACAACGTACCGATGTCTGAAACGCCGCTCCCGCCAGCGCTGCCAATGTTCTGCGCTGCGCTGCTTGCTCTCGGCGCGTTTGCGTGGGGTCGGCGCGAGCAGTGTCGAGACAACATCTAGAAATCACGGGGACACCATGACGCGCGGCAGCGTTTACCGCTCCCTGCGAGGGGAGCGGCTGTGGCATGAAGTGTGGCGATGATCATGTTCGGGCAGTTCATGACGTTACGGCCTCATCGTACTCGTCAAGGATTTCAACGTATGCGATACCGCCGTGTTGCACCGTCAAGCTGGAGCGGTTCTCGCTCCATAACTGCTCGGCGAGGTCACACGCGGCACGGCGGGATTCAGCCGTGACCCAGACGGCGTACGCGCCGTATCCGGCCAGCGAGACACGGTAGTTGCGTAGGGCGGGGGCGCTCATGCGGCACCTCCCTTCGCCTTGGCGATAGTAGCAAGACACGCTTTCATTTCGTCGCCCTGCAACAAATCCTCGTCGATGCAAGAGCTTTCGCCTTGAAGCTCCTGAATTTGCGCCACCAGATCGCTGAGACTGTCAAGCAATTCCGGTGCTGCCAGCCGCAGGCGCAAGTCCTCGTCCTGCCAAACCGCAACCTCGTCGCCATCGTCATCGACAACCGAGATTTCGTTGACGGGTTGCGGGGAATCGTATGGGTCGAAAAAGAGGCTCGACGGTTCGGTGTTTCGAGCGAGGGCAAGAGCCTCGTGCGGCGTTGCCGCTTCGATGTCGTGCGAGGCACGTTCGGCGTCGCTACGAAAGTAGACGGTGTAAGTGGTCATGGCTGAAACTCCTTTGTTATTGATGAAAAAAGCGGGGCCGCGCTGGGCGGCCCCGAAGGTTGAACGGCGCTTAACCCGCTTTGGGCTTGGGTTGATCCCAAACCAGAACGTGACGCCCGGCCTCCTTGGCGGGGAACAGCGCGGCGTTGATCGGCCTCGGCAGGAACGGCGATTCCAGCCGAACCGAGATATACGGCTTGCCGCCGTCCTTGCTGGTCTTCTTCCAGGCCGCGCCGGCTTCACAGCCGGTTTCGGTTTGCACGGTGTAATCCGCGCCCTTGGTGTTCGGCTCGAACGTGAGCGGAACGCAGCCAACCAGCAAGGCGTCGAGCTCGCCGGTGATCCGGCCGTTAGCCTGGTTCTCAAATCTGCCGATAATCATGATGGTCTCCTTCGTCTGTGAGGCCGCCACAACGGGGCCTCGATGCGACACCGCACAGCGCGAAGCTTCGCCAACGGAAGGGCGAGGAGCGGAAAAACGCGGGTCGTGGAATAATTGGAGGGCACCTGTCACTTACGGGCACACGCAAGCCCGTAAGTGACAGGGAGGCGGCCGTTTATGCCGCGAAAGCCAGCGTTTTTCCGTTCCGAGGGCTCTTGCCCTTGCCCTGAAGTGGTGAAGTGCGCTGTACGGTTCGCAAGATCGAGGCACCATGTACGCAGTGGCGGCCGGACGCAGGAGCCGAATTTCATCGGATAAGAACCACGCGCCGGTCAGGCGGACGTGATGCCCTGCGCTGCGCTCTCAAAGCTCGCTGCCAAACGCCTGCGCGGATCACGGGAATCCGAACCGGCGAACGCGGGGCATGAAACCTGCGCTGCGGAAGGCGCATGACCTCGTCGTTCGGCGCGCCGTTGTTGCCACATCACCGGCCGACGCAGTGCGAACCCGCTGCCGCGCGACGCGTTGCGTTCTGATGGGATCGGTGCAAAAAGGCGGATGTCCGGTCAACCTTCGGGGCGTCAACTGGCCTTGGCGCATTTCTCGCACACATATTGCTCATGAACGCCGTGCCAGATCTTCGTCAGCGGCGGTGCATATGTGCGAAGGCAACGTGGGCACGTCCAGTCTTGCAACGCTTCGTCGATTTCGTCCGTGAGGTCCAGCGTGATCAATTTTTTGCGGCTTGGCTTCGTCAGATGCAGCGCTCGTGTGCGGTGAAAGCTTCTGCGGTCTTCCTGCTGCCGAAACGGCGCTTTCGGCATGGGGCTCCGCGTGACCTACGTGTCGGCACAGGGAGTCGCCCGCTGACGCGGCGTGCGCCGCTGCGCCGGACGGCGGGACGGCTTGCGATCGGTAGCGGGTTCGGATTGGCTGCGCCGCGCAACCGCAATCACCGTCTCCGGCTTCGCAAGCAAAAGCCTGCTTTTCTCGTTTCCGTCCGCATCGCGCCACTTGAGTCGCGTCTGGTAAGGCTTAGTGGGATTGAAATCTTTAGTAGGCTCAAAACTCTCGACCCGGAACGTGACGGCGGGATTGGTCGCGACATTATCTTCGGGAAGCATCCGAAAGCCTTGGGCCTCGGCAAATTCTTGCGGTGTACTTTCTGTCAACACGGTCTCGCGGTTGAGAAGCACCACACGGGCCTTGAATGGCTTCTCAGGTTTGAACTCTGGGTTCGCGGCGGGATCGAACGGCTCGACGTAAGCAATCTGCTCGATAGGGACGTGTTTGGGTCCGATGGTGATGACGTTTTGCATGGCAATCTCCGAGGGGCTGAAATGGTTAGTGAGCGTGAACAATAAGAGTTTCATTATACTATAGTCGCACTTCTCATTCGACGCCCAAGTGCGTCAGAGAATGGGAAAGATTGGTAACGCCGGAAATTGGATTGCCCACAACACATGATCGGCTAGCCGGCGAGCGCGAGCGCGTTCCTTACTCGCGCTAAAATTGGGGGAACCGCGCTTAGGTCACGCGTCAACTGTCCTGTTTGGTGAGCGAACTGCGCCGCCTCAATCAGGCGGCGCTTTTTCGGCGATGGCTGCCTCGAACGCGCGATCGAGCTTGGCCTGTTCTGCAACGAGCCTCTTGAGCTCTGCTTGGGCTTGTGCGCGCTCGCGGCGGGTCAAGATGCCAGCCGCCAGTTCGGTGCGAAGTTCTTGAATTTGGTCGTAGATGTTGAGCATGTGCCTCTCCTCTGTTTGAAGACGAGAGGCGTGCACCGCGCCGATCGGGTCGGGTCAAGGACGCTGGAAGCGCCGCAGAGCGGGGCGCGGGGGAACCGATTTTGTCGAGCGTTGATTATGACTGGCGCGCGCGAGCGCGCTCTTTACGCTCGGCAAAATTGGGGGCACCGCGCATCCTTGAGCCGACCCGATCGGCGCGGTACGATGGGAGGTCTGAAGAGATAGAGATTGGGGGTGTGATGTGGCGGGCGCGCGAAAACCCCGCCCGGGGTTACCGGGCGGGGTGTCGGCGGGTCGGCGTCAGTCGCCGTTCTTGCGCGGCCGCGACCAGATGAGGGTGTAGCCTTCGCCGCCTTCATCGTTGAACAGGTTCGCGTAGATTGGCGCGTTGAAGGACGGATCGTCGAGCTTGAGCGAGAGGTAGTCGCGGCCCTCTTCGGAGCGCTTCGACCACGCCGCTCCGATCTCGGCCCGCCCCACATAGACCCGGTGGCTGGGGGCGTTGTCGTTCGTGCGGTTGGTCTCGGAAACGATGCGGACGCCTTTGGCCTGGACGCTCAGGGTGACGATCTCGCCCTGAAACTCGCTGCCGCCGACCTTCTTGAAAGAACCGATATTAGCCATGTCACTTCTCCCTTTTGCTGTTTTCGAGCCCGCGACCACCGCGGCCTCGATGGCGATCGACAGGCCGGGGACGATCGACGACGCACCCGCGCGCGGGCCGGAGCGCAGCGGAGGACGCCGGCGGGGAGACTTTCTTGCCTCGCGAGGAATGGGCGAAGCCCAGGGGAAGAAAGTCTCCCCGCCGGCGTTGCGGCTCAGGCGATCGAGGCGCAGCCGGTCTCTGGCCAGATCAGCCATCAAAGAGGCAAGGTGCGTCGGGGGCGTCAAACAGCGTCCTCAAGGAGAAGACGTGGCGGATGCCGGTTGGACTGCAAGATGTCGGCGTGTTCAGGCGTAAAGAGCGGAGCCACAGGGCAGGAAGAGGCGTCCGGATCGTTTGCCGCAGAAATGCCGTGCCCGAACGCTTTGCCACAAGCTCACGTGTTGCTGGATGATCAGATGGGGGTGCTGAAGCGCTCCGACGAAGGCGGCGACTGCTCCGCTAATTCAAGACGCGATCCATCATTGCACGATTGTCAGAGAACCTTGACCGATGAGACAAAGGCATACCCGTGCGTCGCGCCAGTCAAATCCAGCCGGTCTCGTTCCGTCGGCCACTCGGGGCACTCCTATCACGATGATTCGTGTCCACGATGAACGATCGTGGACACGATCTCCATCGATCCGCACGGGCAGTTACACGCCAAATATTCTGGAACTCCTGCCAAACTGAACCGCGGCGAAAACCGGACGCTTAGAGCGCCAGTGATCCGCGTACCTATCGTGACCGGTCTGCTGCCAACTTGGGGGTTGCGGGAAGTCGGCCGCTATCAGGGGTACACCGGTCGTGATGCCAGCATTGTTGCAAGGGCAGCCCATGACCCAAAGCCGATATTTGGCGCTTTTTATTGAGGCTTCGGGCCAGCTTCCAGATTCGAGTGGGCTCTGGCTACGGTGCCCGATTACGCGCTCCGCGGTAAAGCTGCTTGCCACTCTTCTGATCCAGGCTAAACATCGTTTGACGGAACACAAGGCCGGAGTTTGAAGTGATGGTATTGACCTCGGCGGTCGAGAGCGGCGGATCGACGAGAGCGAAGTCCAGCAAGCTCATTACCGCTCGTCGTGTCGATATGCCACCGGCAGGCTCGCATCGTGATTGGCAAGCGACAGCGATACCGCCGTCTGGCAGTTCGCCTGCTTGCCGAGCTGTCCGCAGTATTGGTGCGATACCCCAACCGAATGCCGTCCCCGCTTGGGAAAGCTCGTGTCGTCGATGATCCACGCCTCGATCGGGCCGTGACGCTCGATTCGCCGCAACACCATCTCTCGCACCCTGCCCAACAACTGCGCGTCGGACCAATCTCCTTGGCCGACAAAATGCAGCAACGACTGATGCTGCGCCGCCGTTCGCCCGGGCACCGTAATCGCCGCCATCGGCTCTACGCTCTTGCGCTCGCAACGCATGACCAGTTCAGTGCAATAATCGCGCAATGGACCCTCACGATCCGCGTGCCCGATCACACTCACAAGCCCATCGACATAGCCGGCAAACCGCAATTCAATGTCTTTTGCTCCGTAGAGACCCATCCCAAGCCCCCTATGCTTCGGCGGGATTTGCCTCCATAAGTGATTCTCAAATACCTTCGCCTGTGACTTTCTGAGTCAGTACAACTAGAGCTTTGCCGCGAGGGCGGTTACGATTCCGGCAAGGTGGGCGTCGCTCACGCTTGCGGCCAGCGCGATAAACAGTCTCACGCGCGAAATCTCGCGCTCCACCTCTCGGAGCTTCGGGAGGATTGCTCCGACCGTGAGGCCCGTGGCGCCCAATACCGCGGCTGCGTATTTGGGATCATCAATGAAGACCCACACTACGATGACGGCAAATATGAATGCGATCGCAAGAATGCCGAGCCAGACCATGTGCTGCCTTTGGCAACTGAGCTCCACGAATTTAAGGCGCTTCTCGATCGCGCGACGATCTATCGTGGACTTTGTCGTGCCGCCAGGTGCGGCGACGTCGCTGAATTGCAAGAGAACTTCTTTTAGACTGTGCGGCCTAGCCTGGTTCATTATCGCCTCCCCCTTTGAAAGAATGCCATAAGCCGCCCTGCAAGATCGTAGATCGGCGAAAGCGATCCGGCATGCTCGATTTCGAGGTTCGCGTCACGCACATCCGTGAGGATCTGGAGCCACATATCCGGGTAGCGCGGGCGATCGCTATCGAGCAGGCTTACAACCGCTCGATAAATTTCAAAAAAAATGCGCGGAAGCAGTATCTCCTCGTGGGCAAGGACCCTTCGCAACGGAGAGCTCAGCGTCTGTTGCAGGAGACTCGAATGACAGTTGGCCAGATGTAGGCAGCCTTCGAAATCACCGGGGACAAGCGTCGCGACTTCATCGGCCGTGAAAAGTCCGTCGCGCAATTCGAGACGGTTGCCTGCGATGAGCCGACCCGAAAACCAAACGTCGAGCTGCTGGCGGTTGTATTCCCAAAGCTCGAGCGGAGTCAGCGCAAGGCGCTCTCCTTGATCGAGCCGAATCGAAAACAGCGGTTTGCCCGCCTCGATGGCTTGAGTCAGCGTTCGAGCGAGATCGATCCGGGCTCCGTCGGCGTCCAGTGATGCCGCCGCGACGCGCTTCAGGGCTTCGTCGTCAACGAGCGAACGCAAGGTCGCGCAAAGTCGACTCTCGTCCGCTGCAATCTCACGCGCAATTCCAACCGCATCCGACAAATCCGCCGGCAGGACTTCGTGCCCCTTCCAATGGCCCAGGATCGTTACGGTCCTGAACCCGTCCTTCAAGAGCTCGCTGACATCTGCACGGTCGGCAGAGCTCACAACGGTCACGCCGAGCTTTTCAAGCTCAGGCCGGCATATCTCCCATGCTTCCACTGCCGGAAGAAAATGTGCTTCCCAGGCGGCCTCAGCGGTGAGCGTTTCCTCTTGGCCCCGCATCGTTTTGGCGTAGTCGTGGCATCCTGGACAACCCAGATCGGCGCGAACCTCGTCAAGGCTCCCTGGGATCGCTATTGCGAGTGCGCATTCGCGCGCAGTGATGGCTCCGGCCGTCGGCATCGACGTTCAGCCACCAGGAGCGAGGTGCGAAGACGAAAGGTCCTTCGTGATGATCGCATCGAAGACCGTGCGGGTGAAAAAGAACCGCACGTCCGCGACAGCGTTGCGATTGATCCTAAGCGACCTCAGCCGATCGATCAGGCGCTCGATTCCCTGTCGATACGAACCCTGCATTTGCAGCAATTGGGCTCTCGCCTCTGTGAGGGTGCCCTGCTGCTCGGCGGTCGAAGGTGCTTCTCTCCATCGTACTCGAAACTCCAGCGATGAAGTCTCTCCCCGCTCCGGCACCATCATCTCGAAGGCCTGAAAGTTGGATGGTTTCTCACCAGGTAGAATCGGAACAGTCTTGGTCGGCTCAACCGTCGCTCGCGACCAATTGGCGGTTTGGTCTAGCTGACGGGAAACCTCCTTGATTTCAGCGAGACTTGGATCTCTAAATTTTCCTCCCTCTTTCATTCGCACCTCAAATCCGTGACCACGTTGTGCGTCTGCGCTCCGCAGGAACAGCAGCTTCGGGTTGCCAGGACCGCCGGGGCCAGGACCGCCGGGGGTATTTCCCCCACCCCTACCGCCACCACCAGCGTTGTTGCCGCCGCCGCCGCCGGTATTGCCGCCGCGCCACGGCGGCTCCTCTCCGGCAGCAGCAATCCTTGGACCAGGCGGAAGCGGAGGCGGCGGGCCCTGACCGAATTCCATCGTTGTCTGAAATGCGTCGACCTCATCCCGAGCGAAGTTCTGAAAGAAAATGCGACGCTCCGCGCCCTGCGGCGCCTGGTTCATCGCCGTCAATACGCTCTCACGCAAGGCTGCTTGGCTCAGCGCTCTGATTTCCTGTCCCGAAGCGCAATATACGCAAAGTACAATGAACTCGTTGTTGAACTTCAGCACCACAACCGTCAAATCGAGTTCCTTTGCCAGCATCAGACTCTGCTGCAGCCGTGCCGCGTTCGGCTCCGCGGCGTAAAATCCAAGCAGTTGCGGGGAGCCGGTCTCCGCCCGCGCGGGAATGACCAAGCCACGAGCGGCGTCGTTCGGACGATCAAAAGCAAGGGCGGCACGGAGATCGCGCGGGGGCATCCTGTCAGCGAGCAGCTTTTGGAGCTGAGTCTGCAACTTTCCTCTGTCGGCGCCCCCGGCAGCCTGCCTTGCGTGAGCGCGGGCAGCGGGACCGGCGTTGTCCACATCGCCGGGATTGAGGACGATAACGTCCTGTCCATCCTTTTGATCGAGGCGTACGGTGCCGCGAGGCAACTTGGCGTCTGCCTCTATGGCCGTCGTCTTGCCGTTGAGATTGTGCCCGCCCACCGCACTGAAGCCGTTGCGTGAAACGACAACGAGCGGTGTTCGAATGTACGAGTCAGGGTCTTCGCTTTGGTCGGCTGAATAGAGCTTGAACACCGCCAGACGGTCGTCGTCATCGACCTGTCGCAGCACGCGGGAACCTTGAATGAAATAGCGAGCAGCGATCTGCGCCACTGCCCGCTCGAGCTCGCGGGGAATTGGATTGACCTCTCCCTCGATAAGCTTGTCGATAGCTTCGATGGCTCTTTTCATCTCGGCTACGGAAATGCCGCGGCCAAGATTGCGGTCCAAGGAAAAGTCCACTAAAGCGCCACGCAGCGCTTCAGATCCGCTCTTGTAAACGATTCCGCTAACGGCGCTGAATGCTACTGCGCGCTTGCACTCGTCGGCGGTGGCAACTTCTCCAATCGTCAGGGCGAGATTGCAAAACCTCTCAAGCTTCTGATCATCGAGTTTCGACAGGTCGGGAGATTGCTGAAGCAGCTCAACCACCTTGGAACGAACGGCCGCTGGTGGCTTGACCGTGACGCGTCGCGTCGGCGTGGCCGACGGCAGCGGTCGGTCGCGCGTGGCCTGGAACATCATCTGGTACGACGTTACGCGGGTCAGGAGAGGGTCGCGAAGGGTTCGAAAGTACTCGTATCCTTTATCCTCAAAAGGAACGAATATCTGATCGAAAGCCGGCTGGCTTTCATCTTTGTAGATGAGTGGCAGAGAGCCGGAATTCAGACCGCTCAAAAGCTGAATCCGTTGCGCGCTGCCAGCGGGAACGTAGGTCAATAGCGA
>Ga0075015_100000919_pt1 | contig 10695 bp, 10 predicted proteins | sample AleBraG_ABR_2013_FD_71476 | JGI IMG/M metagenome (GOLD analysis project Ga0075015, IMG submission 71476) | Freshwater sediment microbial communities in response to fracking from Pennsylvania, USA - Alex Branch Run_MetaG_ABR_2013 | ecosystem: Environmental > Aquatic > Freshwater > Creek >...
GAGGTGGTCAACCGCCGCGTCCGGGCCATCCCGGGAGTGCGTCACACGGAGACCTTCGTCTACCTGAAGCTCCGCAAGCAGATCTACACCTGGGGAACACGATGACCACCTCACCGCAGTACGTCAGCGAGCCGGGCGACGACAGGCTCGCCGACATCGCGCGCGACCACCTCTGGATGCACTTCACCCGGCACTCGGTGTACGAGAACGGCGGCCACGTCCCGATCATCGTGCGCGGCGAGGGCCACCACATCTGGGACGACAACGGCAAGCGTTACATCGACGGGCTCGCGGGGCTGTTCACGGTGCAGGCCGGTCACGGCCGCCAGGAGTTGGCGGACGCCGCCGCGAAGCAGATGTCTGAGCTCGCGTTCTTCCCGCTGTGGTCCTACGCCCACCCGAAGGCGATCGAGCTCGCTGAGCGTCTCACGCACTACACCCCCGGGGACCTCAACCGCGTCTTCTTCACCACCGGCGGTGGTGAAGCGGTCGAGAGCGCGTGGAAGCTGGCGAAGCAGTACTTCAAGCTCACCGGAAAGCCCATGAAGCACAAGGTGATCAGCCGCAACGTCGCCTACCACGGCACGCCGCAGGGCGCCCTGTCGATCACCGGCATCCCGGACGCCAAGAAGTACTTCGAGCCGCTCGTCCCCGGCACCCACAAGGTGCCGAACACGAACTTCTACCGCGCGCCCCACCACGCCGACGACATCGAGGCCTTCGGCCGCTGGGCCGCCGACCGAATCGCCGAGGCCATCGAGTTCGAAGGTCCCGACACCGTCGCCGCCGTCTTCCTCGAGCCGGTGCAGAACTCCGGCGGTTGCTTCCCGCCGCCCCCCGGCTACCTCGAGCGTGTGCGCGAGATCTGCGACCAGTACGACGTCCTCATGGTCGCCGACGAGACGATCTGCGCGTTCGGCCGGATCGGCGAGATGTTCGCGACGGCACGCTTCGGCGTGACACCCGACATCATCACCTGCGCCAAGGGCATGACCTCCGGCTACGCCCCGATCGGCGCGATGATCGCGAGCGACCGTCTGTTCGAGCCGTTCAGGCACGGCACGACCTACTTCGCCCACGGCTACACCTTCGGCGGCCACCCGGTGTCCTCGGCGGTGGCGCTGGCCAACCTCGACGTCTTCGAGCGCGAAGGCCTCAACCAGCACGTCCGCGACAACGAGGGCGCGTTCAAAGCGACCCTGGAGAAGCTCAAGGACCTCGACATCGTCGGCGACGTCCGCGGTGCCGGGTACTTCTATGGCATCGAACTCGTCAAGGACAAGGCGACGAAGGAGACGTTTAACGACGACGAGGCCGAGCGCCTGCTGCGCGGCTTCCTATCGAAGGCGCTGTTCGACGCCGGACTCTACTGCCGCGCCGACGACCGGGGCGACCCGGTCGTGCAGCTCGCCCCGCCGCTGACCATCGGCCAGGCGGAGTTCGACGAGATCGAGCAGATCCTTCGCTCGGTGCTCACCGAGGGCATGAAGGTCCTCTAGTCCGTCACCACGACGCGAAAGGTCCGCATGGGCCAGCACGACAACGCCGCACCCGGGTCCTCGGAGAGGACCCGGGTGCGGCGCATCCCCGAGAAGGCGGTCGAAGACCGCGACGTCGTCGAGCGGATCCTCGACGCGGGCCTGGTGGCCCACGTCGGAGTCGTCGACTCGAGCGGGCAGCCCTACGTTGTGCCGGTCGCCTACGCGCGCGAGGGGAACCGGTTGTTGTTCCACGGCTCCACGGGTTCCCGGCTCTTCCGCCTGCTCGCCGACGGTGCGCCGACGTGCGTGACAGTCACCCTGCTCGACGGCCTCGTGCTCGCGAGGTCGGCGTTCGAGAGCTCGATGCACTACCGCGGCGTCATGGCGCTCGGCACCTGCACCGTGCTCGACGGCGACGAGCGCGACGACGCGCTCCGGCGCATCTCCGACCACCTTCTCCCCGGGCGGTGGGACGATATCCGCCCGCCGTCGAAGAAGGAGCTGGCCGCGACCCTGGTGCTCGCGATGCCGCTCGACGAGGTCAGCGCCAAGGTGAGCGACCACATGCCCGACGACGCCCCCGAGGACCTCGACCGCCCGGTCTGGGGCGGCATCGTGCCGATCCGCGAGACCTTCGGTGCGCCGATGCCTGACGAGCTCGGTGCGGCCCACCCCGTCCCCGACTACCTGGAGAGCTGGACCCGATGAGCTCGAGCGACTACCGCCGACTGTCGTACTGGTGGGACTCGCTCCCGGACGAGCTCGCCGGCCCGCCGCGCCCGAGGCTCGACTCGTCCACCACCGCCGACGTCGCGATCGTCGGCGCCGGCTACACGGGGCTCTGGACGGCGTACTACCTCGCGAAGTCCGACCCGTCGCTGAAGGTCGTCGTTCTGGAGTCGGAGACGGCGGGCTTCGGTGCCAGCGGTCGTAACGGCGGGTGGGCCTCCGCGCTGTTCCCGACCTCGCTGTCGAAGGTCGCGGCCTCGTCGTCGCGCAAGGCGGCGCTCGAGCTGATGGCGGCGATGTTCGACACCGTCGACGAAGTCGGACGGGTGGCCGCGGCCGAGGGCATCGACTGCCACTTCCGCAAGGGCGGCACGCTCGCGCTGGCGCGCACGCCGGTGCAGCTCGAGCGGGCGCGCGCGGAGATCGAGGACCACCGCTCCTGGGGCTTCGGCACGGAGCACTTCTCGTTCCTCGACGCGGAGCAGGCGCACGCGCGGCTCGGCGCCACGGACGTGCTCGGCGCGACCTACACGCCGCACTGCGCGTCGATCCACCCCGCTCGTCTCGTACGCGGGCTCGCGCTCGCGGTGGAACGGCTCGGCGTCACCATCCACGAGGGCACCCGCGTGACGACGATCGAACCGGGCGTCGTACGCACCGAGCGCGGCGACGTGCGCGCGTCACGGATCGTCCGCGCCACCGAGGCATGGACGGCGCAGCTGCCCGGGCACGAGCGCGACATCGCGCCGGTCTACTCCCTGGTGCTCGCCACCGAGCCGCTGCCCGCCGAGGTGTGGGACGAGATCGGGCTGCGCGAGGGCGAGACGTTCAACGACCACCGCCACCTGATCATCTACGGGCAGCGGACCCTCGACGACCGGTTCGTGTTCGGCGGCCGCGGTGCGCCCTACCACCTCGGGTCGAGGATCAAGCCCGAGTTCGACCGCGAGCCACAGGTGTTCGACGAGCTGTGGCGCGTGCTGCGCGAGCTGTTCCCGGCCGTCGGCTCGAGCGCCGTGACGCACACGTGGGGCGGTCCGCTCGGCATCCCCCGCGACTGGTACCCATCGGTCGGGCTCGACCCGGCGACGGGGATCGGCTGGGGCGGGGGCTATGTCGGCGACGGCGTCGCGTCGAGCAACCTCGCAGGACGCACCCTCGCCGACCTCGTGCGCGGCGAGCGCACCGAGCGCACGACGTTGCCGTGGGTGAACCACCGCTCGCGCAAGTGGGAGCCCGAGCCGCTGCGCTGGCTCGGCGTCAACCTGGGACTGCGCGTCATGGGCTCGGCGGACGGCGCCGAGGATCGCAGCGGCAAGCCGGCCCGACGAGCCGACGTCCTCGCCCCCTTCCTCGGCGGCCACTGACCCCCGCGACCGTCATGAATGTGCCCTCGGGTGCGACACACGTACCGCAACCGCCCCATAGAGCCCACCACACCGCGTCTTCCAGGAGCCCTAGATGACCACACCCGACCTCTCCCCCGCCGAGTCGCTGCGCACGATGGTCGTGGCCTACGCCGAGGTCCTCGACGGCGCCCTCGAGCCGTGGGGGCCGCGCCTGGGCTTCGACAGTGGCGATCCGCACACGAGCGGCATCACGTTCTTCGAGGGCCACGGCGTGAGCGTCGGCGTCTGGGAGTGCACCCCCGGAGGCTGGTCCATCGACGACCGTGCAGACACCGAGACCATGCTGCTCCTCACGGGATCGGTGACGATCACCCCGCTCGGCGGCGAGCCCGTGGACCTCGGCCAGGGCGACGTGTTCGTCCTGCCGAAGGGATGGTCCGGACGCTGGGACGTCACGGAGACCGTCCGCAAGCTGTACGTCACCGCCGGGTAGGCACAGCGCGAGTAGGCGCCCCTCGGCACACGTTCCGCGATCCTGCGCAGCATGAGGTTCCAGGCCGCGCTCGAGCTCCATGGGAAGACCGCCACGGGGATCGAGGTCCCCGACGATGTGGTCGCCGCCCTCGGTGGTGGCAAACGCCGGCCGGTGAGCCCTCAACGGCCACACCTACCGCAGCAGCGTCGCGGTCCTGGGCGGCCGCAACCTGATCGGCGTGAGCACCGAGAACCGCTCTGCCGCAGGCGTGGCCGCCGGTGACGTGCTCGACGTCGAGTTAGTGCTCGACACCGATAAGCGCGAGGTCGAGGTCCCGGCCGACCTCGCAGCGGCTCTGCGGGGGAACCCGACCGCACGCAGGGCGTTCGAGGCGCTGCCCTACAGCAACCAGGGCCGCCACGTGCTGTTGCTCGAAACGGCGAAGACGGCGGAGACCCGGGAACGACGGATCGCGAGGGTCGTGGCCGAGCTCGGCGGCTGATGCCGGGGTCAGCCCCTGACGGCTTCGATCCAGTCGAGGCGCTGCCCGCACAGCGACCGGGCTCTCGACGGCTCGACGTAGGTGACGGGCACGTCGGCGCTGGTGGTCGAGAACACGACGGGCCCGAGCGTCGACGGGGTCATCTCGCCACCGGGCAGCCACGAGGTGGCGTACTCCACCGTCACGGTGTGCTCCCCCGCCGCGAGATCGACCGCCGGCATGGGGTTGGAGTACGGCGTCCAGTTGAGCCGGCCGTGATCGGCGTAGACCTCGTGGTCGTCGACGAGGACACGAACGCTGCCAAACACCGATCCGCCCAGGTCGCCCTGGTAGCGAGCGGCCGCGGGGACGGTGAACCTTGTCGTGACGCTGCCCGCGGCCGAGACGTTGACCGAGCCGGGAGTCGGACCCGACGTCCAGCCCGGCGGCAGGGGAGGCCGGTCGAGCGGCACGGTGACGATCGGGGCGCGCCTCGCCGTGGCCACGCGGCCGGTCGAACCCGCGGCGGCGATCGCCTCCTGGACGATCGTGCACGGAGCCGGGGCGGCAGGGTCGTCATGGTTCCCGAGCGGCCAGTGCTTGATGATCGCGGGCGCACCCGGGTCGAGCGTCCACACGTCGTAGTAGGTGCCCGGGCCGGTGAGCCGGTACGTCGACGGGGGGCGGCTGCCCACGAGGTCGGTGCGCATGACCAGGGTCGGGTACGCCGACACCGTCGAGAGCGGGAAGTCGTCGATCTCGGCGTAGGCGCCCTTGTCGAGGCCCTGCCCGTTGTACATCGGGATCAGGTTCCAGCGGAACTCCCCGGCGGCCTCGCCGTCGAGCCTGGCCAGGAAGTGCCGTGCCGCGGCAGGGCTGTACTCGAGGATCAGCGCCGGCGCCGGCAGGTCGGAGCGCCCGATCGCGGCGAGCTCCGCCATGCGGTCCGACGGCGCGATCCACACCTCGCGGTAGGCCATCACGTTCGAGGTCAGGACTCCGGCGCACACGATGCCGATGAGCACGATGCCCTCGAACGCTCGCCCGTTCTCTGCGAGCCAGGCGAAGGCGACCCCGGCCGCGAGGAGCATCGACGGAGACGCGACCGCCAGCGTCTTCCCCTCGAGCCACGGATTGCCGAAGACGTACCAGACCGATACGGCGAAGTTCGTGAGGACCAGTGCCGGAAGGGCGGGGAGCCCGGCCCGAATCGCGACGACGACACCGACGGCCGCACCCGCCGCGACGACTGCGACGAGAAGCCAGGTGAGGGACGTCGCCGAGGGGACCGTGCGGAAGTCGCCGGTGGGCCATACCCCGAACACCTGCTGGAACTTCAACGGTGCGACCAGATTCCCGAGGTCTTCTGATCCGCGCAGCCCGCTCGACCCTGCGCCGCGCAGCTGTGCCCCGAGCACGATCCACGACGGTAGGGACAGGACACCGAACACCGCGACGAACACACCCGCTGCCCGCAGGCAGCTGCGGAGGCCGAACCAGGTCCAGACGAGCACGAGGTCGGCAAGGGCGAACGGCGCGAGGTAGACACCCGCGGCGATGCCGAACACGACGAACACGCCAGCCATCGGGATCGCGAACTGTGCAGCCTGCCCCAGCGGCGACCGACGGTCCTCGCGCCCCGACACCATCGTCGCGCAGCAGGTGACGAGCAGGAAGGCGAGAGTGATCTCCTTGAGGCCGCCCCACAGCGTGTAGCCGAAGAGCAGCGTCGAGCTCGCGGCGAGGAACGACACCGCTGCCCGCCAGCGGTCACTGCGGATCAGACCCGACGTGACGGCGTAGAGCGCCCAACCCAGGATCGCTGCGAGGGTGGCCATGAAGGGCTGGATGACGAACGCTGAGTCCTGGCCGAGCAACCTGCTGACGACACCGAGGTCGGCAAAGGCGCCCATGGGGTATCCACCGCCGATGAGCTCGTCCATGAGCACGCCGTACGTGGAGTGCGCGAGTCCCTCCGTGGTGTGGCCCACTGTCGCCAGGCGGTCCCCCAACGACATCCAGTCAGGTGTGTCGTCGAGCTTGACGAAGCCGGCCCATGACGGGCCGCCCGACAGTGCGACGGGAGCGGCATAGCAGAAGAACACGGCGACACCGCTCACGATCGACCACCATCGGCGTTGCCGCGCCAGCGGGCTCGGCCGCGCCACGAGCCAGCCGAGCAACGACAGCACGAGCAGCACGATCCCCGAGACGGGCGCGGTCGACGTGAAGCTCGTCAGGAACGTCGAGCCAACGACGAGCGCGCTCGCGCCGACCGCGACGACGACCGGCCCGCGCAGCTGGACACGGGTGCTCCGCTCGACGAGGAGACCGAGCCCGGTCGACATCGCGACGACGACGACGGGGACGACGAGCCACGCCACGATCCAGCTGAGCATCAGAGGGGAAGACTACGCGACGGGCCGCATTGCACAGGCTCGACAAGGGGCGGGGCCTTGCCCCAATGGGTCGTACACCTCCATCGGCAGGTTGAAGTTCGGGACGGCGAACTCCGCCGAGGTCACCGTGCCGGCCGGCAGCACGAGCAGCGCACCGGCCTTGAGCTTCTGCCCCGGCCGTGGCGGCGACGAGGTCGCTGTGGGCGTCGCCCTGCTCGGGGGTGCCACGGTGAGGTACCGCGCGGAGGGGCCGGCGGCGGCGCCCTCCGGCACGTGGCGCACGTAGGTGTCGCGGATGAGGACGCCGTTGGTCGCGGTGTCCGGGTGCGAGCTCGACGCCCGGTTCCACACGACGAGTCCCAGCGCGAGGACGAGGACGCCCACGACTGCGATGGATGTCCATCGCACCGCGCCGCCCGGGGTGCGCAAGGCCGAGGTGAGACGCTACATCCAGAGTCGCTCGTCGGAGTCACTACGGGTGCAGCCGTCGCGTCGGGGTGCCCCCGCGCTGGCTTGCGTGTCGGTGTCTGCGCTCATGCCGGCTGGGTACGCCTCGATCCGCGCCCGTCGCATGCTCAGTCCAGACGCCTGCGTCACCCCCAGCGCCATCCGCCCCGGCGGCAGCCCCCGCGCGAGCATCGGCGAGCTGGTCATGTCCGTGACCAACTCCACCAAGGTGGTTACGCGCGCGTGATCCATGCGGTCGCGACCCCACCGACGGATCTCACGACGGGGCCGGTTCCAACCTGGGAGCCGGTTTGGTCAATCGAGCATCACTTGAATATTGGATCCAATTCCCTTAGTGTCGTCGCAACGTCCCTCGCTCAGGAGATCCCCATGGCCGGCAGCCCGCAGCACCCGTTCGCGCTCCTCGACCTCGACAGCCTCATCGACGACGAGGAGCGCGCGATCCGCGACGTGGTCCGCGACTTCGTCGACAGACGCATCAAGCCCGAGGTGGGCGACTGGTTCGAGAACGGGCAGATCCCCGCGCGCGAGCTGGCGAAGGAGATGGGTGAGCTCGGCCTGCTCGGCATGCACCTCGAGGGCTACGGCTGCGCCGGCACGAGCGCCACGGCGTACGGGCTGGCATGCCTCGAGCTGGAGGCCGGCGACTCCGGCATCCGCTCGCTGGTGAGCGTGCAGGGCTCGCTGGCGATGTACGCGATCCACGCGTTCGGCTCCGAGGAGCACAAGCAGGAGTGGCTCCCCCGGATGGCCGCGGGGGAGGCGATCGGCTGCTTCGGCCTGACCGAGCCCGACTTCGGCTCCAACCCGAGCGGTATGCGCACGCAGGCCAAGCGCGACGGTGACGACTGGGTGCTCGACGGCACCAAGATGTGGATCACCAACGGCACCGTCGCCGACGTCGCAGTCGTGTGGGCGCGCACCGACGACGGCATCCGCGGGTTCGTCGTCCCGACGAGCACCCCGGGGTTCACCGCGCGCGAGATCCACAAGAAGCTCTCGCTGCGCGCCTCGGTAACCGCCGAGCTCGTCCTCGAGGGCGTGCGCCTGCCGGCCGACGCCGTGCTCCCGGACGTGAAGGGCCTGCGCGGTCCGCTCTCCTGCCTCAACGAGGCGCGCTTTGGCATCGTGTTCGGCACGCTCGGTGCCGCGCGCGACTGCCTCGAAACCGCGATCTCCTACTCGATCGACCGCGAGCAGTTCGACCGTCCCATCGCCGGCTTCCAGCTCACCCAGAAGAAGCTCGCCGACATGACCCTCGAGCTCGACAAAGGCTACCTCCTCGCGCTGCACCTCGGCCGCCTCAAGGACGCGCACACGATCCGGCCGGAGCAGATCAGCGTCGGAAAGCTCAACAACGCCCGCGAGGCGCTCGCCATCGCGCGCGAGTGCCGCTCGATCCTTGGCGGCAACGGCATCACGCTCGAGTACCCCGTGATCCGGCACATGAACAACCTTGAGTCGGTGTTCACCTACGAGGGCACCAACGAGATGCACACGCTCGTCGTGGGCGAGGCGCTCACCGGTCTCGCCGCCTACCGCGGATGAGCGCCGGCGCCCTCGACGGCGTCGTCGTCGCGGACTTCTCCCGGGTCCTGGCCGGGCCCTACGCCACGATGCTCCTCGCCGACCTCGGCGCGGACGTCGTGAAGGTCGAGCGTCCCGGCGCGGGTGACGACACACGGCACTGGGGCCCGCCATACGCCGCCGACGGGCAGGCGACGTACTTCACCGGCGTCAACCGCAACAAGACGACGCGCTGGATCGACCTCGCCAGCCCCGAGGGTCGAGTCGAGGCGCGCACTCTCGCGCTGGGCGCCGACGTCGTGGTCGAGAACTTCAAGCCCGGGGGTCTCGAGCGGATGGGCGTCGGCTACGCCGCCCTCTCGGCGCACAACCCGCGCGTCGTCGTCTGCTCGATCAGCGGCTTCGGGTCCGGACAGGGCGCGAACCTGCCCGGCTACGACCTGCTCGTGCAGGCGATGGGCGGTCTCATGTCAGTGACCGGACCCGAGGCGGGACACCCGACGAAGGTCGGTGTTGCACTCGTCGACGTCGTCACCGGCCTGCACGCCGTGTACGGCATCCTCGCCGCGCTCCGGCACCGCGACCTCACCGGCGAGGGCCAGCACGTCGAGGTGAATCTGCTGTCCTCGCTGCTCTCGGCGCTGGTCAACCAGGCCTCGTCCTACGTCGCGGGCGGCGTCGTCCCTGGCATCCTGGGCAACGACCACCCGTCGATCACGCCGTACGGCGTCTACGCCACCGCCGACCGTCCACTCGTCCTCGCGGTCGGCAACGACGGCCAGTTCCGCTCGCTGTGCCACGTGCTCGGCTCCGAGCACCTCGGTGCCGACGACCGCTTCGCCACGAACCCGCAACGCGTCGCGCACCGCGCCGAGCTCCGCGCCCTCCTGGAGGTCGGCCTCGCGGCGCGCGGCGCGACGGACTGGCACGCCGCACTCACGGCGGCAGGGGTGCCGTGCGGGCCGATCAACGACGTCGCCGCAGCGTTCGACCTCGCGAGCTCGCTCGGCCTGCACCCGGTGGTCACCGTGCCCGGCAGCGCCGTGTCGCAGGTGGCCAACCCGCTACGGATGTCCGCGACCCCGCCGACCTACCGCACCCCCCCACCCTCCATGCCGGCGAGCACGTCGTGACCGAGACGTTCGTGCGCCCACCGACGGCGCAGGAGGCGGTGCTCACCGAGATGCGCCGACTCCTGGTCACCGGTGAGCTCGCGCCGGGGACGCCGGTGCGCCAAGAGGCCGTCGCGGAGCGGCTCGGCGTGAGCCGCGTCCCGGTGCGCGAGGCGCTCAAGGTGCTCGAGGGCGAGGGCCACGTCGTCTACCTCCCGCGTCGCGGCTACGTCGTCTCCGAGCTCTCCGTCGACGACCTGACCGAGGTCTACCGGCTGCGCGAGCTGCTCGAGGCTGAGGCGATCCGGGTGGCGGTTCCTCTGCTCTCCGACGAAGCCGTCGACCAGATCGCGACGGCCGCAGCAGCGGTCGACGCCGCGGGCCGCCGCGGCGACCTGGCCGCGATGACGGCAGGCAACCGCGAGTTCCACTTCCTGCTCTTCGACGCCGCGGGGATGCCGCGGCTGTCGCGCGCCCTGCGCCAGCTCTGGGACGCGACCGACGTCTACCGCGGCGTCTATTTCGCCGGCAGTGGCAATCGCACCCGGGTGAAGCACGACCACCACGACATGGTCGAGGCGTTGCGTACCGGCGACGTGCGCCGTGCCGTGGCTGTCCAGAAGGCCCACCGAGACGCCAGCGTCGCGGCGGTGAGCGCCGCGCTGCGAGGTCAC
>Ga0075015_100000920_pt1 | contig 10686 bp, 4 predicted proteins | sample AleBraG_ABR_2013_FD_71476 | JGI IMG/M metagenome (GOLD analysis project Ga0075015, IMG submission 71476) | Freshwater sediment microbial communities in response to fracking from Pennsylvania, USA - Alex Branch Run_MetaG_ABR_2013 | ecosystem: Environmental > Aquatic > Freshwater > Creek >...
GTAATCGAGTGCCTCGCTCAGACCCATGTTGGGCGCATCCTTGGCATATTCACGCAGGTGCATGTCGTCCCAGCCGGTGGTGTGTTCCAGAAGATGGACCACACGGACCGGATCACTGGCTTCCCAGCGATTTTCAAACCACACCTCGGGTGCCAGCTTGTGCACAGGGTCATCGAGGGAAAGTTTGCCCTGATCGGCCAGTATCAGGATGGCCAGCGACGCAAATGCCTTCGACGTTGACCCGATGCGAAACAGGGTCTCAGGGTTCACCGCGCGATCACTGGCCACGTCGGCCGTGCCCAGACCTGCAACCCACTCGGGCCCGTCACGATGCACAATCGCAACGGACGTGCCCGGCGTATGCGTATCCTTGAGAACCTTATCTAGTTGTTGTCGCAGTTCTGTAAGCGACTGGGCCGGCTTCTGCGGCTCATTCTTGACGGCAGCAAAGCACTGTAGGGCGAGCATCGAGAGAAGGACGACAGGAATGAGCCATTTCACGGTTTGGTTTTGCCTCCTGAGGATCCGCGGCCTTGTGGTAATCCTCGACCTCGATATTTATATGGTGATAATTGCTCTCCCTAAACCGATGCCAGCAGGGTGTGTTCGCAGATCAAAACTACTGGAGCTATTGTGCAACGATCTGAACCGGTGTAGCGCTTCGAGTCTCCTTCCGGACTGTCAATTGCTCGATCCGTGAACGGCGAATCGTAAAGCCTAACCCTGGCGTAGTCGGCAGGCAGATCGTCCCGCTGCTGGTGACCTCGACTTCAGGTTCAATGATGTCTTCATACCAGTAACGCCGGCTTGCGGAGACGTCTCCCGGCAACACGAAGCCTGGCAGTCCTGACATGGCAATGTTGTGAGCGCGTCCGATACCGGATTCCAGCATACCTCCGCACCATACCGGAATGGAGCTCTGCACGCACACGTCGTGCAGACGAAGTGCCCCGCTGTGGCCACCTACACGCCCAAGCTTGATGTTAATAATGCGGCAGGCTTGCAGCTTGATCGCCGCTCTCGCGTGTCCGGCATTGTGAATGCTTTCATCAAGGCAAATAGGAGTGCGCAGCTGTGCCTGCAGTATTGCATGCTCGTAAATGTCATCCCATGCCAGTGGCTGTTCGATCATCATGAGGTTGAAAGAGTCAAGGCCGAGAAGTCGGTAGCTGTCGGCCAGGCTGTATGCGGAGTTGGCGTCCACCATGAGGGGGATTTCCGGATACCGCTGGCGAATTGCTTGTACCAGGTCTAGATCGTGCCCGGGCTTGATTTTGATCTTGATGCGTTGGTATCCATCGCGCAACTCGGTCTCGATTTTAGACAACAGCGCCGGCGCCGAATTCTGCATGCCGATGGAAACCCCGCACGGGATCTCACTGCGGGTCGCGCCCAGCAGGCACGCCAGAGGTACAGCCTTTTGCTGCGCCTCAATATCCCAAAGCGCATTTTCCAGCGCTGCTTTGGCCATTTCATGTCCGCGGACGCGCGCCATCACTTTTTCCAGAATAGACGCCTCGGCAATGTCCTTACCCAGGAGAAGTGGAATAAGGAAGTCGCGTAAAGTGAGCCAGGCCGAATCAGTAGCTTCGGAGTTATAGAACGGAGATTCGAGAACGGTGGCTTCACCCCACCCGCTCAAACCTTCGGAGCAAATTTCGACGAGGAGAATTCTCCGGTCCTGCATGGCGCCAAAGCTGGCTTCAAAGCGTTCTCTCAAGCGCATATGTATTTCGCGCAGGGTGATCACTTCAATCCGCATACACACTCCACCTGCAGGCTACCTCGATCGTGACCACAACGAAATCCGCAGCAGTGAGCCTCTAGATGCCGGACTCAGGTAGCGCGCAATCGCTGCTATGTCGAAACCCATCCGTCAATTCTCCGAATGCCATTCGGTACGACCCGCGAAGAGAGCGGGCAGAATTTGGCCCAAGATCAGCGACTGCTCCGCACCCAGTGAGAGTGAAACCTTCGTTACACTCTGCTAAGAGTTCCAACCGTAAAATAGCATACCTGCCTATGTGATATTGTCAAGAGTCTTGAACAATGATGATGTCATCTGTTGTATCTACATGAAACATATGCTACACACGCCAGACGTTGATCATTCAAGTACCGAGGCAAACGCGCGCGCTCTTAGAGTTTCGATTTTTATCGTAGTGTGCCGAAACCTAGCATTGGTGCAGGGCACTTCGCAGCGGGTATCGAAGTATCCGGCCTGAATTGCAAAGTAGATCCATGTCCAGATTTCTTCGACTACTCGAATGGAACGTTGGGCGAAGTATCGCGCAAGGGAACTGGGCAGGCCGACTTGCAGCGCATCATTACCCGCTGCATCAACTTGCAACGTGGCCGATGACGCTAAGCCTCGTACCAGCGGAATCCGCGACGCTGTTCATCATCTGCCTTCTTCATGAGTTCGAGAGTATGCGCGTGGCGGGCTTCTGCGCAGGCCACAAGAAGAAGGTTGAGCAGCGCCATGGGCGCCACGTATGAAGCGCTAAACGAAAGCGTGTCAATGGAGGCCAAATAGAACTCGTTCGAGAAGCGTGTGATCGGAGAGACGTAAGTGTCCGTTATACCCACGCAGTACGCACCCTGTCTGCGAGCCCGCTCGAGTCCCTCGACCGTCATGCGCAGACCGCGGCGAAAACTGATGGCAATGACAATGTCATTCTTCCCCAAGGATCGGACTGCGTGGACGGCCATCCCAGGCATGGTCGCACTGGACACGGGCAGCCCGAGAACATTAAGACTGTAGTCGAGGTACGCGACCAAACTCGCAGCGGCATCTCCACCCAACAGAAGAACGCGCCTTGCTTTCCAAATTCGATTGGCAACAGCCACAACGCGTTTCAAGTCCAGACCGTTGTAAAGGGCGCGCAGATTCTTGAGTTCATGATCCAGGGATGCCCGCAATAGTGAGGTTCTGGAACCTTCCACAGGCGCAGATCGCATCAATTCCAGGGAAGTTGCGTGCGCGACGGAAAGCTCATGAAGATAAATCTGGAATTCCTTGTAGCTCTCGAATCCCATTCCCCGCGCAATGCGAACCGTGGTTGCAGGGTCAGTACCTAGCTTCTTTGCCAGGTCGCGGACGCTGAGTAGCACGAACCGCCGAGGATCCTCCAGGGCGGGACGGATGATCTCTCGACGGCGGGGACTGAGTTGGGCCAGGCGCTCGGTTTGGCTTATCTGGGAATCCAAAATCGGATGTTTGACACTCTTGCCACGAATTGCCATACGGCAGCATGGTAGCAGAGTGCGAGCGCAGTTTTCCTGCGCAACCGCCAGAAGGGAAGCTCGCACGGCCCGATTCCCGACCATATGGTTGCCCTGTAGCGCCTGTTTCTAACGAATTGGCGACGAACATTTCATTTTTTTTGACTTGACAGTGAGTCGATTGAGGGCCTAGATTTGGCGTGATATAGCACGCTATTAGTAAGATAGAAACATTCATTTCAGTTGCTATACGGAGATGACCACTGTCTGGTGGTTTGCTGGCCCTCCCCCGAGTTCGTCAAACCACCATCCAAAGCTGTCGTAAGAAAGGAACATTGGTCGCAGCCCTCTCCTTCCTGGCTGGCGCGGCCCGAAATCAGAATCTCAAAATTGCTCCCGCGGAAACCGCGATGGGCACGGATCGAGGAGGCTCTCAATGAAGCCGTTTGCAGCGTTGTTAAGTTCGCTCCTACTCTCCTTGTTGTTGGCGGGCATAGCTGCTTTTGGCCAGACAGCCGGCACGGGCGCAATTGCCGGGGTTGTGTCGGACCCGTCGGGTGCGGTGATTAACGAGGCTACTGTCAAGGTGACAAACAACCTGACGGGAGAAAAGCGTACGGCTGTGTCCTCCGGCCGTGGGAACTACACTGAGCCGCTGTTGCCACCTGGAAACTACACGGTGGAAGCGTCCAAGGCCGGTTTCAAGAACACCAGCTACAAGACCATAACCGTGAGTGTGACGGAGATCTTAACCCTGAATATTCAGCTGCAGGTGGGCAGCGTGCAGGAAACCGTCGAAGTCAACAGTGCAGGGGAACAGTTGCAGACGGAAACGAGCTCATTAGGCCGCGTGACAGACCGGATCGTCGTGGAGAGCATGCCTTTGGTGACTCGTAATTACACCCAGATCATCGGGCTTTCCGCTGGTGTTTCCGCGGACGTGACGAGCGCGGGTGACCTGGGGCGGGGAGGCGGAAGCAACGGGGACTCCCCTTTCGTCGCAGGCGGCGGTTCCAACAACGACAATAACTTCCAGATGAACGGAGTGGAGATCAACGACTTCCAGCAGAGCGGTCATTTCAGCGGTGGAGTGGCCGTGCCGAATCCGGATGCCATTGAGGAATTCAAGGTCCAGACCGGTCAATATGATGCCTCTTACGGCCGCGATGCGGGCGCCAACGTAAATGTGGTGACCAAGACCGGCACGAACCTGTTCCATGGCACGATGTTCGAGTTTCTCCGCAACGAGGCTCTAAACGCAAATGAGTGGTTCCGAAATGAAAACGGCCAACCCCGGCAAGTGCTGCGGCAGAACCAGTATGGGATGACGTTTGGTGGCCCCATTGTGAAGGATAAGCTGCAGTTCTTTACCTCTTATCAGGGGACACGGCAAACAAACGGAGTGGATCCAACCTGCTCTACGACCTTTTCGACTCCACCATTGACGGACGACCGCTCGAAAAAGACCCTCGGGGCCCTGTTTTTCGGGCAGCCTACCTTTATTCAAGAGATCCTCGGGCCGGGTGTCGGGCCTTCCGTGGCCCAGGACGGCTCTAATATCAGTGCACCGGCGCTGGCTCTGCTGCAGATGAAGCTGCCCAACGGACAGTATCTGTATCCGACTCCCCAAAGGGTTGACCCCGCACTGCCGTTCACCAGCCAGGGCAGCTATTCGGTCAGCAATCCGTGCACGTTCTACGAAGAGCAGTTCATGACCAATGCTGACTGGAACCAATCGGCAAAGAGCCAGTGGCAAGTACGTTTCTTCTTCGCCAACAGCAGCGAGCAGAAGACACTCCCCCAGGCGGATCTTGGTGGTGCTACCGCTCCGGGGTTTCCGTATGTGACCAAGGAACACTTCCGGAACTTCTCCCTCACTTACAATCATACGTTCTCAAACAACCTGCTAAACCAGGCCGAAATCGGTTACCACCGGCAGTTCTCGGCCGACGTCCAGCAGGAGGTGTTCACCTATCCTCAAATCGGGGTGACGATTGCGGGCCCGTTTGATAACAACCCTGTGATCTTCGCCGCCGGGCTGCCCTCGATGGGTGGGAACGGGCAAAATGTGATTCTGGCACAGAACACGTACGTCGCGCAGGACACCGTCGCATGGCAGAAGGGGCACCATTCCGTTCGGTTTGGCGGTGGGGTGACGCGTCCACAAGACAACCAGGTAGCTTTCCAATTTATCGGCGGTATACTTTTCCTTACCCCTTCGGACTTCCTGCTGGGTCAGGCGGCCGCCCCCGGCTTGCCATTCGGAAACGTGTATGGCTCGATCGACGCACCCCTGGATGCCGCTCGCGGGTGGCGAGTTTTCGATGCCAACGCATACTTCCAGGATGATTACAAAGTCTCTTCTCGACTCAGTCTGAACCTGGGATTTCGCTACGAGCGACTGGGAGATGTGAGCGACAGCCTGGGGCGCGTGTCGAACTTCAACATGAACACCGCGGACCCGAATCTTGCGCCAGGCGCGTCTTCTTACCAGGGTTTGATCGTCGCTTCGAACTACAGCGGCTCGCTAACCCCTCCAACGGGAGTAGTGAAAGGAAATAATAAACTCGGCATTGCAGGGAACGGACAAAATACCTGGAACCCGCGGATTGGTTTTGCGTGGCTGTTTCCGGGCAGCGAAAAAATTGTGATCCGGGGCGGCTACGGCGTTTTCCACTCGCATATTGGTGGACAGGCGTTTCTCCAAACCGTCGTCAACCAACCCTGGGGTCTGATTCGCGAGCAATTGGGAACGGACCCGACGGTGACTTTCGACAATCCGTTCGCGTTCCCCGGCCAGCCTTCCACGCTACCTGCTTTCACACCCTACACGGCCCCCTCGGCCACATCGCCCGGAAGTGCGCTGAGTCCATTTTCCTTTAATTACAACTGGCGGCCACCTCTGCTTCAGCGCTTTAGCCTGAATGTTCAAACCGAAATCAGCAAAAGCCTGATGTTGGAGATTGGCTACATTGGGACGAGAGGCTTACATCTGACGCAGGAGGCGTTTCCAGATCAGGCTTTCGACGCAACCAAGCATCCAATTCGGAACCAGACCGACAATACGCTTCAGAATTTGTTGCAACGGGTTCCGTTGCAGGGCTTCAGCATCGCAAGCTGGAGACAGATCAACTCGGAGGGCGCCTCCTGGTACAACGCGCTGGAAGCAAGCCTGACGAAACGTTTCACTCACGGATTGCAATTCCTGGCCTCGTATACATGGGCGAAGGAGCTTTCCACCGACACCCTTGCCTCGACTTCCCCAAATGGCGGCGTGTCGGTCGGGAACCAGTACGATCAAAGGGCGCGCTATGGCACCGATTATTTCGTGCGTCCGCAACGCCTGGTCGTCAGCTACGTCTATGATCTGCCCTTCTTCAAGAACGGTGCCGCTCTGTTACACACCTCACTCGGTGGTTGGAAGTTTGCTGGGGTGACGACCATTCAATCCGGACACCCGCTAACAGTTACGAATACGAATGCGTTCAATCTCTTCGGCATCAACGGCCTCGAAGGCGACTTCGCACAACTAGGCCCGAACTGTACGGTGTCTCAGGTGAGCACCTCCGGCTCGGTTCAGCACAAACTCAACAACTTCATCAATCAAAGTTGCTTTACGAACTACCCGGTAATCAGCGCGGACGGCGGGACAGCATTCGGAAACACCCGCCCGGGTATTCTCCGTGGTCCCGGACAGAACAGTACCGACATGTCCCTGATCAAGATTTTTTCACTGCATTGGCCGAATGATAAGGCCGGCGTGGAGTTTCGCGCGGAATTGTTCAACGCTTTCAACCACCCGCAATTCGCTGATCCGGGCAATGCCGTGGATGGAGGCACTGGAATCGCCTTCGGAGCAATTAAGCAAACCGTCGGCTCTCCGAGAATCGCCCAATTCGCCTTGAAGATTTCATTTTGAGGCCCAGAGGGATCAATGGGGCCCTGTGCCATAGGGCCCCGTGCATTGAAAGAAGAAGGTCAAGCTGTGAGATGACCCCGTCTGGGCGCACGAAAATCTCTGTCAGGATGCGAGACGGTATACGCACTGCCACGAAACCGAGTAGTCCCCAATAGTTCGTGGAGGCACTGATGTTCAGCCGTAGAACTTTCTTGTCTCAGGTTTAGGCCTGTGACTGAAATGAATAACTACGATCCAACATAAATAAAAGGACAAATAATTATGAGAGTTACACGTGGCGGGTTCCTGAAGAGCCTGGCTGGCCTTACGTTCGCGGGCCTGCCGTGGTCAAAGACCGGCGTCCTTCTCTCCGCACAGGCTGTCGCGGGACAACCCGCACGGAGCACACAGATTATTGAAGATGTTGAACTTTATCCCTTCAACGTGCCATTGATCGAGCCCTTTCGCGTTGCCCTCGGTACGATGACCGCCGCGGAAAATGTTTTGGTGCGGTTGAGAACCCGCGATGGAGTAGTGGGCTGGGGGGAATCGGGTCCTTATGCGCCCGTTACGGGAGAAACACAAGCCGTAGACCTGGCAGTAGGAAAGGATCTCGCTGCCCTTGTTCGCGGACGCGATCCTTTTACTCTTAGCGCGATCGTGGCGGAGATGGATGGATTCACTCCGACCAACTCCAGCATGAAGGCGGGGCTGGAAATGGCAGTCTGGGATATCTGTGGCAAGATCGCGGGGCAGCCGGTGTACAAACTGCTCGGAGGCTATCGCGACTCCTTTGAAACCGATATCACCATCGGCATGGGTTCACCGGCTGAAATGGCGAGCAAGGCGACTAAGTACGTTCAGGACGGGTTCAAAACGCTGAAAGTCAAGCTCGGTGAAGGATCCGAGCCGGATACCCAGCGCATGAAAGCAATCCGGGACGCAGTCGGCTACGGAATTAAAGTTCGCACCGACGCCAACCAGGGATGGAGCGCCGCGGAGACCGTCCGCGCGCTGCGGATGATGGAGAAATACCAGATGCAAGTGTGCGAGCAGCCGGTTCCCTACTGGGATCTGGCGGGCCTCAAACACAGCCGGGACAACTCGCCGACGCCGATAATGGCGGACGAGTCCGTGCACTCGCCTCACGACGCACTGGCAGTGGTCCGTGATAACGCAGTGGATTGCATCAACATAAAACTGATGAAGTCGGGGGGCATATTGCGGGGCGCGCAAATCGCCACGGTGGCTGCCAGCGCCGGAGTCACTTGCATGGTTGGCTGCATGGCGGAGACCCGCCTGGCCTTGACGGCGGGCGCTCACCTGGTCGCCTCGCAGAAAAACATCGTGTATGCCGACCTGGATGCCTATACGACACTTTCGGTCGATCCCATCATTGGCGGGATGCAGGTGAAGGATGGAATCGTGACCCTGCCCAGGACGCCCGGGCTGGGAGTGGACATCGATCCTGCATTTCTCAGCAAGCTTCACCGTTCTTGAAAGGAGTCAAGCACATTCCTTTTGCTGGCTCCGGGCAGGCGGAGCCGGCAATCTGGGTCTAACCTCGCTCGACAAACGGTATCGGAAATCAGAGTGCTCCTCATAACTCGGAGCGTCGAAATGACGATTGTTGGTGGTTTTGTTGTTATGCCCTACTCGGAAGTATGCACTTATTTCATTCGGAGATGGACTCCAATCCTCTTCGACTAGGAGGAATGATGATTTCTAACCAGATCCTTTCTGACCGCCATTCACGCGGATACCTGACCATGTTTACAGGCCTGCTGCTTCTGGTGGCATTGTTCTGTATCGGGATGTGGGCGCAGCCATCGCATCCTTCGTCTTCACCGGTGAAGACATCAGCTCCGCCAGCGGTTGCGCCAGCCCAACCGGCTACCGGCCACGAGATGACCGCGGCCGACCTCGAAGCCTTTCTCGATGGCCTGATGCCCGCTCAGCTTGAGAGGGAAGATGTGGCGGGTGCCGTGATTGCGGTGGTCAAAGACGGGCAGGTCATTTTCGCCAAAGGTTACGGATACTCCGACATGTCCAAGCGCACGCCCGTAACCCCGGACGCTACCCTGTTCCGTCCCGGCTCAATTTCGAAGCTTTTTACCTGGACCTCGGTAATGCAACTGGTCGAGCAGGGAAAGCTCGATCTGAACCGGGATGTCAACGATTACCTGGACTTCAAGATTCCACCCGCGTTCGGAAAGCCCATTACCCTGCGGAACATTTTGACGCACACCTCGGGCTTTGAAGAAACTGGGAAGGACCTGTTCGTTGCGGACGCACAGCACATGCGCAGTCTGGAGGATTACGTCAAAAATCACACTCCGGAGCGCATCTTCCCTCCCGGTACGGTTCCCGCCTATTCGAATTATGCGACCGCACTCGCGGGCTACATCGTGCAGCGCGCTTCCGGTAAACCATTCGAACAATACGTTGCCGAGAACATTTTCACTCCCTTGGAGATGAAACGGACCACCTTTGTTCAACCTCTGCCCGAGGAAATGAAGCCGCTGATGTCCAATGGCTATATGCGGGCATCGTCGGACTCCAAACCCTTCGAATTCGTCGAAGCGTTTCCAGCGGGCAGTGTCTCCACCACCGCCCGGGACATGTGTAACTTCATGATCGCCCATCTGCAGAACGGACAATTTGGAAGTGCGCAGATCCTGCGCCCGGAAACCGCGGCCCTGATGCACTCAAGGATCTTTGGAACCGACGACCGTCTGGACGGGATGGCACATGGTTTCTATGAGGAGTCCGCGAACGGGCACCGGATTATTGGCCACGGCGGCGATACCCTGTATTTTCACAGCGACTTGCACTTGATTCTCGATTCCAATGTTGGGTTCTTTGTGTCTTACAACAGCTTTGGGAAAGGTGAGATCAGCCCGCGGACCATCCTCTTTCAAAAGTTTCTGGACCGGTATTTTCCCTATATCCAGCCTGCTCCCGGCAAAATCGAAAACGCCAAAGCGGACGCGGCCAGCATCGCTGGGCTTTATCTGACCAGCCGCCGTTTTGAAAGCTCATTCCTTAGAGTGACGTCCTTTCTCGGCCAGGAGAAAGTCTTTGCGAACCCCGACGGGACGATCAGTGTAGATCCTCTCAAAGGGCCCAATGGCCAACTCCTGAAGTTCGAAGAGATTAGTCCGCTGCTTTATCGTGAAGTCCATGGACGCGCTCACGTCGCCTTCAAGCGGGATGGGAATGGGCGGATGCAATTCCAATTGGACTGGCCGATTTTCATTTTCCAGAAAGTCGGCCTTTGGGAAAACAAGTACTTCAATGACGTCGTTGCGATTTTCGGCTTGGTTATAGTCGTACTGACCGTCCTGCTGTGGCCAGTCGGAGCGCTGGTTCGCAAACACTATGGCCGTCCGCTGGATCTAAGTCCGCTGGAGCGCAAGCTGCGGCTTGGTGTACGCCTGGTCTGCATCCTCTTCATCTGCTTCTTCGGAGGCTGGCTGGCCGTTCTGGCACAAGCCGAGAATCCTAACGTGATTAATACCCTTTCTCCTTGGATCCTCTTTTTTGGAATCCTCGGTGTGTTG
>Ga0075015_100000922_pt1 | contig 10679 bp, 8 predicted proteins | sample AleBraG_ABR_2013_FD_71476 | JGI IMG/M metagenome (GOLD analysis project Ga0075015, IMG submission 71476) | Freshwater sediment microbial communities in response to fracking from Pennsylvania, USA - Alex Branch Run_MetaG_ABR_2013 | ecosystem: Environmental > Aquatic > Freshwater > Creek >...
GCACCCAATGGGACGTTCGAAGTGTATGGGTCGGGCTTCCACACGGCTTTCTCTACTGGATCCTGGTTGGACTGATCGCCGGCTGGCTCGCCGGAAAAATTGCCCGTGGCCGCGGATTTGGCTGCATCACCGACATCGTGCTAGGGCTCATCGGCTCCTTCATCGGCGGGTGGGTTTTCATGAAACTTGGAATCTTCGGTGGAGGATTCTGGTATTCGCTGGCCGCGGCCACTCTCGGCGCGGTAATCCTGGTCTCCATCGCACACCTCTTCGGCAGTGGACACGATCACTGACTCGATTCTGTGCGCTGAGCTGTGCAGGTCAGCCGCACCCTGCGTGTGATACGATTCATTTGTGCGTCCCGGAGTTGACGCCTCTTTGAGCCATACCTCGCGACCCCTTACCGCCATTCCCCTTGGTGGACTCGGCGAATTCGGAATGAACATGATGGCGCTTCGATTCGGTGACGATATTCTGGTCATCGACGCGGGCATGATGTTTCCCGAATCTGAGCTTCTCGGCGTGGACCTGGTCATTCCCGACATCACTTATTTGAAGCAGAATCGTCAGAACGTTCGCGCGATCGTTCTTACCCACGGCCACGAAGACCACATCGGCGCCCTTCCCTACATTTTGCGCGACCTTAACGTTCCCATCTATGGGACGCGATTCACGCTGGCACTGGTAAAAAAGCGGCTGGAGGAAGCCGGGCTCCTTGAATCCACTACGCTCCGCGAAGTGATTCCCGGGCGACTGGTTGAAATCGGGCCATTTGAAGTGGAATTTATTTACGTGACGCACTCAACGGCGGACTGCGTTGCGCTCGCCGTGCGCACTCCCCTCGGCATCATTATTCACACGGGCGATTTCAAGATTGATCAGACTCCTGTCGGCGGCGCTGCATTCGATCTGCACGCCTTTGCAAAATACGGCGGCGAAGGCGTCCTGGCCCTTTTCAGTGATTCGACCAACGTGGAACGGCCGGGCTTCACGCCGTCGGAACGCGCTGTTGTGCCGCGGATTGAAGAGCTCTGTCGTTCTGCGCCACGCCGCGTGATTCTTTCCTGCTTTGCGTCTTCGGTGCATCGCATCCAGCAAGTGATTGACATCGCCGGCCGCGTGAATCGCAAAGTCGCTTTTGTCGGGCGCAGCATGGTGGACAACATTGAAATTGCCCACTCGCTCGGAATCGTCAATATTCCAGATGGCATGGTCGTTCGCCCGCAGGACATTCGCACGTTTGACCCGCGGCGCATCATCATCCTTGCCAGCGGCAGCCAGGCCGAACCGATGTCTTCGCTCTCACGCATCGCGGTGGACAATCACCGTTCTGTTTCCGTCGACGAAAATGACTCTGTGATTCTCTCCGCCCGCATTATTCCCGGCAACGAAAAAGCCATCTTCCGCATGCTGGACCACATGTTCCGCAGGCGCGCTCTCGTCTATTACGATAATTCCGGCGGGACCATTCACGTTTCCGGCCACGCCAGCCAGGAAGAGCAGAAACTTTTGCTGCAACTGGTGAAGCCAAAGTATTTTATTCCCGTCCACGGCGAATATAGACACCTATTCCGCCACGCGGCACTTGCGCACCAACTCGGCGTTGTGTCCGGGGAAATTATGCTGCTGGAAGATGGGCAGACGGTTGACTTCACAGAAGACGGCGCGTATCGCCGCGATCCGGTGGCTGCAGGGCGCATTTGCGTGGACTCCGGGTCGCTCGAAGAGATAGAAGACGTCATCATCCGCGATCGCAAGCACCTTTCTGAAGACGGCATCGTCGTTCCCATCATTGCCATTGACAAACACACGGGCAAAATGGAATCCCAGCCTGAAATCGTTACGCGCGGGCTGATGAGCGACAACGGCCAGGAACTGATCAACGGCGCGCGCGAAGTACTTTTGAAGACCTTTACCGATTCTAACTCCGAAGAAAAATCAGATTGGGGCGTAATCAAGGAGAAGATCCGCGTGGACCTGAAGCGTTACATCAACAAGCAAACGTCCAAGCGCCCGCTGATTCTTCCTGTTATCCTTGAGCTTTGATGCACTAAATCGCAGATGAACGAGACCGTTGCCACTCCCTCTCCAAACACCGGCCGCGCCGCATTTTATTTCATCATTATCACTGTAGCGTTTGACTTTCTGGCGTTTGGCATCATCGCGCCGGTCCTTCCCGATTTGATTCGCTCGTTTCAAGGCGGCGATTTCGCCCGGGCCTCGGATATTACCGGCTACTTTGGATTCGCCTGGGCCACGATGCAGTTCATTTTTTCACCCATCCTGGGTGCCTGGTCAGACCGGTACGGCCGCCGTCCGGTGATTCTGATCTCTTGCCTCGGCCTCGGATTTGACTACATCCTGATGGCACTCGCGCCGAACATGGCATGGCTCTTTGTTGGGCGAGTCATCTCTGGCATTACTACGTCAAATGTTTCCACTGCTTTCGCGTACATTACGGATGTAACGCCGCCAGAAGAGCGCGCCAAGAAATTCGGAATGCTGGGCGCGGCTTTTGGCATGGGATTCGTGATTGGGCCGGCCGTGGGCGGATTGCTCGGGACGATGAACCTGCGCTTTCCGTTCTGGGCCGCCGCGTTTCTGAGTCTTGCGAACGCGCTTTATGGGTATTTCATTCTGCCGGAATCGCTTCCGCTCGAACGCCGGGCCAAGACCGCCTGGCATATGGCCAACCCGCTCGGATCGCTTAAATTGTTGCGCTCCCATCCGGAGCTTGGCGGACTGGCCGTTGTTACCACGCTCTACTATTTGGCGCACAATTCCCTGCCCGCAATGTGGGCCCTCTATACCGAATACCGTTACTCCTGGAATCACCGCGACGTGGGCCTCTCACTCACAGTCGTCGGCATTTGCTCGGCGGTGGTCTCCGGCGGTATGGTTGGCCCCTTCGTAAAAAAATTTGGTGAGCGGCACAGTCTGCTCACAGGCCTGTTCTGCGGTTTTCTAGGCTTCACGGGTTTTGCCCTAGCTACTCACGGGTGGATCATCCTTGCGGTGATTCCCTTCATCGCACTTTGGGGCGTGGCAGGTCCGGCGATGCAATCGCTGATGTCGCAGCGCGTGGATCACTCTTCACAAGGAAAATTACAGGGGGCGATTAACAGTCTCAGGGCAATTACCGGAATGGTTGGCCCATTGCTTTTCACTCAGGTTTTTTCGGCGGCAATTTCCCCTCGTGCTGCTATCCATTTACCTGGTGCACCGTACTTCCTCGCGGCGTTGCTTTTGCTTTCCAGTCTCCTACTCGCAGCGTACATCGCCAGGCCAGCCGCCGCGCCGGCGTCGGATCCAGTTACCTCGGTGCAAAGTTCGATCGACAGCTGAGTTTTAATCCAAGTTTAATTCGGCTGACACTGGGTGCTCCCCTTCCGCTATAATTTTCCGGCCATGTCCAATCTCTTGTCTTCCAATGAAGCGCGCGCAACCTCTACTCAACTGGTGGAACTTCAAAGGGGCGGAGAGGTTCTTTCGTTCACGCTGAATAATCCCGCTCGCGGCAACGAAGTCACTGGGCCCATGTTCGATGCGATGCTTGCCGAACTCCGCGCCGAAACAGCGCATCCTTCGGCACGCATACTCAGGATTCGCGCCCGTGGCAACGTGTTCTGCACCGGCCGCGAACGCGCCGCTCTCGACGTCGACTCCATCCGTGCAGAAGCCGCTCGCATCATTGAATTCAAACGTGCCGTGCGAACGTCCTCACTCATCAGCGTTGCTGAAATCCAAGGCGACGCTTTTGGTTTTGGCTTCGGCCTTGCCATCGTCTGCGACTTCGTTCTCGTCGCCGAGAACGCCTCGCTGGGCTTTCCGGAAATGCGCAGCGGCCTGGCTCCCGCAGCCATCATGACTTACTTGGGCGAATACGCTCTTCCGCGATTCGCTTTTCCACTAGTGCTTTTTGGCGACCCGATCCAGCCTCACAGGGCGTTGCAAATCGGACTTATCTCCCAAGTCTGCTCCGCCGAAAGTCTGCCCGCGGAAGCCGAAGCCCTCGTCGCGCGTATTCTGAAGCTCGACCCGGCGGCGACTCGCCGCTGCAAGGAGTTTTTTATCGCGGCGCAAAGCCATTCGTTCGCACAAAACTGCAATCTTGCCGTCGAAGCCCTTACTCAAGGCACCCTTGCCGCCCTTGGCAGGCAGAAATGACCTTCGAGTGACCGTCAACGCAGGCGCTCGCCTGGACCGCCTCCCGGTGTCCGCTTTCCATCGCCGCATCCTCATGCTCATCGGCATCGGGATGTTCTTCGACGGCTATGATGTGTACGTAGCAGCCACGGTTCTAGGAGCCACCCTCAACAGCCACTTCTCGACGCTCGCCCAGAACGCGCAGTTCGTCTCCGTCACATTCATCGGAATGATGATTGGCTCTTTTCTCACGGGATTCCTCGGCGACCGTTACGGGCGCCGCTTCACCTACCAAGCCAACCTCATCATCTTCGGACTTGCTTCTATCGCTTCCGCCTTTGCTCCCACGATGCTCGTCCTCATTCTCCTGCGTGGCGTGATGGGTGTCGGGCTCGGCGCTGAAATGGTCGCCGGATACGCCGCGATGACGGAATTCCTGCCTCCGCAGGCGCGTGGCCGCTGGTGCGGCATATTGAATGCCGTTGTTGTTACTAGCTTGCCGGTGAGCGCGCTCGCAAGCACTCTGCTCATCCCGCGCTTCGGGTGGCGCTTGATGTTCGTGATCGGAGGGGTCGGCGCCCTCATCGTGTGGTACTTGCGCAAGGCCATGCCAGAATCGCCGCGCTGGCTCGAATCCATCGGCCGAATAGATGAAGCCGAAGCCATGCTGCAGAAAATCGAAAGCGAAGTTGGGCTTTACCACAAACTCCCTGAGCCTGCTGCTTCGGCGCCAGCCGTTCCATCGCGGAACTTCGCCGCTCTCTTCGGCCCGGGACTTGCTTCGCGCCTCTTTGTCGGCGCGACAACGCTCATCGTGGCCAACACTTTAATCTACGGATTCGTCACCTGGCTGCCCACGTTTTTCGTCCAGCAAGGTCTCAGTATTGCCAATTCCTTTAAGTATTCTTTTCTTATGACCATCGGCGCGCCCGTCGGCGCGGCCATTGGCTCTCTCACGGCGGATTCCATCGGTCGCAAACCAGCCATCATCGGCGCTTCGCTGTTTACAATTATTTCGGGAAGCGTCTATCCGTTCATTCGAGATCCGGTTGTGCTTCCCATCGCCGGATTTCTCCTGGTCGTGCCCATCTATATTTTGGTGGCGCTGCTCTTCGCCATATACATTCCTGAATTGTTCCCGACGGATGTGCGCATGCGGGCGGTAGGTTTTTGCAATACGTTGGGTCGTGCGGCTACCATCGTCACTCCGTTCCTGGTGGTATTCTTATTCCGAGCTTACGGCGTGGGAGGAGTAGTCACTCTCATGATCGGACTGCTGATCCTGCAAATTCTCGTGGTTCATTTTCTCGGGATCGAACCAAAGTTGCGTCGTTTGGAACAGATGGAATAGATCAGATTCTTATTCAGGGACTTCCGAGCGGCAGTCTTGGCGATCAAGCCCTCCCGGATTTACCAGTCTCTCGGGTCAACCGCAAAACCGCCGCAGCAAGTCCGGACCTGCGGGGCAATCCTGAACCATTCCAGTTCCTGTACTCTTCCGTGGTACTCTGCACGTCTGATGGGGATAATGGGCAAGCACGCAACCCTAGGTTGCGGAGAAGCCTGATGTATTCATACTCTATTTCTTCGAGGGAGGATTGAATGAACCGACGAATGGTTTCTCTACTAGCTCTCGCAGTTCTTGTGACAATTCCTGCCGTTGCCCAGCGCAAGGAAGAACGCGGACAGAATCCGCCGCGCGCTAATCAGGGACGTGTCCCACCTCCGCCGCCAAAACGCGACGACCGTCATGCTAAACCCGAGCCCGAGCGCCACGTCACCGGTCACGTGAATACGACTCCCCACGTCAGCAACGACCATTGGTATGGCCACGATCGCCCGGACGATAAGCGCTTCCACGTGGACCATCCCTTCGAGCATGGCCGCTTTGAACACTTTGGCCCTTCTTATCGCTATCGCATCGAGCGCTTCGATCGGGATCACCATCGATTCTGGTTCCCCGGTGGCGCATTTTTTGAAATTGCCGCCCGGGACTGGCCTATCGCCGCCGATTGGTGCTGGGACTGCGCCGATGATTTCGTGGTTTACGAAGATTCTGACCACGAAGGCTGGTACATGCTGTACAACGTCCACACCGGCGTCTACGTCCACGTCACCTACATGGGGATGTAGAACACCTCGCTGCACGTTGCGGCAGCGCTCGGCATCCTCGGTGTGCGATTGTGATTCGTTTCCGGCTTGCGACCGGCACCAATCAGGCACTGCGCAAACTCAATGTTCCTTTTTCCATGCCGTTGCGGATTTGCGCACTACCAACGATTTCGCAAAACTATTTAATCGTCTCACTAATTTTCGAGTTTGGACCGCTCAATAGACTGTCGAATCCACCAGATGGCGTATGTTGAAAACCGATACTTTCGCCTGTGCTTATACTTCTCAGTGGCCAGCATCAGGCCGATGTTGTCTTCCTGAATCAATTCGAGCAGGCTGGGACCGGGCCCGCCCCTCGGTCTGGCAATGCCACTACTAGGTACAAGTTCGCCTGGATGAGCCGCCTCATTGCGTCTTCGGCGTCGTTTCCGCCTTGACAAATGCATTTGGCTAGTTCCATTTCAGCTTCACGTGTCAGGCGTGGTACGGTCATCACCTCGCGTAGATACATCATTGACTTTCTCACTTTTGGAAATCGGCGGGCCGGATGGCATGTATAATGGCTTCGCGCGCCCGTAGCTCAGTTGGATAGAGCATCTGGCTTCGAACCAGAGGGTCGGGAGTTCAAGTCTCTCCGGGCGCGCCAGTTTCTTCGAAATCGTGCCCAATCTCCATCACCTGGCGGAAATGAAATAACACTGGATAGGCCCAGCTACTTCCCGCAGGGTGCAACACCTTGGCTTCCCGCATTGGCCGACGCCAAACTTGCTGGTTTTATTGGAAAAAATATCCAGTCTTCGTGCGTATGCGAATGCCTTCCTGCTTCGGTCGGATTAGAATTTTGCGGAACGTTCCGTCTTTTGCCCGATTGGAAGGATAGTATCCAACCTCGTAGGAAGTACGGAGCTCCTCGGCAATTTGCCTGAAGTAAGTGTGTGGGTTTGTCTGTTCGGCATCAATGTGAAGTCCGCCGGTTTCTTTGGATATCCTGTCCATCACACTGATCCCGTATTTGTTTCGCGCGGTAAGCGCACCATGTTTGCCAAGTTCGGTGTAACGTATCCCGTAGAAAATTACGTTTGCCGTTTGAGCTGCTTCTATCGCGGTCATCATGTTGTGAGAGCTTGAATTATCCTCGCCGTCGCTGAACATCAAGATGGCCTGACGGCCTCCGGCCTGGCTCAATTTTTCCGTGACGCTGTAGAAGATGGAATCGTAAAACGCGGTTCCCAAGTCTCGCTCCTCGACGGGACCAATCTCAGGAAACCTTTTCTTGCCTTTGTCGAACTCCTTTAGATTAGCGAAGATCTCGTCCGGCGAATCAGTGTAGTCACTCACGAGACGCAGGTGGTTTCCGAATAACACAACGAATACGCGATCCTTTGGCCCCAGAACTTCCTTCAGGAATACCTCCAAATCCTTTTCATGTTTCTTCCCGAAATGCTCCTGGCTGCTGCTCACATCAATGATCAGCGCCAGCGTAAGCGGCAAGTCCGTTGATTTGCCAAAGAAATCGATCCTCTGAGGAACCGCGTCTTCTAGAAGTTCTATGTCGTCTTTCTGAAGATTCCCAACCAGTGCCCCTCTGGAATCTCTGGCGGTAAACGAAACATTTACGAGATTGACGTCCACTCTGAGTGGCTGCTGAGCCGTCACAGTCACAGGTATTAGAAGGATGGCGAAAGTTGCGAGCCGCGATGGTCTAATCAGACAACAAGCCAATACTCTGCGGTTTAACAAGGTCACACCTCCCACCTGATGAGCTTTAGGGTGTAACGAGTTGACTTGCCCAAATGTTTCTGGAATCTCACAGTGGAGGGGTCCGGATTTCTTGATTCCCGCCAACCACGGGTATAGGCTTGAAGCTCACGCCCAGGCACAGACGCGCTAGGAGGAACTACCATGGCAACAGCAACCAGTGTGATTGAACCGAACGTCAAGATTGGCCCGACAAAACTGCTCATCAACGGCAAATGGGTTGACAGCGCCTCTGGCAAGACTTTCCCCACGATTAACCCTTCTAAAGGTGAAGTCATCACACAAGTCTCTGAAGCCGATGCGGCCGATGTGGACAAGGCCGTAGCAGCGGCGCGCGCGGCCTTTGATAAAGGCCCCTGGCGGAAGATGACGGCCTCGCAGCGCGGCATCCTCCTGTACAAGCTGGCCGACTTGATCGAAAAACACGCCGATGAACTGGCTCAACTCGAATCGCTGGACAATGGGAAACCGTATCACGTAGCTCGCACGGCTGACTTGCCTCTGACTATCGCTTGCTACCGCTACTACGCTGGATGGGCGGACAAAATTCAGGGCAAGACCATTCCAGTACAAGGGCGATATTTCTGTTATACGAAACATGAGCCGGTGGGAGTTGTGGCTCAGATTATTCCGTGGAACTTTCCGCTCCTCATGCAAGCCTGGAAGCTGGGCCCCGCGCTATCGACGGGATGCACGGTGGTAATGAAGCCCGCCGAGCAAACGCCGCTTACCGCCTTGCGTGTTGGCGAGTTGATGCTGGAGGCCGGATTCCCCGAGGGCGTCGTAAACCTCTTGCCCGGTTACGGGCCCACAGCCGGCGCGGCGCTTGCCCGCCACATGGACGTCGACAAAGTGGCCTTCACCGGATCGACCGAAGTAGGCCATCTGATTATGCGCGCCGCCGCAGACACCAACCTGAAGCGCGTTACTCTGGAATTGGGCGGCAAGAGCCCCAACATCGTCTTTGCCGATGCCAACATGGACAACGCGATTGAAGGGGCGCACTTCGCGCTGTTCTTCAATCAAGGCCAGTGCTGCTGCGCCGGTTCGCGGACTTTCGTCGAGGAAAAGTGCTACGACGAGTTCGTAGAGAAAAGTACCGCGCGCGCAAAAAAGCGCACGGTTGGAAATCCGTTCGACAAGAACACTGAGCAAGGGCCGCAGGTAGACCAGGAACAATTCAACAAAGTGATGGGCTACATCGACGCGGGCAAGAAGGAAAAAGCCAGGTTGACTGCAGGCGGAAACCGCGTCGGCGACAAAGGCTACTTCATCGAGCCCACCGTTTTTGCCGACGTGCAGGACAGTATGAAAATCGCGCAGGAAGAGATCTTCGGCCCTGTAATGTCCATCTTGAAATTCAAGGACATCGATGAAGTCGTCGAGCGCGCCAACAAGTCGCTCTACGGGCTTGCAGCGGCTGTATGGACCCAGGACATTACCAAAGCTCACGCAATTGCCGACGGCGTGCGCGCGGGAACCGTCTGGGTGAACTGCTACGACGTATTTGACGCCGGCGCTCCTTTCGGAGGATTCAAACAGTCCGGCATCGGCCGCGAACTCGGTGAATACGGCCTGGCGAATTACACCGAAGTGAAAACCGTAACCGTCAAGCTGTAAACCGTAACTCGATAGACTTTGGCGAGGTCGGGCGGGCCATGTGCCCGCCCGCTTTGTTATAGCCCGATCATGGCACTGCTCCGCGAATACAACCCCCGTGAGTTCAACGCCCTGCACCGGCTGGATCAGTCCTGTTTCCCGCCAGGCGTTGCCTATTCCAAGACGATGCTGCGCTATTTCCTTAGCCTGCCATCGGCCGATTGCATTGTGGCCGAAGTAGAATCAAAGATTGCTGGGTTCATCCTTACCGAGGAAAATCCACCCCTGGCACATGTAATTACACTGGATGTCGAATCCGCCCACAGAAGGCGCGGAATCGGAGTCGCGCTCCTCGAAGAGAGCGAACGCGATCTGGCGCTCAGGGGAGTGCGTCACATCTTGCTTGAAACGGCGGTGGACAACGAAGCCGGACTTGCCTTCTGGCAGAGTCGCGGATACCGTATCGAAGCAACTTTGAAGCGCTATTACTTGCACAAAATCGACGCGTACGAAATGCGCAAGATTCTGCCGGGAGCCGCCTTAGTGAAGCCCCCGAAAAAGGAATCCTAGACCTCATGCCCGTTTATCAGGCAATTATTCTCGCTCTTGTTCAGGCACTGACGGAGTTTTTGCCCGTCAGCAGCACCGCTCATCTGACTTTATTCCCTTGGCTATTCCATTGGCAGGACCCTGGATTGGCATTCGACGTGGCGCTGCACGCGGGGACACTTGTGGCCGTGCTGGCCTATTTCTTCAACGACTGGCTGACCCTTGCTCTATGCGGTGTCGGGTTGAAATATCCCGCTGCCGCACGTCGGGAAGAAGTCTCGCAGCACAGACGATTGTTCTGGTACATGGTAATCGGAACGATTCCGGGGGGAATTCTAGGCGCACTGTTCGAAAAGCAAATCGAGGAACACTTTCGGACCCCCTTGGTGATTGGCGTCTCCATGATTGTTGTGGGGCTGGTGATGTGGTGGGCGGACTCCCACGCGAGCATCTCGCGAGAGCTCCAGCAATCCAACATCGGGGATGCGGCAGCTATAGGAACGGCGCAAGCGTTG
>Ga0075015_100000923_pt1 | contig 10677 bp, 7 predicted proteins | sample AleBraG_ABR_2013_FD_71476 | JGI IMG/M metagenome (GOLD analysis project Ga0075015, IMG submission 71476) | Freshwater sediment microbial communities in response to fracking from Pennsylvania, USA - Alex Branch Run_MetaG_ABR_2013 | ecosystem: Environmental > Aquatic > Freshwater > Creek >...
TCGGTCAGCCCCGAGGGCATGAAGGCCTGGGCGAAATTCCTGCACGATCCCAATCCCATCCACCTCGATCCCGCCGTCGTGCGCGCCAAGGGCCTCGGAGATCGCGTGATCAACCAGGGCCCCTGCAACCTGGCCTATGTGATCAGCATGCTGCGCGCCGCGCTGCCGGGCTCCACGGTCCAGGCGCTGGACGTGCGCTATGTCGACAATGTGTATGGCGGCGAAAGCGTCGTCGCGGGGGGCCGCGTCACGGCCGTCCGCGCCGAGGCCGGGGGCCACGCCGTCGACTGCGAAGTCTGGCTCAAGGCGGATGGCCGCGGGCCGGTCATCACCGGCACGGCGACCCTGCAGCTGCCGGGCCTGCGGGCGCCGGCATAGGGCCGCCACAGGCCCGGGCTTTCGAGCCTAGGGCGGCTCCGGCTGCTCCGGCAGCTCGAACACATAGAGCGCGCTGCCCCCGGATGGCTGGTAGATTTCCGGCGTCAGCGCGCCGGTCAGCACCTTGAAGATGACGACGCCGGTCGTGACGGCCACGTACTGCCGTCCGCCCGCCGTATAGGTGACCGGAAAGCCCTGCACGGGCGCGCCCAGGCGCGTCTGCCACAGCAGCTTGCCGGTGCGGACGTCGTAGGCCCGGAAATGCCGCTCGAGATCGCCGATGAAGACCAGTCCGCCGGCCGTGGTCAGTGCCCCGGTGAGGAACACGGCCCGCTGCTCGACGCTCCACAGCGGCTTCAGCGTCTTCACGTCGTAGGCGGCCAGCTTGCCCACGTTGCCGCCGGAGTTCGGCATCTCGAAGGCGCTCGCGCCGCCGGGCTGCACGCCATAGCCGCCACCGCCTTCCACCATCGGTACGCTCGACCCGGTCATGCGCTGGCAGGCCTGCTGCAGCGGCACGATCAGCGCACCGATCTCCGGACTGTAGGCGCTGGCCTGCCAGTCATGTCCGCCGAAATTGCCGGGGCAGGATGCGACGGTGTCGCCGATCTTCGCGGCCAGGATGTCCGGCCGGTAATGCACCTGGCCGGTGGCGTGGTCGATGCGGTCGTAGACATCCTGGTAGACGGTGGGTGCCAGATCCAGGTAGCGGCCCGTGCGCCGGTCCAGTTTCCAGATCAGGCCGTCCTTGCCGATCGTGAACAGCAGCCGCTGCGGCCCGATATCGATGAGCACCCGTTCCAGCGCGCTGTCCATGTCCAGGGTTTCGCCCGGCACGTGCTGGAAGTACCAGACGATCCGTCCGGTCCCGGGATCGAGGGCCAGCGTGGAATCCGTATACAGCGCGGCATCGCTCGGGCTCATGCCGCGGCTGGCGGCCACCCAGGGCTTGGCCTGGGCGGTCCCCACGTAGTACAGATTCAGCTCGGGGTCGAAACTGCCCGGTATCCAGGCGTCGCCGCCACCGCGCAGCTCGACGGGCAGTTTGCCCCAGCTGGCGTTGTTGGGATCGCCCGGCTGCGCGATCGTCTGCGTCCGCCACAGCTCGCGGCCGCTGTCCGGGTCGTGCCCGGTGATGAAACATCCTTCCTTCTTGAAACGCTCGCAGCCATTGATGCCGCTGATGACGACGCCATGGGCGATGATCGGGCCGCTGGTGTGCGTATAGCCCTTGCGGTAGTCACCCTCGACGGTCCGCCAGACTTCCTCGCCGGTGCGCGCATTCAACGCGACGATCGCCGCATCGTAGGTCCCAAGGAAGAGCTTGTCGCCGTAGATGGCCAGGTTGCGAACCGTACCGGCCAGGGTCATCGACTCGGGCGGGAACCGGTAGGCATGCTCCCAGATCAGATCACCGCTGCGCGCATCGATCGCCTGCACCACGTCGTGTGGATTGACCAGGTACATGATGCCGTCATGCACCAGCGGCGTGGTCTCGTTGCTGCCTTCCTTCATGCTCCACGACCACGCCAGCCGCAGAGTCCGCACGTTGTGCCGGTTGATCTGCGCGAGCGGGCTGTGAGCCTGGCCATCGAGCGTGCGGCGCCAGCTCAGCCAATCCCCGGGCGGCGGCGCACGCAGCATCGCGTCCGTCACCGGCCGGTATCCGCCGACCGTCCGGTTCTGAAACGCGGGAGCGAAGTCGAGCAGCGACTTCGGGGCGGAGCCCGCCCCGGCCGTCGCGGCTGCCGATGCCGCTGATGCCGCTGATGCCGGCGCAGGAGCGATCAACGCCGTCGACTCCGCCAGCAGCGGTTGATCACCGCTAGCGTGACCGTTCGCCTGCAGCAGATAGGCCACGAGACTCACATACTCCGGGCCGCTCAGCGTGCCGGCCTCTCCCGGAGGCATCTTCGCGCGGCAGTACTCCACCAGTTCGCGCACGGTGTGGCCGGCCCAATGGTTCGCGAAGCCCGCGCCCTGGAGTTCCGGGCCATGCGCCGAACCGCGCAGCGTCAGCTGGTGGCAGGCGGCGCAGTGCTGTCCGTAGACGTCCCGGCCGGCGTCGGCCTGCGACGGCGTGTACAGGCCGGCGTCCGCGGGCGGCTGCGGCGCGCGCGGCGACTGTGGAGCCTGGGCCTGCGCGTACCCGCTCGTGGCGAGGCCGGCCAGCGCTCCCATCGCGAGCAGCGCCCTGACCCAAGCGGACGCTCCTGGTCTAGAATTCATGCGCATAGGATACACACTCAGTGCAGGGGAGGATCAGCATGGTCACGCGAGAGATTGCCTACGATGCCGACGGCGCCCACATGATCGGTCACTACGCGGCTCCGGACCGGAGTCGGGGCAGACTCGTCGGCATCCTGGTCGCGCACGCCGGCCCGGGGCTCGACGATTACGGCCGGTCCATCGCCGACCGCGTCGCCGCGGCCGGCTACGCCGCCTTCGCGCTGGACTATCACGGCGGCGGCACCGTGCTCGCCGACATGCCGCAGATGATGAGCCGCATCAACGGCTGGCTGGCGGATCCGACGGGAATACGGGTGCGCGTGGCCAAGGCGCTCGAGGTCCTGCAATCGCAGCCGGATGTGGACGGCGCGCGCATCGGGTGCATGGGCTACTGCTTCGGCGGCACGGCGGTGCTGGAGCTGGCACGCAGCGGCGCGTCCATCGCCGCGACCGTGGGGTTCCACAGCGGCCTGAAGACCGCACGCCCCGCCGATGCCGCCCAGATCAAGGGCCAGGTGCTGGTGTGTCTCGGCGCCGATGACCCGCTGATACCGGTCGCGGAACGCAACGCCTTCGAGGAAGAAATGCGCCGCGGCGGTGTGGACTGGCAGATGCATGTCTACGGCGGGGCGCAGCACAGCTTTACCACCGCGGGGATCGACGCGCGCGCGGCGGCCGCGGGCCTGCAGGGCATGAAGTATCACGCCGAGGCCGACCGCTGCTCATGGCGCGCCATGCTCGGGACGTTCGCGGACGTGTTCGGAACCACAACCTAGACCCTGCGCGGCGGTTTGTTCCAGCGCCGCGGTCTGTTCCCGCGCAGCGCTCAGTTCCAGCGCTGCACCGCGGGCAGCACTTCGGCGGCCAGACGCTCCAGTGCGGCGGTCTGCTGCGCGTAACTGCCGACGCTGGCGGCCAGATCCACCATGCCGACGCCGCAGTCGTGCAGCACGCGCATGCGCTCGATCAGCGTGGCCGGGCCGCCGACGAAGTAGGGCTTGTCGATCAGCGGCGCCGTGGGCGGTCCGCCCATGGTCTCCTGCTGCAGGCTGGCCGACTCCGCGGCCTTCGAGGCAAAGTGCGCCAGCAGCTCGGATTCGGCCTGCGCGTCCGTGGCCGCGGCGTGCGCGATGCCGCGGTAGAGCACGTGCTCGCGGCCGGGCTGCCAGCCGGCTTCGGCCGCCAGATTCCGGTACAGGGCGATCCACTTCGCGACCTGCTCCACAGGCGCGAAGGAGAAGCCGATGCCCAGGCGGCGCCGCGCCGCGAAGGCGATCGATTCCTCGCTGTTGCCCGATCCGAACACCCTCGGATGGGGGTCCTGCAGGGGCCGCGGCCACACGGAGACCGTACTGTAGCGGTAATGCGTGCCTTCCCACTTGAAGGGCTGGTCCGCCGTCCAGGCCTTCATGATCAGCTCAATCCCTTCCTGCGTCATGCCGCGCGTCTGCTCGAGCGGCGTGTCATAGGTGTGCGCCTCGTTGGGCGTGCCGCGCAGGAACAGCACCATGACGCGTCCGCCGCTCAGCGAATCGAGCATCGCGACTTCCTCGGCCAGCCGGACCGGGTTGGTCAGCGGTACCAGCGGGCCCAGCAGCGCGATCGTCACGCGCTCGGTCGCCTGCGCAATCGCGCCGGCGAGCACGATCGGATTCGGAGTCATCATGTACGGCGCGTAATGGTGCTCCGCCACGCTGACGCAATCGAAACCGAGCTTCTCGACATGCTGGCACAGGGCGATGGTCTGCCGGACGGAACGCGCAGCCGTCTTACGATTGCAATAGCGGGGTGCCACCGGCCAGACGTGAAAGGGCGGGGCCGGCCCGTCATAGGAGGTCATGGCCAGATAGGATACTTTCAAGCGCTTGCTCCTTGGGGTGGGTTCCGGCGGCAGCCTCAGCCCGGTGGCAGCCGGTCCAGAAACTCGATCACGGCGGCGCCGAAGGCATCGTTGCGGTCGCCCACGATCATATGAGCGGCGTCCTGGATATCCACCACCTCGGCCCGCGGGCACAGCTGGCGAAACGCGTTGACGCGCTCCTCCGGCACCAGATCGCTCATCATCCCACGCAGCAGCAGGATCGGTACGGCGATGCGCCGCACCGCCGCCTCGTAACGCAGTTGCGCCGCCGGCAGGTCGGTCTCGAAAGTGTCGAAGAAGGTCGGATCCCAGTGCCAATAGTAGCGCCCGTCGGCGCGCAGCCGCAGGTTCCGGCCCAGTCCCGTCAGGCTCGCCGGGCGCTGGCGATGGGGCAGATACGCCGCAATGGCGTCAGCCGCTTCCTCCAGCGACCCGAATCCATCGGGACGCGCCTTCATGAAGCCGACGATCCGGTCGCGGCCGGCGGTGTCGACGCGCGGCACGATATCGACCAGCACCAGGGCGCGCAGGACTCCCGGGTGCTCGCCCGCCAGCGTCATGCCGATCAGACCCCCCATCGACGCGCCGACCAGCACGGGCTTCGCGGGCAGCGCGCGGATCAGCGCCAGCACGTCCTGGACCTGGGCGTCCAGCGCATAGTCACGGTCCGGAGCCCAGTCGCTTTCCCCGTGTCCGCGCAGATCCGGAACCACGACACGCAGGCCCAGCGCTGCCAGCCGCAGCGCGCTTTCACGCCACGCGGACCGGGTCTGTCCGCCCCCATGCAGCAGCAGCACCGGGGCGCCGCCGGCCGGTCCGGCCACGTCGGCCATCAGCGTGACCGGGCCGTGCGCGCGAAAGCGCCGGCACTCGATCTGGACGGCGGGTTCAGCGGCGGACGGAGCGCTGGGGCTCATTCCAGCCCGAGTTCCTTGAGCATGCGATTGCGCAGCTGGAATTTCTGAATCTTCGAGGCCGACATCGGCCACTCGGTCACATAGCGCACGAAGCGCGGCACCTTGAAGCCCGAGATCTCCCTGCGGCAGAACGCGATGAGTTCCTGCTCGCCGGCCTGCTGGCCAGGGAAGAGTTCGACGAAGGCCGCCGGGACCTCCACATATTTGGGATCGGGAACACCGACGACCTGCGCCAGCTTGACGGCCGGATGGCGCGTCAGCAGCGCTTCGATTTCCGCCGCCGCCACGTTCTCGCCGCCGACCTTGAGCATGTCCTTGGTCCGGCCGTCGAACATCATGTGCCCGGTCGCGTCGATGGAGCCCAGGTCGCCGGTATGGAACCACCCGTCGGCATCGAAGCAAGCCCGGTTCTTCTCCGGATCACGGTAGTAGCCGTCAAACACGCTGTACCCCTTCAGGCAGATCTCACCGCGCGCTCCAACGGCGCATTCCGTGCCGGTTTCCGGATCGACGATCCTGACCTCCACGCCGACCAGCGGCACACCCAGGCGCTCATACCCCAGTTCCGGATCCATGCCGAAATGCCCGGTCGCGACGATTCCGGCCGCCTCGGTCATGCCATAGGTGCCGAGCTGCAGCGTGCCGGGCATGGCCTTGCGATAGGCGTCGCTGACGCTCTTGGGCTGGACTCCGAAGCAGCTGTTCATCAGGCGCACCCTGGAGAAGTCCGTGGTCTGAAACTTCGGGTGCAGGGCCATGGCCTGGGTGAAGGTCACGAAGGGCGCGAATATCATCGTCACGCCGTAGCGATCGATCATGTCGATCGACAATCCCGGCTCGAAGTGCTGCATGCCCAGGTAGGTCGCGCCGACGGAGAAGGCGGCGATCAGCGGCAGCATCGCCGCGATGTGGAACAGCGGCAGGGGCGACCACATCTTGTCGGCATGCGTCAGCAGGAATCGATGCCTGCCCAGGACCAGGCTGGTGCGCGCCATCGCTTCGTGGGACAGCAGGCAGCCTTTCGGATTGGCGGTGGTACCGCTCGTATACAGGATCATGCCCACATCACGCACCCGCGTTGTCACGCGGTAGCGGTGCACCGTGGTCTCGGGCACCTGCGAGGCCAGCCGTTCGAAATCCCGGTACGCCAGGTAGCCCGGCGGCGGTGCGGCGCCGCTGGTCAGCACGATCGTGCGCAGCTTCGGCGCCGCCTTGAGGCGGAGATTGCGCGGATCGCGGTTCGCGGCCAGCTCCGGCAGCGCGGCCCCGATGCGTTCCACGAAATTCACCTGCTCGGCCACCTGGTCCGTGGTCAGCAGCGCGACGATGTCCGCGTTCTCGATGACGTAGCCCAGCTCAGCGGCCTTGTACCGGGCATTGATCAGCACGGCCGCCGCACCGCACAGCGCGACGGCGAAGAACATCTCGACCAGCTCCGGGCTCGTCGGCATGAGAATGCCGACGTGGTCGCGCGGCCTGACGCCGAGCGCCACCAGGCCGCGCGCGGTGCGCATGGCGCGGCTCACGAGGTCGCGATATGTCCAGCTCGAGTCCGGGAAGATCAGCGCGGGGTGGTCCGGGTACTCGTCGCAGGCCTTGAGCAGCAGGTCCCCCAGGGTCGTGACATCGATCCGATGCCGCACGGGATCCTCACCGACGTACGGAACGAAGGCGGTCGGTCTGGGGATGGGGGCGTCCATGTACGCACTCCTGGAAAGGGAATTCGGCGTCCGCAGGCTATCCGAGACCCGGGGATGGGGCATCCTGTCGTCGGATAGGTGTCCGCACTGCGCCTTTCCGGGAGACTGCGCGGATCATCCTCCGGCCATGCCGATCAGTGCGGGGTCCAGCCATGACAGACGCCTTCATCTACGACCATGTGCGGACACCGCGCGGCAAGGGGCGTCCCGATGGCGCCCTGCATGAAATCAGCTCGGTCGAACTGGCCGCGCAGCTGCTGCGGGCAGTCGCGCAGCGCTCGGAGCTCGACACGGCGCTGATCGACGATGTGATTCTGGGCTGCGCCCAGCCGGTGGGCGAACAGGGCGGGAACATCGGCCGCGCGGCCGTCTGCCTGGCGGGCTATGCCGAGAGCGTGGCCGGGCAGCAGGTGCATCGCTTCTGCGCCTCGGCCCTGGAGGCGGTCAACAATGGCGCCGCCCAGATCATGACCGGGGCGGCCGATGCGGCCATCGGCGGCGGTGTCGAATCCATGTCACGCACCGTCATGGGCGCGGACAGTGGCGCCTGGTCGGCGGACCCCTGGGTCGCGTACCACAACTATTTTGCCCCCCAGGGCATCGGCGCCGATCTGGTGGCCACACTGGAAGGGTTTACGCGCGAGGACGTCGACCGCTATGCGTGCGAGAGTCAGCGGCGCGCGGCGGAGTCCTGGGAACAGGGACGGTTCCGCAATGCCATCGTGCCCGTACGGGACGTGCTGGGTGAGGTCGCCCTGGACCATGACGAATACATGCGGCCCGACACCACGATGCAGACGCTGGCCGGCCTGAAACCGGCCTTCACAGGTCTGGGCCAGGCCGGATTCGACATGGTGGCGCTGCAGAAGTACCCCCAGCTCGAGGGCATCGAACACGTGCACACCGCCGGCAGCTCCAGCGGCATCGTCGATGGGGCGGGGGTTGTCCTGCTGGGCAACGCCGCATTCGGCCAGCGGATCGGGCGCAAGCCTCGGGCCCGGCTCAAGGCCTTCACCTCCATCGGCAGCGATCCGACCATCATGCTGACGGCACCGGCCCCGGTGACGCTGAAGCTGCTCAAGCGCTGCGGCATGAAGATCGCCGACATCGACCTGTTCGAGATCAACGAAGCCTTCGCGGCCGTCGTCATGCGCTACATGCGCCTGCTGGATCTGGACCCGAAGCGCGTCAACGTCAATGGCGGCGCGATCGCCATGGGGCACCCCCTGGGCGCTTCGGGCGCCATGATCCTCGGCACCGTACTCGATGAGCTCGAGCGGCGCGATCTCAACACGGCCCTGGTCACGCTGTGCGCCGGCAACGGACTCGGCACGGCCACGATCATCGAGCGGGTTTGAACATGGAAAGCCTGAAGACCCTGCGTATCGACGTCGACGCCACCGGCATCGCCCTGATCACGCTGGACGATCCGTCGCGCCCGATGAACGTGGTGTCCCCGCAGTTCATCGAGGAATTCATCGCCGCCATTGAGCGCGTCGCCACGGATCCGGCCATCAAGGGGGCCATCGTGACCTCCGCCAAACCCGCCTTCATGGCGGGCGCCGACCTCAAGTTCATCGTCGGCATCGCCGGCGGTGCCGTGACCCCGGCGCAGGCGGTCGCCTTCAGCGCCAGGCCTTCCAAGCAGATGCACCGGCGCATGGAAACCTGCGGCAAACCCTTCGTGGCGGCGATCAACGGCCTGGCGCTGGGCGGCGGTTTTGAGCTGTGCCTGGCCTGCCACGCCCGCGTGATCGCCGATGATCCCAAGGCGGTGGTCGGACTGCCCGAGGTGACCGTCGGCCTGCTGCCCGGATCGGGCGGCACGCAGCGCCTGCCGCGCATGATCGGGGTCGAGCCGGCCCTGGCCGTGCTCCTGGACGGCAGGAATTACCCGCCCGCGGAAGCCCTGAAGCTCGGCTTGGTGGATGCCGTGGTCCCGGCCGCGTCGCTGATCGATGCGGCCCGTCAGCTGATCGGGAAAGGCGTCGACCCGGTCCGCGCCTGGGACAAGAAGGGTTACCGCAGCAATCCGGGACTGCTCGATTCCAGGCTGGCCCTCGTCTACACGATGCGCCCGGCGCAGATCGCCGCGCAGACGCAGCGCAACTACCCGGCGCCGATCACCATCATGGAATGCGTGTTCGACGGCTCGATGATGCCCTTCGACAAGGCGCTGGATCTCGAGTCCAAGTATTTTGCCCAGCTGCTGTGCGATCCGGTGTCGCGCAACCTGATCCGCACGAGTTTCGTGAGCAAGGGCGAGCTGGCGGCGCTGTCCCGCCGTCCGGCCGGCGTGCCGAAGGCCCGCTATGCCAAGGTGGGCATCCTCGGCGGCGGCATGATGGGGTCGGGCATCGCACTGGTGACCGCCACCAGCGGCGCCGAGGTCGTCCTGCTCGATACGGAGCAGGCGCGGGCCGAGAACGGCAGGGCCTATTCGGCCAAGGTGTTCGAGAAGGACGTGCAGCGCGGACGCAAGACGCAGGCCCAGGCGGATGCCATCCTGGCGCGCATTCATCCGACCACGAAATACGAGGACCTGGCCGGCTGCGAACTCATCGTCGAGGCCGTGTTCGAGGACCGCCGGATCAAGGCGGACGTGACGCGCCGGACCGAGGCGGTCATCCCGGCGAGCGCCCTGTTCGCCAGCAACACCTCGACGCTGCCCATCAGCGGCCTCGCGGAGGCCTCGCAGCGTCCGGCGCAATTCATCGGCCTGCATTTCTTCTCGCCGGTCGACCGCATGCCGCTGGTGGAAGTCATCGTCGGCAAGCAGACCAGCCCGGAGACGCTGGCGCGGGCCCTCGATTTCGTCGGCCAGCTGCGCATGGTCCCGATCGTGGTCCGCGACAGCCGCGGCTTCTACACCAGCCGCGTCTTCCAGACCTTCATCAGCGAGGGCATGCGCATGGTGGAAGAGGGCGTTCTGCCCGCGCTGGTCGAGAACGCCGCGCGCATGGCCGGCATGCCGGTCGGCCCGCTGGCCGTGACCGATGAAGTCACGCTGAGCCTGCCCATGATGATCATCCAGCAGTCGATAGAGGCCCTGGGCGACAAGTACGCGCTGCCCTGCTCGTACAATGTGCTGAAGCGGATGCTCGAGGAGTTCAAGCGTCCGGGCAAGAGCGGCGGCAAGGGCTTCTACGACTACCCCGAAGGCGGCAAGAAGCGGCTCTGGAGCGGTCTCAAGCAGGCCTTTCCGCCGGCGGCCACGCAGCCCGAGGTCAGCGAAGTCCGCAAGCGCCTGCTGTACATCCAGGCGCTGGAAACCACCCGCTGCCTGGAGGAGGGTGTGCTGTCGCAGCCGCAGGAGGGCGATGTCGGCTCCCTGCTGGGCTGGGGTTTCCCGGCCTGGACCGGCGGCACCCTGTCGCTGATCGACACCGTGGGACTCAAGGTATTCGTCGCCGAGTGCGACCGGCTGGCCGGGAGCTACGGTGCGCGCTTCGCGCCTTCGCAGTGGCTGCGCGACCGCGCGGGCCGCGGCGAAAATTTCTATTCCCGATGACCCGGCCGATGACCCGGCCGATGACCCGATCGATGAGCTGAGACGACAAGCCCTGCCCCCCGATGCGCCGTTTCATCTTTG
>Ga0075015_100000924_pt1 | contig 10673 bp, 9 predicted proteins | sample AleBraG_ABR_2013_FD_71476 | JGI IMG/M metagenome (GOLD analysis project Ga0075015, IMG submission 71476) | Freshwater sediment microbial communities in response to fracking from Pennsylvania, USA - Alex Branch Run_MetaG_ABR_2013 | ecosystem: Environmental > Aquatic > Freshwater > Creek >...
GTCACCGGCCCGTCTACGCCATCGTCGGCGGCCTACACCTCTTTGCGGCGAAGGACGAGCAGGTGGAATGGACCGCCGACCAATTGAAGGGCTTCGGCGTACGCTACCTGATCGGCGCGCACTGCACCGGGATCGAGAGCTTGTACCGCCTGCGCAACCGCATGGGCCTGGGCCGGCAGACCGCGGTGGTGGGGGCCGTGGGCGCCGGCTTTACCCTGGGCGAAGGGATTCGCGCGGGGCGGATCGCGCAATAAGGCTACCCAGGGCTAGCAATGGGTTAGCCCGCCTTGCTCGCCCTTAACCCCGTCCACTCCTCCGCAATCACAATCGAATTCGCCGGATTCCTCGGGTCGTACTTCACTGCCACCGGGCTGATCGCCGAAAGATCGGCGGGCAACCGCTGCGCCAGGCGCGAGATATCTTGCGACGCTGTGTACTCCACGCCGCGCACGGCGTACGAGTAGAACAGCATGTCGTCGCGGATCTCCACCAGCGTGGCGTCACTCATCTTCCCGGCCGACACCAGCCACACGCGCCGCTGCCGTTCGCGTTCCTCAGGGGTAACCTGCCGCCGCTTCCATTCCCGGTAAGCGATGAGGGCCAGCAATACCGCAAGCACTCCAGCCAAGGTAATGGTCACCACCTCCGCGGCTGTAAACGTGGTGGTCGAACCGTCTGGCATCTGCGAATGCAACTACCCGGCGACGGGCGTCTCCGCGAAGACCTTGTTCCAGTCCTTCAGGAACTGCTCCAGGCCCTTGTCTGTCAGCGGGTGGTTGAACAACATGTCCAGCACCTTGAACGGCATGGTCCCGATGTGCGCCCCAGCGGTGGCCGCATCGATCACGTGCGTCGGCGACCGCAGCGACGCCGCCAGCACCTGCGTCTTGAACCCATAGTTCTTGTAGATTTGGGTGATACTGCGGATCAGGTCCATGCCGGTCCAGCCAATATCGTCGAGCCGGCCCACAAACGGGCTGATGATGTACGCCCCCGCCTTGGCCGCGATCAGCGCCTGCCCGGCCGAAAAGCACAGCGTCACGTTGACCCGGATACCCTGCTTGCTTAGCGCCGACGTCGCCTTAATCCCTTCCCGCGTGAGCGGGCACTTCACTACGATGTTCTTATGGATCTTCGCCAGTTCCAGCCCTTCCCTGATCATCGCAGACGCTTCCGTCGACACCACTTCGGCGCTGATGTCGCCGTCCACGATGTCACAGATCATCCGCACCTGTTCTTCGATTGGCCGGCCTTCCTTGGCAATCAGAGTGGGATTCGTCGTTACGCCATCGACGATGCCCCAACTCGCCCCCTTTTTGAGTTCGTCGAGATTTGCGGTGTCAAGGAAAAACTTCACGATTTATTGCCCTCCAGATACCCTTCAGTTTATCACTTCAGTGGCGCGCACCCCGGCAAAACCGTAATCATTCGGAGGAGCAAGCATGGAAAATCCTGACCGCGTGAATCCTCACCGCGTCTGCCCTTGGTGGGTTGGCTACCTGCTGGCGAGCCCTGTCCGCCGGATGTTCTATCAGCCGGCCAAGGTGCTGGCCGCGCACGTCCGCCAGGGCATGACGGTGCTCGAACCCGGCCCCGGAATGGGCTTCTTCACCCTGGAACTGGCCCGTTTGGTGGGCAGTTCAGGCGGGTGATTGCCGTGGACATTCAGCCCCGGATGCTCGATGGGCTGAGGCGCCGCGCGGCCAAAGCGGGCGTTCTCGACCGTCTGGACGCGCGCCTGGCGGCGCACGATTCCATGGGGCTGGCCGATCTGGCCGGGGTCGTGGACTTCACCCTGGCATTCGCCGTGGTGCACGAGTTGCCAGCCGCCGCTCCGTTCTTTCGGGAGGTGGCCCGGGTGTCGAAGCCCGGAGCGCGCCTGCTGTTCGCCGAACCAATGGGGCACGTCACCGCTTCGCTGTTTGACGCCGAGTTGCAGGCGGCCCGCGATGCCGGGTTCCAACCATTGGAGCCGCCTTCCCTGCGCCGCAGCCGCACCGCGCTGCTCGAAAAGGTGGGGCCTTGATTCGTGCCAGGTATTTCTGGGCATCATGGTAATCGATGAATTACGAGCGAGAACTCGAATTTGCCCGCAGGATTGCCGCCGTGGCCGGCCAAAACGCGAGGTCCATCCGCGCCGGCGGCATTTCGGCCGAAACGAAACCGGATGCATCCCCTGTCACTATTGCCGACAAAGAGAACGAGCGCCTCATCCGCGAAGCCATCGAACGCGAGTTTCCGGGCGACGGCATCCTCGGTGAAGAAGGATCGAGCAAGGCCAGTTCGAGCGGCCGGCGCTGGATTATCGACCCTATCGACGGTACCCGCGACTTCGTGCGCGGCAACCGGTTCTGGTGCGTTCTGCTCGCGCTGGAAGAGGCGGACGAGTTGCTCACCGGCGTCGCGCATTTTCCCATGCTGAACGAGACGTATTGGGCCGTGCGCGGAGGCGGCTCGTATTTGAACGGTGAGCGCCTGCAGGCTTCCGCCATCGCATCCATCGGCGAGTGTTCGTTCAGTCCCAACGGTCTGCACCTCAGCGCGGCCCGCCCCCACTTGCCGAGAGTGATCGAGCTCATGCAGCGCTCCTGGGCGGTTCGGTCGTATGGAGGCGCGCTGGACGCCTGCCTGGTGGCAGCGGGGAAGGTGGAGATTTGGTTCGAACCCAAGGTCGAGGTTTGGGACCTCGCCCCGCTCAAGCTGATCATCGAAGAGGCCGGCGGGGTATTTCTTGCGCTCGACGGTTCACGCGGTATTGACCGGGGGACCGCCGTGGCGTGCGCCCCGGGCGTAGTAGCTGATGTCCGTCAGGCCTTCGGCATCCAACCTAGCGCATGAACACCGATAAACTCCTGTTCACACCCGGGCCGCTGACCACGAGCAGTTCCGTGAAGGAGGCCATGCTGCGCGACCTCGGGTCGCGCGACGCGGAATTCCTGGCCGTGGTGCGCGGCATCCGTGAGAAGCTGCTGGCGTTGGGTGCCTGCCCGCGTTCCGAATACGAATGCGTGTTGATGCAAGGCAGCGGCACGTTCGCCATCGAGTCCGTCATCTCCTCCGCCATCCCGCCGGACGGCAAGCTGCTCGTGCTGGTCAACGGCGCGTATGGGAGACGCATCGCGCAGATCGCCCGCATTCATACCATCCCGGTGGAAGTGGCCGAAGTGCCGGAGGACCGGAAGATTACCGCGGAGCTTGCCGCCGAACGGCTGGTGGAGGGCAGCGGTATCACCCACGTCGCGGTTGTCCATTGTGAGACCACTACCGGCATCCTGAACCCGATTGAAGAGATCGGCCGCGTAGTGGCGGGCGCCGGAGCGGCATACATCGTGGACGCAATGAGCAGTTTTGGAGCCATACCCGTGGATCTGGCCGCCGGTCACGTGGATTTCCTGATCTCTTCCGCTAATAAGTGCATCGAGGGAGTTCCGGGCTTCGGTTTCGTCCTGGCTCGCCGCGGCGCTCTGGTTGCGGCAAAGGGACGTGCGCGGACGTTAAGCCTGGACCTCCATGCCCAGTGGGCCGGACTGGAAGGCGACGGCCAGTTCCGCTTCACGCCCCCGACTCATGTCCTTCTCGCCTTCGATCGGGCGTTGCAGGAACTCGACCAGGAAGGCGGGGTCGCCGGGCGTGGAGAGCGATACCGTCAGAATCACCTGGTGCTGTGCCGCGGGATGAGCGAACTGGGGTTTGAAGCCTACCTGGCAGCGGAAGATCAGAGTTATATCATCACCTCCTTCCGGTACCCTGTCGATCCCGTTTTTCAATTCGAGGAGTTTTACTCGCGGCTGAGCCATTTGGGTTTCGTGATCTACCCAGGCAAGTTGAGCCGCGAGTCCTGTTTTCGGATCGGAACTATCGGCAGGATCTACACCGCCGACATCGAACGGCTACTCGGCGCGATACAGTCGGTGCTTTCGGAAATGGGTTGTGCCTCTGCGCGCCAGCGATAGGGGGTTGGGACCGTTCGGATCCGTCAAAAATAAAACGCGTTGAAGAAGAATTTATATGCGCCGTGGGACTGGCCGCGCCACTGCGGCTTGAAGCCGAGCAGGACGATACGCCCCTTGCCGTACTCGGCCGCCAGCGCAGCGACTTTTCCTTGCAGGCGGTCGGGGCCGGCCAGGTAGCCGCTCATCAGAGGCGACCGCTCCTTCGGGTACCGCGCCAGCACCACACCTTTGAAATCGGCCTTGGTGTCGAACGCGGGACCGCGCTCGAACATCACGGGGAGGTCCGGCGGCAGCCCCGCCACCAGCGGGTTCTTGGCGTCTTCGATGTGGATCGTCAACAGGCTGCCGGAGCAGAAGAACTGGTCGGGGCGCAGGCCGGCGAGCGCATTGTCCACCGGCAGCTTGAACTGGTTGATGGCGAACTGCGTGGCGTTGTTGAAGGCGATCAGGGTGCCGCCCGCGGTTACGAAGTCGCGCAATTCCTGGACGCCTTCGTCGCCAATTCCGCCGGCGTATTGCTCGGGAATGGTGCCGCGACGGTGGCCGTCGATGATCTGACGCTCCGCCATATCGGGGATCACAATCACGTCATAGTGGTCCCGGAGGTGGCCGCCGATGATATCGGCATTGTACAGGCTGGTGAACGGAAACTTAAATTGTTCCAGGATCCACCGCGTCCAGCCCTCGTCGATGCTGGCCACCCAGGAACGGTAGAGCCCCACGCGGAGCGCCTTGACCGGCCTGCCGGTTTCCTTGGGAGCGACCGCGCGCAAGTGGTTTTCGGCGAGGATGGCATCCAGTTTCGATTTGTCGATGTCCGTAGCGGTGATCTCATCGCCCGCGAAGGCCACCTTGCCGTTGGCCGCGAGAATCTCGTTGACCGCTCGGAAGCTGGCGTTGGCGGCCCGGTTGAATGGCGCCGCCAGTCCGCTCACGTCCTTCGCGCTGCCGAGCGAGTCGCGGTAAGCTTTGCTCAGCGGCGTGGTCATGGCGTGAACTTCCACGCCCATCTGGTAGGGAAGCGTCCAGCCGGTGACGTCGTAAGGCCGCTGCGACAGAGTCGGGTAAACCTGCGGCTCGAAGAGTTCCTTCACCAGGCCGGACCAAGGCTGGTCCATCAGGATCACCCAGGAATCGGGATTGGCGGATTGATGGATCTCGATGCCGTTCAGCATCAGTTTTTCCATCAGGGCGGCAGCGGTTGGGGCGTCGTGCTGCTCGCGTGGGATTTCGTAGGCGAACGGCGGCTCCTTCTGGAACTTTTCGATCGTGTCGCGCGCGGCGCGGTACTTGTTGTATGTCATCTGCTCGCGGTACTTCGACGAGAGATTCAGCACGGCCATATCGGCTTCGTACATGTAGCGGCAGGCGTCGCCCAGTCGCCACCAGCCCCCCTTCCAGGGGCTGGAGTACAGCATTTCAGTGCCCAGCGCCTGCCGGGACGAGGGGAAGTCGTCCACCGTGTAAAAATGCGGCGTGGCGTAGCGGTAGAGCGCTGTTTCGGTGAAGAAGGAGATAGTGTGGCGGAAGTTGCCGATGTTGTCGATGTAGCCGGGATACCAGACGTCGAACGTCTCCTGGTGCATCGAGCCGGTGAGACCGCGGTCATCGAGATGCTGAGCGATGGTCATGCCGATCAGGCTGAGCCAGCGCAGCATGAGCGGGTGCATGTTGCCGGAGATGGGGTCGGCGAACGGCGGCAGGTAGATGCGGCCCGGAAATGGCGCGGTCTGGTGCTGCGTGTAGAAAACCAGCGGCTGTGTTTCGAGAGTGGCCTTGGTGATCTCGCGCGATTCCAGCATGTTCAACATGTAGCCATCGCGATTGTTGTCGTGGCCTACGTATTCCTGGTAGAGCACGGGCAGCGGCGCCACTTCGTAAGGCGACCCCACATTCTGGCGGTACCAGTTGGCCACGATGCTCTGGCCGTCGGGGTTGATCGAAAACCAAAGTTCCACGATCAGGTTCTGGCGGATGGTCTTGATCTCCGGAGTTTCGAGCGCCACCAGGTCGTAGCCGAGCTGGATGGTGTGCTGGTGGTTGGCTACCTCGGAGGCGTGCAAGCCGCCATCGATGTGGATGATGGGCTTGATTTCGCGCGCCAGCGTGCGAGCCTGTTCCTCGCTCACACCGCGGGCCGAGGCTAGACGGCGGGAGACATCCTTGTAGTGGTCAAGTTGCGCCAGGTTCTGCGCGTCGGAAATGAAAGCGATCCACCACTCGCGGCCCTGGGTGGACTTGCCCACGTGGACCAGCTTGATGCGGTTGGATGCCGCGGCCAGCTTCTGGAAGTAGCCCAGCGAGTCTTCGTAAGTGGCCAGGTAAAAATCGTCGCCAGGTTTGTGCCCGAGCACGGACTCGGGCGTGGGGATTTGGGCGAAGGCGGCGGTGACGAGGAGGATTGCAGCAGAGAGTGTGATTCTCATGGCAGCACCGCCAGTTTGTATTGTTCCAGCAGATCGTCCAGCTTGGAGGCGCTAAAATCCTTGGCGCGCAGATCGACCGCGAGCTTCTTCAACTGCGCGGAGTAGGCAGCGAAGCGGCGGGCCACGGCAGCGTCTTCCACCTGCGCGCGTAAGTCATCGAGTTGCGGCAGGCGGTCGCGTTGGAAAGCATCGAGGGCGTTTTCCAGCAGCTTGCCCTGTTCGGCCGCGGCCGGGCCGCGCGCGGTGAAGTAGGCGCGGTTCTGGTCGAGCAGCTTGGCGAGATCGGCCTTCACGGTTTCGGCCTCGCGCCGCCATGCGGCCTGCTGGGGATTTCCGCCGCGGCCGCCCTCGCGCGCTGGGGCCTCCTGTACCATCGACGGGTTGTAGTACAGGGCGTTGAAGAAGAACTTGTAGGTGCCGTGCGATTGGCCGCGCCACTGTGGGCGGAAGGCCAGCATGACGATGTGGCCGCTGCCGTAATTCGCGTCGAGCGCGGCGGCCTTGCCCTGAATGGTTTCGGCGCCCAGCAGGAAGCCGCTTACCAGCGGATTGCGGTCCTTAAGATACGTTGCCAGAACTTTGCCGCGGAAGGCCGGCTTGGTGTCAAACACCGGATTGCGCTCAAACATCACCGCCGGCGTGGCGGGCAGGCCCGCCACCACCGGATGATTGGGCTCCTTGATCTCGGTGCGAAGCAGGGAGCCGGAACAGAAGAACTGCTCCTGGCGCAGCCCCGCGACCACATTGGTGACCGGCACCGCGAATTCGTCCATGGCAAACAGCGTGGCGTTGCCGAAGGTGACCAGCGTGCCGCCCTCGCTGACGAAGTCGCGCAGCGCTTGTGTCCCGATCTCGCCGATACCACCCGCGTATTGACCGGGCACGCTGCCGGCGGCCATGCCGTCCATGATCTGCCGCGTGCTCATTTCGGCGATCACGATGGTGTCGTAATGCTCGCGCAGGTGGCCGGCCTGGATATCGGGGTTATGGACGCGTGTAAACGGGAAATGGTATTGCTCCAGGATCCAGCGTGTCCAGCCTTCATCGATCACGCCCATCCAGGGCTCGTAGAGCGCGATGCGCGGCTGGGTCACCGGCCAGGCTCCGGGCGCCTCCTTGAGCGAAGTGGCGTTGACGCCGTTCTTGCGCAGCAGGTCGGCGTGGCCAGTGGCGTAAATGAGGGGCTCTGTCTTGGCGAAGCTCACGGTGCCACCGGCGGCCAGAATGTCGTTCACGGCGGTTAGCGCGGCGTTGGTGTGATGCGAGAACGCGTAGACCGGGCCCCCACCCTCCACCTTGCCCGGGATCGGGTCGACGCGTTCGATCTTGCGCAACTGGCGGCGGGTCGCATCGCTCACGGGCTGCGAGACGGCCACCACTTCGACGCCCATCTGAACGGGCAGCGTCCAGCCGGTGACGTCGTAGGGCAACTGCGCCGGGGCGGCTGCACTCGTGGTTGCCGGTGCGCCTCGACCGCCGGCCGAGCCACGACCGCCGCCGCCGGGTGCGGCGGCAGGAGCAGCGGCGGCCGGTCCGGGAGGGCCAGCGCCAGCACCACCCCGGCCGCCGGATTCGGCGATTGGCGGCGGATGCGGCAATTCCGGGTACTTCTGCACGTCAAACAGTTCCTTCACCAGCGCGGCAAACGGCTGGTCCATGAGCACCACCCAGTCGCCCTCCTTATAGGTCGCCCCATTGGCCGAGAGGTCTCGGGTGGCCTGGTGCATTTCGATGCCGTCGACGATCAGCTTCCCAGCCAGGATCGCGGCCGTGGTTGGGTCGCGCTGCTCGCGGGGAATGATGTACGCGTAGGGCGGATCTTTGGTGAATCGGGCCACCACGTCGCGGCCGGCGCGGTACCGATCGTACTGCAGTTCCTCGCGATTCTTGGCGGCGGTGTCGAGGACGGCCATCGAGGAGCCCAGCATGTAGCGCACGGCATCGCCCAGGCGCCACCAGCCGCCGCGCCAGGGGCTCGAATAGAAAACCTCAGTGCGCAGGTCGCGCTTGTCCTGGGGAAATTCATCGGTGGTGTAGAAATGCGGTGTAGCGTACCGGTAGAGCGCGGTTTCGGTGAGGAAGGAAACGGTGTTGCGGAAATTGTTGACGTGGTCGACGAAGCCGGGATACCAATCGTCAAAACGGCCGCGGTGCATGGCGCCCGGCATATCGTGCTCCTCCAGGTATGCCGCCATGGCGGTGCCGAATACGTTCACCCACCGGTACATCAGCGGATGCGGATTCAGGGACACGGGGTCGCCAAAGGGCGGAATCCAGATGCGGGCAGGGAAGGGCGCGGCCTGGTGATGGTTGTAGAAAACCTGGGGGTAGAATTCGAGCTCGGCGCGGGTGATTACCTGCGACTCGATCATGTTGTTCATGTAGCCATCGCGGTTGTTGTCGTGGCCGATATATTCCTGGTACAGGCCGGGCAGGTTGCTCACCTCGTAAGGCGTGCCCACGTTGCTGCGGTACCAGTTGACCACCATGTTCTGCCCATCCGGATTGATGGAGAACCAGAGCAGCAGGATCACGTTGTCCAGGATCGCAGCGGTCTCCGCGTCCGAGCCGGAGACCAGGTTGTAGGCCAGTTGGATGGTGTGCTGCGCGTGCGCGACCTCAGTTGAGTGCAGGCCGCCATCGATGTGAACGATGACTTTGCCGTTGTGGGCCAGATCGTGTGCCTGGGCGTCGGTCAGCCCCTTCACCAAGGCCAGGCGCCGCGCCGTTTCCTTGTACTTGTCGAGCGCGACGAGGTTCTTGGCGGCGGAGATGACCGCTATGTACCAGTCGCGTCCCTGAGTGGTTTTGCCGACGTGGACCAGCTTCAGCTTGTCGGTGGCCTTGGCGAGCTTCTGGAAATAGCCGAGAGACTCGTCGTAGCTGGCAAGGAAGAAATCGTCGCCCGGCTTGTGGCCCAGCACCGATTCGGGAGTTGGCGGCTGAGCTAGCGCGATGCCAAGCGGCAAGAATAGCAATGCGGCAGCGAGCTTCATAAGTAACCCAGCCTAACATGGCGAGGTAACGCCTGTTTCCGCTTGCGCAAGCTCAAGCATGCGCTACCGAATGGGTTCAGATGTATCCGAGTTTTCGGAGCACAGGCGGCAGGGTCAAACCTTGGACGAAAACGGAAAAGGCGACTACTGCGTAGGTCACGGCGACTACTTCATTACGGTGCGCTATCGCAGGCGGCAAACCCAGAGCGAGTGCAAGCGCCAGCGCTCCTCGGAGTCCACCCCAAACCAGGGTGTGCTGGTAACCAAGGTCCACTCTGTAGCGGGATCGGGCCCACACGGCACATCCGGCGTAGACCGCAACGGCTCGTCCGAGACAGACCAGCAAGATGCCAATGATCGCGGCCCAAGCGACGGGCGCAAGAGTTTGCGCGGCGAGCCGGGAACCAATGAGTAGGAAGATTAGTGAATTGGCGACGAAGGCGGCATACTCCCAAAAATCTCCCACGGATTCGCGCCCTTTCTCGGTCATGGTCCCAAGCGAGCTGTACTGTCCAATGAGAAGGCCCGCCGTCATGGTTGCCAGAATTCCCGAGCAGTGGAAGTGCTCCGCCAACAAGAAGGAGCCGTAGGCCGCCACGGTCGTGGATGTGATTTCCACCAGACGGTCAGTGGTCTTGCCGGCCAAGAACAAGGCAATCGCGGCCACGATCAAACCAGACAAAATTCCGCCAGCCAAAGTCGAAGCCAGAGACAGCAAGGCATCTTGTGGCGTCGCCTGAACACCTTGAGCCACGGCTACCACAAGGCCGAAGGCGACCGCCGCCGTGCCGTCATTCACCAGGCTCTCCGCTTCTACCAGCAGCCGTAGCCGTCCCCTCACCCCGGCTTCCTTGAAGGCAGCGATCACGGAAACGGGGTCCGTGGCGGCGATCAGGAACCCAAAAGCCAAAGCGCTAGTCCAGGCCCAGCCCACCAGGTAATGCATCCCGGCTGCAACAATCAGTGCGGCCAACAGCACCCCTACCGTGGCCAGCGTAAGCACAACAGGCAGGTCTTCCCTGAGGTCGGCCCATCGGATATAAAACGCGGCTTCAAAAATAAGGGGTGGGAGCAGGACCAGGAAAAGCAGTTCCCTCGACAGAGGGATCACGGTAAGAGCGTGGCTGAACCAAAGAGCACCACCGGCGATAACCAGTCCCACACTGTAGGGAACTCGCCATCGCCGCGTAATGAGGGCGACTATGGCCGACAGTAGCAGGAGTACGGCAAAGCTGCCCAGTTCACGGTCCATGGGAGTCTCTCAGTATAGCGATCGGCGCGGTAGCCCGAGCTATTCC
>Ga0075015_100000925_pt1 | contig 10672 bp, 11 predicted proteins | sample AleBraG_ABR_2013_FD_71476 | JGI IMG/M metagenome (GOLD analysis project Ga0075015, IMG submission 71476) | Freshwater sediment microbial communities in response to fracking from Pennsylvania, USA - Alex Branch Run_MetaG_ABR_2013 | ecosystem: Environmental > Aquatic > Freshwater > Creek >...
GGCGGTTCGGCGTCTCGAATCCGGCTTCCAGCATGTGAACTTTCAGTCCGTTGATGTTGTCGAGGAAGCGCGAGCGGATTGACAAAGGGAGTGTCGCCTGCCCGTAAGCGACATTCGGATTGACTGCACTTGCTTTGGTGGTCATCGAGAAGTATGCGAGGCTGCCGGCGAGGGTTCGGAGATGTTGGCGTCGGGTGCTCATCGGCTCCGTTTTGGCAAGCCACCAGATGGTGCTGGACTGATGATAAACGATATTCCGTCGGGAACTGCTGGCTCCGAGGCGATGTTGTGAAGATACCGCCTGCTTGGCCGGGTCGTGTGCCGAATGTCGGTGGGCTGGGCGTTTCGTCCGTTGTCACGGCGCATCAGACTGTCCTTCGAGCTTCTCGTCCCTACAGGAAGCGATGCCGTTCCGCCGCCGCTGGAAGACGGCAAGCTTGCGTTCGTCCAAACCAGCGAGTCCGGTTGCGTGCCACGAAATCGTAGCCAGCGTCACGGATAGCCACCGGAATCACCTCGAAGATCGCCGCCAGTGAAAACGGGAATCCCAGCAGGCGGGACATCCGCAGCACCGCCGTCGACCGCAACAGCACTTGGCCGCCTTCCACCACGATGATTGAGCCCACTCCGGTTTCCGGCAGCCCGGCCCGCCGCGAAAAAGCTATCCCCGCTTCGGATTGCCGCGCGGTGAACCGGAAAATATCCCTGCGATCGAATCGCATCAGAAAACTCACCCATCGGTTGCAAAACACGCACTCCCCATCGAAAACCACCACCGCATGAGATTCCACACTTCCATTGTCCCCGACAGAGCACGCGTACCCCCCGATCCGCTGGGGTTGGCGCTGGGGGGACACTCCTGCGGTACCTACGGGCGAAGGATTTCGAACGGTAGCCCGGAGTGTCCCCGGTGCGGGGGGCGAAGTCCCCGATCCAGTGGTGGGCAGAAAGAATTCCGGGAGCGATTGTCCTAGCTAGCTAGCCCTAGCAGCAGCTCTGCCGGACCTACTCGTTTGAGTCGACGATATTGCTTTTCATCGGCCTGAAATCTTATCTGGACCATACTGGCCGGCCGGCTGACGAGTTCGAGACGAAACACTTCTCTGTGAAGCCCCGCTTCGAATTGCCGTTGGATCAGGAAATAGGCACCCTCACTACCCTCCATCTCCTCGCTATCCTCCTTCTCCTCAAAGGTGACTTGGAAGTATTCGCCCCCCGAGTTCGCGACGGAAACGTTCGGAAGTGAGAACTCGGTCATTGCTGCATCCACTTTATGGATTCTACGCCAGAGGCGAGGAGCCGGATCTCCCGAGTCGCAGCCGCGAATGAAGCCAGACCCGGCGGCGGTCCACTGCAACTCGAATGATTGGGACAGGGAACGAAGACCTTCCCGTCATGGATTCATGGACGTCAGACGTTGCCTCAGATGACCGACATCCAGATCGCAGTATACCGGCCGGCTGTGCGCCCGGCGCTTCACCGCGCCGCTTTTGCCGAACTCGATCGCGCTTTGTTCCCGGCTGTCGAACTCGAGCCATCCGGGAAGGTCCGAAGCATTTGGGTTCCCGGTCTTCGCGAAATTCGTCCAATAGGTTTGCACGATCTCCGACAGACGGGAGTCGACCGGTTCGAACGGCAGCCAATTCCACGCCGGGTCGCGCAACGTTCCAAACACGTATGGCACTTCCAAGCCGTGAAAAGAGCCTAGCGCCTTTTGCCCCTGGCCTGGAATTTCACGATCGAACTGGTACAGGTATGCGCGATGTCCCGTGGTCGCGTGCAGCGCAGCCATCGCCATCTCCGGACAGGCGGCGATCACATCATTCAACCAGCTATCCGCCGCTTCCGTGCGGCCCAGAGCATTGTCCATTAAAAACATTGCGAGGACAATCGGGGTGGAACTCCCGTAAAAGACTCGAACCATCTGCGCCCGCGAGTTTCCGCTGCCTGCCGAGGTGCTCCCGCCCCCGGCCTTGGCACGGAATGCGCTGATCTCGCGCCCGTTATTGCCGACGATGAAATCCACCGGAAGCTCCCGGCCCTCCGCAAATATTCGACCCGGCGATTCGCGCAGGAACCATCCGTCGATTACCGTCCCCGGATCGCCTGCCCGCTTGGACACTTCATTGATCTTCTCCAGCACTGCCTCGGCCGGAAGCGCGCGCAACCGGTCGATCTCGCTACCGCCGGGGAATCCGAGTAAGCGCGCGGCTTCGGAGCCAAAATGCTCGCCCTTTTCGCGATTCGCCGCATTGAGCGCGAGCAGCACCGGACCGCTCTCCATAATGGCGCGCTGCACCAGACCCTTGGACAGCGGTGAGCACAGCAGCAGCCCGGCGTCGAGCGATCCCGCCGATTCTCCGAACACCGTCACTTGGCTGGGGTTGCCTCCGAACTTTGCAATATTGTCGTGCACCCACTGTAGTGCGGCCACCTGGTCCAGAAGCCCGTAGTTTCCCGATGCATGATGCGGCGATTCTCGCGTCATCTCTGGATGCGAGAAGAAACCAAGCGGCCCGAGGCGGTAATTGATGGTGACCACCACCACGCCTTTGCGGGCCAGGGCGGTCCCGTCATAAGAGCCTTCGGTCCCGCTGCCGATCACATTCGATCCGCCATGTATCCACACCATCACCGGAGCCGCGGCCTGCGGCGGCGGCCAAGCGGGTGTCCAGACATTCAGGTAGAGGCAATCCTCAGACATCGCGATCTTTGTCTGCGGATACTCTTTGCCGTACAGCTTGGCGAGTGGCGCAAGGAAGCCGCCGGTCCCGAGCGGGTTCTGCATGCAGGCCGCGGAATAGTGGGTGGCGTCGCGGACGCCTTTCCACGGAGCGATGGGCAGCGGCTCGCGCCAGCGAAGCTTACCGATTGGTGGTTGTGCAAACGGAATTCCCTTAAAAACGGCTCCGCTTTCCGGCGCCGCCTGCACCGTCCCTTCAACCGATCCTCCGGTTACGCCCACCACGGGCTGGATATCCGATCGCGCGCTGGCACAGATTGCGAAGGCGAACGCAACCATGAGAGATCGCCTTGTGCGAGTCAAGGTGTTGCCCCTTTCCGGCCCTTGAGCGACGCCCGATCTCTGCGGGCAGGTCGACACACGCGAAATTCGGAGCCTCGCCGGTGCTGCCCGGACCCTTCCAACGCCTTTTTCGGCGCGATCCCACTCCCCCATCGCTCCATCATACGGCCAATCCCTTTCCGGCGTGGCCGGGAAAACAGGCTCTCCACCGCGATCCGATCCGACCGCCTTCTCCAATAATGGGGAAAGCGCCAACCGTCTTGTCCAGAAGAAAAGAGAACCCAAGTTCGGCAGATTCGGCGTCATTCCGGTAGGTATTTGGGTCGGCAACACAGGAGGCCGTCTTTCGCGGAGCACCATTACTAAAGGAAAATTTTGCCGAGAGTCCGATGTATTCGGCCAACTTCTTAGCCTGTGCCTTACTGATTCTGCGCTTGCCGTTTACCAGGTCGGACACCTGAGCGCGGGAGCCGAGCACCGGAACAAGATCTGCTTGCCTCAGCCCGCGCTGTTCCATCAGGTATTTGACCGTCTCATAAGGAGGCTGTTTCGGAACGGCCGCGGCAATTCCAAGGCCAGCAGCTTGCGATAGGCGATCGGATCCAATGCTCTCAAGCCCATTTGAATTACTCCTTTCGGTTGTATTCGCGATGGTTCGGCAGCTCCTTTACGTAGATCCCTCTACCGAGTGTATTTCACCGGAACAGGCCGGCGATCGCCTTCATCTGAAGAAAGAGGCGGTTGGCGATGGAGGGAAACGGAACAAACCCAAAATGCCGATGGAACTTTACAGCACTCGCGTCGATTGCGTCGACAACAACGGCAGAAGCGGCAATCCCGGCTGATTGCGCCAGTGCGCGGTGCAGGGCATCCAGGAGAAGAAACTCGCCGATGCGTTGCCCTTGGAAGCGGCGATCAACGGCCAGGCGGCCGAGCAAGGTGGCGGGAATGAGCGGATAGCGCGGAAGTTTCTTCGCCACCTCAACGGGTAACTCACCTACATCAATGCCATAGCTCGACAGTGTGTAGTAGCCAAGAATCGTCGTGCCGCCGTGCTCCGGCACCAGGACAGATGGCGTGGCGCAGCCGCGACGGAGATCCTGGCCCGCTTGTTCCCGCAAGTACCGATCGAGAGCGGAATTGCCACACGAGAAAGCCGCGCGGTTGTGTTCGTTGCGCAGGGGTTCAATCACCCGTTCCACTGGAGGAGGCGGCTCTGGCATTTTCTAAATGCCAGTGATCTTCTTGTACCGCTTGGCGGCTTGGCGCAGCCTCTTGTTGGGAGGACTCGGCTTCAGAAGCGCATCCACGAAAACCTGGCGATCACGGGCGCTGAGCGTGAGCACCTCATGCTCCCGGACGGTACGGGCCGCGACTTCCTGGGCGCTGCTGACGACGAACTCCGTCAGAGAGCGCCCAATGAGATCCGCCGCATGTTGAAATAGGGCCTTCTGCTCGTCCGTGAGACGGGCTTCCAGCCTTGCCGTCTTGGCAGCGATCTGTGTGGTTGCGCCCATGGGACTGTACTATATTGTACGGCATGGGCCCGTACACAGCAAGGGGAGTTCGATCTATCCACGTCTCTTCAAGCCTGCAGTGAATACTAGTCGTATTGCTTTAGATTCTATGGTGCGCCCGGCATGACTCGATCATGCGACCTTCTGGTTCGTGGGCAAGAATTAGCTGGGCTCGCCTTATGGTTTCAATCGGTTGCCGTTCGGCTTAGGTAGCCAATGTGGGCTCAGTCGGCGTCAATTGGGTAGGCATTTGGGTAGGTAAGGTGCGGACCGCTTAAGGTTCCTGTCCCCGGAACGAATTGGCCTGGTGTCAACTTGGACACCCGGAAAAACTCGTTTCGTCGGCCGGAGGCTCCATGGCACTGTCCAAACGCGCTCTGCCGGTTCGTAGGCAAGCACGGCTCCGGTGAAAACCCTGCAAGGCCAGAGGCAAACCGGCTGCCAGCCCCACGTAGGAGGGCGCGCAACAGCCTTCGGACCACTTGGGATTCTTAGCCTGGAACCTAAATCGAGGATGAATGATATTGTTCATTTTCGTTTCATCCGCTATCGGATAGGCTAGTGACCGATGCAAAAAACTCTTCTCCTTCTTGTGGCGATCTCCGCCGCCATGTTTGGCGCGGACGAATATGGTAAACGTGGTACCACCTACGCTCAAAAACTCCTGGATGAGACGATGGCCAAACACCCGGATGTCATCATCATGGCTTTTCATGTCGCGGCACCCGGCAGCAAGAACTACGACATCATCGCATCGAACATCGGCCGAATCGGCAAAAAAGCCGACGACGACGACATGCGGGTGATTAACACCGGCGAAACTCACCTCGAAGTCAATGAGAAGGGCGATCACTTCGAGGCCGAGGTTGCGATGCGTGACAAGTCTGGCAAAATCATCGGCGCGTGCGGGATCGTCTGGAACTACAAAGCCGGCGACGATAAAGCCGCCCACGGCCGGCAAGGCGAAGCGATCGCCAAAGAACTACAGGCAAAAACCCCGACGGTCGCTAAACTCTTCGAGCCGCTTAAGTAAACTAGCCGATCATCTTCGCACGCTGATCTCTGGTGCTGCTGGGTCTCCTGATCGTCAGGATCGTGCGGCCCGGCGCAGTCCTGACCCCGGCTCCTATTGCGCCGAGATATCGAGATATCTCGACAGTGACGTGTCTTGCCTTGCTTCGGAGGGCGCCTTACCAGATCAGCTTAACGCCGAACTGGAGTTGGCGTGAGGTGGTGGCGGTGCTGGCGATCAGGCCGGCCGTAGCTACCGGGGCGCCGTTGGCGCCGAAGATGGAGGTGTTCGTCACCGGGGGATTGAAGTTCGGGTGATTTAACAGGTTGAAGACTTCGGCGCGGAACTGCATGCGGACGGCTTCGACAAGTTGGATGTTCTTGAATAGCGATGTGTCCAGGTCCACGAGATTCGGGCCCGGAATGATATTCCGGCCCGCGTTTCCGAAGCGGGTGGATGGATTGGGGAACGAGAAGCAGGCCGTGTTGAGGTAGTGGCGCGGGTTGGAGAGAGTCAAGGGGCCGCAGTTGGGCACGACATCGGGACGATCGAAGGTGCCTCCCGGCGCCTTTTGTCCGAGTGGGTCGCCGCCGATGGTTGGGGTAAATGGAGTTCCCGTGCTGGCGCGGAACAGGCCGCCCCATTGCCAGCCGTTGACGATGGCGCGCAGGACACCCGATCCTTGTGTGAGCGAAGGAAGGTGATAGATGTAGTTGAACGTTAGGGTGTGGCGAATGTCGAAATCGGACAACCCGCGGCTGCCCTTGGGATCGAACCACAGCTCCGGGACGGAGTTGGTAAACGTATCCTGCGCCAGCGAGGCCGAACCGCTGTCGATGCTCTTGGCAAAGGTATAAGACACGCTCGCCTGGAGCCCATGACTGAGCCGCTGATTCACTTGGACCTGAAGGGCGTGGTAGACAGAGCTACTGTTCCAAAGGGTTCCGGAGATCTGTCCGACGGCTGGGTTGATGCGCGTGCCGGCGGGAGTGGGCCAGAGCCAACCTTGTGACGTTGCCGACGGCAATACCAGGTTGAAATCGTTGATGAAAATAGGCAAATGGACGCCATGCGATCCGGCATAGCCGGCCATAAAGGAGGTCCCGTTTTTCAGCTCATGCTGGATATTGAAGTTCCATTGCATGACGTAGCTGCGGGAGGGGTTGGGTTGGATATAGGCGTTGCGGAACGTGGTGGCGCCCAGGAGCGGAAAAGCGCCGGTGGGGAACGAACCGGCGGGAGGATTGGCGATGGTGCCAGCCTGGAAGAAGGGCGAGGACAGGAGCGTTGGCAGGAAGAACAAGTACGGCAAGGGAAGATTGTCGTACATCCCGAAGCCGCCGCGGACGGAAGTGGCGCCTTTGCGCGTCGGGTCCCAGGCAAAGCCGAACCGTGGTTCGATGTTGGCCTTGGTTGGATTGTTGAAGTACGGATCGCCGAGATGCGGCGTGGCGTCGGTGATATTGCGCAGCGTTGTGAGCTTGCCGGAGGCTTCCGTGGGCACGGTGGATGGCTCATAGCGGAGGCCTAGGTTTACGGTGAGGTTGGAGGCAATGCGCCAGTCGTCGCCGAAGTATAAACCGAAAATCGACTGACGAACGTTGCGCGGTGTGATGACGCCGCCGATCGGTGCGTTGAAGGTGGACGGCTGGTTGGTGAGGAAGGCGGCGACGGAACCGAAAATGAACTGTCCTGTTGGGTTGGCTTTGCCGAGCTGGTCGTCGAGGATGCGCTCAAAGGCGACGCCAAACTTCATCTGGTGCTTGCCGCGAGTCAGGTAAGCGTCGTCGTAGCCCTGAAACGAGTTGAATTTGAACTGATACTCGCCGACGGCGCCGATGCCGCCGGGGAAGTTGGTCAGACCGGTGACATTGATCAAGCCTACGGGGTAACCGCCGAAGAAGCCCAGACTGGTGTCGGCCGCGACGGGATTGACTGCGCTGATGCTGGTCGGCGCATCGGAAAAGACGCGGCTATAGCCGAAGGTTGTGGTATTGGCGAAGGTTGGCCCGAAGGTGTGCGTCTCGCTGACAATCACTGCTTGGCGGCGGGAGAGAGTGCCCACGACCTTGTTGTTGAAGGCGTCCGGTGAAGTGGTTTTGCCGTCGTCGAACATGTAGGTGGCGAACAGGCTGTCGCGAGTGGAGAAGCTCTGATCGGCGCGGACGGTAAAGAAGTCTTCGCGGGTGGCGGCCAACGTGGGCAGGATATAGGTGCCGAAATCGCCGTTGACTCCCGCATTGGGGAGAGGGAAGAGGGCGAGGAAGGGTGCCACTTTGGGGTCGATGGTGACTGGGCCGGCGGCGAGATTTCCCTGGCGGGCTGCCGGTGACAGAACGGTGTCGACCTGGGTTGTGCCCAGAGCTTGGCGAATGCCTTCATAATCGCCAAAGATAAAGGTGTGGTCTTTGACGATCCGTCCACCTGCATCGGCACCGAACTGATTCCGGCGGAATTCCGGGATTGGCATCGTTTGCGAGTCAAAATAATTCTTAGCGTCGAGCGCGCTATTGCGCAGAAATTCGTAGGCAGAGCCGTGGAACTGGTTGGTTCCCGAGCGCGTGACGGCGTTGAGCACTCCGCCGCCAGTGCGGCCGTAGTTCGCCGGAGCATTGTTGGTGACCACCGAGAACTCCTGGATCGCTTCCACGCCAAGGACAACCCCGAGAATGCTCCCCGGGCCGCCGTTCGAATAGTCGTTGATGGTAATGCCGTCAAGCCGGTAATTATTTTGCTGCGGCCGGTTTCCTCCGATGCTCATTTGGGATCCGAGTCCGCGGTTGGCTCGTTGGTTGCTGACGGCCAGGGCGCTTTGGTCCACGGTGCCGACGCCCGGCTGCAAGAGGGCGAGTGTGGTCCAGTCGCGGCCATTGAGCGGCAGTTCGCGCACGGTGGTGGAGTTGACGGTGTAGTCGAGACTGGAACTGTTGGCTTCGACCTCGGGCACGTCGGCAGAGACCTGGACGCTTTCGGTGAGGGCGCCGACGGGTAGTTCAAAATCGACGGTCACGTGCGCGCCAACATTGAGCGTCACATTGGAGCGGATTACCTTCTTAAAGCCCTCGGCAGACGCGGTCACGGAATATGGGCCGGGATTTAGATTGGGAACGCTGTACAAGCCCTGCGCATTGACAGCGACTTCATGCGTGACCTTGGTATCGTTGTTTACAATCGAGACCTTTGCTGTGCTGATTACGGCGTCCGAGGTGTCGGTTACCGTCCCGGAAATCTGGCCACCTTCGATCTGCGCTCTCAGTGGACTCACCCAGAGAATCGACGCAAGAGCGGCCCACATGGCCGCGCGATACATGTGCTTCGCCATCCTGATAGCTCCCTTTTGGCCGGAACATGGAATCGAACGATGGGGTTCAATTCAGCCGAGCCGATGCCTGTACTTTTGGCTGCCTAGGAGACTATCACTCGAAAGCTGAACAGAGCATGAACGGGAGTGTTCATGCCTGGTTCAGGGGAATTGTGATACCGTTTTTACCGTGTCTATAAGAGGACTAACTGCCGGAATGCTACTCTGGGGCGCTGCTGGCGCGTGCGCTCAAGAAGCTGGGAGTCCTGCCCCGATCCTGAAAATCAGCCGCGAATTGGTAGCAGCCGGGAAGCAGACCGCTCACGCCGATGTGGCTCTGGAACGGGCACAGGTCTTTCGGGCAGCTCATTGGCCCACGCCCTACATCGCGTTGCGTCAGGTAACCGGACCCGGGGAGGTGCTGTTTCTAACCGGATACGATTCGCTTGCCTCCTGGGGCCAGGACCGCGCCGCTTTGGACCAGAATGCCGTGCTCCGGGCCAGGCTGGCTGCGGTTAGCGACCGGCAGGACGAAACCCTCGCGCAGCATCGGATGCTCTCGGCAGAGTTCAGTCCGGATATCAGCTATAACGCGAAATACGACTGGTCGCGCTTGCGCTGCCTCGACATGATCCAGATCCAGCTTCGTCCGGGCCATGGCGACGAATATCTCGATAATCGAAAGATCGTCGTCGAGACCCACAAGAGGGCGAATGTCGACGAGCACCTGATCATTTACCGTGTGTCGTCGGGCGCGCCCAGCACGACGTTTCTGATTATGCGGCCGGTTGAATCGTTTGCGGGATTCGATTTGGAGAGCCTCCATGGTCCGCGGTATATGGAGATCCTAGGCCAAACCAACCGCACCCGGCTGCACGACCTGTTCGCGGCTTCCGTGATGAGTGAGGAAGAGAGCTTCTATTGCGCCGAGCCTTCCCTCAGCTACGTAACGGAGCGCTGGGCGGGGGAGAATAAAACATTTTGGCTGCCGGAGAACTGATAGTCCGCCTCGGCTTGCTGCTTCTCGCGCCGGGGGCGTTGGTTCACGCTGCCGTCGTGGATCCGCCGCCAATTCTGTACATCACCAAACTGCGAGTGAAACCGGGGCGGCTTCCGGACCTGGTGCAAGTGGAAAGTGAGCGCGTAGAGACGCTGCGGAAGGCCCGCTGGCCGCGAACCATGATTTCGTCCGTCTCAATCAGCGGAGCGCAGGAACTCTGGATTTTTGCTCGCTATCAGAGCCTGGGCGAACTGGCCGCCGATTTAGAGTCGATTGAGCGAATGCCCGAGCTGCGGACTGCGATCGAGCGGCTGGACCGCGCCGAAGCGGGGTCGATTGAGAGCAAGCATTCGGTAACAGCCACCTATCAGCCCGCCATCAGTTACCGGCCGAGGTTTGATTGGGACGAGGTCCGTTATTGGGAAATCATCTGGGTCCGCCTGAGAACAGGACATCATGAGGCGTACCTGGAAAATCGACGCATGACGCGCGAGGAGCATGAGAAGGGCGCCTACGACACTCACCAGATGATGTACGCGGTGCAGTCGGGCGAACTGAGTGGGACGTTTTTGGTGATCCGGCCCATGAAAGAGCTGAGCCTCTTGGACGATCTGCATGCGCACAATGACGGCGAGCCGGAAACTCCACAAGAGGAGCGCAAGAAGGTCGCGCTATTCGGCGAATCGGCACTCAGCGAGGAAGAAGCGTTCTTCCGCGTGGTTCCGGCCATGAGCTACACGCCGGTCAAGTAATCGCTCGTTACCAACGGCCAAGTAGGCGAGGCGCGCGCCATTGCGGCGTGAATCCGCCTCGTTCA
>Ga0075015_100000926_pt1 | contig 10667 bp, 11 predicted proteins | sample AleBraG_ABR_2013_FD_71476 | JGI IMG/M metagenome (GOLD analysis project Ga0075015, IMG submission 71476) | Freshwater sediment microbial communities in response to fracking from Pennsylvania, USA - Alex Branch Run_MetaG_ABR_2013 | ecosystem: Environmental > Aquatic > Freshwater > Creek >...
AAATCGTAGATAATATCTAAATGAAGTTGTCATCCCGACCCTGAGCGAAGTCGAAGGGGAGGGATCTGCATTCTGCGGCGAACTGCAGATCCCTCGCTCCGCTCGGGATGACAAAGTTCGAAGTGCACAGGAGTCCTGCATGAGATGGGTGTTAATTACGCTAGCCGTCGCCGGTATCGTCGCTTCTTCACTCGCGTTGCGCGAGCACTACCGCACCGATGTTTCGCCGTGCAGCATCAACGAGCGATGGGACTGCGGAATCGTGAATCATAGTCCGTATGCCATGCTCTTCGGAATTCCCGTGGCCGTGATTGGCATCGCCGGATACCTGCTGCTCGGCGTGCTCGCCTTTATGAAATCCTATCGCTTGATGCTGGTGGCTGCGCTCGGCGGCCTGGGCTTTGCGCTCTATCTCGCGCACATCGAATCCGCGGTGCTGGGCGTCTGGTGCATTTACTGCGTCATCTCGCTCGGAGTGATTTCTCTCGTCAGCCTGCTGGTCTTGGGAACAGTGATAGTCGGCTCGCTAGGCCGACGTCAAGAGACCGCCTGATGGGTGCCCAATCGGTGCTGTTACAGTTCGAAGACGTAACCGTGCCCAAACCCCGCGTACGTTACCAATGCCTGTTCTTTTCGCTCACGAAAGTGGCGAAGGCCAGTCTAAGGAAAGATGTGGGGCACCCAATCGCATGCGAAACGCGGTAATTTCCCTGGTTTTCCTGTTCTTATCCGTGATGTGCCTTGATTCCGCGGCACAAATCAACAAGCCCACCCCACAAGATCCCTCGGGTAGATGGGTAGGGGAGTACTCGGCAGGAGGCAGTCGAGTGGTCCTGGTGATCCGAATCAAAAAGGAAAACGGAAAGTGGACGGGCGTCTACAACCGCCCGTTGCTGGACTGGGAGAATCAACTGGACCTTAGCGCTTTGACGATTAGCGGCGACAGTGTCAGCTTCGATCTGGGCGATCCTTCCTCGAAGATCCACATCGATGCCCGGTGGATTCGAAATTCCCTCCAGGGAAAGGTCTCGGGAGCAAAACTTCGGGGAAAAATCATTCTGCAGTTGTCGGCAACCCTCGCGAAGGACTATTTAGACACCCTGGCTGGAGACTACGAGGTTGCTGCGGGAGACTCGTACGTCATACAGCGCGAGAACACGTACCTGTGCTTCCTGAATCGGCGCACAGGCCGGTCTGGTCGGTTGATTCCGTCATCGGAAACAGAATTCTGGTCAGGCCCTACTTTTGATATCTACTATCCGCCCGAATTCCGATTCGAGTTCGCTCGCGGCCCCGACGGTAAGGCAACGCGGTTGAAGGTGAGCGAACATGGCAGGCATAAGGTTGTGGCGGACCGGAAAGTGCTGTACCGCACCGAAGAAGTTGAGTTTCGGAACGGCGAGACGAAACTGTCGGGCACAGTATGGATTCCTCCCGGAAGCGAGCGGCGGCCTGCGGTCGTCCTTCTGCATGGTTCCAACTACCAGACTCGCGGCGGACAATACGCCGAGTTGGGTTTTGTCGCGGATCAGTTTGCCAGGAACGGCTTCATTGCGCTCACCTATGACAAGCGCGGAACTGGCAAATCGGGCGGGGAGCGCGACGACGCTCCAGAATTGTTGTCCGGGGATGCGGCCGCTGCGGTTCGTCTGTTGCGCGAACGGCCGGCGGTCGATGCCGAGCGAATCGGGTTCTGGGGGATCAGCCAAGGCGGCATCATAGAACCCATCGCGGCGGAGAAAGCAGGGCGCATAGCATTCTTCATTAACACTTCTGGAGCCGTCGTCAACACCAACGAGCAAGAGATTCAGCGTACGGAATTGGAGCTTCGCGCCGACGGTTTTCCACCTCAAGACGTCGAAGACGCGGTTCATTTGCAGCGTGTGAAATTTCGTTACGCCTGCCGGCGCGATAACTGGGATGAGTACGAAACCGTCCTGCGGAGCGCGGAGGGGAAGCCGTGGTTGCCCGATCCCTACATAGGCCCTCCTGACTCCAAAACCAGCAGCGCGTGGGATTTCTGGAAGTGCGGAGTTGAACCGGGCAAATATTGGGAAAACGTGCAGGCGCCAGTCCTTTATATCCAGGGAGAATTTGAAACGAATTCCAAGCCTCAGGACAACCTGATGCGGCTTCAACAAGCGATGCAGGTCGCTGGGAACCGGCACTTTGAGCACATGCTGATCCCCGGGGCCGAGCACTCGATGTTCAAGGCGACCAAGGGTGGTGAGAAGGAACAACCACTTCTGAAAACTTTCGTGCCCAGTTATTTCGAACTCATCACAGATTGGGCGAAGCGCCAGGTGGACTCGCCTAGCATCGACCCCTAGCTATGATCGGCGTGTCACGAGCCAATTCCGCACAGCCCACTCGCGTCAGCGTCACAGTGCAATTCAAACAGTTAACACTCAGAATCCCGACACCCACCGTTTTGCAGTCGAGCCTTCCCCCGAGGCCCGCGATCTTGAACTGAGAGTGAGGATTCCCGCTATTCGTAGCGCAGACTCTCGATCGGATCCAGTCGCGCCGCCCGGATTGCCGGCACCATCCCACTCAGGATGCCGACTACGCTGAGAATAATTGTCGCCACGGCCAGGCTGCTGACGTTGATATGCAGATGGATGTCGCCAGCCTGCAGGTTATCGCCAAAGGCGCTCATCAGCGGCAGCGCCCCCACGCCCCACGAAATCAGGTAGGCGATCCCGATCCCCGCCGCTCCTCCGGCAAAGGTGATGGCCAGCGCTTCCGCGAGAAACTGAAACAGGATGTGCCTTTTCTGCGCGCCCAGCGCCTTCTCCACCCCGATCTCCCGCGTTCTCTGCTGCACCGAAACCAGCATGATGTTCATCAGCCCGATGCCGCCGATTCCCAGGGTCAACGCGCCGATAAAGGCCAGCAGTACCTTGAGCGCCGTAGTTACAGTTGTGAACTCGTCGTAGTCCTGCTTGAAATCGGCGATGAACACGGCTCGGCGGTCGTCGGGGCGGAAGTTATGGTGTCCGGCGAGCACGCTCCGCACCACGCGCGCCAGTTGCTGATGATCCTGGCCTTCGTAGTCCATGAAAATTCCAGTGATGTATTGCGTGTCGTAGAGATCGCCCATCGCGGTGAAGGGGATCGCAATCAGCGTGTTGTCGTTATTGTCGCCGCCCTGCACCTTATGCTGGTAAATGCCGATCACCTGAAAACTGACGCCGTTGATGCGGATGCTCTGCCCCAGCGCTTGTTCGCCGGAGAACAGTCTCCGCTTCGCCTCGTCGCCGATCACGGCCACACGGCCGTGCTCCAGCAGATCCTGCTCGCTCAGGCCGCGGCCCGTGGCAACGCTGAAGCCGCGAATGCGCTCATAAACCGGGTAGACACCAGTGAGGAAAAGATTGGTGTAGGTGCGAGTGTCGTGCTGAATGGTCGCGTTCTGCTTGTCGAAAATCGGAGTGACCCCTTTCACCATCGGCACTTCGTTGCGGATGTATTCGACGTCCTCCAGTTTCAGCCGCACTTGGCTCCCGGCCTTCGCGCCGCCCGCCTGCAGCGACGTTCGTCCCGGGAAGGCTCCGATCACGTCGGTTCCCCATGAGCTGAAAATCATGTTGATGGCGCGCTCGAATCCCGAACCGAAGGCCAGCAGGATCACAACGGTCGCGATCCCCCAAGCCATCCCCAGCATGGTCAGAGTGGTGCGGCGCCGGTTGTGCTGCATCGCGCCGTAAGCTTCTTTCAGCAGATCGTTGGTCATGACGTTTCCTTACTCCTGCCGCAAAGCCTCCACCGGTTCGAGCATGGCCGCTTTGCGTGCGGGATAGAGCCCCGCCGTTATGCCCGCGAGAGCCAGGGACAGCGTCGCGCCGATCGCCGATACGGGCACGATCCGCGGCGTGTCGAAGCCCTGGGGGAGTTGCACCCCCGAGAGCAAGTGAATGACGAGCATGGCGCCGCCGACTCCAACGGCGCCACTCAGCAGCGTCAGAAATGCGCCCTCAAGAAAGAACTGAAACAGAATGCTGCGGTGGGTTGCGCCCAAGGCTTTACGCAAGCCGATCTCGCGGGTGCGTTCCGTCACCGCCACCAGCATGATGTTCACGATGCCAATCGCGCCCAGCGCCAGCGTCACCAGCCCGACACCGCCCAGGAACCAATCCATGGCGGTAAAGATTTTGCCCATCGTCTTCTGGTTCTTGATCGTGTCCCATTCCTCCCAGATGTCAGTGCCCTTCGGATCGAATCCGCCGTGGTTGCGGGCCACGATCTTGTGCAATTCATCTTTCGCGGTTTCATTCTCGTCAAAGCTGCGCGGCTGATAATTGATGAACGAAATCGCGTTGCCTTCTTTCGAGTTGTCGCCCGTCAGAGGAAACAACTCGCGCATGGTGTTGAAGGGAATAAAAATGCGAATGTTGGTCGCGTTCTGCTCCTCGTGGCCGATCATCGAAAGCACGCCGATGACCTGGAAGCGAACGCCGTTGAGCAGGATGGTGTTGCCCACCGCCGGACGCCCGGGAAACATGTTGCGCGTCATTTCCCGTCCCAGGATGCACACGCGCCGCCGCTGGTCGTTGTCGTCGTCATTGATCCAGCGTCCCACCGCCAGCGGGATCGTCCGCACCTGGCTGTAGATTGGAGGCACGCCTGAAACTTGGCCGTTGGTGCTGGTGTAGTCGCTGACCGCGCGAATATCGTCGCGCGCGATCAGCGGCGAAATGTGGATGGCGAGCTTCGACTCGCTCTTGATGGCGAGGTAATCGTCGTAGGTAAGGTTGAACCACTTCATCGAGTTGAAGCTGCCTTCGACCGCCGGCGCGCGTCCGCCAAAAAAGAAAATGATGTTCTTGCCGAAGGTTTCCAGTTGCTTGCGATTGCCGTTGCGGAAGCCCTCGCCCACCCCGGCCAGCAGCAGCAGTGAACCGACGCCCCACGCGATCCCAAACATGGTCAGGAACGACCGCAGCTTGTGCGCCCACAGAGTTCGTAAGGTTTGCGCGAAGGTGTCCAGCAGCATGCGCATGTCGCCACCTCAAGGTCGGCAAGCGAGGTGAAATTCTGGGGATGCCAATTTCTGGGAATGCCAACCAGCCCCGCCACTTGTAATTCGACTCCCGGAAATGGCAAGCGTTAGCGGGAAATGAATGAGGAGTTATGGGGTTCGTCCCGGAGTAATGGGTGTTCGCACCGTGGAGATGACACTTAACAACCGATCTTTGTTGAGGCTATTCTGCGGCCTTCTCATTCGCGCCCAGTTTCCACGCGATCTGCCGCAGCATGCCCAAGAACACCTCGGCGTCATTGCCGTTCAACTCCATGCGCCGGACCAGCCGCCGCAACTTTTCCTCCGCCGCCACGGCGCGAGGATTCACGAATCCACTGACCAGGAGAACGTCAAGCAGCACCCGCGTCAGCCGCTCCAGTTCGCCCGACTTGGCGGGATTTGCTTGCTTTTTTCCAGGCGCTGTCTTCGCCGAAGTCGGCTTCGGTCCGCGCACCAGTTCGTAAAGGCAAACCGCGACCGCCTGCCCCAGGTTCATCGAACCGTGCTCCTCGCGCGTCGGGATCCGCATCAGCCAGTGGCAGTGGCTCAGTTCGTCATTCGAGAGCCCGTATCTTTCCGAGCCGAACAGCAACGCCACCGGTCCCGTCTTCAGGTGACGTTTGATCATCCTTGCGCCCACATCCAGTCGCTGCAAACGATGCTGCAATTCTCGTCGCCCACCGGCCGTCGTTCCCACCACCAACCGGCAGTCCGCAACCGCCTCCGCGAGGTTTTCGTATTGCTCCGCCTTGGCGAGCAACTCCGCCGCGCCGACCGCCGAGCGCGCCTCCCGGAATGCCAGTTCGTAAGGATTCACCACGCGCAACCGCCGGACCCCGAAATTACTCATGGCCCGCGCCGCCGCTCCAATATTCAGCGGATTGCGCGCCGCCACCAGCACAACCCGCAGATTGTCGAGATCGCTAGGCATGGATTGAAGACTGAAGATTGAAGATTGAACCGAGACTCCCCCAATAGAGTCATTCTACGGCCTTTGGTGCTCCAGGCCTGACCGAGCCAGCCCCTGCGACTTCCGCGCTCGCAGAGCATCCAATAACGAGTGTCACAGTGCTACGATAGTAGGTTCCACCTTGCGGGATCAGACGATCCAGCCGGCGCGAACTGATAATTTCTGGAGGATGAATGGCAAGCAACGCCACCGTCGAAGTCACCGACGCTAATTTTGATTCTGATGTATTGAAGTCCGATAAGCCCGTACTGGTCGATTTCTGGGCTGCCTGGTGCGGTCCCTGCCGCGCGATCGCTCCCATCGTCGAAGAACTAGCGGGCGAGTATCAGGGTAAAGTCACGTTCGGCAAAATGGATGTCGACCGCAACGGCGCCACGCCTATGCGCTACAAGGTCACCGGCATTCCAACCTTGCTGGTTTTCAAGAACGGACAGGTAGTGGAACAGCTCGTAGGCTACCGCTCCAAAGACGACATTCAGAAAGCCCTGGATAAGCACGTAGGATAGCTGTCAGCTCTCAGCCGTCAGCTCTCAGTTTTCGATCGCCGAGGCCCGGACAGACTGTCTGGGCCTTGTGGCGCAGGGACAAATCGAAGCAGGTTCTGATTAAGCCCTTGGGGTCCTCTGTGCACCCCTGTGGTTTCCGCTTTCTGCCGACACTTAATCAGAGTTTCCCTAATTGTGTTTTTGAATTTACTGATAGCTGATAGCTGAGAGCTGACAGCTGCTTTTCAGTACTTCCGCAGCACGCCAATCACCCGCCCCTGAATCTCTACCGATGCCGCAGGCACAATGATCGGCTTCATGGCCGCGTTCGAAGGCTGCAGACGGATGTTCTCGCCCTCGCGAAAGAACCGCTTCAGGGTCGCGTCGCTCGAATCGAGCAGCGCGACGACGATATCTCCGTTGTGCGCCGTTTTCGTTTTCTCGACGAGCACGAAATCGCCATCAAGAATGGCTTCGTCCTGCATGGATTCACCGCGCACTTCAAGCACAAACACATCCTTCGAGCGCACAAAGTCCGCCAGCGAGATGGTCTCGTTGTGCTCGACCGCCTCAATCGGACGCCCCGCCGCAATCCGTCCCACCAGCGGCAGCACCATCGCCGTGTTCACCGCCATCGACTGCTTCAACTTTCCTTTCGGCGGCAGCAGATCAATCGAACGGCTGCGGTTATAGTCCCGCGTCAGAAGGCCTTTTTTCTCCAGATTGGTGACGTGCTTGTGCACCGTGGCCAAAGAATTCAGCCCCATGCCGACCTTGATCTCTTCAAACGAAGGGGAGTAGCCATTCTCCGTCACGAAGCGCGAAATGAAGTCATAAAGCTCGCGTTGCCGCCGAGTGATCGCCATGCGCGCAGCATAGGCGAATGCTTGGCGAATGTCAATGTGTACTTGGGGGCAAGGCCCCCATGAGCGCTAACGTAACGCAGAATTCGTTTGGGAGGAGCCGTCAACCGGCATCCGCCGGGAATCGGCTTGCTCCGGCTGGAAGTTCCAATTTCCCACAAGCGGACTTCTGGGGAGTCGGCGAGATTTCACTTTTCCGCTCACCGCGGTCTGCGTAAGCGGAGCTCAACTGGCTTGCTCATCCTTGATTACCCCTTCGGAGGTATGCGGAGGTGTTCAAGTTAGTTCCAAGAAAGTGACTCTGAAGGTAAATGAAAAAGGAAAAGCAAGAATTTCAAACGGGAACTGAGTCTCTGGGGCTTCCCGGCGTACAGTCTCCAGACTTCCGAGTTGAGCAAACCCTGATAACTCCGCACTATCGGACAAGTGCCGCCCACCAGCCAGAGACTGGCTTGGAGGAGATCAATAGGAATTTCCTCGAAGCCGACTTCCGCTTCGAAGATGTTCTTTTCTATTGACTTTCAAAGATTGAGTGCCTATCTTGATCCAAATCGGCGAACTGAATCGCGAAGCTTCCCCGCTTCGCATCCGAGGGGGTTCGACTCGCTGACTTCGCCATAATTAGATAGTTGTGTGTTGACCGCACCTGCATGCTTGAAGACCCTCGGTCTTGCACCTATCGCGACAGAGCTCGGGATTGATCTCCTTTGGGCGGATGAACTGCTGCAAGTCCAGTTTGGATTAATCACCGAACCAACAAACGGTCTGACGCGCTTTCGAAATAGGGAGTCATTTAAGATGCCCCCGAAGAAGAAAACTTCCGCACCGAAGAAGAGCACGAAGTGGACGCGCACCCAGCTTAAAACGAAAGCCCTGCCCATCAGCTCGGTGATGGCTCCGATGCATCCCACCTCGGCGGTTGAGAACGACCTGCCATTTCTGGGGCACGCCCGCTCGGTGGTGATCGTCACTACAGCTGCGGGTACGGATGCGTCGAATCTGCCCCGTTCGCTGTCTCAATTGGGTCGTAACGGACCGTCGTTTCAGCAGGACGTTTTTGAGGGTGTGAAACACGCCGGCTATAAGATCGGTCTCGACGAGATTCCGGACGCGCCGTCGACGCTCCTGATCGAAGCGGTCAACGTTATTCAGCAAGCGCCTAAGGCGTAGGACCCGACGTGATGAAATCGCTCCTCATGGCCGTTCTAATTCTCTGCCTTCCCGCTCTCGCCACACCTCTCAAGCCGGTAAACGCCTCGATAGACCCGATTGACCGCGGCCATATCTTCGTCCTCTTCGATAATCCCGCGCCGACAGCCGCCTCGGTGGATCAACCGGGCTACTGGCTGGTGTATGAAACGACGAAGGGCGGCAGCCGGCGCGTCGAGGTAGAGCGCGTCGATATTTCGGATCTTGGAACGAAGCAGGTTGGGCTGTATCTGGTTCGGAAGATTGCGCCGCCGCCGGACATCAAGTCCGTCGCCATCACACTCGCCAACCAGACCGACATTGTGGCAGTGCCGAAGGTCGATTCGACGTCCGGAATCAAGCCCGGTCCCGAAGTGATCGAATCGACTAACAAAACCGACTCAGATATTTATTTCAACGGGTCCTATACAGCAGTGGTGGGTGGCGACCCCGTTTACGACATCGACGCATTTGCGGGCTACATGCGCGCGATTCCCGGTACCGACGGCACCTACGGCCGGATCGGACTCTACGGCCAAGTGCGTACTAAGATGTCGACGGTGGCGGATCCGAATTCGTTTCTGAACTATCTCGTCTATCAAAAGGTGATCTGGCACAGCACGAAATACGTGCAGGCGCCGGTATTCAACTACCGCTTCTTCGGCGCCGAGTTCGACCGTACAGCCAAGGAGTTGAACCTCTTGACCAGTCCAACGATTACCATTCCGATCCTTCCGGTGAAGGTCCCGTCGAATGTTTCTGGGAAGATCGACCCATGGCCCATGTTCAACCTGACCGTGGGAGCGGAGTTTGTAAATGTCCGCAAAAGTGTCCTTGCTCCAGTGGGCGACTGGCACACACGCGGCCTGGCTGGGATGAACTTCGCCATCGGATACACGCCCAAGAAGAACGGATTCTATTCGTTGAAGCTCACCTCATCCTGGCAGGTACGGCTGCCTTCGGCGCCTGAGATTTTCTACGACGACAAGTTTGCGCCGATAGATCCGTCGACCGGGAAAAAGAACGTGAAGAAGACGCCCCCGATGCTCGGCACACAACCGCGGCATTTCCTGGACACAAAGGTCAGCTACAACTTCTCTTCCTGGGGTGGAGTCACCTTCGAGCATAGCTATGGCAGCCTACCGCCGATCTTTTTCAAGACTGACCAGACTTTTGCGGTCGGATTGTCGTTGACGCTAAAGCAAGGCGACTACGGGCGGTACTCGATCCTTAAGCCGTAACGCTGGGGACGACCGCCTAGTTGAAGTTCGGAAAGTTCCAGTTCCGGGATTTTTAGCGCATGGTCGGCATCTCAGACTTGTGCCTTAGCGGTCCAGAAACGTGCTTGTGGGAAGTTTGGATTGTCTCAAGCCCAAGCACCTTTGAAGTTGGCGCTTATATGGGCAATGCCCCCGCCCACTGGCTATCACCGGCTCCAGCCGAACCAGCAACTTCCGGCCGCGAGCCTTCATTGCCGGTGTGCCGCTAAGAACGGCCTCGCGCAAAATCTCTATCACTCCAGGCCGGATGCTCGCGTCACCCTGCGCCAAGTCAGCCAACCCTTGAAGAGCCGAGGTCTTAACAATGGAGCTACGGTCCTCCAGGTAGCTGTTCAATGAAGAGATAGCGATTTGCCGTTCCTTGGCTTTCAGCCGGAGACGCGGCACCATGGCCGCGAGATGCCAGCGCAATTCTTGTTGTTCGGTCTCGGCCATCAAGGCGAGAAGCTCTCTCTTGTAGGGCAGCAATAACTCACGGTTCTTCCGCGTGACTTTCTCAGCCGCGTCCGCGGCCCGCATTCGCACCAGCGGATCTTCCGACCACAAACCTGCAATCAGTTCAGGAAACAGCTGCGGCGCCTCGGACACCATTGCCGTCACTTGGTCAGAGCGGCCGATCATCCGCCGATCTCCGCCTCGCAAAAGATCCAGGATGTGTCTTCGAGGCATTGCGTCTTGCTCCGCCGCCCAACCAAGCATTGACACCGGTGTTAGAATAGTTACTAGGCCCAAAGCCACGAACAAAATCAGCTCCTTGACAACTTACTCGGGACGCTAACAGCGACCAAAAGACGACTAACAATTAAAAGTTAGTAACTAACTCCCATGCTTTGAATACTTTGCCTCTAACCCCCATCG
>Ga0075015_100000927_pt1 | contig 10660 bp, 10 predicted proteins | sample AleBraG_ABR_2013_FD_71476 | JGI IMG/M metagenome (GOLD analysis project Ga0075015, IMG submission 71476) | Freshwater sediment microbial communities in response to fracking from Pennsylvania, USA - Alex Branch Run_MetaG_ABR_2013 | ecosystem: Environmental > Aquatic > Freshwater > Creek >...
CCCGGGTGCATGAGCTCCACCTGGCCGGTCATACCCGCAATCGCTACGAGCATCGCGACATTCTCATCGATACGCATTCGGCCCCGGTCTGCGACGCGGTCTGGGAGCTGTACGATTTCGCGCTCGATTGTTTCGGACCCGTACCGACATTGATCGAGTGGGACGCCGACATCCCGGCGCTCGAGGTCTTGCTGGCCGAGGCGGACAAGGCCAATGTCCGCCTGCAGCGCGCGCATGCTCTCGCTGCGTGACACGCAGGCGGCGATTCTGGCGGCGATCGTCGCGGACGATGCCGCGCCAGCGCTGCGCCTGGTACGCGAGGACGGCCTTGCGGCCGATCAGCGCCTGCAGATCTATCGCAACAATCACCGGCTGGGATCGCTGGCGGCACTGCAGGCGACCTACCCGGTCATCGAGCGCCTGGGCGGAGCGGATTGGTTTGCGCAGCGCGCGGCGCAGTATGTGCGCAGGTTTCCTTCGCGATCAGGAGATCTGCAGAATCTGGGCGGCGAATTTGCCGGCTTTCTGCGCACGGATCTTGCCGGCACCGCGTACACTTATTTTGCCGACGTCGCCGAACTGGAATGGGCCTACCAGCTGGTCCTGACCGCGGAGGAGCGCGCGCCTGCGGATCTGGGGGTGCTGCGTGCCGTTGCCGCAGAGGACTATGAGCGGCTGCTGTTCGTGCCGCGGCCCGCGGTGCGCCTGGTGCAGTCGCCCTATCCGCTGCTGGCGATCTGGCAGGCGAACCAGCCGGGGGCGGCCGCCGGACAAGCGGAGATCCGGCTGGACGCGGGCGCGGCCCGCGTGCTGCTGATCCGGCGCACACAGCACGTCGAACTGCGGAACCTGTCGGCGGGCGGGTACCGCCTGCTGCAGCAATTTCAGCTGGGTGTTACCCTTGGGGCCGCCGTTGAGGCCATCGCCGCCGACTTTCCGGGCTTCGATCTGCAGACCTGTCTGAATGAAGTCCTGGCCCTGGAAGCGATCGCCGACATAGAGCTGGACGATGGGCGCAGCGGTCAGCAGGCCATTGGGAGTGAATGATGAACGTGGAATCCACCGTGGGGCGACCGCTGGCATTGCTGGCCCGTGCCGCCGACGCCCTGCAGCCGCTGTTCCTGCTGGCCACGCGCTGGTACGTGTCGTGGCAGTTTCTCAAGTCCGGATGGCTCAAGGTCACGAGCTGGGACAGCACGCTCGCCCTGTTCCGCGACGAATACCACGTGCCGCTGCTGCCACCGCATGTGGCTGCGGTCACCGGCGCGTTCGGCGAATTGTTCTTTCCCTGCCTGCTGGTGCTGGGACTGGGCGGCCGGATCGGTCCCCTGGGTCTGTCGGCGGTGAATATCATGGCGGTCATTTCCTACCGGCAGGTGCTGCTCGCGGAAGGATTCGAGGCTGCCCTGGCGCAGCATGTGTTGTGGGGATTCATGGGGCTGGTGCTGATCGCATTCGGCAACGGCTCGCTGGCCATGGATCGCCTGCTCGCCAGGCGCCTGCCTGGGGCTGGGCGCTGGTGACGCGGACGGCCGGTCTGGTCGCCCGCTGACGGGCTTCCCATGGTTCGAGCGGAGCATCCCTTGAGCGCGGCAGAGGCCGCGGCGCCAGCGGGCGGCGTGCCTCAACGGGCAGCGATCGACGCGGAGGCCGCGGCCCTGCGTATCATCGCCGAGGGCACGGCGAGCACGACGGGCGAGGTCTTTTTTCGCAGGCTGGTCGAGCATCTGGCTCGCGCGCTCGGCACACGGCACGCCTTCGTGGCCAGGTTCATACCCCCGCAGCACATCCGCACGCTGGCCTACTGGTCCGACGGGGCCCTGGTGGACAACATCGAGTACGAACTGCCCGGCACACCGTGCGCGGAGGTCATCGGCGGCGACCTGTGCTTCTATCCGCGTGGCCTCGAGGACCGGTACCCCGAAACCGAGCGCGGCATCCAGAGCTATCTGGGTCTGCCGCTGCTGTCGCACGGCGGCCGCGTGCTCGGTCACGTGGCCGTGTACGACGAAGCGCCCATGCCGGACGCGCCGCGGACGCTGGCGGTCTTCCGGATCTTCGCAGCCCGCGCGGCCGCGGAGCTCGAACACATGGAAATGGAGCGGGAATTGCGCGAGAAGGAGGACCGGCTGCGCGATCTGTTCGATGAGGCGCCGATCGCGTACGTGCATGAAACGCTCGACTCGCGCTTTCTGCGTGCCAACCGTGCGGCGCGCAGGATCCTCGGCATCACGCCCGAGGACGTCCCGCACATGGTGGGCAAGCACATGGCGCCGGATACGCCCGATGCGCAGCGGCGCATGCGCGAGGCGTTCGAGTCGGTGGGCAAGGGTACCGATACCAGCGGCGTCGTCCTTGAGCTGCGCCGCAAGGACAACGGCAAGCCCATCTGGGTCCAGTGGTGGTCGAACCCGGACGCCGGCGGTTCGTACACACGCACGATGTTCATCGACATCACCGACCGGGTGCTGCTCGAACAGGAGCAGGTGCGGTTGAAAGCGCAGAACGCCTACCTGCGGGAAGAGCTGAAGTCGGTTCACAACTTCGATGAAATCATCGGTACCAGCCCGAGCCTGATGAAGGTACTCGAAAGTGTCGGCCAGGTAGCACCGACCCACTCCTCGGTGCTCATCACCGGAGAGACCGGCACCGGCAAGGAACTGATCGCGCGCGCGATTCATTCGGCCAGTGCCCGCGCCGACAAACCCTTCATCAAGGTCAATTGTGCGGCGCTGGCAGCCGGCCTGGTCGAGAGCGAGCTGTTCGGGCACGAGCGCGGGGCCTTCAGCGGTGCCATCCAGCGGCGGGTTGGCCGATTCGAGTTGGCGCACACGGGCACCCTGTTTCTCGATGAAATCGGCGAGGTGCCGATGGATGTGCAGGTGAAGCTGCTGCGCGTACTGCAGGAACGCGAATTCGAGCGCGTCGGAGGCAACCAGACGATCCGGACCGATGTGCGGGTCGTTGCCGCGACCAATCGCGATCTGAAGAAGCGCATCGGCGAGGGGCAGTTTCGAGCGGATCTGTTTTACCGGCTCAACGTGTTTCCGATCCACCTCGCGCCGCTGCGTGAACGCAGCGCGGACATCCCGCTGCTGACGCACTTCTTCGTGCAGCGGCATGCGCCGCGGATTGGCCGGCGGATCGAGTCCGTGGACGACGAATCGATGCAGCGCCTGGTCAGATACCCGTGGCCAGGCAATATCCGCGAGCTGGAGAATGCCGTCGAGCGTGCGCTGATCCTGAACAGCACGCCGGTACTGCAGATCGTGACCGACGAGGCCCCGGTCGAGAGCATGCGGCCCGGCGCAGACGCGGTGGCGCCGAGCGCGCTCCCGGGGTCTACAGGCGATGCGGCCGGCGCGGATCTCGGTGCCGTCCAGCGCGAGCACATCCTGAAGGTGCTGCGCGAGGTGGACTGGGTCATCGAAGGCGGGCACGGCGCCGCGGCGCGGCTCGGGCTGAAACCCGGCACCCTGCGGCACCGCATGAAGAAGCTCGGGATCGCCCGCAACGCCATCACCTAGTGGCCGTGGCCGGTCGCGGAGCGCCCGCGAAGGACGGTGGCCGTCGGCCGCGCTCCCGCCGACCCCGGCACGCGGATTCCCCCAAGTCAGCGACCAAGGCAGCGAAATGCCAGGCCCGTCGCCGTGCGCCGGCCTTGGCCCGGCGCTTGCATCGTCCAGCGCGCCGCAATGCGGCCAGCTGGAAATCGTGCGAGGACGCCCATCATGTTGCGGATTTCCCAATCCAAGCCCGCGCTCTATTCGACCATCAGGCTGGAGGGCAAGCTGCTCGGACCGTGGGTGGAGGAGGTGCGTTCCACGGTCGAAGCGCTGCGCAGCGACACTGAGGTGTGCCTGAGCCTCGAGGGGCTGAGCTTCGCCGATGCCGACGGCATCGAGCTGCTGCGCGCGCTGCGTCGCAGAGGGGTTCCCCTGGTCGGCGGATCGGGGCTGATCGAGGGGCTGCTGGCGCAATATTTTCCAGCCGGCGGTAACCAAGCAGACGGGCCAAGCGAACCAGTGGAGTAACAGACCTCCACGGAGTGCAGATGGTGACCAAGATACTCGCAAACCATGACGGCCCCAGACAGGAAGCCGCGGACGCAGTGCCTGGACATTCGGCCCCGTCCGACGGACCGGCCGCCGTCACGCCGGCACAGCGCTATCAACACATTGCCGAAGGCGCCTATCTGCGGGCCGCGGCCCGCGGCTTTGCCGGCGGCGATCCGTTGCTCGACTGGCTCGAGGCAGAGAGAGCATTCGATGCCTCGGCCGATCAGGGATCAGCGACGGGGCGCTGAGGTGCAGGGGCCGCCACCCCGAGATGTGCTTGTGGCGGGACCGCTTCGGCTAAGCAAAACGTTCGAATAGATTCAATTACCACTATATCTAAGGAGAAACTTCGATGAAACACTCTACTGCCATGATCCACGCGGCCGTCACCGGCCTGTTCGTCCTCGGCGCCAGCTCATTGTCGGCCACCGCCTACGCGGATGGGGACCATAGCGGTGACGAGCAGTGCGCCGGCGTCGTCAAAGCGGGCATGAACGATTGCGCCACCAGCATGAATGACTGCCATGGCCACGCGACCAGCGACGCGAATCCGATGGCGTGGATCTACGTGCCCAAGGGGACCTGCAGCAGGATCGTGGGAGCGCACGTGGTCACGGTGACGGTGCCGCCGCCGAAGAAGAGCTAAGTACGGTCATCGACACTCACCTACAGCGCGGTGGGTGCAGGAAGCCGACCTGCATCCACCGCGGGGGATCCTCTCATGAATGGCAATCGAGTCGAGGCCGGAGGCGACAGCATCTGGGCCGTGGTATTGGCGGCTGGCGAGGGCACGCGCCTGCGCAGCCTGACCACGACCAGGGGCGGACTGACCATACCCAAGCAATTCTGTTCGCTGCGCGGTGGCGCCTCCCTGCTCGAGGAGGCGATCGCGCGCGCCGCAGCCGTATCCGACCGGGAGCGGATACTGACCGTGGTGGCCGCGCAGCATCGCCGCTGGTGGCAGCCGCCGTTGCGGTCGCTGGCGTCCGGCAATGTCGTGGTTCAGCCGGCAAACAAGGGCACGGCTGCCGGCCTGCTGCTGCCGCTGCTGCATATCGCGCAGCGTGATCCGGATGCCACGATCGTCGTTCTGCCCGCGGATCACCACGTGCGCGATGAACCGACCCTCGCGCGCACGCTGCGCCAGGCAACGCGGCTGGCGCGGGTGGACTCGCGGCACGTGTACCTGCTCGGACTCGAGCCTGACCAGCCTGATCCGGAACTCGGCTACATCGTGCCGGGAGTTCGCACCGATCTCGCGGCGACACCCGTCAGCTGCTTTGTCGAAAAGCCCGCGCCGGCCGTGGCGCGCGACCTGGTGCAGGCCGGCGCGCTCTGGAACGTCTTCATACTGGCCGCCACGGCGCGCGCGCTGCTCGGCCTGTATGCCCAGCGGCATGCGAGCCTGGTTGCCGATATCGCGACCGCGGCGCGGCAGGACTGGCACAGTCCGCAATGTGGGCAAGGCGTGGCGCGGTGTTATCCCGACCTGCCGGTGCTGGACTTCTCACGCGACGTGCTGCAGGGACAGGAGTCCGCGTTGCGTGTTCTGACCCTGCCGGCATGCGGCTGGAGTGATCTGGGCACGCCGCACCGGGTGGCCGCGACGCTCAGCCTGTGTGGGGACCGTCATGCGGGCCCGCCGCACGGACCGCACACGGCCCACCTGAGTCTCGCCGACCAGCACTCGCGACAGCAACTTGCACGGTGATCCACACTCAATTCCGGGGGAACCTCTGATGCGACGCCCGATAACATCCATGCTGTTGAGCGCTGTGGCGTGCAGCGCTTTCACGCACGCGCAGGCCGGCGATATCGTCAATCGACCGACGCTGACGCTCGACGGTGCCAAGTCCATCGCGGCCACGGCGCTGCACTACGCCCAGGAGCACGGTGCACCGGGCGCGGCAATCGCGGTCGTCGATGCGGGCGGCACACTCCTGTATGTCGAACGTGTCGATGGCACCTTTCAGAATGCCGCCAATATTTCCATCGGCAAGGCACGAACCGCGGTGCTGTTCGGCAAGCCCACGCGCGTGTTCGAGGATCTGGTCAACAAGGGGCGCTACACCATGCTGGCCCTCCCTGAGGTGGCGCCCTTTACGCCGTTGATGGGCGGTGTGCCGATCGACATCGAGGGCCAGGTGGCCGGTGCGGTCGGGGTCAGCGGTGCCGCCAGCGCCGCGCAGGACGATGAAATCGCCAGCGCCGCGGCGGCCGAGTTTGCCCGGATGCGGGAAGCGCGCGCCGCTGAAGTGACGGTCATTCCGCGCGCTACGGTCGATGCCGGGTTTGCGAAGGACGTGGTGCTGCTGAGCGGCGAGGGCTTCCGGGTCAACGCCAGTCGTCGCGACGGTCCGGGGCAGGCCGAGGTTCATGTGCACGACACCGACATCTTCTACATCCTCAAGGGCAGCGCCGAGCTGGTGGTTGGGGGCAAGCTGAGCGACCCGCACCAGTTGTCGGAAGGAGAACTCCGCGGCCCGTCCATCGAGGGGGGTGAGCTGCGCGCGATTACCCGCGGCGATGTCGTGGTCATTCCACGGGGCGTGCCGCATTGGTTCAGGCATGTCGACACTCCCTTTACCTACTACGTCGTCAAGTCGACGAGGCCATCGTAAGGAGCCGCTGGCATGAAACCACTGTTCACTGTCGCGCTGCTGTCCCTGACGGCCTGCCTGGGCGGGGCCTGGGCGGTAAGCCGGGCGGCGGACGCCCGGCCGCCGGCCGCCACCCTGGAGCAGCCGGCCGCCACCCTTGACCTGATGACGCCCGAAGGCGTGTCCGCGGTCCAGGGTGCGTGGCGCTACCGGGACGTCGAATTGGTCCGAGTGCCCTTCCATGCGCCGGGTGCCGACGGCCAGCCGACCGGGGCCGCGAACCAGACCTGGGATATCAGCCCGCACGCCGGCGGACGGGATTACGATGACCACGATTGGCCGGTGATCGAACCGGCGACCGTGCAGCAGCGGCGCGGTGCGGGGCGACTCTCGTTTGCCTGGTATCGGATGCAGCTGACGATTCCGGCCAAGATCGGAGAATTCGACACGCGCGGCGCGAACGTCGAGTTCGAAACTTCGATCGACGACTACGCCGAAGTCTGGGTGGACGGTGAACTGCCGCGGGCGTTCGCCCAGAGCGGCGGATCAGTGATCGGCGGATGGAACACGGTGAACCGGCTCAGCGTCGGCCGCAACGTGCAGCCCGGCCAGAAGATCCAGATCGCCGTCTACGGCATCAACGGGCCGCTGTCGGATCCGCCCACGAATTACATCTGGATGCGCCTCGCAAAGCTGAGCTTCTACCGCCCCGAAGCGGGCGCGGGCGGTCCCATTGCCGTCGTGCCGCAGGAGGTCAATGTGCACGTCGAGCGGCGCGACCCCGCGATCGACCAGATCGTGCCGCCGAACGCGAAGGTCTTCAAGCTTGCCGAGGGGTTCCAGTTCACGGAAGGCCCCATCTGGATCCGCAAGGGCGGCTACCTGCTGTTCAGCGACCCGAACGCGAACCGGATCTACTCCTACGATCCGCAGCGTGCTGCGCTCGCCGTGTACCGCGAGCACAGCGGTTACGAAGGCAGCGACATCGCCGAGTACAGCCAGCCGGGCTCGAATGGGTTGACGGTCGACTCGAGCGGGTGTCTGACGATCAATCAGCACGGCAATCGCCGCATCGTGCGCGTCGAGGCCGATGGAACGCTGACGGTGCTCGCGGACCGGTACCGGGGCAAGCGGCTCAACAGCCCCAACGATCTGGTCTACAAGTCGGACGGCAGCCTGTTTTTCACCGATCCGCCGTTCGGGCTGCCCGCGTTCTTCAAGGATCCGCGCAAGGAACTCGGCTTCAGCGGCGTATTCCGCGCGTTCAAAGGCAAGGTCACCCTGGTCACCGACGAGCTGGACGGGCCGAACGGTCTGGCGTTTTCGCCGGCCGAGGATTACTTCTATGTCGACAACTGGTCGCCGCACCGCAAGGTGATCCTGCGCTTCCCGGTCAAGCCCGACGGGCGCATCGGCAAGAGCGAAGTGTTCGTGGACATGACCGCAGAGCTGCCGGGGGACGAAGCACTCGATGGCATGAAGATCGACATTCAGGGCAACCTGTACGTCACCGCGCCGGATGGTGTGCGCATCTACTCGCCGGCGGGCCGCCATCTGGGCACGATCAGCGTGCCGCGGACCGTTCACAACCTGGCCTGGGGCGGTGATGACGGGCGCACGCTCTACCTGTGCGCGAGCGACCGCCTGTACCGTATCAATGTGCTGATCCCTGGCCCGCGTCCGTGATGGCCGGCGCGCAGGACAGCGCGGCGGCGCATTTTCCCGAGCCGATCGAACTGGGGCGGGACGCTCTCGGCCGCTTCGCGGACGTCATCCGGCGCGAGTGGCTGGTCACCAACGGTCTGGGCGGCTTTGCCGCGGGAACGGTGGGCCTCACCAATACCCGCCGTTACCACGGCCTGCTGTTCGCCGCCCTGCGTCCGCCGGTCGAACGCGTCGCCATGGTGGCCAAGCTCGATGTCAGCGTCCGCTACGGCGGCGCGCCGGTTCCCCTGGCCACCAATGAATATGCCGACGGCACCGTCGCCCCGCAGGGATATTGCCAGCTCGAGTCATTCCGTCTCGAGGGGCTGATCCCGGTGTGGACCTGGCTGATCGCGGACGCGCGGTTGGAGCAGCGCCTGTGGATGCGCCACGGGGCCAACACCACCTACGTGAAGTTCACGCGGATCGGTGGATCCGGGACAATGCAGCTGTCGATCGAACCGCTGTGCACCTACCGCGACTACCACTGGCAGGTTCGCGGCGAGCGCGCGATGCGCGTCGAACCGACCCCCGCAGGGATACGCATCCTGGCACACGAGGGCGCACAGGCCTACCGGATATTGAGCCCAGGCGCCGAGGTCGCCATCGAGCCGGTAGGGTACTGGAATTTCAAGCACCGCGAAGAAGCCGCCCGCGGCCTCGATGATCTCGAGGACCTGCTGCGGCCCGCGCTGTTCCGCATCGATCTCGAGGCCGGTCAGAGCGGCTCAATGATCCTGACGGCCGCAGCGTCCGAACCGATGACGCCGGGCGACGCCTTGGGCGCGGAGTGCGCGCGGCAGCACGCGCTGGCCGAGCGGTTCCGGCAGGCACATCGGCTGGCGGGGCCGGACCTGGATTTTCCCCAGATCGACCGCCTCGCGCTGGCCGCCGATCAATTCCTGGTCGAGCGGCACGATGCCTCGGGTCAGGCGCGCGGCCAGACCGTTATCGCCGGCTATCCCTGGTTCAGCGATTGGGGTCGCGACACGATGATCGCGCTGCCGGGATTGACTCTGGTGACCGGCCAGGGCGAGGTCGCGGCCAGTGTGCTGCGCACCTTTGCCCGGTTTGTCAGTCGCGGCATGGTGCCGAACCGGTTTCCCGATGGGGGTGAGGCGCCGGAGTACAATACCGTGGATGCGGGCCTGTGGCTGTTCGTCGCGGTGCAGGCGTATCTGCATCGCAGCGGCGATCGCGGCTTCGCCGCGGAGATCTATCCGACGCTCAGGGACATCGTGGAGTGGCATGTGCGCGGTACGCGTTTCGGGATCGGCATGGATCCGAATGATGCGCTGCTGCGTGCCGGCGAAGCCGGTGTGCAGCTGACCTGGATGGATGCCAAGGTGGGCGATTGGGTGGTCACGCCGCGCATGGGCAAGCCCGTGGAGATCAATGCGCTGTGGTACAACGCGGTGGCGATTTTGCGCGATCTGGCCGGCGAACTGGGCCACGCCGAACAGCAGGCTGGCTACGCCGCGCTCGCCAGCCGCATCCATGGGAGCTTCGAGCCGGCTTTCTGGTTTGCGGCCGGCGGTTATCTGTACGATGTCATCGATGGCCCCGATGGTACGCTCGAGGCGAGCGGACGCCGCCGCGACGACAGCCTGCGCCCGAATCAGATCTTTGCCCTGTCGCTGCCGCATGCGCTGCTGAGCGGGGAGAAGGCACGCCAGGTACTGGATCGGTGCGCGGCGGAGCTGTGGACGCCGGTGGGCCTGCGCTCGCTCGCGGCCGGCGATCGCCGTTACGTGGCCCACTACCGCGGTGGACCGCTCGAACGTGACGGGGCCTATCACCAGGGAACCGTGTGGACCTGGCTGCTGGGGCCGTTCGTCAGCGCGCACTATCGCATTCACGGCGATGCGGCCGCGGCGCTCGAGTACCTGCGCGACATTCCGGCGCACCTGCGCGAGGCCTGTGTCGGCCAGGTCAGCGAGATCATGGATGCGGCGCCGCCCTTCGAGCCGCAAGGCTGCTTTGCCCAGGCCTGGGGTGTCGCCGAGATCCTGCGGGCCTGGGCTGAAATCAACGACGGCGAGCAGCGACGGCTCGCGCAGCAGGCGGTGGCTGCAACGCCCGCCGGACGCAAGACACAAGGATGAGCCCATGAGCACGGAACGACAACGCCTGGCCGAGTGCGAATCGAAGCCACCGGCCTGGAAGAAATGGGGACCCTACCTGAGCGAACGGCAGTGGGGTACGGTGCGCGAGGACTACAGCCCGCACGGCAACGCGTGGGAATACTTTCCCCACGATCACGCACGCAGCCGCGCGTATCGCTGGGGCGAAGACGGC
>Ga0075015_100000928_pt1 | contig 10657 bp, 5 predicted proteins | sample AleBraG_ABR_2013_FD_71476 | JGI IMG/M metagenome (GOLD analysis project Ga0075015, IMG submission 71476) | Freshwater sediment microbial communities in response to fracking from Pennsylvania, USA - Alex Branch Run_MetaG_ABR_2013 | ecosystem: Environmental > Aquatic > Freshwater > Creek >...
ATCACGGCCAAGGACACCTTCGGCGACGGCCTCGAGCTGGTCGCCGACCTGGGCCACCGCATCAAGACCCCGGTCAGCGGCCTGACGGTCGAGGGCTACTCCACCGTGAACGCCGGCCGTCAGGGCATCACCATCGCCGAGGTGTCCGGAGCGACCCTCGACAACATCAACGTGGTGGACTCCGCCGATTCCGGATTCGATTTCGAGTCCGACATCGCCGGCCTCGGTGCGGGCAACGTCTCGATCTCGAACTGCACCACCAACCGAGGGGTCAACTTCGTCGAGACGCTCACCGGGCCGGTCACCATCTCGAACTGCACCGGGTTCCGGAGTCTGCACCTCTACAACATCACGACACCCGCGCAGGTCAGCGTGGTGGGCGGGCAGATGGACTGCAGGCGTCGCTCCCCGGTTCCGTGCATCGTCCAGATCGGCGGGCGCCTGACCGTCACCGGGGTCACGGTCCAGCGGCTTCCCGGGCCGACGCCCGTCACCGAGCCGATGTGGTCGGTCAGCTCCGACGGCCGGCTGCGGATCGTGGAGTCCCGACTCGAGATGGGCTTCGGCATCGTGGCCACCGGCGGGACGGTCAAGGTCGTTCCGTAGGCCCCGGGAGCGGGAGCTCCGCCGGGACACCACGTCCGCCCTCCCGGTCAGCCGGTCGCTGAGCCGAAGAACGCGGCGTCGCCGTAGCTGAAGACGCCTCCGTCGGCGGCGGCCAGCCAATAGCCCATCCCGTCGGGGGTGGCGGCCATGCCGACGATGGGCTGGACGAGCGGGATGCCCCCGGCGGAGCCGAAGAAGCCGGCGGTGCCGAAGGCGAAGATCCCCCCGTCGGAGGCCACCATCCGGTACCCGGTGCCTCCCGGCGCCGACGACATGCCGACGATGGGCCGGTTGAGCGGGTGGCCGCCCATCGACCCGTGGAACGTGGCGTCGCCGTAGCTGAAGACGCCGCCGTCGGAGGCGACGAGCCAGTAGCCCTTGCCGTCGGGGGTGGGGCAGATGCCGACGACGGGCTGGTTGAGGTGCATCGCCCCGGTGGAGCCGTAGAACGTGGCGTCGCCGTAGCTGAAGACCCCACCGTCGCTGGCCACCAGCCAGTAGCCGTGGCCACTGTTCGTGCGGGCGATGCCCACGATCGGGCGGTTGAGATGCAGACCGCCGGTGGAGCCGTGGAACGCGGCGTCGCCGTAGCTGAAGACGCCGCCGTCGGACGCCACCTCCCAGTAGCCCTTGTCGTCGGGGGTCACGGACATCCCGACCACCGGTGCGACCAGGGGGGTCCCGCCGGCGGAGCCGAAGTACCCTGCGTCCCCGAAGGCCACGACCGAGCCGTCGGCGCCGTTGATCCAGTAGCCCTTGGCGTCGGAGGTGGCGGCCATGCTCACCGCCGGGGCCGGCAGGGTGTGGGTCGGGGTGAACCAGTTCGAGAGCAGATTGAAGTCGGCGGCGAACTGGTCACCGGTCACCACGACGTTCTGCGCCGAGCCCACCAGGGTCATCGACAGGACCCGGCCCCCGAGGTCGCCGAATCCGTTGCGGGCGGTGACCGAGATCGACGACAAGGTCCCGAGCTGGGGAAAGGTCGCCTCGATGGAGGAGACCGGGATCGAGGCCTTCCAGGTGTGGTTGGTGTTGCAGGCCCCGTTCACACCCGGTGGGCAGACCGAGTCCCCGGCGTCGGGGACGGCCGGGAAGGTGCCCGGTGCGCTGTAGCCCCCGGTCGACGACGAGTACTCGGTGGTCATGATCCTTGTGCCGATCTCCATGACGTACCCCAAGGTGTCCAGCGTGGCGTCGTCGGTGGTCTTCGACTCGTTGAGGAGGCCCCGGTAGGTCTGACAGGAAAGGTCACAGGTGTCGGCGTAGCCGCCGTAGGACCCGAGGGCGGCCATCACGTAGGACCGGGCCGCCACGGCCTGGGCCTCGAGCGACTGGAAGCCCCACGGGTAGCCGTCGGGGCCCGCCGTCCCGATCTGGCCCCAGTAGGCGGGCGACTCGTTGGGCACCACCCCGACGACGTAGTCCTCGAGCGGCAGGACGTTTACCGTGCGGGCCTGGGGAACGCTGTTGTAGGTGGCCCGCAGGAAGCCGCGGACGAACAGGTTGCCGCCGACCTGGCAGAGCTGCAGCGCGTCGGTGGCGGCGTTGGCGGCCCCGATGAGGGAGTTGTTGTCCGGTACGGCCTCCGGGTCGGTCACGCCGGTGGCGACGGGTGTCCCCCAGCCCCCGGCACAGCCCGGTCCGACGAAGACGTCCCAGGTGCCGGCACCCTGCTGATGCATGAGCACGGCCCCGCCCGCGGCCACGTGGGTGGTGGCCATCCCCGTTCCTTGGACGGAGAACCCGTTGGCCGACACCACGATGACGTCGTTGCCGTCGTTCTCGGTCAGGGCCACCCGGACGAACGTCCCTTCCTGGGCCGGCGTGGTGTAGGTCGGGGTGGACCCCGAGTAGTAGTGGGAGACGATGGACTTCCACGGCGTTCCGGCCAGCGCGTAGCCGAACGCTCCCCACTGGCCCATCCCCCGACCGTGCCCGTACCCGTGACCGGTCAGGGTGACGGTGCTCGACGGGTAGGCGGCCGCCGCCGGTGCCGTGGCCACCACACCGATGGGCGCGACCACGGCCATCACTCCGGCCACCAGGAGCGTGCGGGGCCGCGGGCGACGGCCGTGGGCCCGGGGCGACGGGGACGCCCGTGGGTGCATCCTCCTGCTACGCGTATGCGACACGTCGGACAACGATACGACCGGCAAGCCCCGAGCCGGGGGACACCCCTCCCCGGGCCCGGATCAGTCGGTGCCCGCCGGGGCGGCCAGCACCTGGGGCATCGACCCGAAGAAGCCGGCGCTGCCGAAGGCGAAGATCCCACCGTCGGCCGCCACCATCCAATAGCCCTTGCTGCGCGGGGCGGACGCCATGCCCACGATGGGGAGCGCCAACGACAGGTTGCCGGTCGACCCGTAGAACGGGGCCGTCCCGAAGCTGAAGATCCCGCCGTCGGAGGCGGCCAGCCAGTAGCCCCTGGCCCCGTTGGCGGCCATGGCCACCACGGGTCGGTTGAGGTGGAGCGCCCCGGTCGAGCCGTAGAAGGCCGCATCACCGAAGGCGAAGATGCCGCCGTCGGAGGCCACCAGCCAGTAGCCCTTGCCGGAGGGGGTCGGGGCCATGGCCACGATGGGCTGGTTGAGGTGCAGGGCCCCGGTCGATCCGTAGAAGCCGGCGTCACCGAAAGCGAACAGGCCGCCGTCGGAGGCCACCTCCCAGTAGCCCCCACCGTCGGGGGTCACGGCCATCCCCACCACCGGACGGCTCAGGGGCAGTCCTCCCATCGAGCCGTGGAAGCCGGCATTGCCGAAGGCGAACAGGCCGCCGTCGGAGGCCACCTCCCAGTAGCCCTTGCCGGCGGGCGTGGCGGCCAGCCCCACCACCGGACGGGTCAGGGGCCGGCCCCCCATCGAGCCGTGGAAGGCGGCGTCACCGAAGGCGAAGATCCCTCCGTCGGAGGCCGCATTCCAGTAGCCCCGGCCGTCGGTCGTGCCGGCCATGGACACGATGGGCGAGTTGAGGTGCCCGGGGGCCCCGGCACTCAGCCACCCGGTCAGCTGGGCGTTCTGGTGGAACTGGGGCCACGACCGCAGGCCGAGGGAGCGCCCACCCGAGCCCGCCACCACGTAGTGGAGGACCGTGCCCTGGTTGTAGGCGTTGTAGCCGGCGATGGTGATGCCGATCGAGCCGCTGGGGTCGGTCGTGACCAGCGGTGAGTTCTGCAGGGCCACGGCTCCGTTGCCGAGGGTGGCCACGATCTGGGCCGACTTCCCGTCGATGATGACCAGGCCCTGGGTGGTCGGGGCGAGCACATCGTTGTAGCCGCCGCCGGTGAGGTCGGCGGTGGTGACGCTCCCGATGATCCGGCCGGGAGTGGCCACCGGCCAACCGGGCAGCGCCGCTCCGCTCGAGCCGTTGAGGGCCCACACCAGACCACCGGACCCGGTGTCGACCCCTTCGACGACCTGGTCGGTGCTGTTGCCGAGCACGTCACCGAGGGCCGGGCTGGACTGGGTGCTCCCGCCGAGGTCGACCCGCCACACCACGTTGCAGTGGGCGTCGGTGGCGAACAGCTTGTTGGTGTCCGAGGCACCCGGGTAGAAGGTCCCGGTCCCGAACGTGATGCCCACCGCTCCCCCGCCGAGGAAGTTCCCGACTGCGGGCGACGAGTCGACCGTCTGGTCGGTGTCGTGCGAGCAGATCAGGTTCCCGCCGGTCCCGAGCACGCGGATGTGCCCCCCGTTGTAGTACTGGACGTTGAACGCATTGCCGAACGTCGAGTCGCCGCCCTGGACGATCTCGGTGCCACCATTGCCGTACAGGTCGGCCAACGACGGCGTGGAGAAGCCGCTGTCCGCCGTGAAGAACGGCCATCCCGGGAGGACCGCGCCATTCCCGGCGTCCAGGGCGTAGGCGTCCTGGCCGAGCGACGGGGCCACCACCGACTGGATCCCCTGCAACTTGCCCACGGCCAGTGAGGCCTGGACGCCGTGGTTCCCGTTGGGATCGGCAGCCGGGCGCGACCAGATCTGCTGACCGAAGTTGGTGATGCCGACGTACCCGCCGACGGTCGGCTGGGGGGCGTTGCCGGTTCCCACGTAGATGTAGTCGGTGCCCGAGCCGTCGGGACTGGCCGAGGGGGTCGAGTCGACGGGCGCGCCGAGATGGGCGGGCCAACCCGGAACTCCTGAGCCGTTCGACAGGTGGAAGGCGTACACACCGCCGGCCCGGTCGCCGATCACGACCGACTTGCCCCCGCCGTCCAGGGTGGCCGCCGTCGGCGAACTCTCGGCCACCGGACCCCCGGCGTCAGGGAGCGTCTGCTGCCACGCCAGGGAGATGCCGAGCGACCGGGGGGCCGGGGCGGCGCCGGCGCCGGACGGCAGGGAGGCGACGGCCACGGGGGCCGCCAGCGCGGTCAGTGCGGTCACCAGCACCACCCGAGCGGCCCGTCCGGACCAGCGTGGGGTGTGCCCGTGTGCCGTCGATCCGGTGACTCCTGCCGGCTGTCCCTGCCCCATCTGCATTCCTCGCTTTGTCGGTCCCGTCGTCGCCCGGTGGTGCCGTGGTGCCCTCTGTGGTGCGCGACGGTCCCCATGGCAACCACTCGTGTCTCCCGGTATCGGCCGGTTCGGGCACGAACTGAACGGGAATCACCACCCGTGCGACCTGCCCGTTCGGGGCGACGGTACCTGGAATCGACCTTCGGAGTCGGTACCCTGAGACATGCGTTTCGAACGGATCGCCACCACCGCGGGCTCGGTGCCCTCGGTCCGCGGCCCGTCAATCACGCTCCCGACGGCCGGACCGCCCCCGAACCGGACCCCGTCCCGGGCGCCCAGACCGGGACGGGTAGCCTCCGACCGGGCGGCAACCGTTCGGCTGCATGTGCTCGACCTGATGACTCCATGGGTGGTGGGGCTGGCCACCCTGGCCGGACGTCTGGCCACCGCATCGACCGGTCCCACCGACTGGGACTCGGCCCAGTACTCCAGCGCCGTGACCCGCTTCGACGTCAACCACGGGCGCCCCCAGCCTCCCGGCTACTGGCTCTACGTCGAGGCCGGGCACCTCGTCCACGGCACCGGGCTCAACCCTGTCCAGGCCCTGGTACTCGTCTCGGCGCTGGCCTCGGCCCTGGCCGCCGGCCTGGTGGTGGTGGCCGGCCGCGAGCTCGGTGGCCGCTGGGTGGGCCTGGCCGCCGGCGTGCTCGTCGCCACCTCCCCGTTCGCCTGGTTCAGCGGGTCGACCGTCGCCACCTACTCGTTCGACCTGGCCGTGGCGCCCCTGCTGATCATCCTGGCCTGGCGGGCACGCCCAGGCTCCTGGCACGGGGCCGGCGCCCTGGTCGTCCTCGGCCTGGCCGCCGGGTTCCGCCAGTCGGTGCTCCTGATGTTCGCCCTCCTGGCCCTGGTGGCGGTGGCCGGCTCGACCCGACGGGTCCGCCACGCCGTGACGGCGGTGGCCGCGGGTGCCGTGGCCGTGGCCGCGTGGTTCGTGCCGATGGCCCTGGCCCAACCGGGAGGGGCCCCGATGTGGGTCCAGGCCACCCGGGCCGAGAGCCGCGGCGCCCTGGTGTCCACCTCGGTGCTCGACCACGCGGTCGGTGGTGCGGTGAATCTCGGGACCTTCGCCGCCTACACCACGTTGGCCCTGCTCCCCCTGGCCGCACTCGCCCTGGTCGCCGCCGTCGGACTGGTCCTGCGGGCCCTCGTGCGCCTGGTGCGGCGCCCGGCGGGCCCGACCGGATCCGTGCCCACCGCCCACGTCGCTTCCGCCCCGGCCCGGGGCACGCCACGGGTCCCGGCCCATCGACGACGGCGATGGGCCGACTGGACGCGCCCGTGGTTCCAATCCCGGACGTTCATCCTCGTGGCCGCCACCGTGCCCCCGATGGCCGCGGTGGCCCTGGTCGCCTTCGCCAAAGGGGGCTATCTCCTGGCCTATCTCCCAGGGGCGGTGATCGCCCTGCTCCTGGTGCCGGGTGCGCTGCTGCGGGCCGGGCCCTCGCGCCCCGGTGTCCGCACCCACCCGTCGGTCGGCGTCGTGGTGTGGGGTGTGTTCGCCACGGTGGCGGTGGGCGCCATCGCGGTGGTCGGGGCCGACCGCTTCCTCACCGCACCGGGCCTCCTGCCCGCCCGGACCCACTACGGACAGCAGGGACCGTGGCTGACCCAGGCGCGCTACCAGGCCCCGTACGCCGACACCCGGGCGGCCATCCGGACGGCCGACGCCATGGACTCCGCTCTGGTCCGGCTCGGCCCGCTCGTCGATCCTCGTCGGGACGTGGTCGTCATCGACTCGGTCGACGGGGGGTCCGCCTTCTACCGCAATGCCGGGTGGTCGCTGCCGGCCCAGCGGGTCGCCCTGATCGTGCCCGGCGAGGCCGTCTACAACGAGCTCGGCGGCTCGCTGTTCTACACGAACCGGACCGAGGTGCCGGTGGCCCCCGGCGGGTCGGTCTACCTCATCGCCGCACCGAGCCTTCCCGGACTCCGCCAACTGGCCGGTACGGGCCTGGTGACCCGGGTGCGTTCGGCCCCGCGCATCGGCGACTACCTGGTGTGGCGGATCGCCCCCGGGGCATCGGTCCTGGGCGTGCGGATAACCGTCACCACCGGGCCCAGACCACTTGGTCACGGCCTGGTCGGCTGAGGTTGCGGGCCCTGCGGGCGGGTACTTCGCGGATCGGGCCGGAGCGGATCAGGCGTCGGCCGTCCGCTGTCCGGCTCGGGCCACCACCGACTCCACGAAGGACGCGTAGCGGTCGATGACCAGCGGCCACCGGAATCGGGCGTCCACGTACCGGCGCCCCCGTCGACCGAGTTCGCTCCCGAAGCCGTCATCGGCCACCAGCCGGTCGACGGCCACCTCGAACTCGCCGTAGCCGTCGAAGCGCACACCTCCACCGGAGCGCCGGCAGTGCTCCACCGTCGCCGCACAGCCGGCGTGGACCAGCACCGGGGTCCGGGCACTCCACGCCTCGGCCACCACCAAGGAGAACGCCTCCCACGGCGACGGGCTCACCAGGGCCGCCGCACCGGCCAGCAGCTCCCACTTGTGGGCCTCCGACACCGGTCCGACCACGTCGACGTCGGCGTGGACCGGGGGCGGTTCGACCACCGGTCCGGCCAACACCAGCCGCAGCGACCCGGGCCGACGCTCCTTGTACCGGGCGAAGTACGAGGCGAGCAGGGTGGTGCCCTTGTGCCCGTCGACCCGGCCCAGGCACACCAGGTAGGGCGCCCCCGGGACCGGGGACGGGCCGTCGTCCGTATCCCGCCCGACCTGGTGGTCCCGCAGGGCCCCAGGGTCGGGATCGTCCACGCCCAGGCCGAGCAGCAGCTGGTGGTGGGTGGCCACCGGGAACAGCTGCTCGACCAGGTGGCGCTCGGCCTCGGTCTGGAACACCAGGGCATCGGCTGCCGCGAACACGGCCGGGAAGATCGGCAGCCGGAGCGCGGGCTCGTCATGGGCGGCGGGATGGAGGATGGTCGGGACCGCCACCCGGTCGATGACCCGGACCGTCGGCCAGTAGAGGTAGGGGTAGAAGACCATGGCGTCGCCGGCCCAGCCAGCGGCCGCATCGGCCAGACGGGGTGCCACCGGACCCTGCAGGTCGAGCCAGCGTCCGGCCTCCTCCGGCGTCACCGACGACGGGTCGGCCAGCAGGGCGGCGGACAGCGGGTGGAACGAGGGTGGGCGCCCGGTGGCCGAGCGGTGGCGCTCGACCCGGACCCCGCCGATCCACTCCTCGCCTGGTGGGTAGACGTCGTCCCAGGTGACGAAGTCCTCGGCACAGGTGGTGAGCACGTCGACCTCCCATCCCTTCTCCGCCACCAGGTGTTCGGCCAGCAGCCGGGCCGCCGTCTCGGCGCCGCCCATGATGGCGGGCCCGTAGCGGGGGACGACGAAGGCGATCTTCATGGCCGGGTACCGGTCACCGACGGATCCACCACCCCACGACGGTGGACCGATCGGTACCGGGTCACGCCGCGCAGGCGGCCTCGAGGGCGGAGAGGAAGCCCTCTTTGACCCGTTCCAGGGCGAACCAGTCGACGCGGTCGGCCGCCGCGGCCGCCAGTTCCCGACGCAATCGGGCGTCCTCCACCACCCGATGGAGGGCCGCCGCCACCCGGGCCGGTTCCTTGTCGGGCAGGATCAGCCCGGCCTGGGCCACCGTCTCGGGGACGGCCGTGCACTGCCAGCCCACGATGGGCAGGCGGTGGTACATCGACTCGAGCAGCGGCACGCAGAAGCCCTCGTGGTTGGACAGGCAGAGGAAGACGTCGCAGCCGTCGTAGTAGGCGATGAGCTCCTCGTGGGTGATCGAGCCGGCCCAGTCGACGGCGTCCGTCAGGCCGAGTTCGTCGATGAAGCGCTCGACGGCCCGTTGGTACTCCTCGGAGATGGCGCTCCCCACGATGTGCAGGCGGGCCTTCGGGTCGTAGAGGCGGCGGTAGGCGGCCAGGGCCTTGACCAGGTCGTGCTGTCCCTTGTGGGGTGAGACCTTGCCCACGAAGAGCAGGTCGGCCCCGCCGCCGGCCCGGTCGCGGGCCAGGCGGGCGGCCAGGGCCGGGTCGGGCGAACCGGTGAAGTCCTCCGGGTCGATGAGCAGCGGCACCGTCGTGGTCGACGGGTAGCCGGCGTCGCGCAACTCCATCTCGTTGTAGACCGAGTCGGCGATGGCGAACTCCGTGACCTTGGCCAGGTCACGGAGCTGGGCCCGGCCCCACCGGACCTCTTCGCCCACCGCCGGGATCCACGCCTCCACCAGATCGGCCGGGGTGATGTTGTGGTAGTTCACGAACTTGCGCTCAGGTCGGTCTCGGAAGATGTCGGCCGCGCCGCTCCCGATGGACAGCTGGTACAGGAGCACCCGTCCGGCACTCGACGGATCGCCGATGCGGGTGATCGGGAAGCCGTCGTCGAAGCGGTCGGGGCTGGCGTTGCCGTAGAAGATGTCGGAGGCGTAGCCCCGGCCCCGCAGCAGATCGCGGAGCTGCATCACGTGCCCACCGATGGCGTCCCGGCTGGCCAATGTGGGGATCACCTGGTCGATCCGGGTGACGGCGCTCACGCCGTCGACTCCTCCCAGCCGGGCAGGGGCGCCGGCGCGAACTCCGCGCCGATGGCCGGCACCTCACCGGTGTGGCCGAGTCCACGGAGCCGGAAGCTGATGTCGGGCAGGAGCCGCACCCGTCCGGTGGCCCGGCCCGGATTGGCCACCTCGAACTTGGTGACCTGGTCCTTCCAGTCGTAGATGGCGGTGTCGGTTGCGCTGCGCACGCCGACACTCACCGAGTAGGTGCCGTCGAGCAGCGGGACCTCGGGGAAGTGGAACCGGACGATCCCGCCGCCCTCGGGTACCTCGATGGCGCACATCGGATCATCGGGGTCCGAGGCGAAGACCAGCTCGTTGCGGTCGTCGTGGATGGCGATGGTGGCCATGGCGTTCGGCACGGCGGCCAGGCTGTCGAGATCGGCCGTGATGGTCAGGGACTCGCCCGGGTACAGGTGCATCCGCTCGCCACTGCCGCCGTGGTCGGCGTGGACGGCTCCGATGGCGAGCACGTTGCCCTCGATGCCCCCCGATTCCGAGTGCTCGAGGGTGCCGACGCCGAGCAGGTCGGCCAGGAACACCCGGATGCCCTCCCCCGGTTCGTCGATGGTGATGACCTGGCCGTGATTCATGACCATCACCCGTTGACAGTTCTGGCGCATGACGTCCGTGGCGTGGCTGACCACCAGGATGGTTCGCCCCTCACGCTGGAACTTCTTCACGTGGTCCATGCACTTGCGCTGGAACGAGGCGTCCCCGACGGCCAGCACCTCGTCGACCAGCAGCACGTCGGGCTCCACGTTGACGGCCACCGCGAAGCCGAGGCGGACGTACATCCCCGACGAGTAGAACTTCACCTGGTTGTCGATGAAGTCCTCGAGCTCGGCGAAGGCCACGATGTCGTCGTAGCGCTTGGCGATCTCGGCGTGGGAGAGCCCGAGCAGCGATCCGTTGAGGAAGATGTTGTCGCGACCCGACAGGTCGGGTTGGAAACCGGCACCGAGTTCCAGCATGGCGGCCAGGCTGCCCCGCACCCGGATC
>Ga0075015_100000929_pt1 | contig 10652 bp, 8 predicted proteins | sample AleBraG_ABR_2013_FD_71476 | JGI IMG/M metagenome (GOLD analysis project Ga0075015, IMG submission 71476) | Freshwater sediment microbial communities in response to fracking from Pennsylvania, USA - Alex Branch Run_MetaG_ABR_2013 | ecosystem: Environmental > Aquatic > Freshwater > Creek >...
CCGGCGGCATCGAGATTCACCTGGCGCAGCTGCTGGTTCACCTCACCGGCCGTGATGCCAAAGGATTCCAACCGCACCGGATCGAGGTCCACGCGGATTTCCCGATTCACCCCGCCCGAGCGCGAGACCTGCGCAACACCGGCAATGGCCAACAGCCGCTTGGTAATGGTGTCATCGACGAACCAGGACAGCTGCTCCTCGCTCATGCCCGTCGTACTGACGGCGTAGTACGCGATGGGCCCACCGTCGATGTCGATTCGTTGCACCTGCGGCTCGAGGATGCCCTGTGGCAGATCACTCCGTATCCGAGCCACGGCATCGCGTATGTCCGTCGTGGCTCTGTCGATGGGCGTCCCGATCTGGAACTCCACCGTGATGTTGGCCTGACCCTCGATGGAGCGGGAGGTGATGTTCTTGACGTTCCCGACGTTGGCGACCGCGCCCTCGACTTTCTGCAGGATCTGCGTCTCGATCTCGGCTGGTGCCGCGCCGGGTTCAGCGATATTGACTTGCACGAACGGCGCGGAGACATCCGGGTTGAGTGTGATGGGCATGCGCACAAAGGCGACGATGCCAAACACTGTCAACACCGCGAACAACACCAGCGGAAAGGTGGGATGGGTGATCGCCCAGGCGGAGATTTTCTTCATGGTGCGCGCGCAGCGCTGGCCGCACCTCCGGCCCCCGCGGCCCCACCGCCGGTGGCTGCGCCCGCCGCCGCGGCGCTGGCGCCCTGCACCGGCGCGCCCGTCGTTGCAGGCGTGGCCGTCACCACCACCTGTTCGCCGGGGCGCAAAAATGCCCCCGCTATGGCCACGACACGCTCCGTGCCGTTCAGACCACTCGTCACCAGCAGCCCTTCACTGCGAGCACCGGCCACCGTCACGCCGCGACGCTCCACTTTTTCGCCCGGACCCACGACCAGGGCGTAGTTGCCCTGTTCGTCGCTGAGCACCGCCGTCTGCGGCAGGATGGTGCCCGCCGTGGCCGCCACGTGAATTTCCGCCCGCGCAAACGCCCCGGGGCGCAAATTCTGGTCGTCGGCCGGCAGCGCTATGCGCACCGTGCCTTGCCTGGTAGTCGGGTCGATCACGGCGCCCAGCTGCCAGACTTTACCGGTGAAGGCCTGCGCGACCCCTTCCAGGCGCACCTGCGCCAGCTGTCCGATCCGGATCCGCGGCATATCCTGCTCGGTGACCTGACCGCGCATTTCGATTTCGCCGCCGCGAGCCAGATGAAACAACACGCTGGAGCCGGCCACCGCGACTTGGCCGATCTCCGCGCTGCGCGTGAGCACGATGCCATCCGTAGGCGCCACCACCGTCGTATGGGCCCAGCGGTTGCGGGCGTCGGCCAGCTGCGCTTCAGCCGCCTTGACCTTGGCTTGTGCCGTCAACGCCGTCGTATGTCGCCGCTCGGCCTCCTCTACGGAGAATGAATCCTTCGCGCGTTCGGCCCGCGCCCATTCGGCCTGCGCCACCGCGGCGCTGGCGCGAAGCTCGTCCAGTCCCGCCGATGCACTATCGACTTGCGACTGGGCGGTAATGGGATTGAGGCGGGCCAACACCTGGCCCCGGCGCACGCGATCGCCCGGCTCCACCAGCACCGCGGCAATACGCCCGGCATCGCCCTCGATACCGATGGGCATGTCATTTTGTGCGCTGATCAATCCCGTCAGGGATACGCTCGAGGCCACCGCACCGAGCATCGGCCTCACCACCGTAACCAACGGCGGCACCGTGGCGTCCTTGTCCGCCCCCGAAGCCCCAGCATGCGAGCGCGCGATCAGCCACCCGCCGACCAGCAATACCGCCAGCCCCAGCCCGGCCATACGCGGCCGCGACATCCACTCTCGCAGTTGATTGTTCATAACCTCATGTCCTACCGGTGCGCCGGGTCACACGGGCTCGCCCGCCTCCCCTGTGCCCTGTATGACTCACCAACCCGCTCGGAGGTTTCAACGCCGTGCGATCCGGCCCAATGCAACGCATTCTACCCCCCCGAATCAGCCGGCCTCGGCGCTGGGCGCTATACAGCGTTCCCCCTGGTTGCGGGGTGAATTGACAAATCGGCTCACCGGGTAGTACTCGAACTCGTCCAGCGCCCGTGCCGCGAAACTCGCCAACCGCGCGGTGGCATCTCCCGGCCAGGGAGCCAGCCACTCGTCAAACAATGCGGGCGGCAGCACCACGGGCATGCGGTTGTGCACGGGCGCCAGCTGGGGAGAGGCCGTACGCGTCAGTATGGCGAAGCTCAAATGCTCCGTGCCATCCACCTGGCGGGCTGACCACAAGCCGGCAAAGCAGAAGCCGGCCCTGCCGGCGGCGTGTATGAAGTAGGGCTGCTTGACCCCATCCTGCGCTTGCCATTCGTACCAGCCCAGTGCGGGCACCAGCGCGCGTGTCTGGCGTACCGCAGCGCGCCACATGGGCTTGGCAGCCGCCTCCTCACTGCGCGCGTTGATGGTCGAGGTGGGCGGGGTGGGCTGCGACCACCAGCCGGGCACCAGTCCCCACCGCATCGCCGCCACTTCCAGTGACACGCCCGCCCCTGCGGCGGCGCCGGAATCCGGGTGGGCCGCGGCGCGGATTACCGGCAGAGACATGGTGGGCGCCGCGTTGTACACGCGCTCAAAGGGGTGATGCACGCGAATGTTGTATTCGCGCTCAATGGCCGCCTGCTCGCGCGATACGAACCGACCGCACATGGGGGTATTCCAGCTGCCTCAGGCCAGTGGCGAGACACCCAACAAGCGCAAGTGCGCCCACCCGATGGTCAGCGCGTAAAGCGCCAAGCCCACCACCACCGCGATCAGATCGTTCCATCGACCGGGCGGTGCACCTGGCGTGGCGGCGTTGGCGCGCGCGGGCCGGTGTTTCAGGGAGATTCGATCGATGACGGCCCACGCCAGGAAGCCGCCGAACAGCAGCACATCTGCGGCACTGCCATTGGCCAACAGGTGCGCCGCGGCCCACAGTTTGATGGCCACCAACATGGGGTGACGCGCGGCACTCTGAATGCGTCCGGGCAAATAAGCCGCCAACAGGAGAGGAAACACCGGCACCATCAGCACCCGTGACAGCGTGTGCAGGGCGGCGGGCGGTGAGTACAGAACGATGGGCATCGCACGCGCCAGGCCAAAGCCGCGAATGATCAGCGCCAGCCCGACCAGCGACAGCATCGAATACGCAATGCGCCACGGTGCTGCGCCCAGGCGCAGCACCATCCGTTCACGCCAATGGGGCGCCGCGATGGACACCGAATGGATGCCCAGGAACACCAGCAGCCCAAGTACCAGTAAGCTCATGGCAGACTACCCCGTTGTCGCGCACGCCACCGCTGATCGTCAACCTTTTGGGGCACCACGACGTTGGGTGTAAAGATTGGAGCGGCAGAACATCATGCGCGGATTTACATTATGCGGCAATTGAGGCCCACAGCGGGGGCGGGCGTCGGCGTGGCGCTGCTGCTGGCCTGCCTGGCTGGCTGTGTGACGCCGGGAGGCACGGTGGGACGGTCCACCGCCACCGCTGCCGGCGGCGCCGTTGCCGCGGCCGCCGGGTTAAGTCGCGAGGATATCGAATGGTTGGGTAGAGTTGGTTTCGGGGTCAATACGGCCACATTGATTCGTTACCGAGAGCTGGGTCGACAACGCTACCTGGACGATCAACTTTCGGTTCGCGACGCGGCGCGGCAGGACGCGGCGTTACCGTCGGCCATTGCGCTGCGCATCGGCGCCCTGCATCTGGAGCGGAATGATCCGGTCACGGTGCTGCGCGAGGTGGCGGCCGAGAACCAACGCATCGCGGCCCTGAACGACGGTCCCGACCGAGAGCAGGCGCGCAAGAATCAAAATGAGCGCGCCAACACCGCGGCCAATGCCGCCATCGAGCGCGACGTATTGCGTGGCCTGTATTCGCCGGCGCAACTGCAGGAAACGATGGTGTGGTTCTGGCTCAATCACTTCAGTGTGCATCAGTACAAGGGGAACCTCCGCTGGCTGATTGGCGACTATGAGGAACAGGCCATCCGCCCGCACGCCTTGGGCCATTTTCGCGATCTGGTACTGGCGACGCTCGAGCATCCGGCCATGCTCCAGTACCTGGACAATGCGCAGAATGCCGCCGGCCATATCAACGAGAACTACGCTCGTGAGCTCATGGAGCTGCACACGCTGGGCGTAACGTCCGGCTACGGGCAGCGCGATGTGCAGGAGCTGGCGCGCATCCTCACCGGCGTGGGTATCAACCATACCGGCGAGACTCCGCATCTCAGAAGGGAGCTTGAGTCCCTGTATGTGCGTCGCGGCGCTTTCGAGTTCAATCCGGCTCGCCATGATTTTGGCGGCAAGGTGCTGCTGGGGCAAACCATTCCGGGACGTGGATGGCCGGAAGTGGAGCAGGCCGTGACCTGGATAGTGCAGCAACCCGCCTGCGCGCAATTCATCTCTCGCAAGCTCGCCAGCTATTTCGTCAGTGAGCAGCCGCCGGCGGCTTTAGTGGCTAAAATGGCGCAGAGCTTCCAGCACAGCGACGGGGACATCAGCGCGGTGCTGCATACGCTGTTTCAGTCGCCGGAGTTTCTGCAGTCACTGGGCACTCAGTTCAAAGACCCGCGCCAGTTCGTGTTTTCGGCCATGCGCCTGGCCTATGACGGGCAGAGCATCGACAACACTCGGCCCGTGCTCAACTGGCTTAATGCGCTGGGCGAGCCGCCTTACGGCAGGGTGACGCCCGACGGCTACGCCGTGGGCGAGCTGGCCTGGGCCAGCTCCGGCCAACTCAGTCGGCGCTTTGAGATCGCCAAGGCCATCGGATCGGGCAATGCCAACCTCTTTGACCCGGAGGACGGGAGCGCTGCGGCCACCACGGGGTTTCCACGCCTGATGAGTCGCCTGTACTACGACGGTGTGGAACCCTATTTATCCGCTCGCACCAAGGAGGCGTTGGGTCACGCCAGTTCGCAGCAGGAGTGGAATACGTTCCTGCTGAGCGCTCCGGAGTTCAACTACCACTGAGGGGCAGGAGTGAATCGCATGGATCGTCGCCAAATTCTGAAACTGGGCGCCAGTTCGGTGCTCGCGGCCGCGGCGGGCACCGCGGGATTCACGGTCAGTGGCCGCTTGTGGGCGGCGCCAGCGGCGGGCCCGCGCTTGCTGGTGGTATTTCTGCGCGGTGGGTACGACGCGGCCAATCTGCTGATCCCTTACTCCAGCAGCGACTACTACGAGCTGCGCCACAATATTGCGGTGCCGCGGCCCGACCCGACCTCCAGCACCGGCGCCCTGATGCTGGATGCGGACTGGGCGCTGGCTCCGGCCGTGCGCGAGAGCATGGCGAAGCCATACGCTGACGGACAACTGGCTTTTATTCCCTTCGCCGGTACCGATGATCTGACGCGCAGTCATTTCGAAACCCAGGACAGCATCGAGTTGGGCCAACCCGAAGGCACCACACGCGATTATCGCTCAGGATTCCTGAGCCGATTGTCGGAGACGTTGACGGGGTCCGCATCGATTGCCTTCACCGACGCACTGCCGCTGATCTTTCAAGGACCCAGCCCAATACCCAATCTGTCCCTCAAGAACGTGGGCAAGGCGGCGTTCGATGCGCGTCAGGCGCGCATCCTGAGTGACATGTATGAGGGCCACCGGCTGCATCCTGCGGTGACCGAAGGGTTGGAACTGCGGCAGGAGGTGGCGCAGTCCATGCTGGATGAAATGCGCGCCGCCAGTCGCGATGCGATTACCTCCAAGGGCTTTGAGCTGGAAGCCGAACGTATGGGCAAATTGATGGCGGGCACCTATCGCATCGGCTTCATCGACGTCGGCGGATGGGACACCCACGTCAATCAGGGCGCAGCGAGCGGCGCTCTGGCCACCAATTTGAACAGCTTGGGCCGCGGCTTGGCGAGTTTTGCCCGCTCACTGGGAGATCAGTGGCAGAACACCGTGGTCGTTGTGGTGTCCGAATTCGGCCGCACCTTCCGCGAGAACGGCAATCGCGGCACCGATCACGGTCATGGCAGCGTGTATTGGGTGCTCGGCGGGTCGGTTCACGGCGGCCGTGTCGCCGGCGAACAGCGCCGGGTGCAGCGCGCCACGCTGTTTCAAGACCGCGACTATCCCGTGCTCAACAACTATCGCGCCGTGCTCGGCGGGTTGTTCGCAAGCATGTGGGGCCTGTCGCCGGAGCGTTGCGAGCGCGTGTTTCCGGGCGCGATGCCGGTAAACCTGCACCTGACCTGAGGACAGCAGGCCGGCGCGCACCCTGACACCGGGTGCGATCGGTGCCACCAAAGTCGATGCCGCGCTATGCTTGGCGCACATCCAACCGCCGTGAGCGCCCGCCATGTACCTACGCCTTACTCGCCTCGCGTGTGTTGCCCTGATCCTGCCGTGCTTGGCCGCAGCCGGTGCCCGGGACTCGATGTCAGTGCTCACGCAGCAGCTGCGAGAAACCGAAACCGCCTTCGCCAGGAGCATGGCCGATCGCGACCTGGCAGCGTTCTCCCGCTTCCTGGCCAACGACGCTGTATTTGTTGACGATCCAGTAGCGCGTGGTCCCGCCGCAATCGTGGCCGCTTGGCGCGCGTACTTCCAGGGCCCGCAGGCACCCTTTTCCTGGGCGCCCGAGCAAGTCGAGGTACTCGATTCCGGTCGCTTGGGCCTGACCAGCGGACCGGTGCTCAATCCCGCTGGTACGCGTGTGGGTACTTTCACTTCCGTTTGGCGACGCGAGCGCGGTGGTCAGTGGCGCATCGTGCTCGATCACGGCTGTCCGGCTTGTAAGTGTCCCTGAAGGGGCGCCGGCATCGTAATCACCGTGCTGCGAGATGCAATGACGCGCTTTTGTGCAGGCCCGGCGACGCTCTTACTCGCACTCGTGTGGACGGGAAATGGGCTGGGCGCCTCAAGGGACTCCGGCGCGGACAGCGGTGCGCGCGAGATGCTGCCCACGACGGTCACGCCCGAGCACTACCGCATCGATATCACCCCCGACGCCAGCGCCCTGACCTTCAAGGGCGTGGTGGACATCGACATCAGCGTGCACCGGGCCACCGACAAGATCGTGTTGAACGGTGCCGACTTGCACATCGACAATGCCGCGCTCGCCGGCGAGCCAAAGTCCCCCGCCATCAGCTATGACGACAAGCTACAGAGACTCACTCTGGCTCTGACTCATCCACTGAAGCCTGGTGCCTACACCCTGACGCTCCACTACCGGGGCCGGATCTACCGGCAGGCATCCGGCCTGTTCGCGCTCGACTACGACACGCCCAACGGCAAGGCGCGGGCCCTGTTCACGCAATTCGAAAATTCGGATGCGCGTCGCTTCGTGCCCTCGTGGGACGAACCCGGCCGCAAGGCAACCTTTGAACTTACGGCGACGGCGCCGGCCGAGCAAATGCCGATTTCAAACATGCCGATCACGGCCACGCAGATGCTCCCGGGTAACCTCAAGCGCGTGCACTTTGCGACCACGCCAAAGATGTCCACTTATCTGTTGTTCTACGGAGTGGGTAATTTCGAGCGTGCGCACCGCGACGTCGAGGGTGTGGACGTGGGGGTCGTGGTCAAGCGTGGCGATCTGGCCAGCGCCGAGTATGCACTGAATGCGGCGGCCGACATCCTGCCCTACTACAATCGTTATTTCGGCACGCCCTACCCTCTGCCCAAGCTGGACCTGATTGCCGGCCCCGGTACCAGTCAATTCTTCGGGGCCATGGAGAATTGGGGCGCCATATTCTACTTCGAGCGTTTTTTGCTGGTTGATGCGCGAGTCTCGACGCAGACCGATAAGCAGTGGGTATATGTGGTGGTCGCGCATGAGATGTCGCACCAGTGGTTCGGTGACTTGGTGACCATGGCATGGTGGGACGATCTATGGCTGAACGAAGGGTTCGCGTCCTGGATGGAAAACAAGGTTACGGATCACTTCCATCCTGAATGGAAAATCTGGCTGCAAGCCCTCAGCGACAAGCAGAGCGCCATGCGGGAGGATGCCGACGATGGCACCCACGCGATCATTTCACCGATCAAAGACGTGCTGCAAGCCAGCAGCGCCTTCGATGCCATCACCTACCTGAAAGGCGCTGCGGTAATCAGAACCCTGGAATCCTTCCTGGGCGAGGACGCCTTTCGCGCCGGCGTGCGCCGCTACATGCACGATCACGCCTATGGCAATACGCTCACCGATGATCTGTGGAAGGAACTGGATCAGGCCTCCACGCGCCCGATCACACGAATGGCCCACGATCTGACCCTGCAGGCGGGCGTGCCCATGGTGATCGAGGAGTCAAGCCGATGCGAGCATGAGCGAACGCGGCTGGAACTCTCGCAGGGACATTTCGCCATAGATCCTGGCTCCACGCCGGCGCGCATTTGGGAGGTACCGGTGATCGCAGCCACCCTGGGCGGCGCTTCGGCCACATCGACGGTGTCAGGCCCCGCGCCTCAATCTGTTGAGTTGCCCGGCTGCGGTCCGGTGATTCTCAACGCCGGCCAAACCGGATACTTCCGCAGTCGATATACGAACCAGAGCCTGGCGGCGCTCGCCTCGAATTTCGCCGCGCTGCTGCCGGACGATCAGCTGGGCGTTGTCAACGACACCAACAGTCTTGCGCTGGTGGGACAGGAACCCATGGCGGCATTTCTGCAGCTGGCGAAGAATTTCCCGGCGGACGCGGATCCGATTGTGGTGACAACGCTGGTCAGCCGGCTGCGGGAACTGGACCGGATGTACGATGGCCTTGCGAACCAGATGCAGCTGCGAGCCTACCTGCTGCGCATACTGGATCCGATATTCGCTCGCCTGGGCTGGGACAAGCGGCCTGGCGAGAGTGACAATACCGCACTGCTGCGAGCGGATCTGCTGGCCGCGCTGGGCTGGATTGGTGATTCTTCGGTAAGGGCCGAAGCCCGGCGGCGGTTCGAGCGCTACCTGTCCGACCCATCGAGTCTGGACGCCGGCACCCGCCGCTCCGTGCTGCAAGTCGTCGCGATGCAATGCGATCCGACCACATGGGGTGAGTTGCACGATCTAGCCCGCTCCGCGAAGACGGAATTGGAGCGCCAGGAGCTCTACAACTTGCTGGCCACACCCGAGGACCTTGGACTGGTACACAAGGCGCTCGATCTGGCGCTCTCGGGTGAGCCTCCGACCACGATCACTCCCGAGATGATTGACGCGGCGGCGGACCGCTATCCAGACCAGGCTTTCGATTTTGCCGTCGCGCATTGGGATAAGGTTGGCCCCTTGATCGAACCGAGCACGCAGGCGAGATTTGTGCCGCAGCTCCTGCGCACCGCCACCGATCCGCGCCTGATTGACCGGCTCAATGCGTTCGCCGCGGCCCATATCCCGCCGAGTGCACGTCGGGATCTACGCAAGTCGGAAGCACAAATTCGATACGCCGCCAGCATACGGAAGGAGCGACTACCCGAAGTGGATCGGTGGCTGAACGGCCAATAGCGGCTCTTACCCCTGCCCGCGCCGATGCCGCAACAGGAAATCCATCACCATCCGACTTGCATCCGGGCCATTTGAGTCGTTGAATTTCAGTTGCGCATCCCCACCACTCCAGGCGTGGCCCAACCCCTCGATCAGTAGACTGCGCACCAGCAGCGTCGCCTCGCGGGCGTAGTCGCGCTGACGAACTTTCCGACCGCCCATTTCGAGCTCAGTTTCTTCGGCAGGCACTCCCAATCCATCGACTCCGCCGGGTAGGCCGGCCAAGGCCAGCCGGAGTGCCACAATCTGTTCGGCATTGCGCGGATTCACGGTAGCATCAAGGCTGCCGTGAAGGACAAGGACGGGTGCGAGCATATCCGTCAGGCCCAGTGCCTGGGCGATCCGGCGCGCCGTCTCCACTGGCGAAACACTGGTACCCGCGCGCATCACGCGCAGCGCCTCTCCGGCCGAACCCGCGGCCCCATACATGACGCCCGAGTGCAGGGCACTGGCAGCGAAGAGCCTCGGATTACGCAACGCGAGAATCTCGGCCATGCCGGCCCCGGCCGACATCCCCGCAATATAGACGCGTCGCTCGTCCACGCTCTCGCGGTTCAGACAGTCCTGCACCAAGTGCACGAGGAGGTCGGCCTCACCCTGTCCCTGCTGCGCCTCGCGGCTGAACCAATTCCAACAGCGCATGGCATTGGCCGAGCTGCTTTGTTCGGGGTACAACACTGCGCAGCCGTGCTCCTGCGCAATCGCATTCATCCGCGTACCGGCCGCGAACTCGGTAGCGTCCTGGGAGCAGCCATGCAGCATCACCAGCAGCGGAAATTTCCCGCGCGCGTGTCGGTCGCGCGGCAGGTACAGGCGATAACGAAGTTTGAGCGCCGCGCGGCGGCCGAAGAATCGGCGCGGGACGGGCTCCTTGTGCAGGTATATGCCCTCAATCCACTCTGCCGGCTGCGGTGTGAGTGCCGGCACCTGTCGGCGCCAGGTTCGAAACAGCGCCTCGCGCCAACGCTGCAGCAGGTACTTGAGCTTTACGCGGCGCATGATCATCCACGACAGTCTAACCGGGAGTTATTTGGCCGAGTGAAGTGAATTTGTTGGTAGAACAGGGAGTTGAAGCATTTCGGGCTGTCGCGCGTGTGGCTACACGGTGATCGCCTGAAGCGACTGCAACGCTCGCTGTTG
>Ga0075015_100000931_pt1 | contig 10649 bp, 10 predicted proteins | sample AleBraG_ABR_2013_FD_71476 | JGI IMG/M metagenome (GOLD analysis project Ga0075015, IMG submission 71476) | Freshwater sediment microbial communities in response to fracking from Pennsylvania, USA - Alex Branch Run_MetaG_ABR_2013 | ecosystem: Environmental > Aquatic > Freshwater > Creek >...
CTCCGGCTCCTCGACGCCGTCGGTGGCGATGACGTGGACGTCGAGTGCGCCGTCGGCCGCCCTTATGACCGAGTTGATGACCGAGCCGCGGACGTACTCGGCCAGGCGGCTGCGGTGGGTGGCACCGAGCACGAGCTGGGTGGCGTTCTCGGCCCGGGCCACCTGCACCAGGGCCGGGGCGACGTCGGCGCCGACCACCTCGACGTAGCGTCCGCCGAGGTCGTCGAGGAGGGCCCGGTTGCGGACCAGACCATCGGTACCGGCTCCGGACAGGCCGTCGTCGGTGCGCACGTGGATCCCGACCAGCTCCGCCTTGGTGCGCATGGCCATCCGGGCGGCCCGACGGACCAGCACCGCGCTGCCCGGTGACCCGGTCATGGAGACGACCACCCGCTCCTTGGTCTCCCACGGCCCCGCGATGTCGTGGCGCTCGCGGTAGTCGTGCAGCTCCTCGTCGACCCGGTCGGCCACCCACAGCAGGGCCAGTTCTCGCAGCGCGGTGAGGTTGCCGGTGCGGAAGTAGTTCCCCATGGCCGCGTCGATCCGCTCGGGCGGATAGACGTTGCCGTGGGCCAGGCGACGCCGCAGGGCCTCGGGGGCCATGTCCACCAGCTCGATCTGGTCGGCGGCCCGGACCACCCGGTCGGGCACCGTCTCCTGCTGGGCCACGCCGGTGATTCGCTCGATCACGTCGTTGAGCGACTCGAGGTGCTGCAGGTTGACGGTCGAGATCACGTTGATGCCGGCGTCGAGCAGCTCGGCCACGTCCTCCCACCGCTTGGCGTGACCCGAGCCCGGGATGTTGGTGTGGGCCAGCTCGTCGACCAGGACGAGCTCGGGCCCGCGCTCGAGCAGGCCGGCCACGTCCATCTCCTCGAACGTCTGCCCCCGGTAGTCGATGCGCCTACGGGGGAAGATCGGCAGATCACGGATCTGGGCATCGGTCTGCGGCCGTCCGTGCTCCTCGACCCAGCCGATCACGACGTCGGTTCCCCGCTCCTTGCGCCGCCAGCCCTCGTTGAGCATGGCGTAGGTCTTGCCGACCCCTGGCGCGGCCCCGAGGTACAGGCGGAGCTTGCCGCGTGCCACGTCGTCCTACCGCATCCGCCGGGTCACGCCCCGTGCGTGCCCGCGGCGTCGAGGGCGAGGTTCAAAGTCAGCACGTTCACTCCCGGATCTCCCAAGACCCCAAGACTACGCCCGGTGGTGTTCGCCGCGATCAGCTGACGGACGCTGGCCAGCGGCAGGTGCCGGGCCCGGGCCACGGTCGGAGCCTGGATGGACGCATTGGCCACCGAGATGTCCGGGTCCAGACCGGAGCCGGATGCGGTGACGGCGTCGACCGGCACCGGGGCGTCGGGCGCCAGTCCGAACTCGGACCGGTAGGCGATGGCGCGCTGGGGGATGGTGTTCGGGTCGCAGACGTAGGTCCCGTCCGGATTCTTGGCGTAGTGCTGGCCCGGTGTGGGGCTGGTGACCGGCGTGGCCGACGACGACGTGTCCACCGGGACGCAGTACGGGTCGCTCGGGGTGGCGAACGGGTTGGTCCTCGACGGCGACCCGCCGAGTCCGACCGAGTTCACCCCGGGGACGAAGCCGATCAGCAGCGGGTTGGACGGGCCCAGGTTGGACGCCCCGGACACGGTGATGTTGTCGGTGGCCGAGGAGGTCACCGCCTCCGACGGCCGCGACTGGAAGTACTTGGCGACCGGGTTGCCCTTGGCGTCGGTGAACGGCTGGCCGATGAGCGACGAGCCGACGTTCTTGCCACCCTGCTGGACGAAGGATCCGTTGGCCTGGTGCCCGAAGGCCAGCTCGCCGATCCCGGTCAGGGCGAACCCGTAGGCGAGTCCACAGACGAGGGTCAGCACGATGACCATGCCGATGGCGGTGAGTAGTTGACGACGCATTACTTGACTCCCAACGCAGTGATGATCATGTCGATGAGCTTGATCCCGATGAACGGGATGATGAAGCCCCCGAGCCCGTAGATCAGGAGGTTCCGACGCAGCACGGAGACGGCCCCCGCCGCTCTGAACTTCACGCCCCGCAATGCCAACGGGATCAGGGCCACGATGATCAGCGCGTTGAAGATGACCGCGGACAGGATGGCGCTGTGCGGTGAGCTCAGGTGCATGATGTTGATGGTGTGCAGGGCGGGGAACACACCCACGAACATCGCCGGGATGATGGCGAAGAACTTGGCGATGTCGTTGGTGATGGAGAACGTGGTGAGCGACCCCCGGGTGATCAGCAGCTGCTTGCCGATCTCCACGATGTCGATGAGCTTGGTCGGATTGGAGTCGAGGTCGACCATGTTCCCGGCCTCCTTGGCGGCCTGGGTCCCGCTGTTCATGGCCACGCCCACGTCGGCCTGGGCCAGGGCCGGCGCGTCGTTGGTGCCGTCACCGGTCATGGCCACCAGGTGACCGCCGGCCTGCTCGGCCTTGATGAGGGCCATCTTGTCCTCCGGCGTGGCCTCGGCCAGGAAGTCGTCGACGCCCGCCTCGGCGGCGATGGCCGCCGCCGTGAGGGGGTTGTCACCGGTGATCATGACGGTGCGGATGCCCATCTTGCGCATCTCGATGAACTTCTCGGCGATGCCCGGCTTCACCACGTCCTTCAGGTGGATCACCCCCAGGATCCGGGGCCCGTCGGCCACCACCAGCGGGGTGCCACCCCCCTTGGAGATCGCCTCCACCACCGGGGCGAGGTCGACCGGGGCCGACCCACCCTGGTCCTCCACCCAACGGCGGACCGAGTCGGCCGCACCCTTGCGGATCGACCGACCGTCGATGTCGAGTCCGCTCATCCGGGTCTGGGCGGTGAAGGGAACCAGTTCACCGCCCTGGGCCTCGGGGAGGACCTGCCCGTAGTGGGACTCGGCCAGCTCGACGATGGAGCGGCCCTCGGGCGTCTCGTCGGCCAGGCTCGAGAGGAGCGCGGCACTGGCCAGTTCGTGCTGGTCGACGTCGGGCATGGGCACGAAGATGTCGGCCCGTCGGTTGCCGAAGGTGATGGTGCCCGTCTTGTCGAGCAGCAGGGTGGAGACGTCTCCGGCGGCCTCGACGGCCCGGCCGGACATGGCCAGGACGTTGCGTTGGACCAGCCGGTCCATGCCGGCGATCCCGATAGCCGACAGCAGGGCGCCGATGGTGGTGGGGATCAGGCAGACCAGGAGCGCGACCAGCACGATGATCGACTGGGGTGCACCCGAGTAGATGGAGAACGGCTGCAGCGACACGACCGTGAACATGAAGACGATGGTCAGCCCCGCCAACAGGATGTCGAGGGCGATCTCGTTGGGGGTCTTCTGGCGGCTGGCCCCCTCGACCAGGGCGATCATGCGGTCGAGGAAGGTCTCACCGGGCTTGGACGTGATGCGCACGACGATGCGGTCCGACAGGACCCGGGTCCCGCCGGTGACCGACGAGCGGTCGCCGCCCGACTCGCGGATGACCGGGGCCGACTCGCCGGTGATGGCGGATTCGTCGACGGTGGCGATCCCCTCGACGATGTCGCCGTCGCCGGGAATGAGTTGGCCCGGGGTCACCACGCACAGGTCACCGAGCTGCAGTTGGCTCGAGGGAACCTCGACCACGTCGTCGCCCCGCTGCACGAAGGCGACGGTCTCGGCCCGGGTCTTGCGTAGGGATTCGGCCTGCGCCTTCCCCCGGCCCTCGGCGACCGCTTCGGCGAAGTTGGCGAAGAGCACGGTGAACCAGAGCCAGATGACTACGCCGAGGGCGAAGGTGTTCTCCGAACTCGTGGAGGACCCGAAGTCGCGGATCAGGTAGAAGGTGGTCAGCAGGCTGCCGATCTCGACCACGAACATGACGGGGTTGGAGGCCATGTGCCGGGGGCTCAGCTTGATCACGGAGTCGATCAGGGCGCGCCTGACCATGGTGCTGTTGAAGGTGGCCGAGCGCCGCTTGGGGGCGCCTGTCCCGGGCTCGTGCTGGGGGGCCTCAGGTGCGTCGAGGGTGGATGCGGAATTCATCAGGGGCTCCTTCTCAGAACTTTCCGACGAGTTGCTCGACGATGGGGCCGAGGGCGAGCACGGGGAAGTACGTGAGCCCGACGACGATGACGGCGATGCCGGCGAGCAGCAGCGAGAACAGCGGCGTGCCGGTCGGCAGGGTGCCCGACGACGCCGGGACCCGCTGTTTGCGGCCCAGGGACCCGGCGATGGCCAGGACGGGGACCATCAGGGCGAAGCGTCCCACCAGCATGCAGAGGCCGAGCGTGGTGTTGTACCAGTCGGTGTTGCCGCTGAGCCCGGCGAATGCGGATCCGTTGTTGTTCGAAGCGGACGTGAAGGCGTAGGTGACCTCGGTGAGGCCGTGCGGCCCCGGGTTGTAGATGGAGGCCAGCGACGAGTGCATGACCACGGAGATGGCCGTGAACAGCAGGATCACGAACGGGACCAGGAGGATGTAGATCACCACCAGCTTCATCTCGGCCGCCTGGATCTTCTTGCCGAGGTATTCCGGGGTTCGCCCCACCATGAGGCCGGCAATGAACACGGCCAGGATGGCGATGATCAGCATCCCGTAGAGCCCGGACCCGGTTCCGCCGGGGCTGATCTCCCCGAGCATCATGTTGAAGAGGATCACCCCCCCGCCGAGCGGGGTGTAGCTGTCGTTGGCCGAGTTGATGGATCCGGTCGACGTGCTGGTCGACGAGGAGTTGAACAGGGCGGAGATGATCGGACCGTTCCGTACCTCCTTGCCTTCCAGGTTGCCGCCCGGTGACGTGGCGGTGATGGCCTGGGACACGTGGGCCTGGGTGACATGGACGTTCCCGTGAGCCTCGAGCGGCATCACCAGGAGGGCACCGATCAGGAACAGGCCACCCATGGCCCCGAGGATGGCCAGGCCCTGCTTGCGATCCTTGGCCATCTTTCCGAACGTCCACGCCAGGGCGAACGGGATGGAGAGGAGCAGCCAGTTCAACAGCAGGTTGGTGATCCCGTTCGGGTTCTCGAAGGGGTGGCCGGCGTTGGCGTTGAAGTAGCCACCGCCGTTGGTCCCGAGCTGCTTGATGGCCTCCTGGGATGCCACCGGTCCTCCGGGGATGCCCTGGGACTGCCCGGTGAGGGTGGTGATCATGTGGGTGGCGTGCAGGTTCTGCTCCGCCCCCTGGGCGATCAGGATGATCGTGGCGATCACGGCCATCGGCATGAGGATGCGCACGATGATCCGGGTGAGATCGGCCCAGAAGTTGCCGAGGGTGATGGACTTGGCCCGGATCAGGCCGCGCGTCAGGGCTACGGCCACGGTGATGCCCACCGCGGCGGAGACGAACATCTGCACGACGAGCCCGGCCATCTGGGTGAACTGGGTCATGGTGTCCTCACCGGCGTAGTTCTGCCAGTTGGTGTTGGTGAGGAAGCTGACGGCCGTGTTGAACGACAACGGTGCCGGCACGGACGAGAGGTGGTCCGGATTCATCGGCAGGTGTGCCTGGAGCCGCTGCATGCCGTACAGCACGAGGGCCGACACCATCGAGAATGCCAGGAGGGAGATGGCGTACGTCGTCCACCGCTGCTCCCGCTCGGGCGAGACGCCGGTCAGGCGGTAGATGAGGCGCTCGACGGGACCGAAGATCCGGTCGCCCGGGGCCTTCTTGTTCTCGAAGATCTTCGCCATGTAGTTCCCCAGCAACGGGGTGGAGATCCCGAGGAGGACGATGAGGATGATGACGTCGATGACGTTCTGGGCCATCAGAGCTTCTCAGGCGAGACGAGGGCGTAGATCAGGTAGGCCGTCACGATCACCGACAGGATCAGCCCGACGAGGTTGTCGTAGTTCTTCATGCCGGCACCTCCTCGGTGATGGCGGCGTCGTCGATCCCGGTTGCGTCGAGCTCGACGTCGGTCCCGACCACGTCGTCTCTTCCGACGATGCGCTCGCACACGCGGACGAAGACGACCATGAGGGCGAAGAACGCCACGATGGTCGCGAGGTAGAGAAGGTCAGCCACGGGGGCCTCCTGTCATTGCGTCGGGGGAACTCACCTGACCACCGTGGCACCCCCGGTTCGACGCGTGAAGGGTCCTTTGCACTGCTTTTACGCGGCCTGCCGGGTTCTTTACGCACTCGTTACGGCGGCGACCATCGGGAGGTGGGCGGAGTTGACTCACCGGTCAGGTGGTCAGGTGGTGGGGCGCTCCAGCACGTAGACGGCCTGGGGCCCGGCATCGCTCGGATCTTCGGACTCCAGGGCGCCCGACCAGATCCGGCTGAACCCGACCCGCTCGATGGCCCGCCACGAGCGACGGTTGCCCTGGTGCACGCCCACGACGCACGCCGTGCAGTCCGGATACCGGTCCCAGGAGTCGGCCACCAGTGCGGTGAGCATCCGGGGTCCGATGCCCCGGCCGATACGGTCGGGATCCCCGATCAGGTAGTCGATCCCGAAGGCGTCGAGCGGTGCTCCAGACGGTCCCAGGGTCGTGCGCCACTCCTCCTCGTCCGCCAGCCGGTAGCGCAGGACCAGGCCGATCGGCGCTCCATCGAAGGTGACGACACGAGCCTCGGTGGTGTCGATGCCATCGACGGCGGGGCCGTAGCGGGCCTCGACGCTCTCCGGGTCCGGCGGCTCCTGCCACCAGGGCGCGACGTGGGGTGCGGCGAACCAGGTGGACAGGAGCGGGAAGTCCGCCCGGCTGAGGGGTCGGAAGCCGATGGGTGGGTCATGGTCGACCCGGACGGGACTCATGGGATCGGGAGCGGTGCCGTGGTGCCCCTCACATGCGCGTGCGGAACGCCTGGGAGACATCGACCCCGAGGTCGGGGATGGGGAGGTCGTTGGCGAACCGGTACAGGATCGTGCGCATGTACATGCCGGCGGCCGAGGCGTACATTCCGACGCCGACCAGGCCGGCGATTCCGAGGACGGCCACGGGAATCCCGACGATCCAGAGCCGGGCGACGCAGGTCACGATGCCGAGGGCGAGCACGGCCAGGGCGGCGATCGACAGGCCGACGAAGAGTAGGCCGAAGCGAAGCCCGCCCCGGGCCACGGTGCCGAACCTGGCCTTGAGGATGGCGGAAGAGCGCTTCAGTGCCTCGATCGGGCCCACGTCCTCGAAGGCGAGCACCGGGACGACCATGAAGGTGGCGACAGCCCAGGCCAGGCCGCCGGCCACGCCGATCAGGCGACCGACGAGCCCGAGGCGCTCCTCGAGCGCTCGGATGGCCGTCCCGACGACGGCGGACAGGATCGCCCACTTGACGATGACCGCCCTGCGTGCCCAGGCCTGGGCGAGCGCCCCGGCGACGGTGGGGGTCCGGCCCTCGATTCGGTCGGCCGCGGCGAAGCACAGGGCCACGTTGAAGATGACGGTGGCGGCGGTGGCGACCATCGAGCCGCAGACGACGGCGACCATGACGGCGAGTCCGCGGTGGCCGAGGACGAGCGTGAGGGGTCCTGTGACCAGGGCGAAGGCGAGCAACGCGGTTGCGGTCGCCATGGCCGGGAGCCAGATCATCTGCCGGTCCTGGCGGAACAGCTCGAGTGAGGCCCGCAGGATCGCCTTGCCGGTCGGATTCCTCGCCGCCATCAGACCGTTCTCCCCGGTCGTCGCTGATCCATTCCATCACAGTCGTCACTCGGGGCCGCGGCCTTGAGTTGCGGTCGGAACCCGGGTCCCGTTCGACGACGGTGGTCGGGTCCCTACTCTCGTGGGGGACGAGCACGGTCGATCGAGGAGCCCACGATCGACCGGTGGACCGGACCGCCGGGCCCGGCATAGGCATCGGCATCCGGATCGGGATCGGGATCGGGATCGGGAAAGGACCCATCATGGCATCGACGGAACTTCCCGGTGGGACCTTCCCCCTGGCCGACGGCCTGACCGTCACCAGGGTGGGCTTCGGCGCCATGCAGCTCGCCGGCCCCGGGGTGTTCGGCCCGCCGGCCGACCCGGCGGGTGCGGTGGCGGTGCTCCGGGAGGCCGTCGAGCTCGGGATCACCCACATCGACACCAGCGACTTCTACGGCCCGTACGTGACGAACGAGATCATCCGTGAGGCACTGCACCCGTACCCCGACGGCCTGCGCATCGTGACGAAGGTGGGCGCCCGCCGGGATGCCCAGGGCGGCTGGCCCCACGCCCGGTCACCCGAGGAGTTGCGACGGGCCGTCCACGACAACCTGGACCACCTGGGCCTCGACGTACTCGACGTCGTCAACCTGCGGATGGGCGGATTCGACGGCGCCGAGCCCGGCTCGATCGCCGAGCAGTTCGAGACGCTGGCCGATCTGCGGCAGCAAGGACTGATCCGCCACCTCGGGGTCAGCACGGTGAACGCGGAGCAGATCGCCGAGGCCCAGTCGATCGCGCCGGTGGTCTGCGTCCAGAACTTCTACAACGTCGCCCACCGGGTCGACGACGCGTTGATCGACTCACTCGCCGCCCAGGGCATCGCCTACGTGCCCTACTTCCCGCTCGGCGGCTTCACACCGCTCCAGTCGGACTCGCTGGGCGCGGTCGCCGGCCGGATCGGTGCCGGCCCCATGGCGGTGGCCCTGGCCTGGTTGCTGCAGCGCTCGCCCAACCTGTTGCTCATCCCGGGAACGTCGTCGCTCGCCCACCTCCGGGAGAACGTCGCCGGAGCCGGCCTCGACCTGTCCGCCGAGGACCTGGCCGAACTGGACACCATCGGCGGCTGAGGCCGCTCCGCCGAGGTGGCGGCGGTGCATCGGTGGCCGGCTCGGGGACGGTGACGAGGCCGACGCGGCCGGGCCGTCACGGAGGGCCTACCCCCGTTAGTCTCGGCTGATGGTGCGCGACGTGGTCACCGGGTACTGCTGGCCACAGTCGGTTGCCGCCGGCGGCCGCGTTGGGGTGCACCTGTCGTCGTCGGGTGGACGGCCGGTCCGGGTCGAGGTGGCACGGGTCGGCGCCCATCGTGACGTCGTCTTCCGAGCCGACCCGGTGGCCGTCGAGGAGCACGAGACACCGGAGGACGCCTCCTCGAAGGGCTGTGGCTGGCCCGTGGCGCTCACGGTGGCGGTCGATCCGGAGTGGCGGTCGGGCTACTACGAGGTCCTCTTCGAGATCGACGTCGGCGACAAGGTGCGGCGCGATCGTGCCTTCTTCGTCGTGCGCCCGGCATCCGGTGCACGGATAGTCCTGGCCCTGGCGACGAATACTTGGCACGCCTACAACGATTTCGGCGGACCGAATCTCTACACGGGTGGGACCCACGTCTCCATGCGGCGGCCGATGGCGGCGGGCTACCTCTACAAGCCGCCGGGGAAGGGGCGCCGCGTGACCGGGACCGGCGCGCCGGATCCGCAGAATGCCGCCCACGTCGGCTTCATCCAGATCAACCACCTCTCGGGCTACGCGGGGTCGGCGGGCTGGCCCGACTGGGAGCTCCCCTTCATCGAGTGGGCCGAGCGCGAGGGATTCGAGATCGGCGTGTGCACCAATGCCGATCTCGAGGAGCATCCCGAAGTGCTGGACGACGCCCGTCTGTACCTGTCCGTCGGCCATGACGAGTACTGGAGCGCCGGTATGCGTGACACGGTGGAGGCGTTCATCGCCAGGGGTGGCAACGCGGCCTTCTTCTCGGGCAACACCTCACTGTGGCAGGTGCGCATCGAGGGTGACGATCACGATGTGATGGTCGGATACAAGGGGTTCTTCTCCGATGACCCACGCATGGGCACCGATCGCGAGGCCGAGGTGACGACGTTCTGGTCCGACGTGATCGTCGCCCGGCCCGAGAACACCATGACCGGTGTCTCGTTCACCCGTGGGGGGTATCACCGGATCGGACGCAATGTGACCGCCGGACTCGGTGGCTACACCGTGCACCGTGCCGATCACTGGCTGTTCGACGGTACCGGGCTCGGCTACGGCGATGTGCTCGGTGCCGGCGCCACGGTGGTCGGCTACGAGTGCGACGGATGCACGTTCACCTACCGCGACGGGCTGCCCTATCCGACCGGTGAGGACGGGACGCCGGCGACCTTCGCCATCCTCGGTACGTGCCCGACGCAGCACTTCACCCGGGAGACGGCGCCCCGTCCGCCGAAGCCGGGGGAACCGAGCGAGCTGGAGTACATCGCGGCACGTGTGTTCGGGACACGTGCGCCCGAGGCGATGGAGCGCATTCGTCACGGCCACGCCGTCCTGGGGGCGTACACGAACAGGGCCGGGGCGACGGTGGTGACGTCGGGGTCGACCGACTGGGCCCACGGCCTGGCGGGACGGGACCCGCAGATCGAGCGGATCACCCGGAACGTACTGACGAGACTGGGATAGGCCGGCTGCCCGACCAGAGGCCGATGGTCACGGTCCCGGCCGTAAGGGGTAACACCGTTAGCCCGACGCTCGGGGCCGTCGGAGTGGAGATCGCCACCCAGGAGTTGTCCGACGGCGGAGAGACGCCGGTGCTGCGGGCCTACTTGCGCAAGTGGAAGACGGGAGTGGGTGGGTTCTTCGACGGCGTCAGCGCCGACTCGGAGGCGTCCGACTGCCAACGGATGGCCCCGAATCACCCGGTGTTCGTCCTGGCGGAGGTGGAGAACGGAGATGAACGCGGTCGATGAATGCGTCGTTTTCCGCCCCGAACCCCATCCAGTGACTCTGCCGCTCGGACCAGAAGGGGGTTCCGGTGCCCGTCGGGGTG
>Ga0075015_100000932_pt1 | contig 10643 bp, 10 predicted proteins | sample AleBraG_ABR_2013_FD_71476 | JGI IMG/M metagenome (GOLD analysis project Ga0075015, IMG submission 71476) | Freshwater sediment microbial communities in response to fracking from Pennsylvania, USA - Alex Branch Run_MetaG_ABR_2013 | ecosystem: Environmental > Aquatic > Freshwater > Creek >...
ATCGGCAGCTCCGGCGGGGCCACCGACCTCCTCATCGTCCTCACGACCCGAGCCGCTCCGGCGGGACGTCCGGGTCGCTCGTCGTGCCCAGGGGGATCACCGCCGACGCGCCCGCGGTGACGCTCACGATCGCGGGCCAGCCGAGCAGGCAGCCGGCCGCGATGGCGATCGACCCGTGGCTTACGGCAGTCATTTGCATATTGGATCCAATCTGGTAGCGTCGGGCCGTCGTCCCGATCCCAGGAGATCCCATGCCCGCCCCTCAGCACCCATTCGCCCTCCTCGACCTCGACTCGCTCATCGACGACGAGGAGAAGGCCATCCGGGAGGTCGTCCGCGACTACGTCGACAAGCGGATCAAGCCCGAGGTCGGCGACTGGTTCGAAGCGGGAGCGATCCCCGCCCGCGAGCTGGCACGGGAGATGGGCGAGCTCGGACTTCTCGGTATGCACCTCGAGGGCTACGGCTGCGCGGGCACGAGCGCGACGGCGTACGGCCTGGCCTGCCTCGAGCTCGAGGCCGGCGACTCGGGCATCCGCTCGCTGGTCTCGGTACAGGGGTCGCTGGCGATGTACGCCATCCACGCGTTCGGCTCCGAGGTGCACAAGCGGGAGTGGCTGCCCCGGATGGCCGCCGGCGAGGCGATCGGCTGCTTCGGCCTCACCGAGCCGGACTTCGGCTCGAACCCGAGCGGCATGCGCACCTCGGCGAAGCGCGACGGCGACGACTGGGTCCTCGACGGCACGAAGATGTGGATCACCAACGGCACCATCGCCGACGTCGCCGTGGTGTGGGCGCGCACCGACGACGGCATCCGCGGTTTCGTTGTACCGACGAGCACACCCGGCTTCTCGGCGCGCGAGATCCACAAGAAGCTGTCGCTGCGCGCGTCCGTCACCGCCGAGCTGATCCTCGAGGGCGTGCGGCTGCCGGGCGACGCCGTGCTGCCGGGCGTGAAGGGTCTGCGCGGCCCGCTGTCCTGCCTCAACGAGGCCCGCTTCGGCATCGTGTTCGGCACCCTCGGTGCCGCCCGCGACTGTCTCGAGACCGCGATCTCCTACTCCATCGACCGTGAGCAGTTCGACCGTCCGATCGCCGGCTTCCAGCTCACCCAGAAGAAGCTGGCCGACATGGCCCTCGAGCTCGACAAGGGCTACCTGCTCGCGCTGCACCTCGGCCGGCTCAAGGACGCGCAGACCATCCGTCCCGAGCAGGTCAGCGTCGGCAAGCTCAACAACGCTCGGGAGTCGCTCGCGATCGCGCGCGAGTGCCGCGCGATCCTCGGCGGCAACGGGATCACCCTCGAGTACCCCGTCATCCGGCACATGAACAACCTCGAGTCGGTCCTCACCTACGAGGGCACGAACGAGATGCACACCCTCGTCGTCGGCGAGGCGCTGACCGGTCTCGCGGCCTACCGCGGATGACCGCGACGGGTGCGAGCAGCGAGCGCCCCGGCCCCGGCGCCGCGAGCTCCAGCGGCGCACTTGACGGCGTCGTCGTCGCGGACTTCTCCCGCGTGCTGGCCGGTCCGTACGCCACGATGCTGCTCGCCGACCTCGGCGCGGAGGTCGTGAAGGTCGAGCGTCCCGGGGCCGGGGACGACACTCGGCACTGGGGGCCGCCGTACGCCGCGGACGGTCAGTCGACGTACTTCACCGGCGTCAACCGCAACAAGTCCACGGTGTGGCTCGACCTGGCGACGGACGACGGACGCGACGAGGCTCGGGCCCTCGCTCTGCGCGCCGATGTCGTCGTCGAGAACTTCAAGCCGGGCGGCATGGACCGGATGGGGCTCGGCCACGCAGCACTGTCGGCGGAGAACCCGCGGGTCGTCGTCTGCTCGATCAGCGGCTTCGGGTCCGGCGAGGGTGCGAACCTGCCCGGCTACGACCTGCTGGTGCAGGCGATGGGCGGCCTCATGTCCGTTACCGGACCCGGGGCGGGGCACCCGACCAAGGTCGGCGTGGCCCTCGTCGATGTCGTCACCGGGCTGCACGCGGTCTACGGCATCCTCGCCGCGCTGCGTCACCGCGACCGCACCGGGGAGGGCCAGCACGTCGAGGTGAACCTGCTCTCCTCGCTGCTCTCGGCGCTGGTGAACCAGGCGTCGTCCTACGTCGCCGGCGACGTCGTGCCGGGCATCCTCGGCAACGACCACCCGTCGATCACGCCGTACGGCGTCTACGCCACGGGTGACCGACCGCTGGTGCTCGCGGTCGGCAACGACGGCCAGTTCCGGTCGCTCTGCCGCGTGCTGGCGCGGCCGCACCTGGCCGACGACGAACGGTTCGCGACGAACCCGGCGCGCGTCTCGCACCGCGCCGAGCTGCGCGGCCTGCTCGAGGCTGCGCTCGGTGCCGACGGCGCGGGCGGGTGGCACTCCGCGCTGACCGCTGCCGGCGTCCCGTGCGGACCGATCAACGACATCGCGGGCGCGTTCGAGCTCGCGACCTCGCTCGGCCTCGACCCCATGGTGCCGGTGCCGGGAAGCGTGGTGCCGCAGGTGGCCAACCCGCTGCGGCTCTCGGCCACTCCTCCGACCTATCGTCTGCCTCCTCCGGCGATGCCCTCCTTCTCCGACGCGCCATGACCGACGCGTACGTGCGACCGCCGACCGCGCAGGAAGCGGTGCTCGCCGAGATCCGACGGCTCCTGGTGACCGGGGAGCTGGCGCCGGGAACGCCCGTGCGGCAGGAGGCCGTCGCCGACCGGCTCGCCGTCAGCCGCGTCCCGGTCCGCGAGGCGCTGAAGGTGCTCGAGGGCGAGGGCCACGTCGTCTACCTGCCGCGGCGCGGCTACGTCGTCTCCGAGCTCTCGGTGGCCGACCTCACTGAGGTCTACCGGCTGCGCGAGCTGCTCGAGGCCGAGGCGATCCGGGTCGCGGTGCCGCGGCTCCAGGACGCGACCATCGTCGCGATCGAGCACGCGGCGCACGACGCCGATGCCGCCGGTCGTCGCGGGGACCTCGCGGCGATGACGTCGTGCAACCGCGACTTCCACTTCCTGCTGTTCGACGCCGCGGGGATGCCTCGGCTGTCGCGCACGCTGCGCCAGCTCTGGGACGCCACCGATGTCTACCGCGGCGTCTACTTCGCGGGGACGGGCAACCGTCGACGCGTCGCGGACGACCACGCGTCGCTCGTGGCGGCGCTCCGCGCCCGCGACGTGCGCGCGGCCATCGCGACGCAGAAGTCGCACCGCGACGCGTCGGTCTCCGCCGTCACCGCCGCCCTCGCCGGCGCCTGACGATCAGGAGCCTGCGTCCTGCAGCAGCGGGCGCAGGACGTCGAGCACGCTGAGGTCCTCGATGGTGCTCGGCGGGGCCTCGGGTCGGCCGTCGGCGATGCCCCGCATCGTGCGTCGCAGGATCTTCCCGGAACGGGTCTTCGGCAGCGCCGGCACGACGACGACGGACTTGAAGGCTGCCACCGGGCCGATCTCGTCGCGCACGGACTTCACGATCTCGCGCTGCAGCTGCTCGGGGTCGATGTCGGCACCGCTCTTGAGCACCACGAACGCGCGCGGCAGCTGGCCCTTGAGCTGGTCGTGGACGCCGATGACCGCGCACTCCGCGACCATCGGGTGCGTCGCGACGACCGCCTCCATCGAGCCGGTCGAGAGCCGGTGGCCCGCGACGTTGATGACGTCGTCGGTGCGTCCCATGACGAAGACGTAGCCGTCGGCATCGATCGAACCGCCGTCGCCGGTCGTGTAGTAGCCGTTGAAGACGCTGAGATAGGAGTCGACGTAGCGGCGGTCGTCGTTCCACAGCGTCGGCAACGTGCCGGGAGGTAGCGGCAGCTTGATGCAGATGTTGCCCTCCTCCCCCGGTCCGACCTGCTTCCCGGACTCGTCGAGGACCTGCACGTCGTAGCCGGGCATGACGACGGTGGGCGACCCGGGCTTGATCGGCATCGGCTCGAGTCCCCGCGGGTTGGCCGCGATCGGCCAGCCGGTCTCGGTCTGCCACCAGTTGTCGACCACCGGGATGCCGAGGATGTCGCTGGCCCAGTGGTAGGTGTCGGGGTCGAGGCGTTCGCCGGCGAGGAACAGGGTGCGCAGCGTCGAGAGGTCGTGACCGGCCCGCAGCGAGGCCTCGGGGTCCTCCTTCTTGATGGCGCGGAAGGCCGTCGGCGCGGTGAAGAGCGCCGTCACCCCGTGGTCGGCGACGACCCGCCAGAAGGCGCTCGCATCGGGCGTTCCCACCGGCTTGCCCTCGTAGAGCACGGTCGTGGCGCCGACGAGCAGTGGCGCGTACACGATGTAGGAGTGGCCGACCACCCAGCCGACGTCGCTGGCGGCCCAGAAGACCTCACCCGGCCCGACGTCGTAGACGTTGGCCATGCTCCAGGCGAGCGCGACGGCGTGACCGCCGTTGTCGCGCACGATCCCCTTCGGCTTTCCGGTCGTGCCCGACGTGTAGAGCACGTAGAGCGGATCCGTCGCCGCCACCGACACGCACTCGGCGGGCTCCGACCGCGCCATCAGCTCGTCCCAGTCGACGTCGCGGTCGCCCATCGTCGCGAGCGCCTGCGGGCGCTGCAGCAGCACGGTGCTCGACGGCGTGTGCGTCGCGAGCTCGAGCGCACGGTCGAGCATCGGCTTGTACTCCACGACGCGCCCCGGCTCGATCCCGCACGACGCCGACACGACGACCTTCGGCGTCGCGTCGTCGATGCGGATCGCGAGCTCGTGCGGAGCGAAACCGCCGAACACCACCGAGTGGACTGCCCCGAGCCGCGCCGTCGCCAGCATCGCGATGACCGCCTGCGGCACCATCGGCAGGTAGAGCACGACCCGGTCGCCCGCCTCGACGCCGAGGCTGCGCAGACCTCCCGCGAACGTCGCGACCTCGTCGCGCAGCCGGGCGTAGGTGTAGGTGTCCCGCGTCCCGGTGACCGGGCTGTCGTAGATCAGCGCGACGCGCTCGCCGTGACCGGCCTCCACGTGGCGGTCGAGGGCGTTCCAGCAGGTGTTGAGGCGCCCGCCGGTGAACCACCGGTAGTAGGGCGCGTCCGAGCGGTCGAGCACGATCGTGGGCGCGACGTCCCAGTCGATCGCGCCCGCCGCCTCGCCCCAGAACCCCTCCGGGTCCTCGAGGCTGCGGGCGTGCGCGGCGGCGTAGGCCCCGGTCTGCTGCTGCGACATGGCGTCCTCCCGGTCGTGGTGCCCCGAGCCTACGAACGCGGCGTGCGCGTGTCGGCCCGACGTCGACGCGGTGCGCCGAATGCGTCGGCACTGTCGCCCAGCGGCCGTGTCGACGCAGCTACTCGGCGGCGGCCAGCTGCCCGCACGCCCCGTCGATGTCGCGTCCGCGCGTGTCGCGGACGGTGACCGCAATGCCGCCGGCCTCGAGGCGTCGGACGAACTCCCGCTCGTCCTCACGGCGCGAGGCGGTCCACTTCGAGCCCGGGGTCGGGTTCAGCGGGATGAGGTTGACGTGGACGAGCTTGTTGCGCAGCCGCTTCGCGAGCAGATCGGCCCGCCAGGCCTGGTCGTTGATGTCCTTGATGAGCGCGTACTCGATCGAGACCCGGCGCCTGGTGACGCGCGCGTACTCCCACACGGCGTCGAGCACCTCGGCGATGTCCCAGCGGGTGTTGACCGGGACGAGGGTGTCGCGCAGCTCGTCGTCGGGGGCGTGCAGCGACAGCGCCAGCGTCACCGGGAGCCCCTCGGTCGCGAGCTGCCGGATGCGCGGGACCAGGCCGACGGTCGACACCGTGACGCCGCGGGCGGACATGCCGAGGCCTTCCGGGCTCTTGTCGACCAGCCGGCGCACCGCGCCGACGACCGCCTTGTAGTTCGCCAGCGGCTCGCCCATGCCCATGAACACCACGTTCGACACGCGGCCCGTGCCGCCGGGAACCTCGCCCCGGGCGAGCTCTCGGGCGCCGGCCACGACCTGCTCGACGATCTCCGCGGTCGACAGGTTGCGGGTCAGACCGGCCTGCCCGGTGGCGCAGAAGGGGCAGTTCATCCCGCAGCCGGCCTGGCTCGACACGCACATCGTCACGCGATCGGGATAGCGCATGAGGACGCTCTCGACGAGCGCTCCGTCGAAGAGCCGCCAGAGCATCTTGCGGGTCGTGCCGGCGTCCGTGGTCATCTCGCGCACGGCCGTCATCAACGGCGGCGTCAGCGCCTCGGCGAGCTGGTCGCGAAGCGCAGCCGGGACGTCGGTCCACGCCGAGGGGTCGTCCGACAGGCGGGCGAAGTAGTGCCGTGACACCTGGTCCGCGCGGAAGGCGGGGAGCCCCAGCGACGTGACGGCCTGGCGACGCTCCGCGGCGGTCAGGTCGGCGAGATGCCGCCGTGGCTTGCGCCCCTTGGGGGAGGTGAAGGTCAGCTCGCCCGGCACGGGGCGGCGCGAGATCTCGAGGTCCTCGGTCATGTCGAGGACGAGTCTCGCACGCGGCTCACGGTCCCAGGAACACGCGCAGCAGCAGCCAGGACATGAACGCGTTGGGGATCAGCGAGTCGAGACGGTCCATCAGCCCGCCGTGGCCCGGGAGCAGGTTGCTCATGTCCTTCACGCCGAGGTCGCGCTTGATCGCCGACTCCACGAAGTCGCCGGCGGTCGCCGTGACGGTCAGGACCAGACCGGTGATCGCGCCCTGCCACCACGGAGCGGCGAACACCACCACGAAGAGGGCCACACCGGCGACGACCTGCAGCACGACGCTGCCGACGAAGCCCTCCCACGACTTCTTCGGCGACAGCGACGGAGCGATGGGGTGCTTGCCGACCAGCACCCCGGCGACGTAGCCGCCGATGTCGCTGCAGATGGTGAGCACGACGAAGGTGATCGTCCGGGCGCCCCCCTGCGACGACGCGAGCATGAGGCCGACGAACCCGCCCATCAGCCCGATGTAGCCGGCGACCATGAGCGACGCGGAGACGTCGGCGACATAGCCGTCCGGGCCACCGGCGAGGCGCCAGCCGAGGATGAGCAGCACCATGGCGCCGAACGTGGCGAGGAAAGCAACGGCTCCGAACCAGTACGCCGCCTGGACGCTCAGCGCGACGCCGGCGTAGAGCGGCACCTGGACGAGGTGGTAGCCACGCTGGGTCATCGCCCCGGCGAGCTCGTGCACGGCGACCACCAGTGCCACCGACACGATGACGCTGAACAGCCACGGCGCGAAGAGCAGCGGCAGCAGCACCACCCCGAAGGCGAGCAGCGCACCCACAGCGATCGCGGACGCGAGGTTGCGTCCGGCACGACCGGTCGACGGCGGCTGCTCGGTGGGGGCGTCGCTCATGAGGCGTCGGGCTGCGAGGTCGTCAGACCTCCAGCAGCTCGGCCTCCTTGTGCTTGAGCAGGTCGTCGATCTGCGCGACGTACTTGTGCGTCAGGTCGTCGAGGGACTTCTCCGCACGGCGGACCTCGTCCTCGCCGGCCTCGCCGTCCTTGACCAGCTTGTCGAGGGTGTCCTTCGCGTGACGGCGGATGTTGCGCATCGAGATGCGGGCGTCCTCGGCCTTGTTCCGCGCGACCTTGATGTACTCCTTGCGGCGGTCCTCGGTCAGCTGCGGGAAGGCCACCCGGATGACGACACCGTCGTTGCTCGGGTTGACGCCGAGGTCGGAGTCGCGGATCGCCTTCTCGATCGCGGTCATCGAGCCCTTGTCGTAGGGCGAGATGACGACAAGGCGGGCCTCGGGCACCTGGAACCCGGCCATCTGCGTGATCGGGGTCATGGTGCCGTAGTACTCGGCCGTGATCTTGTCGAACATCTTCTGCGTGGCACGCCCGGTGCGGATGCCGGCGAAGTCCTCCTTCGCCACGCCGACAGCCTTCTCCAGCTTCTCCTCGGCCTCGAGCAGGGTCTCGTCGATCACCGGAGTGCTCCTCGTGTCGTCAGACGTCGTGCTGGCTGGTGGGTGCGGCCGTCGCTCACGGGGTGGCGACGAGCGTGCCGATCCTCTCACCCCGCACGGCGCGGGCGATGTTGCCCTCGACGAGCAGGTTGAACACGAGGATGGGGAGCTTGTTGTCCTGGCACAGGCTGATCGCCGTGGCGTCGGCGACCTTGAGGCCGCGCGCGAGGACCTCGGCGTGCGACAGCGTCTCGAACCGGAGCGCGCCCGGGTTCGCCTTGGGGTCGGAGTCGTACACGCCGTCGACCCCCTTGGCCATGAGCACGATCTCGCAGCCGACCTCGAGCGCCCGCTGTGCGGCCGTGGTGTCGGTGGAGAAGTACGGCGCCCCGAGACCCGCGCCGAAGATGACGACGCGACCCTTCTCGAGGTGGCGGATGGCGCGACGCGGGACGTAGGGCTCGGCGACCTGACCCATCTGGATCGCGGTCTGCACGCGGGTCTCGATGCCCTGCCGGTCGCAGAAGTCCTGCAGCGCCAGGCAGTTCATCACCGTGCCGAGCATGCCCATGTAGTCGGCCCGCGACCGGTCCATGCCGCGCTCGTTGAGCTGGGCACCGCGGAAGAAGTTGCCGCCGCCGATGACCACAGCCACCTCGACCCCGCTTCGGACGACGCCGGCGATCTGACGGGCGATGTTCTGCACGACGTCCGGGTCGACCCCGAGCCCCTGGCCCCCGGCGAAGGCCTCGCCGGAGAGCTTGAGCAGGACCCGTGCGTACCCGCCCTCGGGCACACCGGGCCAGGTCTCCATCGTGCCGTCGAGGGAGGGCTGGACGGCCGCGCCGGAGACGCCGAAGGCCGCGGTCGGTGCTGATGTGTCCACGACTGCGGCCTCCTGGCGCTCGGCGTGCGGGTGAGTCTGTCAGCAGACGGGCCCCCCAGGCGGGGTCAGGCGCCGATCTCGAAGTGCGCGAAACGGGTCACCGTGGTGCCGGCGGCGTCGAGGACGGCCTGGACCGACTTCTTCGACTCCTGCACCGACTCCTGCTCGAGCAGGACGTTGGTCTTGTAGAAGCCGGTCACGGTGCCCTCGACGATGCGGGGCAGCGCGGCCTCGGGCTTGCCGTCCTCGATGGCCTTGGCCTCGGCCACGCGACGCTCGGTCTCGATGACGTCGGCCGGGACCTCGTCGCGGGTGAGGTAGCGCGGACGCATGGCCGCGATCTGCATGGCGGCGCCGCGAGCGGCGTCCTGCGACCCCTCGTAGGCCACGACGACGCCCACCTGCGCAGGCAGGTCGGCGGCGCGCTTGTGCAGGTAGACGGCGACGGGGCCGTCGAGCACGGCCACCCGGCCGAGCTCGAGCTTCTCGCCGATGACGGCGGACAGGCCGGCGACGGCCTCGGCGACGGTCTGGCCGGCCTCGAGCTCGGTGGCGGCGAGCACCTCCGCGTCGGCCGGACGGGTCTCGGCGGCCTTCGCCACGATCTTGGCGGCGAGCGCCTGGAAGTCGGCGTTCTTGGCCACGAAGTCGGTCTCGGCACGGAGCTCGATGAGCGCGCCGTCCTGGGCCGCGACGAGCCCGTTGCTGGCCTCGCGCTCGGCACCGCGGGCGGCCATCTTGGCGGCGCCCTTGATGCGCAGCGCCTCGGACGCGGCGTCGAAGTCTCCGTCGGCCTCCACGAGGGCCTTCTTGCAGTCCATCATCCCCGCGCCGGTGAGGTCGCGGAGCTTCTTCACGTCGGCGGCGGTGATCTCGGCCATGGCTAGTCGCTCTCTCTCGTCAGATCGTCAGTGGTCGTGCGTCGATCTCTCGCGGCTGCGGCCCAGCACGGTCCGGGTGGACCGTGCCAGGCCGCAGGCCGTCGCGCGTGGGCGGCTCAGGCCTGGTCGGCCTGGGCCTCGGTGGTCTCGGCAGCGGCGTCGGGGGCAGCCTCGGCAGCAGCCTCGTCCGGTGTCTCGGTGATCGCCGCGGCAGCGGACGCCTCGGCGTCGGCCTCGGCGGACCCGGCGACGGGCTCCTCGGCGGCGACCTCGGTGGCCAGCTCCTCGGCGGCGCTGGTGGGCACCTCGACCGGGGAGTCGGCGCCGGCGAGCAGCTCCGCCTCCCAGGCGGCGAGGGGCTCGTCGACGGCGACGTCGCCCTGCTCGGCAGCTTCGGCGGAACCGCGACCGGCGCGGGCCATGAGGCCGTCGGCGACCGCGTCGGCGATCACGCGGGTGAGCAGCGCGACGGCGCGGATGGCGTCGTCGTTGCCCGGGATCGGGAAGTCGACGACGTCGGGGTCGCAGTTGCTGTCGAGGATCGCGACGACCGGGATGTTGAGCTTCTTGGCCTCGGCGACCGCGATGTGCTCCTTGTTGGTGTCGACGATCCACACCGCGGAGGGCACCTTCGACATGTCGCGGATGCCACCGAGGGTCTTGAGGAGCTTGTCCTTCTCGCGACGCAGGACGAGCAGCTCCTTCTTGGTGAGGCCCGAGCCGGCGACGTCGTCGTAGTCGATGAGCTCGAGCTCCTTGAGGCGCTGGATCCGCTTGTGCACCGTCGAGAAGTTCGTCAGCATGCCGCCGAGCCAGCGCTGGTTGACATACGGCATGCCCACGCGGGTGGCCTGCTGGGCGACCGGCTCCTGCGCCTGGCGCTTGGTCCCGATGAACATCACGGTGCCGCCGTGGGAGACGGTCTCCTTGATGAACTCGTACGCGCGGTCGATGTAGGTCAGCGACTGCTGCAGGTCGATGATGTAGATGCCGTTGCGCTCGTTGAAGATGAACCGCTTCATCTTCGGGTTCCAACGGCGGGTCTGGTG
>Ga0075015_100000934_pt1 | contig 10637 bp, 9 predicted proteins | sample AleBraG_ABR_2013_FD_71476 | JGI IMG/M metagenome (GOLD analysis project Ga0075015, IMG submission 71476) | Freshwater sediment microbial communities in response to fracking from Pennsylvania, USA - Alex Branch Run_MetaG_ABR_2013 | ecosystem: Environmental > Aquatic > Freshwater > Creek >...
ATCACGTACAGCCACGCCGGGTCGACGGCCTGGCGCACGTCGGTGGGCGACGGATAGGCGTCCGTATGCGTGTGCGAGTGCCACACGCCGACGATCTCCGTGCCGGCGGCCTCGGCCGCGCGCATCGCCGCGAGCATGTCGCGCGGGTCGACCGTGTAGGTCACCGCCGACGCGTCGACATTGCGGCAGGGCCGCGCCTCGGTGATCGCGCCCGTCGGTTCGCCGGCGTCACCGAGCGGACCGAGGAGCAGGCCGCAGGATTCGTTCGGCAGGCCGTCGTAGCAATTGCCGATGATCGTCGCGTATTGCGACTCGGTCAGCCGCAGTGTCGGTTGCGCGAACGGCGCCGTCATCCCCGGAGCGCCTGCCACACGCGCTCGGCGGTGCACGGCATGTCGATGTGACGGATGCCGCGGTGCGAGAGCGCGTCGATGATCGCGTTGTGCACCGCCGGCGTGGAGCCGAGCGTGGCCGACTCGCCGATGCCCTTCGCGCCGAGCGGATTCAGCGGGGTGGGCGTAACGGTGTTGTACGTCTCGTACGACGGCAGCTCCGCGGCCGACGGCATCGCGTAGTCCATGAGGTTCGCGGTGATGGGGTTGGCGTCGTCGTCGTACTGCACCTGCTCCCACAACACCTGCGCGACTCCCTGCGCGATGCCGCCGTGCTGCTGGCCACCGACGATCAGGGGGTTGATGATGGTGCCGCAGTCGTCGACCGCAACGTGGCGCACGAGCTCGACGCGCCCGGTCTCGGAGTCGATCTCGACCACGGCGACATGCGAGCCGAACGGGAACGACGAGCCGCCGGCCTGGAAGTCGAGCTCGTGTTGCAAGCGCTCGGCGAGGCCTTCCGGACGCTTCGCCGGGTCCTTGACCGCGGCGGCCAGATCGGCCCACGCGAGCTTGCTCGCGGGCACACCCGCAACTTCGAGGCCGTTGTCGCCGAGGACGATGTCGTCGGGGTTCGCTTCGAGCATGTGCGCGGCGAGGCGCTTGGCCTGCGCGAGGACTTCCTGGCTCGCGACGAGCAGCGCGCTGCCGCCGATCTGGCCGGAACGGGAACCGCCGGTCCCACCACCGCGCTTCACCTCGTCGGTGTCGGAGTGCAGCACCCGCACGTTCTCGAACGGCACGCCGAGCGTCGACGCAACGATCTGCGAGAACGCGGTCTCGTGACCCTGGCCGTGCGCACTGGTACCGACGCGTGCGGTGACCGTGCCGTCGTCCTCGATCTCGACCGAACCGAACTCCTGCGTGAGCACCATCGGCGCGCTGATCTCGAGGTACGACGACACGCCGATACCCATGAGCATGCGGTCGCCGCGATCGAGCCGCGCCTTCTGCTCGGCGCGCAACGCGTCGTAGCCCGCGTGCTCGAGCACGGCGTCGAGCGCCTTGTCGTACTCGCCCGTGTCGTAGGTAGCCCCGAGACCGGTGTTCGGCATGTACGGGAACGCGTCGGGCTGGATGAAGTTCTTGCGGCGGATCTCGACGGGGTCGATCCCGAGCTCGTCGGCCGCGATGTCGAGGACGCGCTCCATCATGTGGATCGCCTCGGGCCGGCCCGCACCGCGGTACGCCGCGACCGGCGTGGTGTTGGTGATGACGGCCTGCCAGTTGAACTCGACCTTGGGGATCACGTAGACGTTCGCCGCCATCATCTGCGTGAAGAACGGCAGGAACGCGCCGATGTTCGCGTAGGCGCCGGCCTCCGCGTTCGTGAAGACCTTCATGCCGGTGATGGTGCCGTCGCGCTTCAGGCCGAGCTCGACCTCGTGCACCATCCCACGGCCGTGCCACATCGAGACCATGTTCTCGGAGCGGGTCTCGGCCCATTTCACCGGGCGACCGAGCGTGAGCGCGGCCTTGGCGACGAGCAGGTGCTCGACCACCATTCCCTGCTTCGCGCCGAACCCGCCGCCGACCGCGGCGTTGCGCGCGTGGATCAGCGCGGGATCCATCCCGAGCAGCATCGCGATCTCGTCGCGCACCCCGTGCGGGCCCTGCGACGAGACCCAGATCGACAAGCTGCCGGCGGGGTCGCCGGGAACCGCGACGATGCCGCCCACCTCCATCGGCACCGGCGCGACCCGCTGATTGACGATCGTCTCGCGCACCACGACATCGGCGCCGTCGAGAACCCCTTCGACCGGCCCCGTCCCCATCGCGTTGGCGACGTTCGAACCTTGCTCCTCGTGCACGATCGGTGCACCGTCGGCGAGCGCCGCGGCGACGGTCGCGAGGGGCGGGAGCTCGTCGTAGTCGACGATCACCGTCTCGGCCGCGTCCACGGCCTGGGCCTTGGTCTCGGCCACGACCATCGCGACCAGGTCGCCGACGAAGCGCACCTTGTCGGTCGCGAGCGGCGGGCGGTTCATCGTCGCGGGCAGCATGACGAAGCCGTGGACGGTCGGGAGATCGAAGTCGGCTGCGGTGTACACCGCGACGACACCCGGCATCGCCTTGGCATCGCTCGCGTCGATTCCGGTGATGTTGGCGTGCGCCACCGTCGACCGCACGAACGCGGTGTGCAACAGGCCGGGCACGGAGAGGTCGTCGTAATACTGCGTCGTGCCTTCGAGGATCCCCGGGTCCTCCTTGCGAAGGACGGGGTTACCCAGAATCGAGCCCGACGTCGGCATTTCGTTCCTCCTGCGCTGTAAGAACCGGCCGCAGACTAGCGGTGAGAGAATGCCGGTCGTGCGAGCCGTGCGGAACACCGACGACGGAATCCGCGTGGTCGACGTACCCACGCCGGACGGACCGGGCGCCCGCGTACGCGTCCGCGCGGCCGGAATCTGCGGCTCCGATCTCGAGATGGTCCGCACCGGACTGGCGGCAGGAACGTTGGGCCACGAGATCGCGGGCGTGCTCGACGACGGCACCGAGGTTGCCGTCCACCCCTTCGTGCCGTGCGGGGAATGCGTGCAGTGCCGGAACGGCCGCGCGCAGCTGTGCCGGGACGCGACCGCGACGATGCTCGGGGTGTTCACCGACGGGGGCATGGCCGACGAGGTCGTGGTGCCCGAGTCGTGTGTGGTCCGGCTCGCGTCCGGAATCGGCCCGAACGACGCGTCGATCGTCGAGCCGCTCGCGGTCGCGCTGCACGCGTGCAATCGGGCGGGGGTCGAGCCCGGGATGAAGGTGGGCGTGATCGGCGCGGGCACGATCGGGCTCCTGAGTGGCGCGGTCGCGCGCCACCTCGGCGCCGATGTGACGATCGCCGGCCGCCATGATGCCCAGCGGCAAGCGGCCGAGGCGCTCGAACTCGGACGCGACGCACCCCGCGACTGCGACATCGTGTTCGAGGCGGCGGGCACGTCGTCGGGGTTCGACGACGCAGTGCGCGCGTGCCGCCGGTCGGGCACGATCGGGCTCGTGTCGACCACCTGGGAACCGATTCCGATCTCGTTCCTCAACGCGCAGATGCGCGAGGTCACGATCGTGCCCGCGTTCGTCTACGGCGAGGCACACGGCGCGCGCGAGTTCGAGACGGCGGCGACGATCGCGGCCGCGCACCCGGAGATCGCCGCGGCCGTGATCACGCATCGGTTCGGTCTCGACGACGCGCCCCGCGCCTTCGAAGTCGCGCGCGACCGCGCGCACGGCGCGATCAAAGTGGTCCTGCACCCGTAGGTTCCGGAGTTCGAGGAGGCGCAACCCATGGACTTCGAAGTCCCGGCCGACATCACGGCGACGCTCGCCGCGATCGACGCGTTCATCGAGCAGGAGATCAAACCGCTCGAACAGGTCGACGACAACATGCGGTTCTTCGACCACCGCCGCGAATGGGCGCGCACCGATTTCGAGGCCGGGGGCGTGCCCCGTGCCGACTGGGAGGAACTCCTGCGCGAGATGCGACGCCGCGCCGACTCCGCCGGCTGGCTGCGGTGGGCGCTGCCCGCGGAGTACGGCGGCCACGACGCCGGGAACCTCGAGATGGCGATCATCCGCGAGCACCTCGCGGCCAAGGGTCTGGGGCTGCACAACGACCTGCAGAACGAGAGCTCGATCATCGGCAACTTCCCCACCGTGCTCATGATGCGCGACTTCGGCACCCCGGAACAGCGCGAGGAGTGGATGGCCGGGTTCCTCGACGGCAGCCGCCGCCTCGCGTTCGGGCTGACCGAACCGAACCACGGTTCCGATGCCACGTTCCTCGAGACCACGGCGGTACCCGACGGCGACGAGTGGGTGATCAACGGCAAGAAGCGCTTCAACTCCGGCCTGCATCACGCCACGCACGACATCGTCTTCGCACGGACGTCGGGCGAACCGGGATCACCGTTCGGCATCACCGCCTTCCTCGTCCCCACCGACGCGCCCGGGTTCAGCGTCGACTTCTTCTGGTGGACGTTCAACATGCCGACCGACCACGCGGAAGTGACGATGCACGACGTGCGGGTTCCCGCGGCGGCCGTGTTCGGTCCACTCGATCGCGGCCTCGAGCTCGCGCAGCACTTCGTGCACGAGAACCGGATTCGCCAGGCCGCGTCGTCGCTCGGCGCCGCGCAGTTCTGCATCGACACCGCGGTCGCGTACGCGAACGAACGGGTCACGTGGGGCAAGCCGTTGTCGCGTAACCAGGCGATCCAGTTCCCGCTGGTCGAATTGCACACCGAAGCCGCGATGTTGCGCCAGCTCGTCCGGTTCACCGCGTGGTCGCTCGATCGGCAGCACCACATGGAGGTGACGCACCTCGTCGCGATGTGCAACTACCGCGCGAACCGCCTCGCCTGCGACGCGGCCGACCGGGCGATGCAGACGTGCGGGGGCCTCGGCTACAGCCGCCACATGCCGTTCGAGCACATCTACCGTCACCATCGCCGCTACCGCATCACCGAGGGGTCCGAGGAGATCCAGATGCGAAAAGTCGCCCAGGATCTCTTCAACATCGGAAGTTCCCGCCGATAGAGGCACCGATGGACGGGATCGCCGAAGTGCAGGCGCGTATCCAACAGATCCGGAGCCAGTTCGCCGCCATGACGGCGGGCGGGGTCCTCGGCACCTCGGACTCGGGCACGACGCCGACCGGCGCGGCCCCGAACAGCGACGCCTCCTCCTTCGCCGCCGCCCTCGCACAGGCGCAGGGCACACCCACCGCGACCGCTTCGGGCGGGAGCGTGCCGACGAGCTCGGGCCAGCTCAACCGGGCGGGAGTCGACTCGATCGGATGGGCCCGCGACTTCCTCACGAAGCTCAACATGCCGATCACGTCCGAGAACGTGCGGGCGATCAGCGCGTGGGAGCAGGCCGAAGGCACCAAGGCGTCGTTCAATCCCCTGGCGACCACACAGGGGGGCTATGCCGGTGAGACGCGGTTCAACAGTGTGGGCGTGAAGAACTACGCCACGTACCAGGACGGCATCGACGCGAACGCGCACGCGCTGATGAACGGTCGCTACACGAACATCCTCGACGCATTGAGTGCCGGCAACAGCGCGACGGCCGTCGCGCAGGCGATCGCCAATTCGCCATGGGGCACGCACGGCGGCGTGCTGCGCGTGCTCGCGTCTCAGGGCAGGTAGCGCTTCGCGACCTCGCCGAGCACCGTCTCGCATTCCGCGACGGTCTCCTGCAGGATCTGCGCGACGGGCAACACCTCGTCGATGCGTCCCGCGACCTGACCGCTGAACGCGAACGACGCTTCGAGGTTGCCGCCGAAGTAGAGGTCGTGGACGGCCTCCAGACTCGGGATTACCGCGCGGTCCTCGCCCTCGGCGCTCTCACTGAAGCCGGTGCGCAACACGCGGAACGCGGGCGGCGAGTGCCGGTTGAGCAACAGGGTGTCGCCCTCGTTCGAGCTGCAGATCAGCTGCTTCCAGTTCTCGTGCACGGGTGACTCGGCCGCACTCACCATGCGCGTGCCCATCTGCACGCCCTCGGCGCCGAGCACCAACGCGGCGGCCATCGAACGGCCGTCGCAGATGCCGCCGGCCGCGATGATCGGCACGTCGACACGCGACGCGATCAACGGCAGGAGCACCATCGTCGACGCGCCCGTCGGCGCTTTGAACCCGCCACCCTCGTTGCCCTCGACGACGAGACCGTCGACGCCGGCGGCGACCGCCTTGAGGGCGCCGCGCAGCGACGGCACGACGTGGAACACCGTGAGCCCGGCGTCCTTGAACGCGCTCGTGAACTTCGTCGGGTCGCCGGCCGAGGTCGTCACGAACGTCACGCCGTTCTCGGCCACGAAGTCGACGATCGACGCGTCCCGCACGAACATCTGGGCCACGTTCACGCCGAACGGCTTGTCGGTGAGATCGCGCATCTTGACGATCTCGTCCCGCACTTCTTCGAGACGGCCCGACGACGTCTCGATGATGCCGAGCCCGCCCGCGTTGGAAACGGCCGACGCGAGCTGGGCCCGGGCGATGTACCCCATTGGCGCCTGCACGATCGGGTACTCGATTCCCAGCAGCTCTGTGATTCGGGTGCGCACGCGTGCCACGCTATACAGATGACCGAGATCAACGCGCCGGTGATCATCGAGGCCGCACTCAACGGTGTGACGAGCCGGGCTCGCAACGCAAACGTTCCTGCGACCGCGGAGGAGCAGGCCGAGGACGCGCGAGCGTGTGTCGAGGCGGGCGCAACCGTGATCCACACGCACGCGCCCGACATCGCCGTGCCCCCCGACGAGGCGGCCGAGCAGTATGCGATCGCGTTCCGCTCCGTCGTCGAACAACACCCGGGCGTCGTGTGCTACCCGACCACCGGCATCGGCCCGACCATCCAGGACCGGTACGCGCACGTCGAACTGCTCGACGACATGGGATTGATCCGCGCCGGGTTCGTCGACACCGGATCCGTGAACCTCGGCGGCACCGGCGCCGACGGGCTCCCGCCGAACAGCAGCTACGTGTACACGAACACCTACGCCGACATCGCGTACAAGATGAACGTGTGCCGGGCGCGGGGACTCGGTCCGAGCATCGCGATCTTCGAGCCCGGCTTCCTGCGGGTCGTGCGCGCGTACTACGACGCCGGGGCGCTGCCGGCGGGCACGCTCGTGAAGTTCTACTTCTCCGCGGGCGGTTACCTCGGCGGCGGCGAACCGTTGTGGGGTGCACCCCCGATCATCGAAGCCCTCGACCTCTACCTCGCGATGCTGGGCGACGCCGATATCCCGTGGGCGGTCGCCGTGCTGGGCGGATCGCTGTTCGACACGCCGATCGCGCGCGCGGCGCTGGAACGGGGCGGGCACCTCCGGGTCGGGCTCGAAGACTGGGACACGGGACCCGCGAACGCCGAGCAGGTCGCGCTCGCGGCGCAGTTGTCCGGCGCGGTCGGCCGCGCGGTTGCCGACGTCGCGTTTACGGAGAAGGTGTGCGGAGGGGCAGCTCGCGCATGAGCGTGGGGGAGATGCCGCTGCGCCCGATGAACTTCTTCACGTCGGCCCGGATGATCGCCTTGCCTTCTTCGGAGTCGTAGAACCGGTCCTCGAAGTCGGCGCGCGTCCGGAAGCGCAGTTCGGCGACTCCGTCGATTCCCGCACCGCCGGGCGTGTAGGTGGCCCGTACGACATTCTGTGTGTAGTCGGCCAGGCCGACGTGGTGAGCCTGCGCGAGCGACGCGTGCACCTCGCTCCAGTGCCGCACGAACTGTCCGTGCGAGAGCGCGTCCGCGCGCCGGACGAACGACACGTACTTCACCCCGGGCGCGTACTCACCGTCGGGCCACGTCCGCTCCCACTCGATCACGCGATGCGGGTCGACGCGGAACACGTTGACCTCGCGGGCGATCGCGTAGAGATCGTGCCGATCGGGAAGGTCATCGAGGTCCTGGGCGCGCCGGAGACCGAGCTCGATCAGCACGTCGCACGGCGGTCCCGCGAACGGCCCCTGGTCGGCGTCGGCGAAGCTGATCGTGCACGACTCGACCCCGGAATCGTGCAGCACGAGCGGGATCCAGGTATCGAGCAGCGACTCCACGTTCGCGTCCGGCGCGCGCCACAGCGCGATCAGCAGTTGCTCCACGACGGCCGAGACTACGTGGGTCCGTCGCGGCTCACGACCTCGTGCTCGCGCGCTTCGCTGATCGCGGTGTTCTCCAGCTCGACCTCGCCGCCCCACTCGAAGACACCGACCCGGCAGTCGTGCAGCCAGGACTCGGCGATGGCGGTCCCGGCCGCACCACCCTCCGCGACGACGCCACTGTCGCAGTGTTCGGCGAGCTGCTTCTCGATCCGGTTGCCGCGGCCGCCCTCGACGGTGACGGCCCGCATCGTGCGCCAGGCCCGATTGCGATACAGGGAGGAGTCCTCGGCATTCACGAGATGGATGCCGAACCACCGGGTCTCGTACCGATTGCGTTCGACGCGCGCGCCGACGGTTTCCGCACACTTGATCGCGCAGAGGTCGTCGCGGCACTCGTTCTCCGCGATCACGTGGCCCTCGCCCCCCTGAACCTCGATGCCCGCGCCCCAGCGCAAACCGTGCTGGTAGTTCGCGCGCACCTCGCAGTCCGACGCGCCGATCAGCCACACCTTGCCGCCGGCGATGACGTTGCCCGCGATCACGTGATCCTTCCCGCCCAGGATCATGATCGACTCGACATGGCAGTCGCGCACCGTCAGCCCGTCGCCGCCCTGACCGGTCACGCACGTCGGCGGGATCATCATGTAGCCGGGCGCGCTGCCGGTGACCGTCACACCTTCGAGTGCCGCGCCGTCGCCGCCGAGCATGAACCCGGGTTTGCCGCCCGCGTCGATCACGACCCGTGCGGAGCCTTCGCCGCGGAGCGTCACGCCGGCCGGCACGACCACGGGGAACACCTCGTCGTCGTAGCGCCCGGCGGGAACGTCGATCACCGTGCCCGGTTGCGCACCCGCGAGCAGCGCGCCGAGCGCGCCGGCCGGGCGCGACGACACGCGGATCGGCTGGGCATCGCCCTGCAAGGTGACGCAGTAGCGCGTGCCGTGCGGGTGCCGGTCGATGGCCCGCGCGTCGACGATCAGGCCCGCGTCGGATGCACGAAACGTCAGTGCGTCGCCGGACGACGTGGTCACGCTCGTCACGCCCGACAACTCGGGAAAGCACGGTTCCGGCACCGAGGACAGGTCGAACGCGTGCACGACGGCGCCCGTGCGCGTGTACCAGTGCCCGCCACTGCCGGGCACGGCGAACGCGGTCGAGCCGTGGATCGCGTCGGCGTGGGCGCGCACCCACTCCCCCGACTCGCGCAACAACCTCACCTGATTGTCCGGGATGGTGCCGTCGGCGTTCGGACCGACGTTCAACAGGAGGTTCCCGCCCTTCGCCACCGTCTCCACGAGCATGGCGACGATCTCCCGCGCGCTCAGGAAGTCTTCGACGCTCTCGTTGCGATTGACACAGAACGACGCGCCGAGGCCGCGGCAGACCTCCCACAGTCGGTCGGGCGGCGCCGCGGGCACGTCGTATTCGAACGTGACGAAGTCGGGCTCCGACGCGAAGAACCGGTCGTTGCAGACGATCTCGAAGCCGTGCGCGGCGGCATACGTGCGCGCGTCGTCGAGAATCCTGTCGGCGCGCCAGTGGCCGCCGGGATGACCCCAATGACCGTCACCCCACAGCATCGCGGGCTCGAATCGCTCGACGAGCTCCTGAATCTGCGGCCGCATGAACGCGTCGACGTAGCGCTCGGCATCGGGATAGTCGGCGTGACTCCAGTCGAGCAGCGAGTAGTAGCAGCCGAACTCGTGGCCGCGCCGCCGCACCGAGTCCGCGAGCTCGGCGACGACGTCGCGCCGCGGCCCGAGCGCAACCGAGTTGCGGGTGGTGTGCGAACTGTCCCACCAGCAGAAACCGTCGTGATGCTTGGTGACGTGCACGAGGTAGCGCATGCCGGCGGCGTCGAGGAGCTCGGCGTAGGCGTCCGCGTCGAATTGGTCGAAGGTGAGCTCGGGGATGAAGTCGTCGAACGGCTGATCGCCGAAGTGCTCGCGGTGCCAGGCCACCACTTCCGGAAGCGGGCACGTGGGGTGCAGAACGATGTCGGGTTTGGTCTCGAGGAAACCCCAGTACCAGTCGGCGTACTCGTGCATCGGCGCGAACGCCGGGACGGTGGCGATGTTCGCGTGCACGAACATGCCGTACCGCTTCTCTTCGAACCAAGATCTCATCGCCCGCATTCTGCACTACCGTCGGACGCCGATGTCCCGACGCGGCGACCAGGTCGTCATCACCAATCGCAAGGCCCGGCACGACTATTTCGTGCTCGACTCGTACGAGGCCGGCGTGATGCTGAAGGGCCCCGAGGTGAAGTCGATCCGCAACGGCCGCGCCAACCTGCAGGACTCGTACGCGTTCGTCGAGAACGGCGAGGTCTGGCTGTACGGCATGCACGTGTCGCCGTACGAGTTCTCGCGCGGCGAACTCGACCCGGTGCGCAAGCGCAAGCTCCTCCTCCACTCGCGGGAGATCACGGAGATTGCCCGGGCGACCGAGGAGAAGGGCGTGACGCTGGTACCGCTCCGGGTCTACTTCAAGGACGGGCGCTGCAAGATCGAGATCGCGACCGCCCGCGGCAAGGCGCGCTACGACAAACGCCAGGCGATCGCCACCCGAGACTCCAATCGCGACGTCGAACGGACGCTGAAGGAACTCGGGCGGTAGGCCGCCGGCCCGGGTCCGATGCGTCGGCGGTACC
>Ga0075015_100000935_pt1 | contig 10637 bp, 10 predicted proteins | sample AleBraG_ABR_2013_FD_71476 | JGI IMG/M metagenome (GOLD analysis project Ga0075015, IMG submission 71476) | Freshwater sediment microbial communities in response to fracking from Pennsylvania, USA - Alex Branch Run_MetaG_ABR_2013 | ecosystem: Environmental > Aquatic > Freshwater > Creek >...
GAGAACGGTGGCGGTGGTGGTGCCATCGCCGGCGACGTCGCTGGTCTTGGAGGCGACCTCACGCACCATCTGTGCGCCCAGGTTCTCGAGGCTATCCTGCAGTTCGATCTCTTTCGCAACGGTGACGCCGTCCTTGGTGATCGTCGGAGAACCGAATTTCTTGTCGATGACAACATTGCGACCCTTGGGTCCTAGAGTCACCTTCACCGCGTCCGCCAGAAGATTTACGCCGCGGAGGATCGCCTGCCGCGACTCCTCTCCGTGCACAATTTGCTTTGCCATAGCTTTGTTCTCCTAGAATATTGAAATCTTCAACTCGGATCTTCACGGATACGCCAACACGACGCTCAGAGGACCGGCTATCTCTTAGCTCCTACGGCCTCTTTCTTCGCCGCGCCGGAGATGACGCCCAGGACTTCTTCTTCTTTCATGATGAGGAAATCTTCGCCGTCAATCTTGATCTCGGTGCCGGAGTACTTGCCGAAGAGAATGCTGTCGCCTTCTTTCAGTGCGAGCGGGAATAGTTTGCCTTCGTCATTGGTCTTGCCCTTGCCGACCGAGATGACTTCGCCCTCCTGTGGTTTATCTTTGGCAGAATCAGGGATGATGAGGCCGCTTCGAGTGGTGCCAACTTCTTCTACTCGTCGCACCAGAATGCGGTCATGCAGGGGGGTAAACTTCGTAGCCATACTCGCAGACTCCCTTCATTCGTATTCGGTTGTAAGAACGCGAGCCTTTGTCTCTTTATTCAAAGCACCAATCACAGCAGCCTCGCTCAGCCTCGCAACTTATCGAGGAATTGTGTGCCGCACGGGCGGGATCAACCGCTTCACATGGCGTTAGCTGGGAGCGATCGCAGTAACCGTGGCCTTCAAGACATGCCACGTAGTTGAGGCAAGCAACTAGCGCCCAATATTTCCGGAGACTGACTCTCATATTCGCCCTCTGTCGGGCAATAGAAAAGTCACGCTGTAGCTGAAGCGTAGAGACCAGGCTCTCGACGATTCTTAGGAGCTACCGAACTAAGAGGGAAAACTTCAGATGGGCTGACTTAGCTCAGAGGATCTGAAAGAGAGAGAAGAAGTGCTCGTCTCTACGTTATGATCGCCCAGCTACCAGATAATAGCTGGTCTAAATTGCTCACTTTCGTCTTGTCGTCAATGCAGGAATGTGCAGGATATGGTACCGATTGAAAAATTAGTTCACCTTGGCGCACCGTACATTCCATCCCTGCCGAGCAGGGGACTCGCAATCACGGGAGGATTTCATCGAATACTTTGCCTTGATCATCCACCGGATCGACTGATTCTTTGTCATCGTTTGACCTGTGAAGGCGCTGAAGACTTCGTCTGCGCTGCTCACCGCGACCAGCTTTGTCTAGCTCGTGCGATTTCGGCGTTGCCGGGTATGAGTTTCTCAGCCCGCAGCACCGCACTTCGCGGAGCGGACAAAGTGGAAGATTCAGTCGATCGCACCTCCCCACAAATTGAGCAAGCAGTACTTCTCACCGAGACGGAATCGGCGAAACGTGTCGGCGTCTCGCTTTCGACATTTCGGCGATGGCGGCGAAAAGGGAATCGGGCCGAGGTTCTTCTTGCTGGGCGGCGTACTCCGGTACCGAATCGTTGACCTGGACGAATTTGTTGGAGGCAACGTTCGGCGAGGGGGTGCGTGATGCCTCGTCGATCGGACGGCCTGTACGAACATCGCTGGTTTTTCGGCTTCCGAACGGGGGCGTCACAGACAATCGAAATAACCTTCCCGATCAGCCCCCTAGCGACACCTGCCCCCTCGCGCTCGACGAATAGCACCCGATAGTCTGTTGCCCGTGTAAAATCCCAACATTAAGAAAGAAATGACTGTCGAGAATATTGTTTTGCACAGAGCCCTTGCACCACGTTTTGGCGTAGTCGCACTGATTTCGGTAGCTCTCGTTGGCAGGGCGCTCACTCTGTCCCCTCTTGCTGGTGCCACTGAGAAACCTATCTCCAAAAGTTCTGCCGAGAGTAAAGCAGTCGCGGTTAAGGAGGGGGCGTCCCTGTTTCGCGCCAACTGTTCCCCGTGCCACGGATTAGGCGCACGCGGCGGCGGTCGCGGGCCAGATCTCGCTTCCGGACGCTGGACTCATGGGTCGACAGACCCAGCTATCTTTCGGACTATCACCCAAGGCGTGCCCGGGACAGAAATGCCCGCCAACGGGTTTGAGGATTCGGAGATCTGGTCCATCATCGCCTACCTGCGTTCCCTCGCGCCGCCCAAGCGCCCGATCGTCTCCGGCGATCCAGTCAAAGGGAAGAGGATTTTCTTCGAGAGTGCGAGGTGCTCCAATTGTCACATGGTCAACGGACGTGGAGGCTTGCTGGGGCCCGACTTGTCGCGCGTTGCTGCCGCGCGATCGATTTCATACCTGATCGATTCCATTCGGCAGCCCGATAAGGAGCTCAGCAGCGGCATGACAGATCCCAACAATCATTACGGTCTACCGCTGGTGTACGACACGGTCACTGCGGTTACGGCAGCCGGTGAGAGGATCACGGGCGTTGCCCGGAATGAAGACACGTTCTCGGTTCAATTGCTTACGGCCGATCAGAACCTGCAATTGTTTCTTAAGAAGGATGTGAAGGACGTGATTCATGAGCGCAAGTCCCTGATGCCGCCGTATTCGGAGGACGCGCTGAGCGCACGACAACTTCAGGATCTGATTGCTTATCTCGAAACGTTGCGAGGAAGTGAGGAGAAGGGACTTAAGGAAGGCAGATGAAGAAAATCCTCTTGGTGGGGTTGCTTCTCGCGACCAATGCAAGCTCCCAATCGCAAGTGACGTATGGACGCTTGCTCGATGCGTCACGTGAACCCCAGAACTGGCTCACCTATTCCGGCCGCTATTCCGGATGGCGGTACAGCACGCTGAATCAGATCAATCCCAGCAGCGCTTCTCGTCTGACGATGCAATGGGCTTTTCAAGTTAGCGATGTCGGCCAGTTTGAAACCACACCCCTCGTCGTGGATGGCGTGTTGTATGGAACGGGTCAGAATGACCGCGCGTTTGCAATCGATGCGCGCACGGGACGAGCCATTTGGCGGTATCAGCGAAATCTTCCAGAGAAACTTCAGCCTTGCTGCGGCATGGTCAACCGCGGGTTAGCCATTCTCGGCGAGCGCTTATTCATGGCTACACTGGACGGTCATGTCATTGCCTTGGACACAAAAACCGGGAATCTGCTCTGGGACGTAACCTCCGCCGACTATCGCAAGGCTTATACCTTCACGGTCGCACCACTGGCGGTGAAAAACGAATTGATCGTTGGCGTTTCGGGAGGGGAATACGGCGTTAGAGGCTTCATCGATGCTTATGACGCCACCACCGGCCGTCGCTTATGGCGGTTCGAGACTGTCCCCGGTCCCGGCCAGCCCGGGCACGAAACGTGGGCGGGTGACTCTTGGAAAACGGGAGGAGCTCCCGCGTGGATCACGGGCACTTACGATCCCGACCTGAACCTCGTGTACTGGCCCACCGGAAATCCTTCCCCGAGCAACTACGGAGGCGAGCGAGGTGGAGACAACCTCTACAGCAACTGTATGCTGGCCCTCGACGCCGATACCGGAAAGCTGAAATGGTACTTCCAGTTCACGCCGCACGATTTGTACGACTATGACGCAACGCAGATCCCGATACTGATCGATGCGGAGTGGGCAGGCCGCTCCCGGAAACTATTGATCCAGGCCAATCGCAACGGATTCTTCTACGTGCTCGACCGCACCGATGGCAAGTTTCTGCTCGCGAAGGCATTCGGCAACGTGACTTGGGCAACAGGTATTGACCAGGATGGCAAACCCGTCGTGAACACCAGCCTTAAGACGAGCCCTTATGGAACTCGGGTCTGTCCCGGCGCCCTCGGGCTCACCAACTGGTACTCTCCTTCGTATAACCCTGAGACCGGACTTCTCTACGTTGCTACCTCAACCGAGTGTGACGTCTTCACCAGTTCGCCACAACCATATCGTGCTGGGCACGACTTTCTGGGAAGTGTCTACGTTCCTGATCCCGTTGAGCGGCCGACCGGCGCGCTGAAGGCGATCGACGCTCTCACTGGAATGGAAAAATGGTCCTTCCCCTACTTCAGCAATCCGAACGGAGGCGCGCTCTCCACATCTGGGGGCGTAGTCTTTGCCGGGGATTCTGATGGGAACTTCATCGTTCTCGAAGGGAGGTCAGGCCGCGACCTGTGGCATGTCCAACTGGGAGCGGCCATTTACTCGGCTGCGATCACTTTTGAGCTGGACGGCAAGCAATACGTGGTGATACCGGCAGGATCCGCGCTCTTCGCTTTCGCTCTTCCGTAGACTTGAAGGTGGGCGACGAACAACCGGCAAAACATTTCCACATGTGTGGCCTCGATGTGCAGGGGCTTCGCTCACAGCGGCAATAAATCGACCGTTACTTGATTTGTATGTAATTGCCATATGCCATTACGACGGAAGCAGCTACAAGGACTGTTATGCCTGCAATCAGCGAACGCACCGGACCAGGCCCAACGAGTTTCCACTCACCCGTCAGGAATCCCGAGATGTTGCCGACCACAATTTGCATAATCTGCATTATGCCCCATCCCACGGATGTGCCAAAGAATCCCAGTCGAACCGCTCCCAGTCCATAAATAACAGTAGAACTCATGAAGAGGACACCGAGGGAAACACTGAGAGCGACATCACTCCTCGGCGAACTAAGGAAGAGTTTCCAGGAACGATTGCGAAAGCAGAGGACCCCAGGATAGACAAGGTTGGGGATCATGCCACCCAGCATCGCCAATGCCCAAACGGGATAAGTCGCACCGGTTATGGAGGCGCCAGCGGCCTGCGCAGCAGCAGCAACACCTTGTCCGAAGGCAAAGCTGAAGTTCAGGCCTGCTGACAATATCCCTGCGACTACGGCCGTCAGCACCCACGCAACATAGTGGTGCTTGAGTGAGCGAGCTAAGTTCTTATGATTGTTGGGGACACCAGCTTGCTCTGCGGAGCCTGCTTCCTTCTGCTTGCCTGCCCAGGTCACTAGCACCAAACCGCACAACATCACGATAATTCCCAACAAAATGTAGTGCCCTGCGGGTGTGTGCAAAGTCCCTGGAGAAAAATAGAGTAGTGGGACGAGCGACCCGGCCGACGCACCAATCCCAATTATTAAGGCATAACTGAGTGACAGCCCAATTCGCGAAACGCAAAGCCCTCCCAGCATGGAGGCAATGCCCCAGCTAAACGCAAATGTTGGCGGCAACAGCAAAACTCTCCATGGCAGTTGGGAATACACCGCAAACAGGTGAGGTGTGGTACCGAGTGCAAGCCCCCAGGGAACCACTACTGTGCCGACGATTCCATAGATGAGCCAATAGTTTTCAAATCGATACTTCCTCACGAATTTTATTGGCGACAAAGCGCTGCCCGCCAGGACGCCCGAGAGCAGAACGAGGATCAATCCAATCAGGAGACTCATGCTGTTAGCTCCTTCTTAGTTAGGGCGGTCACCGCTCTGCACGCCCTAGGACACAACCACCGTCAATTGTCAGACAGGACCCCGTCATATAGTCTGAATCTGAAGAGCATAGATAGGCATAGGCCGCGGCAACCTGCTCAGAAGTACCGAAGTCGCCGATCGGAATGCGGGCTAGCAGAGTTTGCTTCAATTCAGGCCGCGAAGTAAGCACGACCCGTTTTGTAAGGCCCGCATTGAGAATTCCGGGGAGAAGCATGTTAGCCAGAATACCTTCCGCGGCGTAGTCGTAGGCGAGCTGTTCCATGAAGCGCTGCAACGCACGTTTGCTCACCTGGTAGGCTACGCCTCCATGCTCCGGACGCTGCTGGCATTGAGTCCCGGTGAAGAGTATCTTCCCTCGGTATCCGTTCTCGTTGCGTGCTTGTTTCAGCATGAGCCGAAGGACTACCTGGGAGCATTCGACTGGCCCATTTAGGTTGAGGTCGATGATTTCCCGCCACTCCTGAATGTCCATCTCAGCGATACCCGCCGGCGAAGTTCTTGCAGCGTTTAGGATCAACACGTCCACTCGTCCATGTTTCGCGACGATATCGGCTAAGGTTTCTTCAACGGTTTTTCTGTCGTTCTGGCTACATACGTAGTAGGCGGCAGCGTTCACCTGATTGCAGCGATCGAGGCCAGTCGCGGCATCCACGATGTCCATCAAGTATGGGGCTGCACCCTCTTCCGCAAGCCGCTTGGCTGTGGCTAGACCGATGTCCCCGGCGCCACCGCTTATTGCGACAACTTTTCCCTTCAGACCTCGCATAGTTTCCGCTAAAGTGGCTTCCGTCCGTGGACTAGTCTCGCTTGCGCTGTTGGGACTCCGTGCGTTCTTCAGGTCGCTCCTAGCGTTTGTGAAACAGAAACCGTTCTCCGGGTTTCATTACTAGAGCTTGGACTCCAGGCGCCAACTTGGAACAGTCATCCAGGAATCCGGCTGGATCACCGTTATGTTCGACGAACATCCAGAAATGAGAAGCAATCACGAGTTGTGGATTGACAATCTGCGTTAGCAAAGCCGCCTCGTGAGCATTCAGGTTTCCGTAACGTCCATTAATGCATGGCAACAAGACGTGGGGCCGCATCTTGGCAGCTGGTTCGAATTCTTTGGGGCGATAAGCTGTATCGCCGGTGTGATATATCCTGACTCCGTCCATCTCAACTACCGCCCCTACAGCGTCCGGAGCCAACTCGCCGTGGTCTGCGAAGACGACATTGATGGTGATTCCTTCGAGTCGAATTTCTTTGCCTTCTTCAAGGAGAATGGAGCGGTCGGGCGAAATTCCCATCTTCCTGAACTCTTTAACACACTCAATTGGCCCCGCAAATCGCACTCGGGTGTTTTTCGCTAGAACTGGGAGCGCGTCAATGTCCATGTGATCTAGATGTTCGTGAGTGCAGATGATGAGATCTGCATTCACGTCTGACGCAGAGATGGGGCAAGCCATCATTCGCTTGAAACCAAACAAGCGTTCAACCACATCCGAAAAATAGGGGTCGATATAAACGACCCTGCCCGAAGGGCTCTTGAAAACGAATCCCGCTTGCGAGAGCCAATAAATAGCTAGGCAGTTTTGACCCACTTCGTCTGTGTCGATCGCCGCCGCTAGCGTGCTCGCCATTGTGCTCTCTCCTAACGATCCGTTCCCTGATTCGCGGAGTTTGTTCCTCAGAACGACGACTGAGCTCAGCTGCGTCCCGAAGGGATCGGCCTCCCGGCATACAAAAATAGCCTAGTGAGCGTGCCACCATCGACGACGATTACCTGTCCGGTCAACCACGCCCCGTCGTCCGAGCAGAGAAACGCAACAAGTCCACTGATATCCTCAGGTTGTCCCACGCGTGCTGAGGGTATCTCCTCGGCGAGTGCTTCACGATCGTAAAGCGGATTGTCTCTGAACTTCTGTACTTCAATTGCCCCCGGAGCTATCGCATTAACGGTGATGCCATGGGGAGCAAGCTCCAGCGCTAACTCGCGGGTCAATGCATTAATAGCTCCTTTCGAAGCGGAGTAGACGGAGAAGCCTGGCATCGTTGCCAAGCTATGGACGGAGCTGATGTTTACGATGCGGCCGCGTCCGGCTGCACACATTTTGTCCGCTGCCTTCTGTGCACAGAAGAAAGTACCCTTCAGGTTTGTAAAGATAACTTGACTCCACATTTCCTCGCTAACCTTGGAGAATGGCGCGCTGGGGTCGACGCCGGCGTTGTTAACTAGAATGTCGATTCGCCCAAATCTCTCCATGGTGGATTCGATCAACTGCTCGATTTGTGCTACTTGAGAAATGTCTGCCCGATGGATGATCGATTTGCCTTTTTCCCCGCCTGCTTCGACGAACCGTACAGCCGATTCGCTGGGTTCTATATCATTGAAGACAACCGAGGCACCTTCCGCGCGCAAGCGGCAGCCAATACTGAAACCGATGCCGCGACCGGCTCCCGTGACAATCGCAACCTTACCGTCGAGGTTCATTGCGGCCTTCTAAACTGATGGCTGTGACAAAAACGCGAGTGCCAATGACAGAAGGTGATCCAAGCGCAAAGAAGTATAGTCTGTAGACCACTATTGTCAAGACTAGTGATTATGAGGGGGTTGCGCCGTAATGTGGATCTGTGGTATGACCAGTTTGGAGGTGGTCGATTGCGAATTTCCGAAGCCCCCACTCTCGAAATGTATCGCTGTATGGTGCGCATCCGTTTGTTCGAGCTCAAGCTCCAGGAGATTTATCGTTCCGGCGCAATGCCTGGATTTATCCACCTGTATGTCGGAGAGGAAGCTGTGGCAGCGGGCGTCTGCCAGAACCTCAACCAGGACGATTACGTCACCAGCACTCATCGTGGCCATGGACACGCGATTGCAAAGGGCATTCCGATGGGCCCCGCCTTTGCCGAAATCTGGGGAAAGCCCAACGGATGTAACGGTGGGCGCGGAGGTAGTATGCACATCTACGATCCCAGTTACGGATTCTTGGGGACGAACGGAATCGTTGCTGCAAGTGTGCCGCTCGGAGCGGGAGCAGCTCTTGGGGCTCAGGTCAGAGGGACTAAGCAAGTCGCCGTGAGCTTCTTCGGCGACGGCGCCGTAAATAACTGTGCCTTCCACGAAGGAATTAATCTTGCCGCGATTTGGAAGTTGCCAGTTGTTTTTGTCTGCGAAAACAATCTTTACGCCACTGAGACACCTTTCGCGAAGGTGACGCTCAACACCGACGTTGCAAGCCGAGGACCTGTCTATGGAATTCCGGGAATCTCAGTAGATGGAAATGACGTGCTGGCCGTCTATGAGGCGGCGCGCGAAGCGATCAATTGTGCCCGCTCAGGTGGCGGGCCAACTCTCATCGAGTGTAAGACCTATCGTCCGCTAGGACACTTCGAGGGCGACCCAGGAATCGGCTACCGTACCAGAGAGGAGATTGCGGAATGGAAACAGCGGGATCCCATCAATCTGATCCGAGAACGAATTGTGGCCGATGGCTTGGCTACCGCCGATAAACTCGCCACTATCTGGTCGAACGCGGAAGCGGAGGTGGAGGCGGCCTACCAATACGCAAAATCGGGAGGGGAGCCGGATGCGTCCACTGTCGAAGATTACGTGTATGCGAACTGATTAACGCATGAGTTTCGGGGTCGTGCTTCGATGCAAGAGTATTCCGAGGTGTAGCAAAGTGCGAGAGATCAAATACGCGGACGCCGGAGTAGAGGCAATCCAAGAAGAGATGAGGCATGACCCGACAATTATTTACCTGGGTCAAGGAATCGGTCCGCGAGAAGGGAACTACAAGCAGAGTCGTGGGCTGTGGGCAGAATTTGGCGACCACCGTGTTCGCGACACTCCTATTTCAGAGCTCGGACAAGTGGGCCTGGGTGTCGGTGCTGCGATGGCGGGGGCACGGCCGATCGTAGATATAGTCTTCCTTGACATGATTATGGAAGCAATGGGGCAGATTGTTGAGCAGGCGGCAACTATTCATTACACCTCGAATGGAAAGATCAAGATCCCGCTCGTTATTCGCGCTGCGATGGGAACGGTCCGCAGTACCGGTCCGCATCACTCGCGCTGCTTTTATTCTTGGTTCGCGCACGTGCCAGGCTTGAAGGTGGTCCTCCCCGCTTCTCCAGAAGACGTCAAAGGTTTTATGAAAACCGCCATCCGCGACGATGGTCCAGTGCTATTTATCGAACACAAGTTCTTCTACAACAAGAAGGGGCCGGTGCCCGAGGAGGAATATGCGATTCCTTTCGGCAAGGTCAGAATCCTGCGAGAGGGCAGCGATGTCACTATAGTCGCCATGAGCTTAATGGTCGGGAAAGCAGTCGAGGCCGCGAACATTTTGTCGCAAGAGGGCATCTCGGCAGAAGTTATCGATCCACGCACGATTGTCCCACTGGACCGCGAGGCGATCTTGGAGTCAGTAAAGCGGACAGGTCGGCTCGTGATTGTAGATGAAGCCCCAGCATTTTGTGGATTCTCAGCGGAAGTAGCTGCACTCGTCGGAGAACGAGCGCTCGAATTTCTCGATGCCCCCATACACAGGGTTTGTGCTCTGCATACGCCGCACCCGTTTAACCCAGTCCTAGAAACTGCAATGTTGCCTTCTGTGTCCAAGATTGTTGATGCTGCCCGCGCGGCTACTCGTGGCTGATTGGGAGACACCGTGCCATACGACTTGCTGATGCCACAGCTCGGTATGACAATGACGGAGGGATCCGTTGTCAAGTGGCTCAAGGAACCCGGCGACGCAGTGGAGAAAGGAGAATTGCTTTACCTCGTTCAGACTGACAAGGTGGAAGTAGAGATAGAGTCACCATGTTCGGGCACACTCGCGCAAGTCTTGGTCGACTTAGGCCAGCTTGTCCAAGTGGGAACTGTGATTGGTCGGGTCACGCAGCCAGGCGATTCTCTCGAACCGATGCCTGGTGTTCCTATGAATGCGCCCACGGCAGCGCAGGGCTCTCCAATACCAAGCTCTCCCAGGTCTAATACAGACGTTTCAGCTTCTCCAAACTCGAACCGCCCCAGACTCCCGAGCCAGAGGGCGAAAAAACTTGCTCGAGAACTGGGCGTGGATGTCCACTTAGTTCCCGACTACGACGGTAGTGGTCGAAT
>Ga0075015_100000936_pt1 | contig 10636 bp, 13 predicted proteins | sample AleBraG_ABR_2013_FD_71476 | JGI IMG/M metagenome (GOLD analysis project Ga0075015, IMG submission 71476) | Freshwater sediment microbial communities in response to fracking from Pennsylvania, USA - Alex Branch Run_MetaG_ABR_2013 | ecosystem: Environmental > Aquatic > Freshwater > Creek >...
CGTCTTTAAATGCCGTGTATCTTTGGCAGCATAATCAATGACGTACAGCAGCTCACCTCATGCAAGCCCGTTTCGGACATCAAAAGGCGGACGCGACATACGGCACCACCCGCGAGCGCGGCGCCAACGTCTCCTACGCCGACGTGGAACGCGCCGCGCTCGATATTTTGGCCACCGAGCGCCGCCCCTCCGTCGAAACGGTCCGAGAACGCCTGGGCCGCGGCTCGCCAGCGACCATCGCGACGTGTCTCAAACGGTTCTGGCGGGATCTCGGGATCCGCGCACAGGGCGATCCGGCCGCCCTCACCCGGCTCCCCGGCGAAATCGTCGAAGCCGTGGAAGCGATCTGGCAGAAGTCCCTGGCCTTGGCGGCCCAGACCGCAAATCACGACGACAACGCGGCGCGCGAACGGCTGGAACAGATCCGGATCGAGAACGAGGTTCGGGCGCAGTCGTTCGAGATGCGGGAACGGGCCTACGAGACCGCGGCCCGGGAGCGCGAGCGCGCGCTGGCCGATTCGCGCGACCACCTGCTTTCGACGCTGCGGATGTTGGAAAGTGACCGCGTCACGCTGAAGGCGCGCGATGCAAGGATCGTCGAGCTCGAGGCGCAGGTGGAGACCTATCGACGCCAGCTCGCCACCGTGATCGCCGGCGCCGTCCGTCGCAATCAGGCGAAGGCCACTCCCAGACCCAAGCCGACGCGTCGCATCGCGCGCAAGACCGCGCGCCGGCCTGCCCGACCATCGGCCCGCAAGAAGACTCCGCGACCCGCGCCACGTCGCCCGCGGGCACGACGGCGGTAAAAAGGGGGAGGCTTCGCCGCTCGTCGCGGCTCAACGTTCTCGCACCAGGAATCCAGGATGCCTTTGACCCGTGCGGCGATTTCGTTGTCGCGCTCCAGGCGTTGATCGTAGCCCGACGCGCCACGGAAGCCAGACCCCATCCCTTCCTACTGCAGCCTGTCATGACGACGAATCCGAACTCCCGTCGATAGGGAGCCACTTCGGCCACACGCCTTCTCTGGCCAGCAGGCGCGATTCGCGTGATCGCATTGGTCTCCCGCAAAGAGCCGTTCCTGGCTCCTGAGCACTGCATTGATGAACGCGCTAACGTGCCTGAGTCAAAACGACATGGGTGATGTCGGGCGTTGATTGGTGTTCGGCACATCGATAGCCGAGCGATACCAGGTCAAGATCGGCAAAAAGCGATTCTCCCGAACCCATCAGAATGGGAACCATGACCACGTGCATCTCATCCACCAGCCCCGCACGCAGGTATTGACGGATCGTTGCAACGCCTCCGCCAAGCAGTACGTCCTGACCATCGGCGGCGACCCTTGCCCGTTCAAGCGCCGCATCAATTCCGTCGGAAATAAAGTGAAAGACAGTACCGCCTTTCATGGTGATCGATGGGCGCGCATGGTGGGTCAGCACGAAGACGGGAACGCGAAAAGGAGGGTCCTCGCCCCACCACCCGCTCCAGGCATCGGCTGGCCAGGGACCGCGAACCGGCCCGAACATGTTGCGACCGATGATCCAGGCGCCCACGTTTGCGACACCGCGCGCCATGAAGTCGTCATCGACGCCCGTTGCGCCGCCTTCGCGGCCGGTCCGCTCGTGGAACGTTCGGGTCGCGAAGATCCATTGGTGCAATGCCATGCCGCCGACGCCGAGCGGGTTCGAAAGGCTTTGGTTCTGGCCGGCGCCAAAACCGTCGACAGAGATTGTGAAATTGTGAACCCGCAGGCGACTCATGAAAGCCTCCGCGATTGATGGTCCCTATTGGGATGGTAAATTGACTCGATTCACTTGGGGAACGCCCATGGGCCAGAATCCGAGGTGACGTTTCTGAAACGCCGGTTGTCGGGCCTCTCCAATTCTGGCAACGTTGAATCAAATCTCATTGGAGGGAACCTGGGATTGTTTGGATGTTGCACAACCCATTGGCTTGGGGGTAGCGATGCCTGATGAGTTCTCAGCGCCGGCTATCGAGGCCGTCTCCGCGCCCGCACGGCCAGCCATGCTTTCCTTCCCCGCGCCCCTCGCTACACTGATGAAGGGTCGGATCAGGCATCCGCTTGGGGACCCATTCGGTCTGACGAATTTTGGCGTGAACCTGACACACCTTCCACCAGGGAGCATCTCGGCGCCACGGCATTTTCATTCCCATCAGGATGAAATGATCTACATCCTTGAAGGCACACCGATCTTAGTGACGAATGACGGTGAGACGCCGCTGCGACCGGGCATGTGCGCCGGCTTCAAGGCGGGAAGCGGCAACGCCCACCAGCTGCGCAACAGCACCGATACCATGGTCGTTTACTTGGAAATCGGCGACCGAACGGTCGGCGACATGGTGACCTACCCTGACGACGACATCAAGATTATTCAAGTGCCGGAGGGTCGACTCCAGGTGGTCCGCAAGGATGGCACACCCTTTTGAGTAATGAGTAAGGGTCACTGTCACCTGCCCATCCGTCGCGTTGCGGCCCCCGGGAGCGGGCGCTCACCACCGACACCTCTGGGTCGGGAGCGCCGGTCCATTCCGCTACGTGAAAGGATTGACAATCGGGACCCCGGTTGGCCGGTAGTGGTCGGTATTCCGGGTGACGACGGTCAGGTCGTGGATCAGCGCCGTGGCCGCAATCTGCTTGTCCAGCGGGTTCTCAGGATGAAGCACCCGTAGCCGTCCCCATATCTGGGCCACCTCTTGGTCAAAGGCCAGGATGGCATCCGCATAGTCGACGGTCAGGCGATCGAGCCAGCGCTCGAGACGCGCAGACTGCGCGGAATCGCCGCGGTGTCTGATAGTCTCTACCCCCTGCCGAAATTCTCCAATCGTCACTGCCGATAGGTACAGGGCTATATTGTGCCGACTCGCTTTGTCAAAGAAGTCACGGACGCCGGTGTTGGCCTTCTCGCCCTTGCGTGCCTCGCTGATCACGTCGGTATCCACCAGAAACACAATCAGCGTCGGCGATCGACCTGCGTTCTGGCAAAGTCCTTGTCGTGGCCAACGTCAGGCATGGATGCGAGTACATCCGCCAACGCCCGCCGCCGAGGACCACGAAGGACCGCCTGAAGAATCTCCCGATGCTCCTGTTCCGCGCTGCGATTGTTCTTCGCAGCGCGCCGCTTCAGCGCCTTGACCACTTCGTCCGCGACCTTACGAACCATGAGCTGCGCCATCGAACCACTCCCAGAGACTCATATGCCAGCAATAATAGCGTCAGGTTCCCAGGACTGCAAGCAATGCTAGCACCGGGAATGGCCCGCGGGAAAGCAAGCGCGCTTTCACCGTACCTTTCCAAACGGTAAGCGATAAACTGCATTGCTGAAGTCCTTATCCAAGTCGCGTTCTGTGGGGCTGAGCGACTGTTGCAGTTCCCCGAGGAGAGGTTTGGTGAAACTCTATACCTTTGACCCCGCGCCCAATCCGCGTCGCGTCGGCCTGTTTGCCGCTTATAAGGGCATTGACCTGCCCATCCAACAAATTGACCTGCGCACCGGAGAGCAGTTCAGTGTAGCGTTCAGGGCCATCAATCCGCAGTGCACCGTCCCGGCACTCCAGCTGGATGACGGCCAGGTCCTGTGCGGTGCGCTGGCGATCTGCTGGTTTCTCGAGTGTCGATTCCCGAATCGGCCGCTGTTTGGGACCGATCCCCTGGTGCAGGCCCAGGTGCTGAGCTGGGACTCCTACCTCTATACCGAAGGTCTGGCGGCCGTTGCGGAGGCCCTGCGCAACCGAAGCGAGGCGTTCAAGGACCGGGCATTGCCGGGACCTCACCCCGTCCCTCAGATTCCGGAGCTCGAGCGTCGCGGACGACAGCGTCTGCAGCCCTTCTGGGAGCGTCTTGACGATCATCTGCGAGGCCGCGCGCATGTCGTCGGCGACACCATGACCTTGGCTGACATCGACCTGCTGGTCGTGATCGATTTCGCGAGCTGGATCAAGGAACACATTCCCGACAGCCGACCCAGCCTCACAGCCTGGTATGAACGCACCAGGGAAACATTTCCGAAACCCTGACTCTCAAATGCTTCAGGCTTCTGCCTACTGCGCCTTCAGCTCCCGCTCCAGCTTGGGAAATTGGTCCAGCGTGTAGCGCGCCTTTTCAACGCCGTCCCGATACCAGACCACCAGCGGCACGTACACAAACCCGTCCTTCAGCTTCAGCGCCGCCTGGTCATTGCCCATGGCGTTCCAGTCATTCCATTGAACCTGAATGAACCGGCCCTTCCAGTCGCTGCGTCCCACCAAGGCCGGGAGATTCGCCAGGCTCCTGATGCAGGGCGGACAGCTGGGCACCGTCAGGGTCAGGTGCACCAGCGTATCGCCCTTCGCATGGGCGACCAATTGAGCCATCTCGCCCGCGTGGAGGATCTTCGGCTGCACGGCCTCGCCTGCGAGGGCCGATCCCCGGGCCGACAGCACCACAATCCACAGTCCCAGTCCGCTCCACTTCATTGCCATGAGATGTCCCCTCGTGCCAACGCGGGCCATAGGCCACTGCGGCGAGCTGCCGAGGGAATCATAGTCGGGCAGAGAGCGTTATCGCCACCGGCGCCTCCGCGGGTTGGCGTTCGGCGCGTCCCTGACGGATACTGAATCACGTGAGCCTACGGTCCAAATTGGGGAGGCAGATTGAGGAGCTGATCGGCGCGCTGGATCGCCTCAATGTGCGCTACGCCTTGATCGGCGGCCTGGCCCTCGCCCCTCACCACGTCATCCGGGCCACTCAGGACATCGATCTGCTCATCGGCGCCGCCGATGCGACGGCCGCGGACCAGGAACTGTCACGCCTCGGCTACCGGTGCCTGCACCGCAGCGAGGACGCCGCCAACTATGCCCGGGCGGACGAGCGGGTCGACGTCCTGTACGCGCGTCGCCCGGCCGCACTGCGGCTGCTCGACGGCGCCCGGGAATTGACGACCGCCCTGGGGCCGCTGCGCGTCGTCAGCGCCGAAGGATTGATCGGCTTCAAACTCCAGGCGTTCGTCAACAATCCGCGCCGCACCCAGGACCTGGAAGACATCCGGGCGCTGATTCGCGCCAACGGCGACACCCTGGATAGGGTTGAGCTCCGGAATTACTTCCAGCTGTTCGGCCGCTCGGCACTGCTTGAGGAAATACTGCGTGACCTCTCCCCTTCCTGACGCGCCCCTGGCGAACGATGGCGGCCTCGCTGCACCGGCCGGTCGAGCCGGAATTCCGGATGCCTACGCTCAGCTCAACGACCTCATGGTCGTCATCGAAGCGCTGTCCCCCACCTGGCCCCCAAGGGCGGTCGAGCCCGATCCGGGTCCCTTCCTGCTGTAGCCGATCCGCCCACGATGGCGTATGCCATCCAGGCCGCCATTGTCGATCCGCGCGCTCAAGTCGGTCACCGAGTGGACTTTTGACCCGCACCCGGGGCGGCCGCCCGGGCCACGCGGGATTGAGAGCTTCATGAACGAGGCGCCCCTGCAGGACTTGCGGAATGATGAGCCCTCTCAGGCCGACATCCGCTTTCCGGTCTCGAGCAGCGTCTTCAGGTCGCTGAGGATCCAGTTCCACCCTCCGCCGCCGCGCGTATCGAATTTCGCAGCGGTGGACGCGGCCATGATGGGCGCGTTTTCCATTTCATGGGTCACGGTCAACCGGCAGAAGCCCGACTCGGTCGGTTCGATTTCCCAGGTGACACGCGTAAAGCCCTCGGCGCGGTTGGCATCGGTGAACAGCCAGCGATAGGAATGAACCAGCTTTCGCGGAGGGTCGGCCTCGAATACCTCGCCGTCGATGATGGTGTCCGGGAGGCCGTAGGTCTTCATCTGCGGGCTCGCCCTGTAGCGGAATGCGCCGCCTGGCTTCAGCTCGTATTCGGCCGCAGCCCCGTAGCCATATTTCTCCGTCCACTTCGGGGTGGTGATGGCCTCCCAGATCTGCAGCTGCGGTGCCTTGATGTAGATTTCGTGGATGCGAATCACTACGCCCGCTTTCGTGCTGACTTCCATGGGCTGTTCTCCAGTGTCGTTTTGAGGGTCGCCAGTGCGGCGACATGAGGTGCGGTGTACTTGTCGATCCAGCGGTCGTGAATCAGCCGGATCGGGACGGCATTCAGGAAGTGGTATTTCTCACGCCCGGCGCGGCGCGTAATCACGAGACCGGCGTTCTCCAGTATGCGCAGGTGCTTCATGACACCAAAGCGGGACATGGCCAGCGGCATCTCGAGTTCACCGAGCGTCTGGCCGTCGCGCCGGTGCAGGAGATCGAGCAGCAGGCGGCGTGTCGGATCCGCCAAAGCCTTGAAGATCTGATCTTCGTTCACCATGGGCCCATAATAGGTGACCAAAAGGTCACATGTCAAACACGACGACGGCAGGTGCGATCTCGAACTGCTCGCAAAGCCGGCGTGGCCAATCCCGATGATTTCGATCAATATGGTGCGGAATCGATGTGCGGATCGCCCTTGACGCGCCATCGGCCATCGGGAGGAGAACGGCAAGCCATGAATGGCCACGCCAATAGGGAAGTTGCGATGCGGCCCACAGCGGGTTGAGCGGGAGCGCGGATGTCATTCCCAGTCGCCCACAATGCCGTGGTGTACGAGTTCGATGAGTTCCGTTTCGAGCCGGCAAACGTCCGGCTCCTGCGCTCCGGTACCGTCCTGCACGCCGAGCCCAAGGCCCTGCAGGTTCTCGCGCTGCTCATCGGTGCGGCGGGCAGCCTGGTCGAACGCGATACCCTGCTCGATGCCGTTTGGGGTCGCATCATCGTCACGCCGGGTACCCTCACCCGGCTGATCGCCGGCCTGCGCAGGCTCCTGGACGACGATCCCGGAGAGCCACGCTACATCGCCACGGTCCACACGCGCGGTTATCGCTGGGTGGCGCAGGTGACGGCGCACGGGGGTGGCGCGACTCAACGACCCAGGCTTCCCCAGCGCACGGTCACCCTCATAGGCCGCGACCTGGATCTCAGCGCGCTCCACGCGCATCTGGCCCGCCATCGACTGGTCACCGTGCTGGGCTCTGGGGGCGCGGGCAAGACGCAACTCGTCCTCGAGTGCGGCCGGCGGCGCGAAACCGAAGGGCTGCAGGCCGTGGTCTGGGCGGACCTGTCCACGGCGGCCGATGGCCTTTCCTGCAACCAGATCGTGGCTTCGAGCATCCAGGCCAATGAGCGCGAGGATCTTTCCCTCGAGGCAACGATTGCCCGCGTGATCGGTGATCGGGAACTGCTCCTGGTGCTCGACAACTGCGAACGGGTGACGCGTGTGGTCGGCACATTGGCGCGAACGCTGCTTGCGCGCTGCAGCCGGCTGCAGATCCTGGTCACCAGCCAGTTCGCGCTGGATTTGCCCGAGGAGCACCTCTATCACCTCGCGCCCCTCGCGCTGCCGCCGCCTGGATGGGAACAGGAACCCGAACCACTCGAGGTCCTGCAGCGGGCGGCCTCGGTCCGACTGCTGATCGAACGCGCGCAGGCCGTGCTGTCCACATTCGCCGTGGACGCCGCTAATGCACGCAGCCTGGCGGAGATCTGCCGGCAGCTGGACGGCCTGCCGCTCGCCCTGGAACTGGCCGCCGCACGCCTGTCCACCATGAGCCCGCAGCAGCTGCTCATGGCCCTCGACGACCGTTTCGCGCTGCTGGCGCGCCAGGTCGCGGCACCGGATGCGCGCTACGCCTCGCTGCGCGGCGCCATCGACTGGAGCTACGGACTGCTCGAGCCCGGAGAACGGGAGCTGTTGAACGTCAGCGGCGTATTTGCCGGTTCGTTCTCGGCCGACGCGCTGGTGGCGGTCGCCGGCGCGTCGCCAGCGGGTCGTTTCGAGATCTACAACCGTGTGCAGAGCCTGGTGCAGAAATCTCTCATCACGGTGGAGCGCACTCCGCACGAGGTCCGTTACCGGCTGCTCGACAGTGTGCGGGCGTTTGCCCGGGCACAGCTTGCCGCGCGCGGCGGCGAAACGGAGCGGCTGACCCGCCACGCCGGGTTCTACGCCAGGCTCGCCCTGGAGGCCGATGCCGAATTGCTCGGCAGCGATCAGCTGGTCTGGATGGATCGCCTGACGACCGAGTGGCCCAATCTCAAGGCGGCTTTCGAGTGGGCGCGGGCGCCGGGCGGCGATCCGGGAGCCGCGGCCGATCTCGTGACCGGTCTGCGCTGGCACTTCTGGATCCGCGGACTCTACGCCGAGGCCGCGCAGTGGATGCGCGACATCGCCGAGCTGGCGCAGGGTCTCAGCGACACCCGGCAGGCACGACTGCTGAACGGCACGGCGATCGCGCTGTGGCACCAGGCCCGTGTGGAGGAAGCGCGCACGACGGCCGAGCAGGCCGCGCAGCTGGCCGAGCACGGGGCCGCCCATTGGGAGCACGGTTTCGCGCGGGCCGTGGGCGCGTGGTTTGCGGGTCTCAGCGGCGATCGTGATCGCACCGAGCGTGCGGCACGGGCGGCGCAGGCCGTCCTGGACGGCAGGCGCGACTACTGGCTGGAAGGCTTGGCCGGCATGGGCGGCATATTCTGCGCCACGATGTGCGGCCAACACGCTGAAGCCCTTGAACGGGCTGAGGTGGTCAGCGGCTTGTTTGCCCGTGCCGAGGACCGGCATATGCGCATGTACGTCAGCGCGCAGCGGGCACTGCAGCTGTACCTGCTCGATCGACCCCTCGAGAGTGGCCAGGCGCTGATCACCCTCCATGAACTGGCCAGCGCATTGGAAAATGTCCGCGGACTGACGACTGTGTGCGAAGGCACCGGCTACCTAGCCGGCGCGGGCGGGCACGGCGCGATCGCGACCTTCCTGCTCGGCGCGGCCGAGGGCGGCCGGCTGCGCACCGGCGCGCCGCAGTTTGCCCACTGGCAGAGTGCTCACGCCGCGGCGAAGCGCCAGGCGCGGGCACTGCTCGATGGTGCTGCTTTTGAGTCCGCCTGGCAGGAAGGGGTGCGCGTCGGACCGCGAGGGGCGACCGGGGCCGCTCTGGAGTATCTCGACCGCCAGCGCGCCGCCGCCGGCCCTAGCAGAACAGGTCTGACGGATCCAGATCGCGTTTGAGGTCCAGCAGGCGCTGCTGCATGGCCGCGCCAAAGGCGTCACCCGTAAACGGCGTCGCGTCGGTCGAAAAATTCACATACGTGCGCCGGGTGGCGGCGCTCGCGAAGCCGTCGGCACAGCGTCGCGTCCAGCTCGTCATGACAGGGTCCTGGTCCACGCCCGACCAGGTCGCGACCGCGTTCAGGACAAACCCATGCTGGCGCAGCGGCGCACAGGGTTCGTCCGTCGAGCCGCGTGCGACGGCGCCACCGAGCTGATGGCAGTGGATCATCGACAGGGGACTCGGGAGCCGCATCGCCTGCTCGGCAAACCAATCGAGCGCGCCGTCCGGGAGCGTGTCCACGAAACGCGACTGCCAGTAGTTGCGCAGGCCGTACGGTGCGGTCGGGTCCAGGCTCTGCTGAAGCGAGGTATAGGCCTGCGGCATGACGAGGTCGGCGTCCGCTGCCACGCCGGCACGCAAGGCGGCCAGCGCGGCGGTACCGCTGGCCAGGTCACCGGACCAGCACACGCCGATGACAATGGCGGGTTTCAGGTGCAGCGAGCCGGGCAGGAATGGCGCGGGCGGCGCAATCGTGGCCGTGGCCACGGTCGTCAGCGCATCGTCCGCCCCGGCGATGAAATCCCGATAGCGCCGCAGGACCTCGCGCGCGCGCGTGGCGTCACACCACAGTCCCCCGGCCAGGACCGCACTCACCGGATGGGCGCCGTAGACGAAGCGCGTGACGACGCCGACCTGTCCGCCGCCCCCGCGCAGGGCCCAGAACAGGCGGGGGTTTTCCGCGGCGCTGGTGCGCACCAGTCGGCCGTCGGCCAGCACCACGTCGGCGGCCAGGAGGTTGTCACTGGAAAGACCGTAGCGCCGCATCAGCCAGCCGATGCCGCCGCCCAGCGTCAGGCCGCCGATACCGGTGCTCGACACCAGGCCGCCCGGAACCGCCAGCCCAAAGGCACCGGCCGCCGCGTCCACGTCGCGCCAGGTGGCACCGCCACCGGCCTCGACCTGCCGTTGCCGAACGTCGACCCGGACGGCGCGCAGGGCCGACAGATCGACCATCAGCGCGCCCTCCTGCACGGCCCGACCCGCGACATTGTGACCGCCACCCCGCACCGTCACCTTGAGTCCCGCATTGCTCGCAAAGCGCACCGCTTCGGAGGCATCGGAATCGCGCGCGCAGACCACGATGGCCGCGGGTTGCCGATCGATGGCCGCGTTCCAGACCTGGCGCGCCAGCGCGTAGTGCGCGTCCCCCGGTCGCAACAGCAGGCCGTGCAGGCGGGAAGCCAGGAGCGACCAGTCAGGCGGTGGGGACTCGGACCAGTTCGTCATGGGCAATGCTCTCCTCGCGTCCTGGGGTGGGAGCTTGCGCCGCGCTGCTCAATCTGGCTACCGAGCCCGGGAGAAATCATGATTTCATCATGATTTCGAGCTGGGCATTGAGCATCGCAAGGCGCAACCTGATCCCGGTTCGTGGAACAGGGAGTAGATGCCATTGGAAGGCTCATCCAGTCTGAAAACCATGCCCCGCAGTCCGTTCCTCCCGGTGCTGCTGTGCCTGTCCGCATGGGGATTCGCGCTCCGGGCCGGCCCGG
>Ga0075015_100000940_pt1 | contig 10626 bp, 11 predicted proteins | sample AleBraG_ABR_2013_FD_71476 | JGI IMG/M metagenome (GOLD analysis project Ga0075015, IMG submission 71476) | Freshwater sediment microbial communities in response to fracking from Pennsylvania, USA - Alex Branch Run_MetaG_ABR_2013 | ecosystem: Environmental > Aquatic > Freshwater > Creek >...
GCCCAGGACCAGCCGCTGACACGGCGCCAGGCGCCGCACCCGTCCACCCTCCCCGGCTTCGCCGCCTGGCCGCTACGTCCAGCCGTACGAGATCAAGATCTCGATCCACAGCGGGCCCCACCCCGGCGACCACCGGGCTCAGTGCCGCATCGCAGGCACGGGGGCGGTCATCAACGCCCAAGGCCCTGGCGGCCTCGACGTTGCTGACGGCAACTGGCACACGATCACCTGCACCACGTACGCCGACACGCGCGGTGGAACTGATGTCCAGGTGGTCGTCGACGGTGTGGCCGGCCCGATGTTTCACACCAGCAGGCCGATCGGGAACGTCATGGACAGCGACCCGGTCGACCTTGGGGGTCAAGGTCCGACCGCCAACAAGGACTCCATCGACGGCCAGTTCACCTTCGTGAGCTACAGCGTCAGATAGCGAGCCGGCAACGCCGCCGGTGTCGGCGTTCCACCAAAACGCGGGCACGGTTGCAGCAGGGTGTACGTGCCTACCGGCCACTGTGAGCCCGGCCCGTCCACCCCATGACCGCCTTGGATTCTCACGCGGTAGCGACAAACAGAGCATGGGCCTTCATCGGGGTTGATGCGGCCATCGCATCAATGACGCGCAGCGCGCGAGACGACCCAGACGGCAATTGACACCGATGGAAGTATCGGCCACATGCAGGCCGTCCGGTTCGTCTTTGCCGTTGGATGGGCGGCATTCTGGATCTACTGGATCTCCGCGGCGCTTTTCACCAAGAAAGGTCGCGCGCCTTTGGCCCGCGGCGTACGCGTCAGGATGATGATGGCCTTGGGCGTGTTCGTACTGCTTCGCTTGGGGGCCTTCCGGAGCGGCGGCCTCAACTCGGATCCGTGGAGCGCCGGGCTCGGGCTATGTCTGTTCGCGCTAGGGCTGGGGTTCGCGATCTGGGCCCGGCTGCACATCGGGCGGAACTGGGGCACCCCGATGTCCCGCAAGGACGACCCGGAGCTGGTGACCAGCGGCCCCTACCAGCTGGTCCGCCACCCCATCTACTCTGGCATCCTGGTCGCGGGTGCCGGAACAGCGGTGGCACTGAGCTGGATGTGGCTGGTCGCCGTGGCACTTGCCGCGGGCTACTTCGTCTACAGCGCGCTCGTCGAGGAGCGCCACCTCGCTGAGGAGTTCCCCGACACGTACCCGACGTACAGGCAGTCCACCAAGATGCTTGTGCCGTTCATCATCTGAGCCGGTAGCAAGTCGCCGACACCGTAGCCCGTGCGGGGCACACCGGACGGGAGGGGATCGGTCGCGGACCTGCCCGCGCGGGTCCTCGCGTCTGGACGCTCCTGACGGTCGCCCCTAGCCCGGTGGTGGCCGCCTCGTCCACACCCAACGTCGCCAGGATCGATCCAGGCCGCACGCCGGATCGGGTGGAGCAGCCCGTCGCGGACCTCGACGATGGACCAAGCTGAAAGTCGTTGGGATGAGACGAGTCCGGCATGTCGTCCGGCCCTTGGGGGCAGTTTGCTGGCCGGAGCTCCGCGTCGCGGGTGTCGGCGTCCGCCTTCGCGGTATTTGCGTGCGTGGTCCCGCAAGCACGTAGCCTCTGGCGCCTGGCACATCGGGTCGCGGCGGTGAAGCGCCCCTGATCCGAAGGAGTCGACATGAGCAGCGCCGTCGGTGGACGCAGCGTGATCGTGACTGGTGGGACCAGGGGGATCGGCTACGGGATCGCCGAGGTGTTCGCCGACGCCGGGGCTCGCGTCACCATCGTGGACCGTGATCGCGTGGTCGCCGCGCACGCGGCGGCGCGGCTGGCTGAAGGTGGCCGCAGCGTCGACTACGTGCTTGCGGACGTCTCCAGGCCCCAGGAGTGTGCGCGGATGGCCGACGAGGTGACCGCTGCCCACGGCGCCATCGACGTCCTGTGCGCGAACGCCGGCATGTTCACCGGGAAGAGGCTCGCCGACATGACGGAGGCGGACTACGACGAGACCGATACAGCAGTGCCCAGTACCCCCGGTGGGAGTTGAACTCCCGCCACCGGCGTCCGACCCCATCCGGCCGGATCCAGCGCGGGCGGCATGCAGGCACCCGCAGGCGCCTCCGCCCGGGCCGGATCCAAGCCGATCCGACCCCATCCGGCCGGATCCGTGACCACTCCCGTGACCACTCGCGCCGCCGGCGGGTCTCCGCCACCGCCATACGCCTGCTCGGCCGTTGCCCGTGGACGAGTTCGGGAGGCTGAACCGCGCCGATCGGAGCCGAGGGCCCCTGTGAAGGGCGAAAGCCGCGGAATAGCCTTAGCGCCAAGCGGTCCCCGGCCGTGTCTCCCACGTCACGGTTCGGGGGTACGTGCTGTTCGGTGCGATGCGCCACCGAAGGGCTCATCGCTCGCAACGCGGACGGCACCGTGATCGACTCTCGCCGTCGATGTGAAACTCCCGCACGTGGGCGAGCGGCATGGCGTTGCTCTGGTCGTCGGCGGGTCCCGAACCTCGGAAGCGCCCTCCGGACCGACGCCGGATCGACCCGCCGGTGATTGCTTGGGGGTGGGTGTGGCCGCCCTCGTTGTGGTTGCCTATTGCCGAGCCATGTGGACGCGGAGCTCGGCGTCGTCGTCGTGAATCAGGTCGCCGCTCACGTCCACCGTGACGGTGTGGATGGTGCCGGTGAACTTGAAGGGGCTGGAGTAGTCGTCGGTCACTGGTGACCCTGGATTCGCGCCGCAGGTGAGAGCACCGGGGTTGATGACAAACGGTGTGGTGACCGGGGCCTCGGCGTTGCCAACAAGGACGCCGTCGATGTAGAGCTGGAGTCGGCCCGGCGCACCCCTGCCGGTGGCCATGTCTGGCTGGCCTGTGGGCTCGAACTCGAAGCGAAGCGCGTGCCGTCCCGAGGGTACTTCGCGGTCGGAGACGACGGAGTACTCGGCTCGTCCCACATAGTTGTGCACGTAGTGGAGGCGACCGTCCTTGACGTAGAGCGAGTAGCCACCCGCGGCACTGCCCTGGCTCATCAGCACGCCGTCCGCGCCGGACTCCGGGATCTCCACGTCGGCGGTGATGCTGTGAGGGCGGTTGAGGACCCTGGGCGCCGCAAAGAACGGCACCGACTGGGTGTGGGGGTAGTACGTGCAGCTATCGCGCACCGGTGCGGCTAGCGGTTTCTCCGCGATCATCCGGGCGAGGCCACTGCCATCAACCGGGAGCACCCCGTACTTGCCGGCTTCGCTGTACCAGCTGCCGATCAACGCGATGAGCTTGGCTCGGTTGTCTGCCGCGACGTCGTGGTTCTCCGCGAAGTCCTCGGCGACGTGGTAGAGCTCCCACCCGGCTGCGTCCAGCTCGGACAGCCGGTCGGCGGAGATCGGCTGACCAAAGCCGATACCTGCTTCGGTGAACGACGGTCCCGGCCAGGGGCAGACAGCGCGCCAGCCGTCGTGATAGATCGCCCGGTGACCGAGCATCTCGAAGTACTGCAAGGTCCTCGGGCTAGGAGCGTCGGCGTCGTCGAGGGTGCCTACCAGGCTGAGTCCGTGCAACGGCGCCTGGGTGACCCCGCGGATAGTCGGGGGTGGCTCAATGCCCAGCAGGTCCAGGACCGTCGGCACCATGTCGATGATGTGCCCGTACTGGGTGCGCACCTCGCCTCTCGCCGTGATCCGCTTGGGCCAGGACACGATGAACGGGTCGGAGGTGCCCCCACGGTAGGTTTCGCGCTTCCACCGGCGGAACGGGGTGTTTCCCGCCCAGGTCCAGCCCCACGGGTAGTGGTTGAAGTGCTTCGGGCCGCCGATCTCGTCGATATGCGCGAGGCTGTCCTCCATCGGCTCCTGGGCGTTGTTGAAGAACTGCGCCTCGTTGGTGGTACCGGTTGGTCCTCCTTCGGCGCTGGCACCGTTGTCCGAAACGAGCATGATCAGCGTGTTGTCGAGCTTGCCTAGCTGGTCAAGGAAAGCGAGCAGCCGCCCGAGGTGGTGGTCGGTGTGGCTGAGGAAACCGGCGAAGACCTCCATCATCCGGGCGTACAGCCGGCGCGCGTCCGCTGGCAGGGCGTCCCAGTCCGGGACGTCCGGGTCATGTCGGGACAGCTCGGCGTCTGCGGGGACGATCCCCAACTCCTTCTGCCGGGCGAAGGTGGTCTCGCGGTAGGCGTCCCACCCGTCGTCGAACATTCCCTTGTACCGATCCGACCACTCAGCCGGCACGTGGTGCGGGGCGTGGGTCGCGCCGAAGCACAGGTGTAGGTAGAACGGCTTGGCCGGGTCGATCTGGTCGGCGTCGGCGATGAACTCGACCGCTTTGTCGACCAGGTCCTCGGTCAGGTGGTAGCCCTCCTCCGGGGTCCGCGGTGGCTCGACCTGATGGTTGTCGTACACCAGGTCGGGATACCACTGGCTGGTGTCGCCGCCCAGGAAGCCATAGAAGCGTTGGAACCCACGCGCCAGCGGCCACCGGTCATACGGCCCGATGGCAGTCTCGTGATTGCTCGGCGTCAGATGCCACTTGCCCACCATGAACGTGGTGTACCCGTGCCCTAGGAGCATCTCCGACAAGAAGCCGTTCTCGAACGGCACGATCCCGTTGTACCCGGGATAGCCGGTCGCAAGCTCCGTGATTGCCGCCATCGAGTTGGAGTGATGGTTGCGGCCGGTCAGGATGCACGACCGGCTCGGTGAACACAGGGCCGTGGTGTGCATGTTGCTGTAGCGCAACCCATTTGCTGCGAGCGAGTCCATGTGTGGGGTCTGGATTCGGCTCCCGTAGCAGCCCAGTTGCCCGAAGCCCGTGTCATCGAGCACCACCATCACCACGTTCGGCGTCCCTGACGCGGGACTCGGTGTGACCGGCCACGCCGGACTCGACTCGTCAGTGGTCCGACCGATCACTCCAGGGAATCTGGCCCCCGGCGGGTACTCAACGACAGCCATGAACACTCCGAAAGGTGCGGGCGACGGCGAGATCATCGCCACATTAGCGGCGCCATCCACCTACAGCCAGACCTGCTGTCATGGGTACCCGAACCCGGCTGTCCAGTTCGGCCTCGGACGACGCGAAAGGGAAGCCCCGAACACCGTGGTTGCTTAGGCTCGGACAAGGCCAGCGCCATGAGGCGGCTCACGGCCAGTTTGACAACCTGACCACAGCCCGGGCGCAGATCATGGTCGATGGAATCAACCTGTTCATGGCGCAGTTCTCGGTGACTAATCCATGACTAATCAAGCCCTTGGGGGGCGAATTACATGGACGCGCTAGGCGCTGACCTGCACCGATACCGCGCCTCTGTGGTACCCCCGGTGGGAGTCGAACCCACACTGTCCCGATCTTAAGTCGGGTGCCTCTGACCAGTTGGGCTACGGGGGCCCACGCCGATGCTAGGCCTCGTTCTGGGTAGGTGCGGGCGCTGGTGGGGTGGTCGGCGTGGCTGCTTCGGTGAACTCTTTGAAGGGCTCGTGCATGGACCACAGGGAGACGATCTCGCGGCGGAAGAACAGTGCCTGGGTCCAGTCGACTACTACCTGGAGCTTTCGGGCCAGGGTGGGGACCCGGCTCATGTGGTAGGTGCGGTGCATGAACCACGCCGGGAATCCTTTGAGCTTGATCCCGTACACCTGTGCCACGCCTTTGTAGAGCCCGAGCGAGGCGACCGATCCGGCGTGCTTGTGGCTGTACTGGCTGGGCTGGAAGCCGCGCACGGTTGCCACCACGTTGTCGGCGAGCACCTTTGCCTGCCGCACCGCGTGCTGGGCTGAGGGTGTGCAGATGGCCCCGGGGGGGCCGGTGAGGTCGGGGATCGAGGCGCTGTCCCCTGCTACCCAGGCGCCGGGGACTCCGTCGACGGACAAGGTCGCGGTGCCGACGACGCGGCTGCGGTCGTCGAGGGCGAACCCGGTCGCTTCGACGAGGGGGTTGGGTTTGACCCCTGCGGTCCACACGATGGTTTCGCTGGGGAGCTCGGTGCCGTTGGACAGGACCACCTGGCCGCCCAGGCAGGACTCCAGCCGGGTCTGCAGGTAGCACTCGATGCCGCGTTCGCGGAGCTGGTCGAGGGTGTAGCTGCCCATGTCCTGCCCCACCTCGGGCAGGATGCGGTCGCTGGCTTCGACCAGTACCCAGCGCATGTCGGCGCGGCTGATGGTGCGGTAGTAGCGGGTGGCGTAGCGGGCCATGTCCTCGAGTTCTCCGAGGGCCTCGATGCCTGCGTAGCCGCCGCCGACCACGACGAAGTTGAGGTTGCGACGCCGGATGTCCTCGTCTCGGGTGGACTCGGCGATGTCCAGGCACTCGATGACCCTGTTGCGTAGCTGGATGGCCTCTTCGACGTTCTTGAACCCGGTGCCCGCTTCGGCGAGGCCGGGGATGGGCAGGGTCCGTGAGACCGATCCGACCGCGACGACGACCTGGTCGTAGCTGAGCTCGTAGGGGCCTCCTTCCAGGGGCTGCACCACCGCCACTCGGCGTGGGTGGTCCAGGCTGGTGACCATGCCGGTCACGATCTCGGCGCCGCGCAGGATCCGACGCAGCGGCACCACCACGTGTCGGGGTTGGATCGAGCCGGCGGCGGCCTCGGGCAGGAACGGCTGGTAGGTCATGTAGGAGCGGGGGTCGATGACGGTGACGGTTGCCTCGCCGGATCGCAGCTTCTTGAGCAGGCGCAGCGCCGTGTACATGCCGACGTAGCCGCCGCCGATGATCAGGATGCGTGGCGCTTGCGGACTGGTGCTGGGTCCGGCTGTCATGGGGTCACCCTATTGATCATCTGGGGCGGCAAGCGACACCGCTGCGGCCAGCACGTCGTCGAGCATCGACTCGGTGAGCCGTCCGGTGAACGTGTTCTGTTGGCTGGGGTGGTAGCTGCCGAGCAGGGTCACCGCTCCTAGGGGGGCCTGCCGGGCGTGCCCGAAGCGCGGCTTCGGACGTGGGATGGGTGTTCCGGCTCTGGCGTAGGCGGCTAGGGCGGCGTCCCACGCGAACCCGCCGAGAGCGACGACCACGCGTACTGTCTCGACGACGAGGGCGATCTCTTCGTCGAGCCAGTGCGCGCAGGCGTCCCGCTCGGCCGGTGTCGGCTTGTTCTGCGGGGGGGCGCATCGCACCGCTGCGAGCATGCGGGTCCCGACCAGTTCTTGGCCGTCGTCGATCCTGGTCGAGGTGGGCAGGCGTGCGAGTCCGACGCGGTGCAGCGAGGCGAACAGCCAGTCGCCGCTGCGGTCGCCGGTGAACACCCGCCCGGTCCGGTTGCCGCCGTGCGCGGCGGGGGCGAGCCCGACGATCAAGATCGCGGGCCGAAGCGAACCCCACCCGGGGACCGGGCGGCCCCAGTAGGTCTCCTGGGCGTAGGAGCGGCGTTTGTCGCGGGCGACGTCCTCGCGCCATCGGACCAGTCGCGGGCAGGTCCGGCACGAGGCGATGCGCATGGTGAGGTCGGCCATCGCCTGCGCGCCGGTCTTGCCGTGGACCGCCGCGGCGATGATTCCCTCGCCGCCGCGAGCGGCCGTGGGCTGGGTCAACCGGGCAGTCGCGCCGACAGCGCGGCGATGGTGCGGTTCCATGCCAGCTCGGTCGCCGCAGGGTCGTGCACTTGCGGCCGGGTGTCGTTGACGAACGCGTGACGGGTGCCGGGGTAGTCGAAGACGGTCACTGACCCGCCGGCTTTGGTGATCGCCTCGACCGCGGCGACGATTCCCTCGGCGGCGGAGGTGCCGTCCTCCTGCGAGCAGTGGATGACCGCCTGTTTGCCCGCGTACCCGGACCAGTCGGGGTTCATGGCGTGCCAGGGCAGCGCCGGGTAGAAGCCGATGGCGATGGCAATGTTGGGTGCCAGCGTCGCCGACCACAGGGCCAGCGAGCCGCCCATGCAGAAGCCGACGGCGCCGACCTGGGAGCCGCTGACCTCCTCGCGTGCGGCGAGGTAGTCGGCGGCTCCGGACAGGTCGTGGGCGGCTCGGTCCATAGCCATGGACATGAGCAGCCGGGTGGCCTCGTCCGGCTCGGTGGTGGTGATGCCGTGGTAGAAGTCGGGTGCGAGGGCGACGAACCCTGCGGTGGCGAAACGGTCAGCGAGGTCGGTGATGTGCGGGACCAGCCCCCACCATTCCTGGACGACGATGACGCCAGGACCGGTGCCCGAGTCGGGGATCGCGAGGTAGCCCTCGCAGGTGCCGCCGTTGGCGGCGAACTTCACGTGCTCGCCCATCCGGGCCTCCTCAGGTGACGTCCGTCGTGGTCTGCTCACCTTGCCACGTGCGCGACGGCCGCGCTGCCCGGACCGGTTGTCACCCCGCCGGGTGGCTGCCTGTCGTTGGGCTGGCCAGGCTCCAGGCGATTCCGTCGAGGATGTCGTGCTCGCTGACCAGGACGTCGTCGACCCCGGCCGGGATCAGCCGGGTCACGACTGCCGACAGGATCATCGCGCCGGCGGCGATCACGTCCACGCGGCCGGGGTGCATCACGGGAATGCGTTCGCGCTGCGCGCGCGTCATGGCGAGCAGCCTGGCGGTCAGCTCGTGCACCGCGTCGGCTCGGAGCCGGTAGTGGTGGGTGACGGCGGGGTCGTACACGTCGATGCCGGCGTCGATGGCGGCCAGTGTCGTGACCGAGCCGGCCAGACCTACCAGGGTCTTGGCCGCGTCGAGGGGGACTGTTTCGGCGGCCAGGTCGATCGCGGCCTCGATGTCGCGGCGGGCGGCGGCGATCTGGGCCGGCGTGGGCGGGTCGGAGGTCAGGTGCCGTTCGGTCATCCGCACGCAGCCGACGTCCACCGAGCGGGCGGCCTGGGGGCGGCGGGTCCCCAGGACGAACTCGGTGGACCCCCCGCCGATGTCGACCACCAGGAAGGGTCCTGGCTGGCTGTCGGTGAGCTCGCGGGTGGCCCCGACGAAGGACAGCTCAGCCTCGACCGAGCCGGCGACGACCTCTGGGGCGGTGCCTAGGCGCGCGAGGACGCCGGCGGTGAACTCGCCGGTGTTCTCGGCGTCACGGGACGCGGAGGTGGCGACGAACCGTAGCCGGTCAGCGTTGAGGTGCCTGATGCGGTCGGCGTAGTCGTCGCAGGCGGCGAAGGTGCGGGCGAGGGCGTCTGGGGCCAGTCGTCCGGTGCGGTCGACGCCTTGTCCGAGCCGGACGATCTGCATCTGCCGGTCGACGTCGACTCCGACGCCGGTCTCGGGGTCGAGGTCGGCGACCAGGAGCCGGATCGAGTTCGTTCCGCAGTCGATCGCTGCGACGCGGACCTTCACCCCGCAGGCCCGACGGCGGGCGGGTCGGCGGCCGACTTGCCCGGCGGTGCGGATGGTCTGGGGACGCAGGGGCCGGCGCGCCACCAAGGGTCCAGCTGCGAGAGGGCGATGTCCCCGACCGCGTTGACCCCGGGTCCGGCGGCCAGGGAGTGGGCCACCAGGACGTGCAGGCACTTGACCCGGGTGGGCATGCCGCCGGCGGAGACGCCGGCGATCTCGGGGACCTCGGCGACGCCGCGGCGGGCGCTGAGGTAGGCATGGTGGGCGTCGCGGTAGGCGTGCGCCAGGTCTGGGTCATCGTCCAGCCGCTGGGTCAGGTCGCGCATGAGTCCGGAGGACTCCAGTGTGCTGACGGCTGCTGCGGCCCGTGGGCAGGTGAGGTAGTACAAGGTGGGGAACGGCGTGCCGTCGGACAGCCGTGGCGCGGTCATGACGACGTCGGGGTTGCCGCAGGGGCAGCGGTGCGCGATGGCGCGCACTGCCCGCGGGGAGCGGCTGAGCTGGTTCGCCACCACTTCAAGGTCCGCGGGGTCGACGAGCGTCGCGGGGGTGGGGCTGCCGTGGGCGGCGTGGCTCATGCTGTGTCACGCATGCAGGTCAGGGGCTGGTGGTGGGCTGGTCGGCGCCGTGCAGGCTCGTCCAGAGCTGGTCGTACCAGGCCTTGGGACGCGGCGGCGTCGGTTTCGGCAGCGTCTGCACGAGGTTGGCCTGGTTGGGGTGCAGCACGACGAACGCGACCTCACCTGGCATCACGTAGTGCAGCCGGGCCCTGGCCTGCGCCTTGACGTAGGCGGGGTCGGCCCAGCGGGCCTTCTGGGCCTGGAGGGAGTCCACTTGCGCCTGCGAGGCGCGGGTTGCGGCGCGCAGGTCGTTGAGCTCGCTGCGCTGGGCGAGGTACTCGCGTAGCGGCCATGCGTAGGCGACGCCGAGCATGACTACCACCATGAGCAACACCGCTGCCCGGCCGGTGAGCCGGTTGCGTCGCGGGTTGCCTCTGTCGGCCTGCGGGTCGTCGCCGTCGCCGGCGGCGCTGGCGTCGGTCAGGTCCAGGACGGAGGTTCCGGCGGTGGTTCGGGTGCGGGTCGCCGGCCGCGGCGAGGTGGCTGCGCGGCCGGCCGGGGTGCGGGTCGCGCCGGGGCGTGCGGGCCGGGTGCGGCGTGGAGGGGTCATGCGGCGGTCACTGACCCATGGTCTACCCGTGGAAGCGTGGGAACGCGGAGCGACCCGCGTACCGGGCGGCGTCATCGAGCTCTTCCTCGATGCGCAGCAGCTGGTTGTACTTGGCGACGCGTTCGCTGCGGGCGGGGGCGCCGGTCTTGATCTGGCCGCAGTCGGTGGCGACGGCGAGGTCGGCGATGGTGGTGTCCTCGGTCTCGCCGGACCGGTGGCTCATCATGCAGCGAAAGCC
>Ga0075015_100000942_pt1 | contig 10624 bp, 9 predicted proteins | sample AleBraG_ABR_2013_FD_71476 | JGI IMG/M metagenome (GOLD analysis project Ga0075015, IMG submission 71476) | Freshwater sediment microbial communities in response to fracking from Pennsylvania, USA - Alex Branch Run_MetaG_ABR_2013 | ecosystem: Environmental > Aquatic > Freshwater > Creek >...
TGTCCCTTGTCGCGAAGCCCCTGCAACGCGGTCAATCCCGCCAGAGGCACGGAGGCCGCTTGCTCGAATGTCACGTTCTCGGGCTTCATGATCAGAGCCGGCTCGGAAGCACACGCATACTCGGCAAGCGCTCCACGGCAGGTGCCGAACACTTCGTCGCCTGGTCGAAACCCGGTTACATTCCCGCCGACCGCTTGCACCTCGCCGGCCACATCAACGCCGAGCCGTGCGATCTTCGGTTTACGCAGACCGGTGATCAGGCGAACGAAGTACGGCGTGCCCCTCATGAAGTGCCAATCCAGTGGATTTATGGAGGCCGCGCGGACCTTTATCAAAGCTTCGTGTTCCTTGGGCGCCGGCTCCTCAACCTCTCGGATGTGGACGACGTCCGGAGGGCCGTATCGGTTGTAGATCGCGGCTTTCATGGACGGATCAGTTCAGTTTAGCCGATCAAAGAGCGGTTTGTGCCTGCGTTACAGGGTATCCGGAAGTTGAAACCGAAAGTCGTCGTGGAGCTACAGTGACGTTGCCCGGCGAGACGGCACTTCGAGGACGCAACCATGCTGAGAGATAGTCCGGTGGGCTCGTCGAGACGATGAACGGGGCGCGGCGGCTCCGCTTCCGCGCTTTTCAATAGAACCTGATCGGATCGAAAGACCCCATGCCTTGAAAATAGGCCCTCTCCATTAGAGACGGAAGATTTCTGGCCACGGACGCAAGTTCCATCGATCGGGTCAGCCGAACAGATAGCCGCCCAGCAGTCCCTTCAACTCGGCAATGACCGCTGCATGCGCCGTCGCCGTCGGCGGCTAGGCAAAGGGGAACAGGCGGTCGCCGACGTCGGTGATGACGCGCGGCTTGCGGTCCAGATCGGACGGTTCATCACGGGTAATGGGACAGAGTGTCGCCCTGATGGGCAAGGTGTCGCGCATGGCAAACGAGTGATGGGAGTTCCCGGCGAAAGAGTAGCTCATCTCCAATAAAATTCCTCGATTACGGCGGTCTTCCTACTCCTGAGCGAGGCATGATGCGGGGCTCATTCCAGGCCTCGGCCTGCTGGGGAGCGCTTCGCGGCGACTGGACAAAATGTCTAGTACCGGAATCCTCGTGGAAACAACAAGTCTTTCATGTACATACACTTATCGCTAGTACGGTGATGGCAACCCAAGTGCTTTTCAAATGACTTCACAGGAGCCCGTGATGTTCAGGACCTTTAGCAGCGTATTGATTCTGATGACCGGAACGCTCAGCGCGTTCGGCGCCCACCCGAAGGTCGACAAGGACCTGGACAACGTGAACCCGGAGTCCACGGTCGATGTGATCATTCAATACAAGCAGGCGCCAGGCGCCGCGCACCACAAGAAGGTCAGCGACAAGGGAGGCCAGCACAAGCGCGACCTGTCCATCATCAAGGCGGGCCACTACGCGGTGCCGGCGAAAGCGCTGGCCGAACTGGCGAACGATCCGGACGTGGTCGCGATCTCGCCGGACCGCGAGGTGCACGGCATGCTGGACACCGCGGCACAGGCGATCAATGCTCCCTACTCCTGGAATCTCGGCTATGACGGTACAGGTATCGGCATCGCCATCATCGATAGTGGGGTTGATCCACACTTTGATCTGACCACTAGTAAACACAGCAAAATCGTATACAGCCAGAGCTTCGTGCCGGGGTCCACCAGCACGGCCGACGCATACGGCCACGGGACTCATGTGGCAGTCGTTGCCGCGGGGAGCGGCCGGGCCTCGGCGTGCGGGACGTGCACGAAGCTGTTAAGTGGAATTGCCCCGGCCGCTAATATCGTTAACCTCCGCGCTCTCGACCTGAACGGCGTTGGCACTGACAGCGCGGTAATCGCCGCAATTCAGAAAGCCGTCGCCCTCAAGGACACCTACAACATTCGCGTGATCAATCTGTCACTAGGAAGGCCAGTCTCCGCGAGTTATACCGTCGATCCACTCTGCCAAGCCGTCGAGTCGGCCTGGAAGGCGGGTATCGTGGTCGTGGTTGCCGCCGGGAACGAGGGGAGAAATAACTCAGCCAGCACCGAAGGTTATGGAACCATAACCGCCCCCGGAAACGATCCTTATGTCATTACCGTCGGAGCCATGAAAACGATGGGGACTCCGTCCCGGGGAGATGACCTGATCGCAAGCTACAGCTCGAAAGGGCCAACTCTGCTCGATCATGTCGTCAAGCCGGACTTGGTGGCGCCGGGCAACCGCATCAGCGCGGGCTTGGCGACGAATGGTGTCCTGACCGGCGCGAATCCGCAGAACATCATTCCGCAGTCATATTTTAACCCGGGCGCAACAGTCGCGTCGGTGTACTATTCGATGTCGGGAACCAGCATGGCGACGCCGATGGTGAGCGGCGCGGCGGCCGACCTGCTGGAGAAGTATCCCTCTCTCACCCCGGATCAGGTGAAAGCGCGACTGATGAAGACCGCTTACAAAACCTTCCCTACCACCAGTCAAGCGACCGACTCCGTCACCGGGGTTACGTACACAAGCCAGTACGATATGTTCACCGTCGGTGCAGGCTATCTCGATGTCGCGGCTGCGTTGAATGATACCAACGTGGCTGCGGGTTCGGCGCTGTCTCCCACCGTCACTCTGAACCCGCTCACTCAGACGATCTCGCTCGTCTTCTCGAACGGCGTGATCTGGGGCACAGGAGTGATCTGGGGAACCGGTGTCATTTGGGGTACGAATGTCGTATCCAGTAGCGGAGTGATCTGGGGCACGGGTGTAGTTTGGGGTAGCGGCGGGAATCTCTCCGGCACCAGCGTTATTTGGGGGACAAATATTATCTGGGGCACTGGATCGCCTGTGGGCGAAGCGACGGCGATCGCCATCAACGGCGAGAACTAAGCCTGTGCGTTGAAGATCGCTGTAGGGCGGAATAGTCGCTAACGGAAAGCAATTCGGGCAAACGCGCGATCGCGACCAATCGCCCATTAGCCGAAAAGATAACCGCCCAGCAGCCCTTTCAACTCGGCAATCACCGCCGCATGGGCCTCCGCCGTCGGCTGCTCGTAGGCAAAGGCGATCAGGCGGTCGCCTACCTCGGTTACGATGCGCAGCTTCAGGTCTAGATCGGGCGGAACTTCCAAGCCCAGGGCATCGAGCGTGTACCGTTTTACCAGTGCTGCCGGGCCTACGTCGGGGTGGGCCTGCTTCTGGCGCGTGGCGGAGCTGATATGTTGGCCGAGCGAGATGGCCCGGAAATCCGGATGCGCGTCCAGGAAGCCGACGTAGGAGTCGATCACGAAGTCGAGGAACGCACGCGGCTCCATAGCTTCGTTTTGCGCCATGCGGGCTTCCAGTTCCGCCTTGAATTCTTCTACGCGCCGAATGGCGATCGCGTCCACGATGGACTGCTTGTCGGGAAAGAAGCGATAGAGCGCCCCGACGGAAATTCCCGCTTCCGTCGCGATGCGGCTGGTGGTGATCTCCTCCACACTCATGCGCGCCAACAAGAGGGAGGCTGCGTCAAAAATGCTCTGGACCGTGCCACTGCTGCGAAACTGAACGGGCTGCCTGCGGGCTGAGGTCAAGATGTGTTACCTTCAAAAGCGAAAGCGAATTCGCGTTCGTGATTGTAGGATAACAAATATATATGCCAGTGCCCGTTTCCCAAGCTTGGACTGTGGCGAGTTACGTTCTCAAGCAAAAGCTCCAAGGCCGCAAGCGCTATCCGCTGGTGCTGATGCTGGAGCCGCTGTTCCGTTGTAATCTAGCCTGCGCCGGATGCGGCAAGATTCAGTACCCGGCACACATTCTCAAGAAGGACTTGACGCCGGAGGAGTGCTTCCAGGCGGTGGACGAGTGCGGGGCGCCGATGGTCAGCATTCCCGGCGGCGAACCACTGATGCACCCGCGTATTCAGGAGATCGTGGAAGGGTTGGTGGCGCGCAAGAAATATATTTACCTGTGCACCAACGCGCTGCTGCTCAAAGAGAAACTGCACCTGTTTACGCCCAGCAAATATCTGACGTTCTCGGTACACGTGGATGGCGAAAAGGAGCACCACGATTTTTCGGTGTGCAAGGAGGGCGGTTACGACAAAGCGATTGAGGGCATGCGGGAAGCGATTCAGCGCGGCTTTCGCGTCACGACCAACACGACATTGTTCGATGGAACCGATCCGAACAGCGTTCGCCGCTTTTTCGACGAAATGATGGAGTTGGGCGTGGAAGGCATGATGCTTTCGCCCGGCTACTCCTACGACAAAGCGCCCGACCAGAATCACTTTCTGGGACGAGCGCGCACGCGCCGGCTGTTCCGGGCGATTCTGTCCAACCGCAAGAAGAGCTGGCGGTTCAACCAGTCCATGTTGTTTCTGGAATTTCTCATGGGCAAGCGAAACTACACTTGCACGCCGTGGGGCATGCCCACGTACAACATTTTTGGCTGGCAGAAGCCTTGCTATCTGCTGCAGGACGGATATGCGGACACGTTCGCGGAGTTGATGGAAGCCACCGAGTGGAGTCAGTACGGCACCGAATCGGGCAATCCGAAGTGCGCCAATTGCATGGTGCATAGCGGCTATGAAGCGTCAGGTGTGGATCATACCTTCAGTTCGCTGGCCGGGTTGCTGGCCACGGCAAAGGCGACTTTGTTCACGGGTCACAAAGATCAAGAAGCATTGAAGACTCTGGCCGAGCCGGTACGTCCGCTATTTGCCCAGGAACTGGTTCAGCTTGGCTCCCAGAAGGAGACCCAGGTATGAACTTCGACGAATTGGAAGTCGCGCCGGGGTTTGCGCACGAGAACCTGCAGGGGATGCGATTTGAGGATCCCGCAAAGCTGGCCGAGGCGCTGGAAAAGGCCTTCGATTATCGCGGCGATGTGACCATCCGGAAGAAGGACGGGAGCGAGATCGAGGGGTACGTCTTTGACCGGAACGCCTCGCGGGTGCGGCTGTTTCCCAAAGATGGCGAAGGAAAGGTGTCCGTGGCGTACCCGGACATCGCCGGCGTGACGTTTAGCGGCCGCGACACGGCGGCCGGCAAGAGCTATCAAGCCTGGGTTCAAAAATATTTTGAACGAAAAGCGGCGGGAGAGCAAAATATCGAGCTGACGCCCGAGAGTTTAGACTCCTAGTTGGGTTAGACTGAAGCGACTCATGACTCCACAGCGTCCGGCACATCTGGCGCTAGCCGCCATAGTTCTTACTTTGTTACCCCCTCCCGCGTTGCGCGCGGCCACGCCCACACCCCATGCTCCGAGGATGACCCCCCAAGCCGCCTTCCGGTTTTTGCGGCAGGCCACGTGGGGACCGACTGCGGCGGATGTCGCTCACGTGCAGCAAGTCGGCTTCAAAACATATATTGAGCAGCAGTTCGCCGCTCCGTTGTCGCCGATTCCGGACGCGCCGGTGGACGCCAACAACAATCTGTTGATAGGGCCGGTGCAGCAGCAGTTCTTTCTGAATGCGGTGAACGGCGAAGATCAACTGCGTCAGCGCATGATGTTTGCTTTGAACCAAATCTGGGTGGTTTCCGACGTCAAGATCGCTCAGGCGCAAGCGATGGTGGTGTACCTACGCACGTTGCAAAAAGACGCCTTTGCCAATTACTCGGATGTGATGTACGACATTACGCTCAACCCGGCCATGGGTCACTACCTGGATATGGTGAACAACGACAAAGCGAATCCGGCGACGGGCCGCAGCGCCAATGAGAACTACGCCCGCGAGGTGATGCAGTTGTTCACCATCGGCGTGAGCGAACTCAATCTGGACGGAACGTTGAGGCTGGATACGTCCGGACAGCCGATCCCCGCCTATACGCAGGACACCATTGAAGGCTTTGCGAGCGTATTCACGGGCTGGACGTACGCCCCCTTGCCGGGCAAGACTCCAGCCAGCCACAATCCGGCCAACTGGGCGAGCCCGATGGTGGCCGTGCAGGCCAATCACGACACGTTCGGCAAAGGCGTCCTGAACGGCGTAACTTTGCCCCCAGGCCAAACCGCTGATTTGGACTTGGCCCAAGGGCTTCAGAATATTTTCCAGCATCCCAATGTTGGCCCGTTCATCGGCAAGCAACTGATCCAGCATTTCGTCACCAGCAACCCGAGTCCCGCCTATGTGCAGCGCGTGGCCAGCGTGTTTGCCGACAATGGCAAGGGCGTTCGGGGCGATTTGAAAGCGGTGGTTGAAGCCATTCTGCTGGACCAGGAAGCGCGCAGCGGAGACGACGGTACTTTGGATCCGCAAGAAGGACATTTGACCGAGCCCGTGCTCTTCTTCAATGGCCTACTGCGCGAGTTGAACGCCAAAGTGGTATTAAACAACGCACTGCCGGGCCAGGGCAGCGCGCTCAGCCAGAACATCTACTTTCCGCCCACCGTGTTCAACTACTACGCACCCAGCTATGCGATCGGCGACACCGGAGTAACCGCTCCGGAGTTTCAGCTTCTCAGTAGTTCGACTGCCATGCTGCGCGCCAATTTCGCAAACGCACTGATTTTCGGCGCAGTCGGGGGCATCACGCTGGACTTGACCGGCTATCAGACGCTGGCCGCGAATCCCGGTCAGATGGTGGATGCGATGAACATCGCTTTGATGGGTGGCACGATGTCGACAGCGATGCGCAGCGCCATCATGACCGCCGTCAACGCAGCGACTACACCCAAAGCCAAAGCGCAGGCCGCGCTGTATTTGATCGCCTCTTCCTGGCAGTATCAAGTGCAACGCTAAACATAAAGGACGAATCATGAACTCCAGCAGAAGAGAATTCATTCGCCGGGTCACTTTCTCATTAAGCTCGCTGGCGGCGGCCGGTAATTTTGCGCGCTTTGGCATGTTGAACGCCGCCGCCACGCAGAGCGGCAGCTATCGGGCGTTGGTGTGCGTGTTCCTCTATGGCGGCAACGACAGCAACAATCTGATCGTCCCGATGGACAGCGCCAGCTACAACGCATACAGCGGCATCCGGAAGAACCTGGCATTGGCTCAGTCCGCCCTGCTTCCCGTTGCGACCAAAAGCAACGCGCCCTATGGTTTTCACGCACTGCTGCCGGAAGTCCAGACGCTGTTTGGCAATAAGCAACTGGCCGTGGTTGCCAATGTTGGGTCGCTGGTGGCGCCGATTACACGTGCGCAATATGTCGCCAATCAGGGGATGATCCCGCAGAACCTGTTTTCTCACCTGGATCAACAGACGCAGTGGCAGACTTCAGTTGCCAACCAAATGTCCACCACGGGTTGGGGCGGCCGGGTCGCCGATCAAGTGGCGCATCTCAACGGTTCCACCACGTTCCCGACGTTGGTGTACGTAACCGGCAACAGCATTTTCGGATCGGGCGCACAGACCCGCGCGGGCGCCGTTACGCCAGGCGCCGCGCTGGGTCTTACCGGCTATGGAACCGATGCGGCTTCAGTGGCACGTTCCAACGCGCTACAGCAACTGTTGACGCTCGATAACGGTGTGACGCTGATACAGCAGGCGAGTTCCTTTATGACCGATGGCTTGCGGGATTCGGCAACCCTCAACAAAGCCCTCAGCGGGGCGGCTGCCTTGAAGACGGTGTTCCCGAGCACCAGCTTGGGCGGTCAGTTGCAAGAGGTAGCGAAGCTGATCCAAGTGCGCCAGGCGCTGGGGATGAACCGGCAGATTTTCTTCTGCTCGCTGGGCAGCTTTGATACGCACACCAATCAGCTTAATGACCAGGGAACTCTGTTCTCCCAGCTTTCGCCGGCGCTGGCGGCTTTTCTCGCCGCCACTCAGGAACTGGGCGTCGACCAGCAGGTGACGACCTTCACGGAATCCGATTTCAGCCGCACCACCATGCCGAACAGTACCGGCGGCACGGACCACGCCTGGGGCAGCCATCAACTGGTGATGGGCGGGGCGGTGCAGGGCGGCGATCTCTACGGCAAATTCCCGTCCATGGTTTTGGGAAGCGGCGACGATGCGGGCGAGGGCCGCTGGATACCGACCACTTCGGTGGATCAGTATGGCGCCACGCTGGCGCAATGGTTCGGAGTGAGTGCGTCGCAGTTGTCCAATGTGTTCCCGAACATCGGAAACTTCCCGAGCAATAATCTCGGGTTTCTGGGGTAAGGGCGACACTCAACCAGCACGGGCGCTCCGCGAAATGAGCCAAGGGGACACTGCTGCGATAGTTCTCAAGCGAAGGAGTTCGGACTCGAGCCCGCAGTGTCCCCATCCTGTGCATCCGGTGTGATCGGCGTTCGCCCCAAGGTAAACCTGTAGTACACTAAAGCTTAGTTGCTTCAGCGCTTGGCTCGCGCCACAAGCTACCAATTCCCACGCGAAAGTTTGTTCTCTTGCTATCTGTCAACAATGTATCCATGCGCTACGGCGCCCGCGTTCTGTTCGAGGATGTGACCGTCACGTTTCAGGCGGGCCGGCGGTACGCCATCACCGGCCCCAACGGCGCCGGCAAATCTACTTTGATGAAGATTCTGTCCGGCGAAATCGAGCCGTCCAAAGGGTCCATCACTCGGCCCAAGAAAATGGGCGTGCTGGCCCAGGACCAGTTTGCCTTTGATGAATTCCGTGTGATTGACACGGTGATTATGGGCAATCACGGACTCTGGAAGGCGTTGCAGGATCGCGAAGTGCTGTACGCCAAAGATTACAGCGAACTGACCGACGAAGACGGCATGCGTCTGGGCGAACTCGAGGGCATTGTCGGCGACGAGGGCGGCTACACGGCCGAATCGGATGCCGCCATGTTGCTGGACGGGCTCGATATTCCAGAGTCGCTGCATGAGCGCAAGATGTCTGAGCTACAGGGCGGCCAGAAGGTGCGCGCGCTGCTGGCGCAGGCGCTGTTCGGCAATCCGGGCGCGCTGCTGTTGGATGAGCCCACCAACAACCTCGATCTCGATTCGGTCCATTGGCTGGTCAATTACCTGCACAACTACGATGGCTGCCTGATCGTCATCTCGCACGACCGCCATTTTCTTAACGAAGTCTGCACGCACATTGCCGACATCGATTATGAAACCGTGATCACCTACACCGGCGGTTACGACGACATGGTGCTCGCCAAAACGCAGATCCGCTCGCGCATTGAAGCCGAGAATAGCCAGCGCGAGAAGAAGATCGCCCAACTCAATGAGTTCATCCAGCGCTTTGGCGCCGGCACGCGATCCTCGCAGGTGACCTCCCGTAAAAAAGAGGTTGAGCGCCTGCAAACGTCCGATCTGGCTCGCTCCAATATCCAACGTCCCTATATCCGTTTCGAGATGAAACGTCCCTCGGGCCGGCATCCCTTGGAAGTGAAGAAACTCTCCAAGGCTTACGACGACCTGAAGGTGCTCTCTAACTTCACGGCCAGCGTGAGCCGCGGCGAGAAGATCGCGTTGATCGGCCGCAACGGCGCCGGCAAGACCACCATGCTGAAGTCGTTGATGGAGTTATTCCCCATCGACGGCGGCACGGTGACCTGGGGTCATGAGGTCTCGATTGGCTACTTTGCGCAGGATCACACCGATTCGATCCGCAAGGGCACGACGGTAATCGAGTGGCTGCATGAGTTCGATCCCATGGCGTCGCAGGCGGAACTGCGTGGCGTCCTGGGGCAAATGCTGTTCAGCGGCGACGACGCGCTGAAGCCAACGCAGGCGCTTTCGGGAGGCGAAGCGGCGCGGCTGATCTTCTGCCGCCTGATGCTCGAAAAGCCGAACTTTCTGGTGCTCGATGAGCCCACCAATCACTTGGATTTAGAAGCGATCAACGCGCTCAATATCGCGCTGCAGAAGTACGAAGGCACGGTGCTGGTGGTGACGCATGACGAAGACGTCATCGACGAAGTAGCCTCGCGGATTTGGCACTTCGATCATGGCCGCATCGAGGACTTCCAAGGCCCGTACAGCGAGTTTCTGACGCGGGCGGCGCAGGCAGTCTAGCGGGGTTTAGCCGTCGCGGATCACTTGAAACCCGCTTTCGGCCTGTCCTGCGATCAAGCGGGACCAGGCCACGCGGGCGTTTCCCTGGAAGAATTGATGAACAAACTGAACCGCCGTTGCCGGATGGAGCGGCACGCCTTTATAGGACGCGCGAAATCCGGAATCGCTGACATCCATCAGCTCGCCGTAAATCTCGACGCAAGGTGGTTGGCTCGGGCGCAGCCGAATGGCGCCGCGGCACAGGGTTCGCGGCTCAAACCGTTTCTCGACAGCCCGCGGGTGGCCTGGTTCCGATCTCGTGGTGGCTGCGCTGGCGGCGAACATACGATCTATTAGGCAGTTTGTGTACCGTCGAGCCAAGTCGCTGATTTTTCTCGATTGTTCGAGAGGTATGGGACAGAAAATGGGACAGCTTGTCTGCGGCGGCTGGTGACAGATTGGCCAAGCGGCCGGGCCAAGCCCTCTAATGCATCGTCCCTAAGTACTTGCCTGTGGTAGCGTCCACAAAGACGGAGTAGTCGCTGGTGCCAATGGATTCGCCCCAAATCACACGCCAGGTCAGGTCTGGGAACCGGTTGGTTTGTTCCATAACGTACTGGATCGGCTTGTCGGGGTTCTTCTTGATGTAGTCTGCACTCTTGGCTGCGGCGGCTTCGTAGGCCTGATCGGAATCGAATTTGATCGCCATCAAGGGGAACGGCTGGGCTCCGGCGCGCGGGGCGGTCCAAGGGT
>Ga0075015_100000943_pt1 | contig 10617 bp, 7 predicted proteins | sample AleBraG_ABR_2013_FD_71476 | JGI IMG/M metagenome (GOLD analysis project Ga0075015, IMG submission 71476) | Freshwater sediment microbial communities in response to fracking from Pennsylvania, USA - Alex Branch Run_MetaG_ABR_2013 | ecosystem: Environmental > Aquatic > Freshwater > Creek >...
CATGCACGATTCTCACGCCAAGTTGCGCCGGTCGGTGTTGTTCCTGGCGGTGACGGGCGAGGAAAAAGGACTGCAAGGTTCCAAATATTTTGCGGCGCATCCCACCGTGACAGGCGATCTGGTGGCCGACATCAACTTGGATATGTTTCTCCCGCTGCACGCCCTGCGCTACCTGGAAGTGCAGGGACTGGATGAATCGACTCTGGGCGACGACATTCGCGCCATCGCCGCGGCTGCGCATGTCGAGGTTCAGGCGGACAAGGAGCCCAACCGCAATCTGTTCATCCGCAGCGACCAGTACAACTTCATTCGCAAAGGCGTTCCCTCTTTGGCGTTCAAATTCGGCTATCTGCCGGGCTCGCCCGAAGAGAAGCTGCACAAGGATTGGTTGAAAAACCGCTACCACGCGCCCTCGGACGATCTGAACCAGCCGGTGGACAAGGCCGCCGCCGCCCGCTTCAACGAGATCATCCTCAAGTTGGCCGAGCGCGTGGCCAGCAGCGACAAGCGTCCGGTATGGAAGCCGAACAGCTTCTTCCGCCGCTTTGCGGATTAGCTATGAGCGCGTCCCGTATCATGGAAGCACGGCATGGCATCGGACGGGGAGAACAGGGTTCGCGCGCGAATTTTCTTCGTCGTCACCAACGTCATTTCTTTGGTCTTTCTCATCTGGGCGCTGCACGGTTTGAGTTGGAGCCGGCTGCGCCATGATGTCATCCACCTGGATTTCCGCTGGGTCGCCGTAGGCCTCGTCACCGGCGTCCTGGTCTACGCCTTGCAGGGTTGGCGTTGGAACCTGCTGCTTCGCCCCATCCAGCCCGTCAGCACCTGGGAAGCCACGCGCTCTATCTTTGTTGGTCTGTTTGCCAATGAAGTCCTTCCGCTGCGGGCCGGCGAGTTGATTCGTTGTTTTCTCCTTTCGCGATCGAGCACTATCCCCGTTTCGGTTGTTCTTGCCTCCGCGCTCCTTGAACGTATCTTTGACGGCTTCTGGCTGATCCTCGGCTTGCTGATTACCATCCGCTACGTGCGGCTTCCGCGCCAGGTTGTCTTCGGCGCCTTGATGCTCGGCATTCTGCTGTTGATCTGCGGCGTGCTGATGGCCGTCGCGATGTTCTGGAAGCAACAAGCGCTCGATCGGTTACTGGGCGCCAAATGGCTGGGTTGGGTGCATGTCCTGATTGAGGACCTTCACTTGATCGGCCATTCCCGCTACCTCTACTACGCGTGGATGATGAGCCTGCCCTTCCTCTTGATTCAAGTAGTCCCGATCTATGCTTTCATGCGAGCTTACCTGCCGCTGGCGGAGCTCCATCTGGGAGCCGCGTTCACCATCATGGTGATCCTCCGCCTGGTAGCCGTCATCCCACAGGGGCCCGGCAACCTGGGGGCCTACAACGCGTTCACCGTGGTCGGACTGCGAATCTTCGCCGTGCCCAGCCAGATCGCCAAGAGTTTCTCGCTCATGCTCTGGACCGGAATTACCGCGCCCCTTTTGGTGGTCGGTTTTATCGCGCTGGCAGCCACCGGACTGGACATGGCCGAGTTGCACAAGCAGGCCCGCGCCGGCGTCCGCGGCAAACCGGCGCCCACGGAACCGCAGCCTCCCGTGGCCGAAGGCTGGTAGGCCCGCCAAAAATCACCAAAGCTCTCCCTTCACTCACCGATAAGCGTTTTGTGGAAGCTGCATTTACTTCGGCAGTTAGCCAGTTCGCCAATAACCCGGCGGCAAACGGTAGAGCGTTGCGCGAGTTGCTGAATTCCGACCCGGACGAGTTCTTTCGGAATGCCATTCCGCTCCTCAAACGCCTGCAGGAAGAGCCTGGCCCTACCTATGTTCTCGTGCTGCTGCTTTCCCACGGCCTTTTGATCAGCGATCTGCTGCGCGACGGACTTTTTAGTTCCGAAGAACTGGCGGCCATTGCCCGCCAATTATCTAAAGTAGACCCGCAATTCGGCGTAAAGTTGCTAAAAAGTGTTCTCCCCGATTCGCAGGAATCGGGTCCGGCTGAACTCGCCACCGTCAATATGCGGCTACGAGTGATGGACATCTTGGAGTCGGTCTCCGAAGGCCAGCGAATCTTGCCGCTCCTGATGCGCCTGCTGCGCGATCCCGACGCCAGAGTCCGCTCCAAGGCCGCCCTGTTGGTCGGCCGCACCGCCCGCAACGCGCGCTGGGCGGAAGAGTGCCTGGTGGAAGGCGACTCCCGGGTGCGCGCCAATGCCGTGGAATCTCTCTGGGATGTGGATTCCGAGGGAGTGCGCGCGCTTCTTTGGAATACCCTCTCCGATCCGGACAATCGCGTCATTGGAAACGCACTGCTAGGTCTGTACCGATTGGGAGAGACTGCCGTGATTGAGCATATTCTGCGCCTAGCGCGGGACTCGCGGGATCTCTACCGGGCCACCGCGGCCTGGGTAATGGGCCGCACCGGCGATGCCCGCTTTCAACCAACTTTAGTCAATCTGATTCGCGATAGTGCCCAAGTCCGCGCCAATGCCTTCCGCGCCTTGTCCACCATCAATCAGACCAAATCGCGCCTGGCGCAGTCTCCCGTCCTCCGGGTCAGCGGCTGGCGCAACCCGCCGGTGGAAGGGTGGGAGGAGATTCAGATCGCGCTGGCGCTCGAACCGGAGCTGGACGATTCTCTGAATGCCCAAACGGCGCTGGTTTCCGGCGTGCGCCCCACCGAGTTCATTCTCTATCGCGACTCCGCCCTGGTGGTCAACTATGAGGTCACCGAAATGATTGGGACGGGACCGCTTTCACTGGGTTTCCTCATGCCCTGCTCCGGCTCCGCCGATTCTCTGCATGAATCGTTGGTCCAAGCGCTCAAAGCGGCTTCCGCCTGCCGCCGCAAGATGGATCGCTGGCTGATCGGCAGGTACAATTCCACGCCGGCCCGGCAAAAAGAGCAGATAATCTGGAGCGGCAACGGACCATTGCATCTCAAAACGGAAGACCAACCCGGCGTGGCGCCCCCGCCTCCCGCGCCCGATCCGGTTTTCTCGTCGGCCTCCCGCCAGATCGACGAAGCTCTGCAAGCCGCCCCCGCCGCCAACCTGCCCAATCCCATCCAGTGCCTGCAAGCCGCCATCCGCGTATCCCAGAACTGCAAGTCTCCCCACTTCGTCCTGATGATTCCCAACAATCCGGAGACATTCTCCGCTGATTTTTGCGCCGAAGCGACCCGCGCCGCGTCCGTGCTCAAAGCGACCTTCCACGCCATCTCGCTTTCCCCCAGCGTCCCCTTCGATCCCGGCATCCAGTCGCTCTGTCAGAAATCGGGTGGCGCCTGTCTCCACTCCACCGCTGACCAACTGCCTCAATTGCTGGCCGACCTCTCGGCTCATCTCATCGGCAGTTACCGCATCCGCCTGGACGCGGGCCCCGGATCGCTGAAGGTGCAAGTGCAGAGCGAACGCGGCTGCGGCAGCCTGGTGCTCGCTGAATTCGCGTGAGAGGAAAACCGGCAGAACGGGCAGGCTTCGAGTTTTCAGATTCTTAGCCGGATGACGTCGTTAACCTCCGCGATCGCCGAAATTCCAAAGAGAGTTCGCCCGTCAGCAGAGCACTACCCTTGCGAGCTTTCTGCACAGTGGGGATCAGGCAAGTTCCAGAGTGGAGCACCAGAGCTTCATAACGGAAAGCCCGGGAGTTCAGCCCGGGCGATCCAAACGAGGCAGAAAGGAGGATCAGATTATGATCCTTGTCATGAGATTCGTGACGAAATGGTTCACGGTCGAGGTAAAGATCAGCCGTTCTCGCAAGAGACGCTGATTTAGCCTCGGGATTGGGGCGGTTGCCTCCGTCCCAATCCTCTCATAATCATAGATCGTTTCTCTTACTGAAGCAATACCCCTAAAATCCTGGCCGACATAGCCCGCCCACATCAGTCCGCTGCCATCACCACAATTCCGAAGAGAGTTCGCCCGCCGGCTGACCACTACAGTGGGGATCAGGCAAGTTCCGGAGTGGAGCACCAGAGCTTCATAACGGAAAGCCCGGGAGGCGCCCGGGCGATCCAAACGAGGCAGAAAGGAGGATCAGAGTATGATCCTTGTCATGAGATTCGTGACCAAATGGTTCACGGTCGAGGTAAAGATCAGCCGCTCTCGAAAGAGACGCTGATTTCGCCTCGGGATTGGGGCGGCCTGCCGCTGCCCCAATCCTCTCATGATCATAGATCGTTTCTCTTTCTGAAGCAATACCCCTAAAACCCTGGCCGACATAGCCCGCTCACATCAGTCTGCCGCCATCGTCAAAGTTCCGATGGGAGCGCCCGCCAGACCCGCCAGGAGATCTCCCGGCCTATCGCTCTCACTGCCCCACCAGTAGATTCGTTGTGTTCCCGGCCACACCGTTCTGCGAAACCACCAACGCCAAACTACCCGAGCGCGCATTTGCCGGCACCTGGAAATCGATCTGATACAGACCGGCAAAGCCTGGAGCCAAACCGGCAAAGGAGACCGGGGCCATCTGTCCGTCCACCGTAACCAGCGGCTGGGTCACCACGCGAGCCAGCGGCTCCACGGTCGGCGCACCCTGTCCCGACGGCACCGCCGGGTTGGTGGCGCCCATTCCACCCAGATAGATGACCACAATCTCACCCGGTTTGGCCGGATGACTGGCCGTGACATAAGAATAATCGGCGTGTTGCGCAATCACATTATTGCTGCCATCCACGTACGCCGCAATTCCCGGCTGCAGCGGATTGATGTCCAGCAAGTCCGGCAGCGTGAACGCCCCATTCGCGCTGACCAAAACCACCTGCTGGCCGGGTGTCAATTCGGCTGGTAACTCGACGTTGATCTGTCCGCTACTCACGTAGTAAATCGGCGCCAACCGGCCGCCGATCATGACCGATGTTCCCTGAAAAGTACCGGGAAGCGGCAGTGAGCTCGGTTGACCCACACCCGACGCCAAGCCCGCGCCGTACACTTGCGCGATGAGCCCGGGCGACAACGCCGCGGCCGCATAGTAGTTGTTGATCGTCCCGTTGGGATAGAGAACCGGCGCCACATTCGGCGTCACGCCGCCGGTGATCTGTATGGCTGCCGGCTGGAGTGTCCCCGACGATCCGCGTACGTTGATGCTCATGTTGCCGGCCGGGCTGCCCGGCTGCCAAGTAGCAGAGTAGACACCGGCGCTGTTGAAATGAAAGCTGACCGGCGGATCTCCGTTGCTGAAAGAAGCGACGACGGATCCGCTGCCCAACGGGTTGGCGCAATCGTCGTACATCGCAATCTGAAGCGCGGCTGGCCAGCCCGCGGGCACTGTGAAATTGGTGGTGATGCCCGTCTGAGTGAGCACGACGCGCGTGGGTGTGCATGCCGCCGTCGCCGCCGTCTTTGAATCCGCTGCTACCCCTTTGCCTGCCGGAACAATCAAAGTCACATTGACACCGCGAACCTGCGAACCGGTAGCCACGTTGACCAATCCCGTGTACACCCCGGCTTTCAGCCCCGCCGGATTGGCAGTGACATTAACCGTCGCCGGACTCGTGCTGGAAACTGAGCCGCTGGCCGGCGAAACACTCAGCCATGCGCCGCCATCGGTAGTTATCGCGGAAGCCGTGAAATTGACCGGCGCCGCGCTCACCGCCACGGCCAAAGGCAGCGTTCCCGCCGCCGTAAAGACCAGTCCCTGCGGTGTTGGATTGGGCGCAACCGGAGTACTGGCGCTAGCCACATTCAGCACCACAACCACAAACTGCGGCGCGTTGCGCGCGTTGGCGTCGCTTATTTGAACCAACGCGTAGTAACCTCCTGGGGCCAGGTTTTGCGCGTTGCCAACCGATAGCTGGATCGACCCCGGTTGAGACGTCGTTGCTGTACCGGTGGTGGGCGAAACCGTAAGCCAGCTTGCTGAGTTCACAATGCTGGCCGTGAAATTGACCGTCGAGCCCGGATCGCCGTAGTTCAGCACCATGACTGTGTCCGCGGGACCGCTGAGTTGCCCTTGCTGCATATCGAATCGTAAACCCGTCTGATCGACATTCAGGATCGGCCCGCTGGGACTGACAAAAACGGAAACCGGTACATCGATCGCCGAACTCCCCGAAGAAACGCGTATGCTGCCTTTGTAACCACCCGCCGCCAGCCCGCCGGTATTTATGCGCACATCGACAAACGCAGGATTGTTCGGCGACGCCTGTCCGCTGCCCGGCATAATGCTCTCCAACCACGGGATTGGCGTCGGCGTCGAGACGGAGAAACTCAACACTCCGGAACCTCCCGCATTCCGCACCGCGATCACTTGATCCTGCAAACCAGGGCTCTGCGCCCGCGCTGCATAGCGTAAGAACGCCGGAGCCACGGCTAACTGCGCAGCCGCGGAGGCAACCGTCAGTGTGACGCCAATGGCCGTTCCGTTGACGAGAATCCTGCCCGTGAACGAACCGGCGCTCAAGCTGCTGGGATCCACGCTCGCCGTGAGCACGCCCGGCGTCGTGCCGGCCGAGGGCGTCACCTTCAGCCATGGCGGCGCCGCAGTGTTCGCTTGCCCGCCATCCAAACTCACCGCGAATCCCACCTGCGTCGTGCCGGCGGAAAGGACCGTGACCGTCTGCGATCCCGGCGAATCTCCCCCCGCAATGCCGCTGAAGTTCAGTGCACCTGGCGACAACCCCACCGGGCCCGCCGGCACGGTAGACGTCACCGAACCGCTTCCCGTCAGCGTGAACATGGCGTTCGTCCCACTCTGACCGGCGAGAGTGTATTGAAAGGATCCGGTGGCCGCTTGGAATTGGCCCGTTCCGCCCGATATTGTAGCCGTGCCCGTAACTACTTTTTGGGCTAAACCCGTGGATGTAGCCGCCAAAGTATCGCCGTTCGCGAATGTGAAGGTGAACGTTACGGGCACAGTGGTGCTCCCTGGAAACGGTGGAGTGGTCACCAGAACTGTGATGTTTCCAAACGGAGTCATCGTGCCGGCGCCTGGGAGATTGAGGCCGTTCGTTTCATTGCCCGTTCCCGCGCCACTAGCGTCGATCGAGATTTGATTGGTGATCGGCGCCTGCGCCCGCGCGTCGCTGATCGCTAATATCGCGAGACAGAGAAGCTTTCCTGTTCTGCTCAAGATTACTTCCCTACGATCAAATTCGTCGTGTTCCCCGCTACGCCACCCTGCGAAACCACCAACGCCAAGCTCCCCGCGCGAGCATTCGACGGAACCTGGAAATCGATCTGGTACAGACCCACAAACCCTGGCGCCAGGCCGGCGAACGCAACCGGCGCATTCTGTCCGTCCACCGTCACCGTGGCAGTGTTCACCACCCGAGCCAGCGGCTCCGCTGTCGGCGCCCCCTGACCCGACGGCACCGCCGGGTTGGTGGCGCCCATGCCACCCAGATAGATGACTACCGTTTCGCCCGGTTTGGCCGGACTGCTGGCCGTCACATACGAAAAATCCGCATGCTGAGCGATTACGTTGTTGGTGCCATCGCCGTACGCCGCGATCCCCGCCTGCAGCGGATTGATGTCCAGCAAGTCCGGCAGCGTGTAAGCGCCGTTGGCACTCACCAGAATCGCCTGTTGGCTGGTAGTCAACTCAGCCGGCAGTTCCACATTGATCTGGCCGCTGCTCACATAGTAAATCGGCGCCATCCGGCTGCCCACCATCACGGATGTTCCCTGAAACGTGCCCGGCAGCGGCAGTGCGTTCGGTTGGCCCACCCCGGCGGCTAGTCCTGAACCGTACACCTGCGCAATCAGCCCGGGCGACAGCGCCGACGTCCCATAGAAGTTGTTGACCGTGCCGTTCGGATACAAAACCGGCGCCACGTTCGGCGTCACGCCGCCCGTGATTAGCGCTGAAGCCGGTTGCAGCGTCCCCGACGATCCACTTACATTTATGGTCATGTTGCCGGCGGCGTTACCCGGCTGCCAGGTCGCCGAAAAGATACCCGGTGCATTTGGATGCAAGCTCAGCGGCGGGTCGCCATTGGTGAACGAGGCGTGAACCGACCCGCTGGCCAACGGATTGGCGCAATCGTCGTACATGGCGATCGACAGCGCAGCCGGCCAACCCGCCGGCACGGTAAAATTCGTCGCCAGTCCGGTCTGCGTCAGCACCACCCGCGTGGACGTGCAGGAAGCAGTGGTTGCGGGCGCTTCCCATAACGCTGACACCCCGGTCCCCGCCGCTACGATCAGCGTGACGTTGACACCCCGCACCACGCCGCCGATCGCGACGTTCACCAGTCCCGTGTACACTCCCGCTTTGAGACCGGTCAAATTCGTGGCAACTGTGAGCTTGCGAACTCGTACTGGAAATCGAACCGCTCCCCGGCGCAACACTCAGCCACGTGCCGCCATCACTGGTAATCGCAGCCGCGGTGAAATTGACCGCCGAGGAACTGTTCACACCCACCGTTACGGCTTGCGTCCCTCCGGCGGTGAACACCAGCCCCTGCGGCGATGGATCGGGCGCCACTGCGCGACTGCCGGTACCGACATCCAGCACCACGACCACGTACTGCGGCGAGTTGTGCGAATTCGCATCCGTAATCTGTACCAGCGCATAGTAGCCGCCGGGCGCCAGGCTTTGCGCATTGCTGTTGATCGAAAATTGTAGCGGCCCTGGCTGACTGGTTGTCGCCGTCCCCGTCGCCGGAGAGACCGTCAACCAGTTCGCGGAGTTGTTGATGCCGGCGGCGAAGTTCACTGTCGTCCCTGGATCGCCGTCGTTGAGCACTTGCACCGTCTTCACCGAACCTACGCCCTGCCCTTGCCGCGCTTCAAATCGCAACCCGGTTTGATCCACGTCCAGGATCGGACCGGCGGGAGACACGAATACGGAAATCGGCACATCAATCGAGGAGCTGCCGGACGAGAACCGGATGACGCCCTTGTAGCCGCCCACGGCCAGCCCAGTCGTATTGATGCGAATGCGAACAAAGACCGGGCTATTGGGCGAGGCTTGCCCGCTGTTGGGTGTGATGCTGTCCAGCCAGGAAATGGGGTTCGGCGCCGACACCGAAAAACTCGCCGCGCCGGACCCGCCGGCGTTCCGCACCAGGATAAAGCGATCTAACAATCCAGGGCCCTGCACTCGCGCCGGGTAACGCAAAAATCCGGGAGACACCGACAACTGTTGGGAAGCTGCGGCCACCGTCAGGTTCACCACAACCGGCATTCCGCCGACAACAATTCTCCCGCTGAAGGATCCGGCGTTCAAGCCGCTCGGATCCACGCTTGCCGTTAACAAACCCGGTGTAATTCCAGCCAGTGGCGTCACCTTCAGCCAGGTCGGAGCCGGCGTATTCGCTTGCCCCCCGTCCAGAGTTACCGAGAAAGTCGCCGCCGTCGCGCCGGCCGAGAGCACCGTAACAATCTGCGAGGCAGGCGAATTCCCCGCCGAACTGGCCGTGAACGTCAGCGTGCCCGGCGAGACGACTAACGGAGCTTGTGGCGACGAAATGGTGATGGAATAGGTCTTGCTCGCGCTGTTCCCCAGGGTGTCGGTCACCACCACGGTAATGGTCGAGTAGGTGCCGGCGGTGGTCGGTGTTCCTGTGATCCCGCCAGTTGAGCTCAAGCTAAGTCCTGGCGGCAGCGACGAGGTTCCAAACGGGTTCGTAGCCAGGCTGAACGTCAGCGGCGGCGCTCCTCCCGTGGCATTGATTTGTTGGGAATAGGGGACGCCGATCACGCCATTGCCCACGGCGTTTGTTAGAAAATTGATCGGATTCGTGGCCGTTACCGTAAACATCTGCGTCGCGCTGGTCAGCAGTGCGTCCGTTACTCTTACCGTGAAGGTGTAGGTGTTCGCGGCGGAAACAGTGCCGGCGAGGGTCCCGCTGACCGGATCCAGCGACAAGCCCGGCGGCAGAAAGCCGGAGGAAATGTCCCAGCGATAGGGCGTAACGCCGCCGCTCGCACTTAAGACCTGCGTAAATGTGAGACCGACCACCGGATTGGAAATCGAAGGCGTAGTGATCTTCAGCGGCGGAGCCGGGTTGATGGTGATCGCGATCAGCTTTCGGGCCGCGGGTCCATTGCCGCCTTGCGCCGTGACTACGTTAAAGGTTGGATTGAAGCTTCCCGCCCCGCTTGGAGTGCCGCTGAGCACACCCGAAGTCGATAGCGTCAATCCGGGCGGCAACTGGCTCGCCGGGACGGTCCAGGTATACGGAGTCGAGAAACCCGCTGTGGCTGTCAACTGCTGAGAATAAAACGTCCCCACCGTTCCCGCTGGCAAGGGAGACGCCGTGGTGATCTGAAAGGTCACTTGCGCCCACGTCGAACTGCATCCGGCCAGTAGAATCAATAAGCCGCGCAAGAACACACGCATCTTCATCACTCCTTAAATTCTACGTTGAACGGGAACTACACGGATGTAGTACTCAGACGTGGAACTCCGGCTCGGCCCGCCGCGTCTCTCTACATGAGAAGCAAATACCCTTCTCCTCCTCTGGTTGGCGCGGTTCGCAAGTGGGCCGCGCCGATTTTCGTCACCAGTATCAGAAACATCCAGGAGGCTCCCCACGCGGGCGGGGACACTGCGGGCTCGAGTCCGCACTCCTTCGCTTGAGAACTATCGCAGCAGTGTCCCCTTGGCTCATTCCGCCGGGCGTTAGCGAATGGGTCTCGAAGCGCATCGATACTGAACAC
>Ga0075015_100000945_pt1 | contig 10614 bp, 8 predicted proteins | sample AleBraG_ABR_2013_FD_71476 | JGI IMG/M metagenome (GOLD analysis project Ga0075015, IMG submission 71476) | Freshwater sediment microbial communities in response to fracking from Pennsylvania, USA - Alex Branch Run_MetaG_ABR_2013 | ecosystem: Environmental > Aquatic > Freshwater > Creek >...
GCGCCGCCTTCGGCATCTGGCAGGCCAAGGACATGGCCGGGTACGGCGTGTTCAACGAGCCCGGTGGGCTGTCGTGGGAGGACCTGCGCTCGACCGACCCCGACGCGTCGAAGGCGTTCTACGCCGAGGTGCTCGGCTGGCGCTACGAGCCGCTCGCCGAGGCGGGTCCGGACTACGCGACGTTCCACCACCCCGGTGACGACGCACCGCTCGGCGGCCTCGGCGGGATGATGGGGATGGACTCCTTCCCCTCCCACTGGATCACCTACTTCGGCGTCGCCGACGTCGACGCCGCCGTGGCCTACGTGGTGGCCAACGACGGGCAGGTGATCAGCCCCGGCTTCGACACGCCGTTCGGCCGCATGGCCGCGCTGACCGACCCGTTCGGCGCGAGCTTCTGGGTCACGGCCCCCCACGCCGACCAGCTCCGCCCCGACCGCACCTCCTAGCCGGCCCCGGGCCGCACGGGGTCAGACCGGGCGGGAGGCGAGGGTGTAGCGGATGTTCTGCGTGAAGGTGATCGAGCCGTCGGGGTCGGCGTACGACGCGAGCCGGCGCTCGGCCTCCGCGCGCACGTCGGGTCGCTGGTCCTCCGGCACCGAGAGCCACATCGCGCGCTGCCCGATCGACCACGTCCAGGTGTGCCACTGCTCGGCGTCGGCGAAGCGCACCGGGAGGTCGTGGGAGATCGTGCGCACGTCGGCGTAGCCGGCACCGGCGACGAGCTCCTCCATCGCCGCGTCTGAGCCGAACGGACCGGTCGCGCCGCTCGTGCGGGCGTCGGCGAGGGCCGGCGGCAGGTGCGGCGTGAACACGTCGTCCACGTCCGACCACCGCGGATCGATCGGGCCGAACGTCACGACGCCGAGGCGAGCCCCGGGTGCCATGAGCGGCAGCCACGAGCGCAGCGCCGCCGCCGGGTCGGGGAGGAAGAACAGCACCAGCGACGACGCGACGGCGTCGAACGGGCCGACGACGGCGGGTGCCCTCGCATCGCCGACGGCGAGCTCCACCTGCTCCAGACCCTGATCGGCAGCCAGCCGTCGCGCCTGCTCCACCATCCCCGAGGAGATGTCGACGCCGACCGCACGGCCCTGCGGACCGACCGCGGCGGCCACCGGGAGGAGCACCGCCCCGCGACCACAGCCGACGTCGAGCCACCGTTCACCTGCGCGCGGCGGCATCGCGGCGAGCAGCCCGTCGGCGATCGGCGCGAAGAAGTCGACCCCCACCGCGTCGTACGTCGAGGCCAGCGCATCGAACATGCCGGCCACGCGAGCGGTCGGATCCGGTGTCTCGGTCATTCCGGCACGGTGTCACGCGGCGCGTCTGCTGGGAACAGGCGGCCGCACCCGGCGCGGCCCGACGTCACGGGCGGGTCCGGGTGCGGGCGTCCCGGCTGAGCTTGGCCCATCGTCGGCGCTCCTCGTGCTGGGCGCGCACGTCCTGCTTGCGGGCCAACCAGGCGAGCTCGCGCTGCAGCTTGCGCCAGCTCGCGAGCCGGTCGTCGTCGAGGTCGCCCGCCGCCACGGCGGCGAGCACGGAGCACCCGGGCTCGGACACGTGGCCGCAGTCGGCGAAGCGGCACCGCTCGGCGAGGTCGCCGACGTCGACGAACGTGGCGTCGAGGGCCTCGTCGTCGGCCCACAGCGCGAGCTCGCGCATGCCCGGGGTGTCGAGGACGAGCCCGGCGCCGGGCACCGTCACGAGGTGGCGGGCGGTCGTCGTGTGAACCCCGCGCAGGTCGGCGCGCACCGCGGTCGTCGCCAGCACGTCGTGGCCCACGAGGGCGTTGACGAGCGTCGACTTGCCCGCTCCCGACGGGCCGATGACCGCCGCCGTCACCCCGCGCGGGAGCAGGTCGCGCACGCCGTCGAGCCCGTCGCCGACGATCGACGACACCGCGAACACGTACACGCCGACGGCGACCGACCGCACCTCGTCCAACGCGCCCTCGAGATCGGTCCCGAGGTCGTCGACGAGGTCCGCCTTCGTGACGGCGACGACCGGCATGGCACCGGACTTCCACACGATCGTGAGCTCGCGCTCGAGCCGACGGAGGTTCAGCGAGTGCAGCGGAGTGCAGACGAGGACGACGTCGACGTTCGCAGCGACCACCTGCTCCTCGGTGCGCTGCCCCGCGACCTTGCGGGTGAGCGAGGTGCGTCGGGCCAGCAGGTCCTCGACGACCGCGTCGTCGTGCGACGTGCCGCCGAGCAGCACCCAGTCGCCGGCCACCGGCAGCTCGCGCTCGCGCAGCCGGCCGCGGACGCCGACGGTGAGCTCTCGATGGCCGTCGTGCACGCGCCAGACGTCGCGCCCCTGCAGGGTCACCCGCGCGGGGCGCCAGGCGAGCGCGGGGTCGGACTCGAGGTGCAGGTCGTTCCAGTTCTTGTCCCAGCCGAGGTCGGCCAGGGGCGGAGCAGCGGACACCATTACTCCAGCACGGTGCGGGCGTCGTCGCAGGACGCGGGGGGCGGGGGACCGCCGGAGTCGGGCGAGGCGCTCGGGAGGGTGGCTCAGCCGAGGACGACCGCAGGGACGCCGACGCGGGTGATGGCAGTCATCAGGTCCTCCTGCAGGTCGTGGTCCAGGGCCGTCTCCCCGGGTGTCGGCTCGACGGTAGGCCGCCTCTGCCGACAGTGTCGCGCGGGTTTCGGTCCAGGATCCGGCGGCGCGTGCGCATGGCCCTCGGCGGGGAGGTGCTGCAGACGGACCGTCACCCGACGCGCAGGTGTAGAACGGACAGGTGAGCGACTCTGCACCTGTCATCGACATCCGCGGACTGGTCAAGAACTTCGGCTCGACACGAGCCCTCGACGGTCTCGACCTGACGGTCGAGAAGGGCGAGGTGCACGGCTTCCTCGGACCCAACGGCGCCGGCAAGACGACCACCTTGCGCGTCCTGCTCGGCAGCGTCCGTGCCGACGGCGGCAGCGCGACCGTGCTCGGGCTCGACCCGTGGCGCGACATCCCAGCCCTGCACGCGAAGCTCGCCTACGTCCCTGGCGACGTCGCACTGTGGCCGAACCTCACCGGTGGCGAGGTCATCGACCTGCTCGGCCGGCTCCAGGGCGGCCATGACACGAAGCGACGTGGCGAGCTGCTCGAGATGTTCGAGCTCGACCCCACGAAGAAGGCGCGCACCTACTCCAAGGGGAACCGGCAGAAGGTCGCGCTCGTGGCGGCGCTCGCGTCGTCGGCGGAGCTCTACCTGCTCGACGAGCCGACCAGCGGGCTCGACCCGCTGATGGAGGAGCGCTTCCGGGAGTGCGTGCGCGGCCTGCGCGCCGACGGCCGCACGGTGCTGCTGTCGAGCCACATCCTCAGCGAGGCCGAGGCGCTGTCCGACCGCATCAGCATCATCCGCGGCGGCGCCATCGTCGAGTCCGGTCGACTGTCGGACATGCGCCACCTGCAGCGGCTCTCGATCGCCGCCGAGACCGAGCACGAGCTTCACGGGATCACCGACATACCGGGTCTGTCCGACGTCGTGATCGAGGGCACGCACCTGCGCTGCTCGGTGGAGCCGAGCCATCTCGCCGAGCTGCTGTCGCACCTCACGGCGGCGGGGATCAAGACCCTCGAGAGCCACCCCCCGACCCTCGAGCAGCTCTTCCTCTCGCACTACGGCGTCGCGATCGACGACGGCGACGACCATGCGTGAGGCGAACGCCGGATACGGCACGACCCTGCGGCTGGCTCTGCGCCGTGACCGGATCCTGCTGCCCGCGTGGGTGATCGGCCTGGCTGTGACCGCCGGCTCCTCGGCGGCCGCGACCGTCGACCTCTACCCGACCGAGGAGTCGCGCGTCGCCGCAGCGGAGACGATCAACGCGTCGGCCGCCGTCGTCGCCCTCTACGGCCGCATCTACGACCCGACGTCGCTCGGCGCCGTGTCGATGATCAAGCTCACCGCGCTGGGAGCGGCCATCGTCGGGATCGTGATGCTCTTCGTCGCGATCCGGCACACCCGCGGCGAGGAGGAGCCAGGACGGCTGGAGCTGCTCAGCGGCGGCCGGCTCGGCCGGCTCGCACCGGTGACGTCGACCCTCGCGCTGGTCGGCGGAGCCTGCGTCGCGCTGGCACTGCTCACCGCTGCTGCGAACACCGCAGCGGGCCTGCCGTGGCAGGGGTCGCTGGCGTTCGGGCTCGGCTGGGGGGCGACCGGGCTCGTCTACGGCGCGGTCGGAGTCGTCACGGCGCAGCTGTCGACGAGCGCCCGCGCCGCGCGCGGTGCCGGCCTCGTCGTCGTCGCCGTCACCTACGCGCTGCGCGCGATCGGCGACCTCGCCGAGCCGAGCCCCGGGATCCTCTCGTGGCTGTCCCCCGTCGGGTGGAACCAGCAGCTGCGCGCCTACGCCGGCGACCGATGGTGGGTCCTGGTGCTGCCGCTGCTCGCCTCCGTGGCGCTTGGCGCCGCGGCCGTCGCGATGCGATCCCGTCGCGATCTCGGTGCTGGACTCCGCGAGGACCGGCCAGGTCCGGCGACCGGGCGCCTCGGCACGGCGACCGGCCTCGCGTGGCGGTTGCAGAGCCGCGTCCTGCTCTCGTGGTCGATCGCCTTCGTGCTGTTCGGGGCGATCCTCGGTTCGCTCGCGAGCAGCGTCGACAAGCTGCTCTCGTCGCCCGCGATGCGCGACTTCTTCGAGAAGATCGGCGGCACCGCGGGCCTCGTCGACGTCTTCCTCGGTGCCGAGATCGCGATCATCGCCGCGATCGCCGCGGCCTACGGCATCAGCGCGTCCGACCGGCTGCGCGCCGAGGAGGTCGAGGGGCATGCGGAGCCGGTGCTCGCCGGGCGGACGACGCGCATCCGGTGGGCGAGCGGCCACTACCTGATCGCCCTCGGGGGCTCGGCCCTGCTCATGCTGCTCGCGGGCCTGTCGATCGGTGCGTCGGCGTCGGCAGCTCTGGGCGACTGGACGCACCTCGGTCGGGTGGTCGTGGCCGCGCTGGCGCAGATCCCCGCGGTCTGGGTCGTCACGAGCCTCGTCATGCTCCTCTTCGGCTGGCTGCCCCGCGCCACGGTGGCCGTCTGGGGGCTGCTCGCCGCGTTCGTGCTGGTCGGGGAGTTCGGCGCGCTGTGGAAGCTGCCCGGGTGGCTCATGGACCTCTCCCCCCTGCGCCACGCTCCGACCCTCCCGGTCGGGTCGGACGGGCTGCTCCCCGTGCTCGTGCTCACCGTGGTCGCGGCGCTCATCTCCGCGGTGGGCTACGTCGGCTGGCACAGGCGCGACCTCGTCGGCTGAGGCCGCGCACCGGACGCGACACGAGGGGCCCGGCGCCTGCATGTCCTCTGCGAAGACGCTGAGAAGGACGCCGGTGCGTGGGGTGCGCCCTTGCGCTGGTTACCGACCGGTAGCATCATGAGTTACCGACGGGTAACCGCCAGCGCTGGATGCTGGCCGAACACGGGAGACCGGGCGATGAGCCACTACAAGTCCAACCTGCGCGACATCGAGTTCAACCTGTTCGAGGTCTTCCACGCGCAGGAGCGCATGGGCACCGGCCCGTACGCCGAGATCGACCCGGACACCGCGCGGGACATCCTCGAGGAGGTCGAGCGCCTCGCCGTAGGCCCGCTGGCCGCCTCGTTCGTGGACGCCGACCGCCACCCGCCGGTCTACGACCCCGCGACCTGCACCGTCACGATGCCCGACTCGTTCAAGGCGTCGTACAAGGCGCTCATGGACTCCGGCTTCTGGAACCTCGACCTCCCGCGCCACCTCGGCGGCCACCACGCGCCTCCGTCGCTGCGCTGGGCCGCCAGCGAGCTCATGCTCGGCGCGAACCCGCCCGCCTTCATGTTCATGTCCGGCCCGGGGTTCGCGGCGATCCTCGACCACCTCGGCAACGAGGACCAGAAGCGCACCGCGCAGATCATGATCGATCGGCAGTGGGGTGCCACCATGGTGCTCACCGAGCCCGACGCCGGCTCCGACGTCGGCGCGGGCCGCACGAAGGCGGTGCAGCAGGCCGACGGCTCGTGGCACATCACCGGCGTCAAGCGCTTCATCACCTCGGCAGAGCACGACATGACCGAGAACATCGTCCACCTCGTGCTGGCACGCCCCGAGGGGGGGAAGGGCGGGACGAAGGGCCTGTCGCTCTTCGTCGTGCCGAAGTTCCACTTCGACCACCAGACAGGCGAGCTCGGCGAGCGCAACGGCGTCTACGCCACGAACGTCGAGAAGAAGATGGGGATCAAGGTCTCCACGACCTGCGAGCTCACCTTCGGCGACAAGGAGCCCGCCGTCGGCTGGCTCGTGGGCGACGTGCACGACGGCATCGCCCAGATGTTCAAGGTGATCGAGTACGCGCGCATGATGGTGGGCACCAAGGCGATCGCGACGCTGTCGACCGGCTACCTCAACGCGCTCGAGTACGCGAAGAACCGTGTGCAGGGCGGCGACCTCTCGGCGTTCATGGACAAGGACTCGCCGCGCGTCACCATCACCCACCACCCCGACGTCCGTCGCAGCCTGATGATGCAGAAGTCCTACGCCGAGGGCATGCGCGCCCTCGTGCACCTGACGGCCTACTACCAGGACCAGGTCGAGCTGAACGAGGCCGGCTCGGCTGCCGACGTCGACCTCGACACCGCGGAGCGGATGAACGACCTGCTCCTCCCGATCGTCAAGGGCGTGGGCTCGGAGCGCTCCTACGAGCAGCTCGCGCAGTCGCTGCAGACCCTCGGTGGTTCCGGCTTCCTGCAGGACTACCCGATCGAGCAGTACATCCGTGACTCGAAGATCGACACCCTCTACGAGGGCACCACGGCGATCCAGGGCCTCGACCTGTTCTTCCGCAAGATGGTGCGCGACCAGTTCCAGGCTCTCACCCGCCTTGGCGGCGAGATCCAGGACTTCGCCAAGGGCGACGCCGGCAACGGCACGCTGGTGCACGAGCGCGAGATGCTCGGCCGGGCGCTGGAGGACGTGCAGGGCATCGTCGGCGCGCTCGGCGGCTACGCCATGAAGGCGCAGTCCGACTCCACCGAGCTCTACAAGGTCGGTCAGAACACGACCCGCCTGCTGCTCTGCCTCGGCGACCTCGTCATCGGGTGGCTGTTGCTGCGCCAGGCGGCGATCGCGATCGATGCGCTGAAGGCCGGCGCCACCGGCAGCGACGTCCCGTTCTACGAGGGGAAGGTCGCCGCCGCGAAGTTCTTCACCACCCAGCGCTTCCCGCTCCTCGCGGCCGAGCGCTCGATCGCCGAGAGCGCCGACAACGACCTCATGGACCTCGACGAGGCCGCCTTCTAGGCAGCGCCGTACGAGCACGCGGCGCGCGACCTCACCAGGGCGTGCAGCCGCAGACGGACGAGGGCGGACCCCGATCGGGTCCGCCCTCTTTCGCGCCCGGGCTCCGGTACCGGCGGATTCCCCGCCCCAATCCGCGAGAAGTCGCCCGTTCTCCGAGGATTCAGGCGGGGAACTGCGCGGAGCCGGGCTGGGAGGATGCTGTCGTGGACCCCGGCCTGGTGACGACGGACGTCGACGTCGCGCTGCGCGCGCTGCTCGGCGGCGGCCTGGTCGCGATGCCCACCGAGACGGTCTACGGGCTCGGTGGCGACGCAGAGGATCCCGAGGCCGTCGCGCGGATCTACGCCGCCAAGGGTCGACCGGCCGACCATCCCCTGATCGTTCACCTCGCCGATGCCGCACTGGTCGACGACGGCTGGGCGGTCGAGGTCCCCGGCTTGGCGCGGCTGGTCGCGGCCGCCTGCTGGCCAGGTCCGCTCACGCTCGTGCTGCGCCGGGGTCCGCGCGCGGGCGACCACGTCACCGGCGGTCAGGACACGGTGGGGCTGCGCGTGCCGTCGCACCCGGTGGCCCTCGAGCTGCTCCGTCGGTTCGGTGGCGGGGTCGCGGCGCCGAGCGCCAACCGGTTCGGCCGCGTCAGCCCCACCGATGCCGACCACGTCGTGGCCGAGCTCGCCGACGTCCTCGTCGTCGGTCGCGACGTCGTGCTCGACGGTGGCCCGAGCCACGTCGGCGTGGAGTCGACGATCGTCGACTGCACGGGAACGGCGCCGCGCCTGCTGCGACCGGGTGCGGTCGGCACCGAGGAGATCGAGGCCGTCACGGGGCTGGAGGTCACGGCCGCGGACCCGACGGTCCGAGCACCGGGCACCCTCGCCGCCCACTACGCCCCGACCGCGCGGGTCGTCCTCGTCGACGCCGCCGAGGTCGCAGCGACCGTGCCGGGTGCGGCATCGCCCGTGGGGTTGCTGGCACCTGCTGCCGTCCCCACGCCCGACGGAGTCCGGCGTCTGGCCGCGCCCGAGGACTCTGCGGCGTACGCCCGTGCCCTCTACGCCGTGCTCCGTTCCGCCGACGACGAGGGCATCGCCACGATCGTCGCCGTGGCGCCCACCGGCGACGTGCTCGCCGCAGCCGTGCGGGACCGCCTGCGCCGCGCGGCCGTCGGCTCCGCTCACACGCGCTGACGCACCTCCGTGCGGGAATCTCGCTGGCCGATCCGGAGATCGTTAGTTAGGCTAACGGTCATGTCGCCCAGTCCTGCCGTCACCGCCGACCTCGCGCACGACCTGCGGCTCGCGACGATGCGCCTGGCCCGCCGGCTGCGCCAGCAGCGTGCCGACCACGGTCTCCCGCTCGGCCAGCTCAGCGTGCTGGCCACCCTCGACCGGTGCGGTCCGCTGACCCCCGGCGCCCTCGCGCAGCACGAGCAGGTGCGCCCGCCGTCGATGACCAAGGTCCTCGCGAACCTCGCTGACGGCGGCTGGATCGACCGGGTGCCCGATCCCCACGACGGCCGCCAGCAGCTGGTCTCGCTCACCGACGCCGCGCGCACGTTGCTGTACGAGGACCGTCGCCGCCGCGACGAGTGGCTCGCGCAGCACCTGCTCGGCCTCGACCGCGACCAGCGCGCGGCACTGCGCGCCGCCCTCCCCGTGCTGGAGGTGCTCGCCGACTCGTGACGCCCATGTTCCGCGCGCTCTCGGTGCGCAACTACCGCCTCTACTTCACCGGGCAGGTGCTCTCCAACACCGGCACGTGGATGCAGCGCGTCGCGCAGGACTGGCTCGTGCTCGACCTGTCCGGGACGAGCGGCGTCGCCCTCGGCATCACGACCGGCCTGCAGTTCCTGCCGTACCTGCTGTTCTCGCTCTGGGGCGGGACGCTCGCGGACCGCTTCGACCGCCGTCGGCTCATCATCTGGACCCAGTCGATCATGGGACTGCTCGCGCTCGCGCTCGGCGCAGTGACGCTCACGGGGTCCGCGACCGTGCACCTCGTCTTCGTCTTCGCGTTCCTGCTCGGCTGCGCCTCCGCCGTCGACAACCCGGCGCGGCAGGCGTTCGTCAACGAGATCGTCGGCCCCGACGACCTGCACAACGCCATCGCGCTCAACAGCGCGTCGTTCAACCTCGCGCGCCTCGGCGGTCCCGCGCTCGCCGGCGTCATGGTCGCGCTGCTCGGCAGCGGGTGGGTCTTCATCCTCAACGCCGCATCGTTCGGAGTCACGATCCTGGCGCTGCTGCTCATGCGCGCCCGCGAGCTGTTCCCGCAGATCCGGCGGAGCGGGGCGGTGAAGCTGGTCGCGGGCCTGCGCTATGTGAAGGTGCGTCGCGAGCTGATCCTCGTGCTGTCGCTGGCGTTCGGCGTCGCCACGTTCGGGCTCAACTACCAGATGACCATGGCGCTCATGGCGCGTCAGCAGTTCGCGCTCGGAGCCGAGGCCTTCGGTCTGATGTCGACCGCGCTCGCGGTGGGCGCCCTGGCCGGATCTCTTCTGTCGGCACGACGTACGTCGATCCCGCTGAGGCTGGTGCTGGCGTCCGCGGTGGCCTTCGGGGCGGTCGAGATCGTCGTCGGGATGTCGCCGACGTACTGGACGATGCTGCTGGTGCTGCCGTTCGCCGGGATCCTCGCGATGACGTTCACGACCTCCGCGCAGAGCTTCCTGCAGACGCACTCCGAGGACTGGGTGCGCGGCCGCGTCATGGGCATCTACACGCTCGTGTTCTTCGGCGGCACCCCGATCGGCGCCCCGGTGATCGGCTGGGCGGCCGATCGGTTCGGACCGCGGTCCGGCCTCGTCGGCGGTGGCCTCGGCACGGTGGTCTGGACCCTCGTGGCGGCCGGGATCTACTGGCTCACACGCGACCACGCTGAGCCGGCGACCTCCGACGACGCCGTGCCGGCGAGCGCGGCCACCGCGAGCGACACCCGCGGCTGACCGGTCGGCGCCTTACAGCTCCCTCGTGAGCAACAGCCCCACGAAGTCCGGGGGTCGCCCGCCCACAGCGCCCGCACCCTCCTCGGACGACGCTGTCGCGGCGACGTCCGACGGAGCGCGGCCGAGCTGGTGGCGTCGGATGCTGCGGCTCAACTACGTCGGGCTGGTCGGCGCGGTGCTCGCGTTCGGCGCCGCGCTCACGCCGTCGCTGCTTCCGCGGCCGTGGCTGTTCGAGGGCGTGATCGCCGGCATCGGTGCGGCGCTCGGGTACGGCGTCGGCGTCGACACGGCCGTGGCGGCGATCCAGTACTCGTTCCTGCCGAGCTGGATCTCGACCCTGGTCGACGTCGAGCGCGCGAGCGACGCCGGCCGTGAGCTGTTCGACGCCGTCTACGCCACGTG
>Ga0075015_100000948_pt1 | contig 10608 bp, 9 predicted proteins | sample AleBraG_ABR_2013_FD_71476 | JGI IMG/M metagenome (GOLD analysis project Ga0075015, IMG submission 71476) | Freshwater sediment microbial communities in response to fracking from Pennsylvania, USA - Alex Branch Run_MetaG_ABR_2013 | ecosystem: Environmental > Aquatic > Freshwater > Creek >...
CTGAGGCCCGGGATTTAGGTAGTAACCCTTCCTGTGCCGGCATCTCTCTGGAATTGATCCCCAAAAGCCGAACACCTAGGTAACTTGGAGCAATACGGCCAGTGAATACACAATACAGACAGAGGTAATGTCACTCCTCCTACGACCGCCCGGGGGAGGCGCGGAAAGGGTTGTGTCCTCACGCAGGTCCAAATTATGACGACAACTAAAACGGAAAGAGCAGGCGTTGGTTTTGGCGTTGGCCGGCAGGGTGGGTCGACGGCAATCGAGGTTCGTCTCCACCATGACACCATTCCGATCCTTCGAGGAATTCAGGTCGGCTTCGAACTGCTGAACGGACTCACACCCGAGCAGGCGAAGAAAATCGTAGATGTGTTGAACGAGAACATAATCGGCGTGCTGATTACGAGTGCATCCGACGACAAGACGGCAGCCGCGGCACACTGACGGACACAAGACGAAACTCTTGAAACGGCGCACGAAATCTACGGACGACACCAAGGGCAAAAACTTTGGCCGATACGAAGTCCTGGGCGAGCTGGGACGGGGAGCAATGGGTGTCGTCTATAAAGCGCGCGATCCCAAGATCAACCGATTCGTTGCCGTCAAGACGATTTCGCTCGCCGGCCAATCACCCGAAGAAGAACTCGATTATCGCGAGCGTTTCATCCGGGAAGCGGAAGCGGCGGGACGCCTGTCGCATCCTGGGATCGTAACCATCTTCGATGTCGGCGAGGAACCGGAGACGCGGTCCCCTTACATCGTAATGGAATTTGTTGGGGGCGAGTCCCTAGACCAGGCCCTGTCACGCGACGACCGGAAGCTGCCGGTAGATAGAGCGCTCCAGCTCGCGCTCGAACTGGCGGAGGCGCTGGATTGCGCTCACGCCCAGGGCGTGGTCCACCGCGATCTCAAGCCCGCAAACATCCTTTTGACCGAAGACGGCCATGCCAAAATCGCCGACTTCGGAGTGGCGAAACTGAATCTCGCCAACCACACTCTGGCAGGACGCGCGCTAGGCACACCAGCCTATATGTCGCCCGAACAATTGAATGGCGACGCGGTGGACGGGCGGTCGGACTTATTTTCGCTCGGGGTAATCCTGTACACGATGCTGACAGGTCATAGGCCGTTTCAAGGCAACAGTGCCGTCACGGTCTCCTTCAAGGTCGTCAATCGTGACCCGATCCCGGCGACCCTTCTCGATACTCAACTGCCGCAGGGACTGGATCACATCATTGCGCGAGCCATGGCGAAAGATCCGGCCGAGCGTTATCAGAGCGGGAAGGAGATGGTGCAGGACATTCAGCGCCTGCGGGAGCCGTCAGGCAAGTCAAAGCAGTCAGGTTCGCCCACGCGCCAAAGCGTAGGCCCAGAGGCGAACGAAAAAGTGAGGGCGTCGCTGGGGCAACCCCGAATTGCCACTCAAATCCTGTCCAGCGCGCGCTCTGTGCCCTTGGTGCGAGCGGTTGACGCGGACCTGCTGGCGGCGATTCGAAAGAAGTCTCTCGTCGGCGTCTTCGTCTTGACCGGACTTTTCGCTTTGGGGCTCTGGGTCATTTCGTTTGGCCCCCAAGGAGTGCGGCCGAGGGCGGCCGAGCCATTACCTTCCGCCGCGGAGGTCACCGCAGTCAAGACCGCAGCGCCGCCGCCGGCGCCATCCGCAACACCGGCAACGCCAACCGCGAAAGCGGCCACTTCAGAGGCCGCATTGTCGACCCCGCACAAAAAAGAGCCGCCGAAGGCGAAGTCGAGTTCACTCCGGCGAGCTCCCGCCCCGCCCCCGGCAGTGGCTCGTGCAGTCTTACCTGCAGTTATTCCGGTATCGACGCCTTCGCCGGTAGTTACTCCAGCGACACTGGAAATCGAGGTAGACCATAAATTCGCTGAAGCCAATTTATCAATCTGGGTGGATGGCACTCTGACTTATACACACTCGTTGGAAGGAACAGACAAAAAACGTCTCGGTGTGTTTCACCATGTTCAGGGCCATGAAATCCATACCATGCAGATATCACCCGGGAAACATAGTCTCCGTGTGCAGGTGACCTCTGATAGCGCGTCCTACGACCAGTTCGCCACCCTTGCCGGTGAATTTGCCAGCGGCGCGGAAAACGTGCTGCACATCAACTGTAATAAGCACGGCGATATCAACCTGACCCTGCAATAGCTAGAGGGTTGGCGTTCCGCGACAGCGCCATCACTACGCGGGCTGGACCCGGCCTGCCTTCTTCCACTTGATGTTCTTCCAGTCGATTCTTTTCCAGTCAATTCGTGTGCGGGTCAGGGAGAGGATCAGCATAAAAAGAATAATCTCCAGCAATCCTCGCGTCGCAGTGGGGATGGATTCGGCCCGCTTGGGAAGCAAGGAGAAGCGCCCGTAGACGAATTCTATGTGCACCCAGTAGACGAGTAATGACGTCTGGCCAAGTTGGATCAGCGGGCTGAAACCCCAGGTTGCCAGCCCCCAGCGGCACCATGCATAACTCAACAAAGCGATCACTAACAGCATACCTATGCGCATCATTAGAAAGTTGGGGCTGGTGTGCCAATAATCATAGGTGGCGTAAAGATGAAGAGAAGAGTGATCGAGTTGGCGGGCGGCAAGGATTGCTGCGGCTCCGACAACGGCGAAGAGCGCCAGCGTTTTCGCAGTTTGAGTACGTGCCTGGTCGCTGAAGAGAACAAACCCGGCGGCTAGGCCGGCGAAGGCGAAGGCCGACCATGGGAACAGAGGGAAAAGCCAGGGCTGCGGAGCTCCGAGGTTATGACATCCGTTGATGTAAGACTCAATCGGCCATGGCAGCCAGGTTGGTCGCCAGGTCGTGTAGAGGGGGGGAGTTAGTAAGGCGATCAGGGCAGCTACGGCGATCGAGGTGGATACTAAGACAAGCCGCCACTCTCCAAAACCGGAGCCACTCTTTTCGCTTTTCGGCATGCCTGAGGGCATGTCCTGATACGAGTCGTGGGTTGTTCTCCAGAGTGCTAAGGCGATGCCGCAGGTTAGTGCCATCAGTATCATGGACAAGCCGATGATGTTCAGTACATCCACGCGGAGTAAGTCGGACCAGGGAGCCCATCCCCAGGCTATGAGGTACTCTTGCAGGCGAAAAAGGAGTCCGAAGGCGAAGATTTCAGCGCCACGGCGGGTCATAGTCCGGGCAATTTGGGCAGGGGGCAGATTCTTGCGGATGAGCTTGTCGGTGACCAAAGCGAAAGAGATTCCAGCTAGGAAAAGAAAGAGGGGCGCGGGCAAGGTACCCAAGCGCTGCGATGCATTGAGAAACCTGCTGTTCCGGGCGTTACCGCCTAGCCAAGCGTCGTAACAGTGGGTCTGGAACATCAGGACACATGCCAGGCCGCGCATCCAGTCGATCCAGGCCAAGCGGGAAGCGGCTGACGGCGCGAGTGCAGGCGATTGTTGTATTGGCGGCGTCATGTCGTCAGCCCAAATTTACTTTGCTGTTGCCTGTCCGGCACCCAGTTCTCTTTCTTATTCCTTCTACTAACTCAGTCTTATTTCATTCCCTCCAGGATAGAGCCAACGATGCCGCCTACCACTCCTCCCTTGGCCGCCTCGCTGGAGGGTCTGGGCATGTATTCCATCAGCTTGTGCGCTAATTTTGAAATGGGGAGGGTTTGCAGCCAGATGCGGCCCGGTCCGGTGAGCGCAGCTAGAAAGAGTCCGTCGCCGCCGAAAATTATGTTCTTGATTCCGGGCACGGTAGTGATTTGAAATGAAACACTCGACTGAAAAGCGCCGACGTGGCCGGGATGGACGCGCAGAGTTTCTCCGGGTTGAAGATCTTTGACGACGAGTTCGCCGGAAAGCTCGAGCCAGGCGATGCCTTGTCCGCTGAGGCGCTGCAGCAGGAAGCCGTCACCGCCGAAGATGCCGGCGCCGAGCGATTGCTGGAACCCGACACCGATTTGAATCTGCGGCGTGGCGCAGAGGAAGCCATGACGATGAATCATAAATTCGTGGCTGGCGCTGACTTCAACAGGCACGATATGTCCGGGAAGTTGGGTGGCAAAAGCCAACTCACCGCGCGCTCCCATAGCGCGATACTCGGTCATGAAGAGAGTTCCGCCGCCGGCTACGCGCCTGATCGCGCCGAAAATTCCTCCGCCTCCACCTAACTGAGTGTGGGTGGTCATCTGGATGGAGCTGGTCATCCAGGAAAGTTCTCCGGCTTCGGATATGATGGCCTCATTCGGTTCGAGCACGAATTCAAGAACGGGCATGGTCGTGCCGACGATACTGCTTTGCATGGCGGTCTCCTGAGTGCTTGAGATTGATCGGAAAAACGTAACTGTACCACAGCAGTTTTTCGGTTGTTCCCTGAGGGAGTCAAGTGGACGTGGACGGGCGGGGGTCCGTCGGACGATTCATTTTTTACTTGCGGCTTTGATTTGTTGGACGAGCGTGTCGATTTCCTCTGAGTTTAGTTTGCCGGCGTACTTGGGCATGCGGCCCTTGCCGTTATTGATGATGTTGCGGAGGTCATCGGCGGAGACAGTGACGATCTTCTCGGCGATGAGCGAGGGTCCTCCTAAGTGGCGCCCCTCGGCGGTTTTGCCGTGACACTTGGCGCAGTTTTTCTGGAACACAGGATTCGCGGTCAGGGTGGCGTCCGCCGGCGGCGTCTGGGCGGAGAGTGCAGTGAGCGCGAAGAACAAAGAACACGCGGCCATGGCGCTTCTCATGATGGAACTTCACTTTATCACTGCCGGACAGAGGCGTGCTAGGATTTCCTGGAAACCTGCCTGGTTCGTCATGAGAGAACGTCATCCCCATGCGATCGTGAAGGTCGCGGCGCGAGTTGCCGCGGTCCTAGCTTTGCTGGTCGCGCAGATTTTTTTCACGTCACAGCTCGCTCTCGCCAAAGACGAACCCAAGTGGATCGAAATCCATACCACTCATTTTTCTGTGATTACGGATGCGGGCGACAAGCGCGGGCGGGAAGTCGCTTTGCGGATGGAGCAGATGCGGGCGGTTTTTGGACAACTGCTGCTGAAAACTAAGTTGAAGATGCCTGTGCCCATCACGGTCATCGCGCTCAAAAGCGATAAGCAATTTGGCCTGGTTGCTCCCGCGAAACAGAACATGGCGGCTGGGTTTTATGTGCCGGGATGGGATCGGATTTATATCGCCCTGAATCTCTTCGAAATCGATCCCTGGCAGGCGGTGGCGCATCCTCTCGCGCACTATTTCTTGAATTACAACTATCCTCCGACGCAGGGCTGGTTCGACGAAGGGCTCGCGGAATACTTTGGGTCGATACACATCGGCAAGCAAGTGGAGATTGGTGGCGATCCGGAGCTACAACCGGAGTGGCACGAGGACGTCTTCGATGAACTGCGACGCGACCCCAATGTTCCGCAGTCGCTGACGCAGTTGGTGAGTTCGCCCGTATGGCTGTCGATGGTGGACTTGTTCACGATGAAGCATGATGGTTCGGGAACGCGCGAGGGCACGCATAACACAATGTATTATGCCCAGTCGTGGATGGTGGTTCACTACCTGGTTAACAAGAACAAGTTGCCGGAGGCGGGGACCTACTTCGATCTGGTACTGAATCAGAAAGTGCCGGTGGAGAAGGCGATGGTGCAGGCGTTTGATATGTCGCCGGCGCAGATGGAAGACGCGGTGAAGACGTATTTCAAAGGGCTGAGCGGGTTAGGCATTGCGCTCGATCAATCGAAGAAGCCGATTGCAGTTCCGGTGGACAATCAGCAGCCAACTCATTTCGCGATTCCATTGGACGCGGACGACGTCGGCATGGCGGTTAGTCAGCTGAAAGATGAGGAAGCGCGAGCGGTGATTGACGATGTGATGGCGCGCATTCCGGAGCATCATGATCAGGCGGTGCACGATTTGCAGCAACTTACGGCCGATCCAAAAGATAATGAGGCGGCGCATCGCGAGCTTGCCCGAGATGATATTCGCCAGAAGAAGTTTGATTCGGCCGCCGACGAACTGGAGAAGGCGTCAGAGCTGAATCCGCAGGATCCCTGGATTGGGTACTACCGTTCCGCGCTGAAGTATCAGAAGGCGCAGGCGACCCGTCAGGAAATGCAGGGGCTGGCGAACATGATGCAGGATCTGCGGGCGGTCGCGGATTGGTATCCGGATCTGGCCGACGCTTATAACATGCTGGCAATGGCGCGCGTGGAGGGGGGAGGAATTAACTCGGCGTTGGAGGCCGAGCGGCAGGCGATTGCATTGGCGCCGCGGAATACGGAGTATCAGTACAACCTGGGACAGATTTATGTTGCGGGCAAAAAGTGGGATCTGGCGCGCGAAGTTTTTATGCGCCTGAAGGCGGGACCAGATAAGGCAGCGGCGTCAGCGGCGAAGCAGCAATTGGACGACTTAGATACGCTGCAGAAATATGGAGTGCGTCCGCAACGGGCGGGGGAAAAAGCGGCGCCAGCGGGAGCGGCTAGCACCCCTGGGGCGGGGAGTGGCGCACCGGCCGCGTCCGCAACCGCATCTGAGGATGAGGACGCGGATGCGGCCCCAAAGCCAGCGCCCGCGAAGCCGGGGACGACTGGGCCGGTGCAATTTCTCAAAGGCAAGATCGTTAGTAGCGACTGCTCCAAGCCTCCCGAGGCGACGGTTACGATTCTGAGCGGCATGACAACTTACAAGATGCATGCTTCGGATTACAAATCGCTGCTCGTAATTGGGGAAGAGCAATTTTCCTGCGACTGGACGAACCGGCTCGTGTCGGTGAACTACCGGGCGGTAGGAAATAACGGCGGGGAGTTGGTGTCGATTGAAGTGCGGTAGGGGCGATGAACTGGAAAGGAAGCGGATGGAGAACCCACTCAAGCTTAAACGCATTCATCATGTCGAATTCTGGGTCGGCAATGCACGGCAGGCCGCGTACTTCTATCGCAAAGGTTTCGGCTTTTCGCAGGTTGCTTACAGCGGGCTGGAAACGGGCCAGCGCCAGCGAGCTTCGTATGTGATGGGTCAGGGCAAGGCGAACTTTGTCCTCACTACGCCCATGACGCCTGACGATCAGGCGGCGGAGCATATCCGAAAGCATGGCGATGGGGTGCGCGATATTGCGCTGGAAGTGGACAACGCGGACGAGGCCTTTGAGCAGGCCGTGCGTTCGGGAGCCCAGCCGGCCGAGGAACCGCATGACGTCGAGGATGAACACGGCACCATTCGCCGCGGTGCGGTCCACACCTATGGCGACACGATCCACTCGCTGATCTCATATAAGGATTACAAAGGGCCATTTCTGCCTGGATACATGGCGGCGCCGCTGGCGGGTGACGACTGCGGCATTCTGCGGATTGACCATATTGTGGGGAATGTGGAACTCGGCAAGATGCAGTACTGGGCGGATTATTACACCCGCGTCTTCGGGTTCCATCGTTACATCACGTTCGACGACAAGGATATTTCGACCGAGTACAGCGCGTTGATGAGCATCGTCATGTCGGACGATTCGCATTCGGTGAAATTTCCGATCAACGAACCGGCCACGGCGCGCAACAAGAGCCAGATTCAGGAATACATCGAAGCCTACGGAGGAGCAGGGGCACAGCACATTGCGTTGCAGTGCAAGGATGTCATGTACACGGTCAGCAAACTGCAGCGCAACGGGCTCGATTTTCTGCGCGTCCCCGACGCGTATTATGAGGCGCTGCCGTCGCGGGTCGGGCCGGTCGAGGAACCGCTCGAAGAGTTGCGCTCGCTGGGTATACTTGTGGACCGTGACGACGAAGGCTACCTGCTGCAGATTTTCTCGAAGCCGGTGGAGGATCGTCCGACCGTGTTTTTTGAAGTCATCCAGCGCAAGGGCAGCCGCGGGTTTGGCAAGGGGAATTTCAAAGCGCTGTTTGAATCGATCGAAATGGAGCAGGCGCGGCGAGGGAATCTCTAGGCATGCCTAACGCAAGCGCAAGAACTGCGAACGCACAGAAAAAGACGCCGGGCACCTCGTTGCGCTACCAGTCCGGATTCGGCAACGAGTTCGCCAGTGAAGCAGTGGAAGGTGTGCTGCCGCGTGGGCAGAATTCTCCGCAGAGAGTGGCGCATGGATTGTACGCGGAACAACTGAGCGGCACGGCATTCACCGCGCCACGCGGCGTTAATCGCCGGACGTGGCTTTACCGGATGCGTCCGTCGGTGGCGCACAAGCCATTCGAACCCATCGGCATGGCGAGGCTGCGCAGCGCGCCGTTCGACGAGGTACCGACGCCGCCGAACCAGTTGCGCTGGACCCCGATTCCGATTCCGGCTCCTTCACTGCCCACCGATTTCATCGACGGCCTGATCACCATGGCGGGCAATGGCAATACGCATACTCATGCAGGCGTTGGAATTCACATCTACGTTGTCAACACCTCGATGACAGATCGTTTCTTCTATAACGCCGACGGGGAGATGTTGATCGTGCCGCAAACGGGGCGGCTTCTGTTGCGCACGGAAATGGGCGTTCTCGAAGCCGGCCCCGGCGAGATTGCGGTGATTCAACGGGGAATTCGTTTTCGCGTCGAGCTTCTGGAAAAGGAAGCGCGCGGCTACATCTGCGAGAACTATGGCGCGCTGTTTCGTCTGCCAGATCTGGGGCCGATTGGCGCGAACGGACTGGCGAATCCGCGCGACTTCATGGCTCCCGTAGCCGCGTTTGAAGATCGAGAAGGCGATTACCAGATTGTGACCAAATTTCAGGGTAGACTCTGGGCAGCCGCGATCGATCACTCGCCGCTGAACGTGGTCGCCTGGCACGGGAACTACGTGCCCTATAAATATGATCTGGCGAATTTCAATTGCATCAACACCGTGAGCTTCGATCATCCCGACCCGTCGATTTACACGGTGCTGACTTCGCCTTCGGAGATTCCTGGAAACGCCAATGTTGACTTCGTCATCTTTCCGCCGCGCTGGGTGGTATCGGAGCATACGTTTCGTCCGCCATGGTTCCATCGCAACTTCATGAACGAGTTCATGGGGCTGATCCGCGGCGAATATGACGCCAAGGCTGAAGGATTCGTCCCGGGCGGAGCCAGCCTGCACAATTGCATGGCGGGTCATGGGCCCGACTCTGAGACGTTTGAGAAAGCGAGCAACGCGGAGCTGAAGCCGGTTTTTCTGGGCGACACCATGGCGTTTATGTTCGAGACTCGCTTGGTGTGCCAGCCGACCAAGTTTGCGCTGGAGACTTCGCAGCTCGATCATCAATACTTCGAGTGCTGGCAGGGATTGCGGAAAAAGTTTAAGACGTAGCGACAGCCGCCCTCGGCTGTCGGCGGGCAAAGCCCCGCCCCTGTGTGTAGAGTACATTTGGGTGAACAACGAGACCCGGCGAGCTGCGCTCGCTGGGACAGCCGAGGGCGCTGTCTCTACGTGGGGCTGCGATGAGCCGCAAATGAACTCGCAAACTCAGACAGTGCGAAATTCCGCGGACCCGATCGATGCCGGCGGTGCTCTGCTGCGCGACCTGATCGACTATGCGGGATTATTTCCTCCGGCATCGCTGGACATGGCCCCGGCTGTGGCTAACTACGACGCCTATTCGCGGTCGGAATGGAACTGGATTCTCGGGCGTTTTATTGTTCCGGTTGCGCGACTGGCCGAGTTCGAAGAAGTGTTGTTCGGATTCCCCACTTCAGAACAGGGGGCAGGCTTCCCGAGTTGGCGGTTGTCTGTGCTCCTCGGTTCTGATGTGGTTGCGGATGTTGCTCGTATTTGCGACTTCAAATCTCGAATGGCGAGTTCCAGTTCCAGCCGAAGGGCCATCGTCGAGGCGGTTGAACTGAGGGTTGCGAGCATCGAAGAGATCACGCGGTTGTCGAAAATTATCCCACCAGAGCTGGCGACATATTTCGAAGTTCCGCCCTCCACTTGCGCCGAGTGCATCGCGACTGTGGCCGACTGCGGACGCAGAGCAAAGATCCGGACGGGCGGCGCGACGGCCGACAAGTTTCCTGCTCCCGAAAATGTGATTGAATTCATTCGCTTGTGTGCGGCGGCCAAGGTGCCCTTCAAGGCGACGGCGGGACTGCACCATCCGCTGCGCTCGGTGCACCGATTTACGTATCAACCCGAGAGCCCGTCGGGAATCATGCACGGTTTTATCAATGTTTTTCTGGCAGCGGCGTTTGTGCGGGCGGGAATGGACAGGACGCTCGCTACCCAGTTGCTCGAGGAGCAATCAAGTCAGGCATTCCAGTTTGATTCCGATGGAATCGCCTGGCGTCAGCATCGGCTCCGCCAGGATGAAATCGCCGCCGCACGCCAGAGTTTCGCGATTTCGTTTGGGTCATGCTCATTTGCCGAACCCATCGAAGACTTGCGGTCTTTACACCTGTTATGACACCACCTCTCGACGAGACCCACGATCCCAAAGTACAAAGCTGGATCGAATCGGCCAACGTTGTTGGCACGGATTTCCCCGTTCAAAATTTGCCCTTTGGAGTCTTTCGGCGACGCGATGCAGGCGCCCAGGCAAGAGTGGGAGTCGCGATCGGAGGCCGCCTTCTTGACGTCGACGGCTTGCTGGGTCATGCCTACCTGGCGGATGAGAGGCTGCGGTCCGCGGTGCATGCTTGCGCGTCCAATTCGCTGAATCCCCTGATGGC
>Ga0075015_100000950_pt1 | contig 10605 bp, 5 predicted proteins | sample AleBraG_ABR_2013_FD_71476 | JGI IMG/M metagenome (GOLD analysis project Ga0075015, IMG submission 71476) | Freshwater sediment microbial communities in response to fracking from Pennsylvania, USA - Alex Branch Run_MetaG_ABR_2013 | ecosystem: Environmental > Aquatic > Freshwater > Creek >...
AACATGAACATGCCGCTGTTCCACAGGTACTCGCCCGAAGCGAGGTACTCGGCGGCGCGCGTCGCGTTCGGCTTCTCGAAGAACCGCGCAACCGGATAAGCCGGGCCCGCGCCGGCGCCGCGATGGATGTAGCCAAAGCCCGTCTCCGGGGCCGTGGGTACGACACCGAAAGTCACGAGCTTGCCGGCGCGTGCGGCCGCGAGGCCCTGCCGGACGGCCGCGTGGAAGGCCGGGACGTCGGCCACGAGGTGGTCGGCCGGCATGATCAGGAGCACCGGGTCGGATGCATCGCCGGCGCGCGGGGCACGGGCGCCCGCCGCAGCAACCTGAATCGCGAGCAGCGCACCGATCGCCACGGCCGGCGCGGTGTTGCGTCCAACCGGCTCGAGCACGATCGCGCCCGGTGTCGTGCCGATCTGGCGCAGTTGCTCGGCCACGATGAAACGATGGTGCTCGCTGCAGATGACGATCGGGGCGCCGGCCTCGAGGCCCGCGAGTCGCCGCACCGTGTCCTGCAGCATGCTCGCCTCGCCGACGAGCGGCAGGAACTGCTTCGGGTATTGCTCGCGCGACAGCGGCCAAAGGCGCGTGCCGGAGCCGCCGGAGAGAATGAGCGGTATCAGCATGCAATGACTCCACGGGCAGCGACGACGGATCGCACGGAGCGCCTAGTCTAGCGGACATGGCCAGCGGCGCCCCCCGAGGCATCACCCCGGCAGCCCTGCACCGCCGGGCGCCGACCCCGCCTCACCCCGGCCCGTAGCCCGCCATCGCACGGCCATCGGCATGGACCGACGACCGCAACGTGGACTATCCGGTCAATGCGAAGGCGCTGCGCACGACCGTGCCCGGCCGTCGGCCGCGGCGATTGACGACCGACGCCGCATGCGATCGAGCGGCGCTGCTCCCGCGGGAGCATCGGCACTGCTAGTCGCAGCGCCTACGGGCGCCCGTCGCGGCCGGGCGTAATCGGTTCGCGACGGCTCTGGACCACTACCTATTGACGTATGATCGTTCGCTACCACAATATCTTGATCAGCGGTGGCCGCGAACCGCAATATGTCATATCGAAACACCACGCGTCACCGCCCCTCGCCACCGCAGTCATCGAGCGCGTGCGAGCGGGTTGCGGACGTGGGAGGGCGTGATTGGCCACGTTTCAGAGCCCAGCGAATACGAGTCAGCGCGTTGGACCTCGCTGCCGCCTCGCCCCCTGCAGGCCGGGCCTGCGCGTGACCGATCAAGGGCGCTTCGCGGGCTCGACGGGTGCGTTGCGCAAATAACGGCAGTGGGACTTGGTGACGATGTGAGGCGTTGATAGCGGCTTGCGGAGTCCTCGCATGACCTCGACTGTTGCACCGTGTCTGGAGCGCCGCGCAAATCTCGAACTCAGATTGGTCGGCGCGGTGTTTCTGCTCGGCTTGGCGGCAGCACTGGCGGGTTGCGGCGGCTCGGGCTCCGGCGCTGGCGCCGGAGCGAGCACCAACGCCAGCTCGAGTTCCAGCTCGAGCTCAGCCCAGGGCCTTCACGCACCACAACTGCAGTCGATCGCCCTTGCCCCCCCTGACGCGAGCGTCGCGGCCGGTTTCACGCATCAATTCACCGCGACCGGGATCTACGCCGATAATTCGAGGCAAGATATCTCCTCGACGGTAACGTGGAGTTCAGCCGACGCGGGCGTCGCGTCGATCAGCAACACTGCCGGAACCGCTGGACTCGCGGCCGCGGTCAGCCCCGGCTCAACGACAATCACGGCGAGCCTCGGCGGCATCAGCGGCACGACGACCTTGACCGTAACGGCGGCAACGCTCGTGTCGGTCGGCGTGACGCCTGCGAGTTCCAGCGTAGCCGCGGGTCTGACGCACCAGCTCACGGCGACCGGCGTCTACTCCGATAATTCCACGCACGACCTGACCGCGTCGGTGGCCTGGAGCTCGGCCGACACGACTGTGGCGGCAGTCAGCAACAGCGCGGGCGCGAATGGACTTGTCACCGCCGTCAGCCCGGGCTCGACGACGATCACGGCAACCATGGGCGGTATTAGCGGCACGACGACCATGACGGTCACAGGGGCGACGCTCGTATCGGTCGGCGTGACTCCTGCGAGCCCCATGATGGCCAAGGGCCTGACGCGCCAGTTCACGGCAACCGGCGTCTACTCCGACAATTCCACGCATGACCTGACGGCCTCGGTCGCCTGGAGCTCATCCGACACGACCATAGCCACGATCGGCAACACGACCGGCGCCAGCGGACTCGTGAGCGCGGTTGCTCCCGGCACAACGACGATCCAGGCAACCGTGGGTGGCCTCAGCGGTACGACGATCTTGTCGGTGACGGCGGCGGCGCTGGTGTCCATCGGCATGACACCGACGAGCCCCAGCATCGCCAATGGCACGAGTCAGCAGCTCACCGCGACCGGAACCTATACGGACAACTCGACGCAGAACCTGACGACATCGGTGACCTGGAGCTCGTCAGACACGACGATCGCCGCGGTCAGCAATGCTACGGGGTTCAATGGGCTCACAACCACCCTCAAGCAAGGCGTCGTGACGGTCACAGCGGCGCTTGGCGGCGTGTCGGGCTCTACGACTTTGACAGTCACGCCAGCGACACTCGAGTCGATTGCCGTGACCCCGACGAGCTCCAGCATCGCCAACGGCACGAGCCACACGTTCATCGCGACCGGAACCTATACGGACAACTCGACGCAGAACCTGACGGCGTCGGTGGCCTGGAGCTCGTCCGACGCGACCATCGCCACCGTCAGCAACGCGGCGGGCTCCAGTGGCCTCGCAACCACGCTCAAGCAGGGGTCGGTGACGATTACGGCAGCGCTCGGCAGCGTGTCGGGTTCGACCATCTTGACGGTCACGCCAGGCGCACTCGTGTCGATCGCCGTGACCCCGACGAGCTCCAGCATCGCCAACGGCACGAGCCAGCAGTTCACCGCGACCGGAACCTATACAGACAACTCGACGCAGAACCTGACGACGTCGGTGACCTGGAGCTCGTCCGACGCGACCATCGCCGCGGTCAGCAATGCGGCCGGCTCCGCTGGGCTCGCGACCACGCTCAAGCAGGGGTCGGTGACGGTCGCGGCAGCGCTCGGCAGCGTGTCGGGCTCGACGACCTTGACGGTCACACCCGCGACACTCGTGTCGATCGCGGTGACACCGACGAACCCCAGCATCGCCAATGGCACGAGCCAGCAGTTCACCGCGACCGGAACCTATACGGACGGCTCAACGCAGAACCTGACGACATCGGTGACCTGGAGCTCGTCCGACACGACCATTGCCACGGTCAGCAATGCGGCGAGCTCGCATGGACTCGCAACCACGCTCAAAGGGGGGTTGCTGACGATCAAGGCGGCGCTCGGCAGCGCGTCGGGCTCGACGGCCTTGACGGTTACGCAATCGACCGGCACGCCCCCGTCTGCGTGGAGCGCCGTGATTCCGCTGGCCGTCAACCCGATCAGCGTCGCGAATCTGCCGAACGGCAAGCTGCTGATGTGGTCGGCGTATGAACAATTCGTCTTCGAAGGCGATATCGGTCAGGCCTCGGGCCAGACCTACACTGCACTGTTCGATCCGTCCACCGGCGCGTCAACCGAGCAGCTCGTCACCGCCACCGGCGCGGACATGTTCTGTCCGGGGATCGCCGTGCTGCCCGATGGTCGCGTGCTCGCCAACGGCGGCAGCAGCAGCCCAAAGACCAGCATCTATAGCGCTGCGTCGAACGCCTGGAGCGTCGCCGCGGAGATGAACGTGCCGCGCGGGTATCAGGGCGACACGCTGCTGTCCAATGGCGCCGTATTGACGCTCGGCGGCTCCTGGAGCGGTGGCCTCGGTGGCAAGACCGGCGAGATCTGGACGGCCGCCGGTGGCTGGAAGCTCGCCACGGGCATACCGGAAACGAATGTGATCGGCCCAGATCCGCAAGGCATCTATCGCGGCGACAATCACCTGTGGCTATTCGCGGCCAGCAACGCCTCGGTATTCCACGCCGGTCCGAGTGCGCAGATGAACTGGATCACGACGTCCGGAGCCGGCTCGATTCAGTCCGCAGGCAATCGCGGTGCCGACCCCTACAGCATCAATGGCAACGCAGTGCTGTTCGACGTCGGCAAGATCCTGAAGGTCGGCGGCGCGCAGGCCTATGCGCAGCCAAGTTCCGGGACCGTCTATGCGACGAACTCGGCGTATCTGATCGACATCACGGCCGGTCCGGGCGCGGCAGTGCACGTCACGCAGCTGCCGTCGATGAACTATCGACGGGCGTTCTCCAACAGCGTGGTCCTGCCGAATGGCCAGGTCGTCGTAGTCGGCGGGCAGAGCATTCCGCAGCCGTTTACCGACACGGCGGCAGTGCTGGTTCCAGAGATCTGGGATCCGGCCACCAGCACGTTCACCAAGCTCAGTCCGATGCAGACGCCGCGCACGTACCACAGCACGGCGATCCTGCTGCCGGATGGACGTGTATTCGTCGGCGGCGGCGGCCAGTGCGGCGATCCGTGCGCCGAGAATCACCTGAACGCCGAGATCTTCACGCCACCGTATCTGCTGAATTCGAACGGCACGCCGGCGACGCGTCCCGTGATTGTGTCGGCGCCGCAGCAGGTATTGCTCGGCGGCACGCTCGCGGTGACGACGCAAGACCCGGTGACAGGCTTCGTGCTGATGCGTCTGTCCGCGGTCACTCACACCGTCAGCAACGACCAGCGCCGGATCCCGTTGCGAATCGCAAGCACCTCCGGGTCGTCGTACACTCTGTCGGTGCCGTCTGATCCCGGCGTTGCATTGCCCGGATATTATATGCTTTTCGCCATGAATTCGGCTGGCACTCCGAGCGTTGCGTCGACCGTCCAGATACATTAGCCGAATCGTTCGGGACATCCGCCGTGCGAATGGCTGATTTCGCATGCCGCCTGATCTTCGTGAGCGCCGCGACTGCCTCGGCCGCGGCTCATGCGCAGGCGTTGTCCGCGCACGCCGAATACCAGCTCGGCGGCGACCTGTTCGCCGGCCGCGTCAACCTGCAGGGGCGTATCAGTTCGCACCTCGTCGACCTGCCGGCGGAGGTCGTGCGCTGTGCGAACTGTCACGCCGTCGCGCGCGGCCCCGACGTGCCGCGCTCGCTCGCACCGCGCCTGACGCGCGAGCTGCTGCTCGGGAAACGCTCGCGCCGGGCCGGGCCCGAATCGGCCTATGATCGCGACAGCTTCTGCGTGCTGCTGCAAAAAGGCATCGATCCAGCGTATGTCGTCGTCAACGTTGAAATGCCTCGCTACCAGATGAATGCCGGAACTTGCCAGGCACTCTGGCGTTTCCTGACGTGGGATCCGCATGAACCCGCGACGCGCTGACTGGTCGCGCCGGCGCTTCTGCACGGCGGCGGCCGCGGCCGCATGCGCGATCCATGCACCGCGCACATCGGCACAAGGAGTCGGCGCAGATCACGGCCGTGTCAATCCGCCCGTGCCGGTCCCGGGTGTGCCGGTCCGGTGCGCCGATGGAACTTCCCGAAGTCTGGCGGACCTCCTGCGGGGTCGGTCCACGGCGCTGCATCTGATGTACACGAGCTGCACGACCGTCTGCCCGATTCAGGCCGCGATCTTTGAGCGCGTGCAGCTGCTGCTGCCCGATCAGACCGACCGCAACATTCAGCTGCTGTCGCTCAGTGTCGATCCCACGACCGATACGCCGGAGGCGCTGCAGGCCTGGCTACGGAAAGTTCGGGCACGCGCGGGCTGGATCGCCGTTGCGCCCGCCATGAAGGATCTGGACGAGCTTCTGAAGCTGTTCGGCCAAGGCCGCGATGCGATCGAGAATCACGCCACGCAAGTCAACATCATCAACCGACAGGGTGAGCTCATCTGGCGCACGCTCGGGCTGCCGTCAGCCGATTCGATCGCTGACATCCTGCGCAAGGTCTAGAAGACCGTCTCCGGCGATGGACGGCCCACCCTGCACAGGAACGCGCCTGCCTGCCCGGCTCGCGCATCAGAAGCGTCGACCGCCCGCTAACTGTCGAATGCCAGTCAACGCCTGCTCCGAATCGACCCACTCGCCCCTGCCCGGTGCCCTTCAGCAGCCACGACTCCACGTTCCTCCGCCACGTTGAACCAATACGCTAGCGATATTGCAAGCATGACGGACAGAAATGGTGAGTACGGCAGGACGTTCCTGGCATTGCCCGTCTCGACTTGCCAGCTCAGCCATAGCGACCCAAAGAACATCAATGCCAGAAACGTGTAGACGACCAGTTTCCCGGACGATCCGCGAGCTTCCTGGCGCATGCGGGCGTCGTCGCCCCCGAGCATCGCGACCTGCAGCAGCAGAATCAGAGCGCAAAGGCCTCGTGTCAGCCGCGGGTGAGGGATGTCGCTCAGATAGATTGCGCCGAGCAGCAGGCCGCCGAACAGCGCATGGAGCGATCTCGCGTACTTCACCGTTGCGGCAATACGACTCCGGGACACATGCTGCGTCCCGGACGGCCGCGTCGTTTGCAACGTCAGCGCGCTGTACGTTGCGAGAACGAAGAAGATGGCAATGGGGTACACGAGCTGGCCCAGAGACAACACCGCCTTCAGCGCGTCCGCCCCAGCGGCTACCACGCGTGTCGGAAGTGTCAGCAGCGATCCACCTAGCGGGGGCAATGGCCGGTCGGCTGTCAGGGGATCGGCGGCCAATACGTGATGACTACCCTTCGAATCGGAGCCCAAAGCGTAAGGTGCTCCCCAGATCGTCGTGGCAAACTTGCTCAGGCCGAGCCGCAGATACAGGAACGGGTGGCTTCGAATCGCCTCGCTCGCGAGCCGCCCAAATAATTGCTCGCCGTCAAACGCTCTTCGACCATCGTCTGGCAGACGGATCTCATACCAGTTTTTCGACTGAATTCGCGGGTTGAGCGCTTCGAGCTCCTGGAACTCCGGCGATTCCGCCAGCGCCGTGTCGACAATCGGAGTAACTCCCTGCCAGAGGTGTCGGCCGGAGGAATTCGTGATCTCGGCGCGGCCGAATCTCGCATAGTTGCTCGCGAGCATCCCGCCGGCCAGAAGCCCCGTCGTCAGGCATGCAAGAGCCGTGTAGCTGACGAGCCGCTTGTGACTGTGGCGGCCATAAAGCAGGAAGGCTACGGCAGGGATCAGAAGGGCCGGAATCATGCGCGTGATGACGAGAAGTCCCGTGAGCAGACTGCTCGAGAAGGCTCGCCGCCAAAAGCAGCTGGTTGATTGCGTTTGCTCGTAATAGATCTTCGTGTTCAGGTACAGAACCGCAGCGAACATCGCGAGCGTGACATTTTCCGACCAGAATGCCTGCGCCAGGCCCGTTGACAGGATGAAGAGCAGGAACGCGACTGCCACGAAGCCGGCAACCTTCGACGGGCTCGCGTATTTGCACGTGTAATAGACGAAACAAGCGGATAGGAAAAGCAAACTGTTCTGCGCGAGGCTCGCGAGATAGAGCTCGCCCTTGAGGTCCACACCGGCCAGCAGCGCGAGCCAGTGGACGATCTTGTAAAGGACGGCTGGCACCGCGATTGGAGTGTAGTCATCCTCGCCGGGAAACCGCCCGAACAGGCGGTATTGGGAGTCGAACCAACCGTCCCTCGGGTACGGGTTGACGGGCAGTGTCAGCGCAGACATGAGCGTGCAGGCCAATAGGACGGCAACAACGATTCTGTCCTGTCCGCAGGCGCAGACAGACCTTCCAAGTCGCCTCGCAATTTCGGCCAAGCTCACTAATCACCCATGCCGAGGGGTGAGTCGGCGACTACGGGCGCTCGTAGGTCCGCGAGCAGCCTCCTCGGGCCATGCAACGTCGAGTACAGGCCAAGCTCGCGCACCGGTGCGCCAGGCCGAGCAGTCAGTGGAGTGACGTTCGGACGATCTCGGCCCACCGGTCGCTCCTGGCCCCGGCGAATTAGGCATCTCGGGATCGTCGCACAGAACTGAAGCGCACTGGAACGGACAAGTAGCAAAGGCGCTTGGTCTCGACGCGCCCGCGACTCACTGAGTCGAGAATGAGCCCGCAGGTAAAGGCTAGAGAGCTCAGGATCATCAGCGCTGCAGCGAGTAGAGCCGTCGGTAACCGCGGCACGATGCCGGTTCTGCTGAACTCGACGATTACGGGAATCCCAACCCAGACCGACAACAGCGCCATTGCCACCGCGACCGCCGAGAAGAACGCAAACGGCTTCTCCTCCTTCACGAGGTAGCCAATGGTGCGCAAGATGCGGAACCCATCTCGGTAGCTATTGAGTTTGCTGGCAGAGCCCGCCGGCCTTTCCTTGTACCGGACAGACACTTCCGCGATCGGCAGCCGGAGCTGCAGGGCGTGCACGGATAACTCGGTTTCGATCTCGAATCCGGACCCAAGCGCCGGAAAGCTCTTGACGAATCGGCGCGACAGAATCCTGTAGCCGGACAGCAGATCGGTAAGCCGATTGCCGAATAATAGCGTGACAAGCCCCGTGAGCAACCGATTGCCAAGCCTGTGACCACGGCGATAGGCCTCCTTGCTCTCCGATTGTCGAGCGGCGTTCACCATGTCCAGCGAGTTTGTGAGCAGTAGATCGATCAACGCCGGGGCGCTAGACGCATCGTACGTATCATCGCCATCGACAAGCACGAATACATCGGCCTCGACATCAGCAAACATTCGTCGCACGACATTGCCCTTACCGCGCAGCGGCTCGGTCCGCACAACCGCGCCAGCCGCGCGCGCGAAATCGGCGGTCCTATCCGAAGAGCGATTGTCGTACACGAACACAGTGGCCCCGGGCAGCGCGCTCGCGAAACCAGCGACCACGTCACCAATAGTGACCGCTTCATTGAGACACGGAATTAGCACGGCAATGGACGGGTTGGCGCTGGACGCAGAGCGCGACTCGGACATCTTTGATACAACCGCATTCATGAAGACGCCCCTCCGTTCCAAGTCTTCAGGTCGCTGCGCAGACCATTGCTATTCGGTACCGACGATTGCCACCGACGCACGTGCCGCTGCGTCTGCGCCAGCGACGCGTGAGGTCCCCGGTCAAGCGCCACATGTCGGAAGCTTACGCCCGACTCTATCGCCAAGCGCTTCATCGAGGCAGCCGACGGCACAGCACTGGTGCCAAGCCACCGCGCGCAGCCCATCGATGTCCGGACGGTGTGCCGCGTGCTGTGAAGGGTGGGTCGACACGCGCAGCGATTCAGCCACTTGACGCTGGGCCGGCTTCTTGACCGCGCGCGTCGCGCACAGCGCCGGCGCACACATGACACGCAACGCCGTATGGATCGCGGGGCAGCCCGCCGTCGGAGGCACCGCGGGTTGTTGGAATCATGTTGTCCACTCGTGGTCCTGAGCGACCTGTTTCTCACTAGCCCAGGTCTGACTCCGATGACGCTGGTTTCTCGTAGGCGATCATGACACCGCCCGTTTGCTCGGCATGTGAGCCGCTGCCGATCTAGAGCCGGTCGTTGGGCAACGGTCAGGCGGGCCCGGAGCCCGGAACGCGCGCGCCGCGGCCAATGGCGTAGTACGTGAGCCCGAAGCGCTGCATGAGCGCCGGGTCGTACAGGTTGCGGCCGTCGAAAATGACGGGAGCCTTGAGGGTATCCCTGATGGCGTCGAAGTCGGGGCTGCGGAACTCCTGCCACTCGGTGAGGATCGCAAGCGCATCCGCGCCGGCGAGTGCCTCTTCCATGCTGGCGCAGAGCGTAATGTCCGCGCGCTCGCCGAAGATGCGCCTCGCCTCCGGCATCGCCACCGGGTCGTAGGCGCGCACACGCGCGCCGCAGCCCCACAGTGCCTCGATCAGGACGCGGCTCGGCGCCTCGCGCATGTCGTCCGTGTTCGGCTTGAAGGCAAGCCCCCAGAGCGCCAGCGTGCGGCCCTTGAGGGCGCCCCCAAAATGGGCGTGGATCTTCTGGAACAACACCTGCTTCTGGCGAGCGTTGACCTTCTCGACGGCGGCGAGGATGTGCGGTTCGTAGCCCGCCTGGCGCGCCGAGCGCTCGAGTGCCTGTACGTCCTTGGGGAAGCAGGATCCGCCATAACCCGCGCCCGGGTAGATGAAACCGTAGCCGATGCGCGGATCGGACCCGATGCCGACGCGCACTTTCTCGACGTCGGCGCCGACGCGCTCAGCAAGGTTCGCGATCTCGTTCATGAAGCTGATCTTGGTCGCGAGCATCGCGTTGGCTGCGTACTTCGTAAGCTCGGCCGAACGGATGTCCATGACGATGAGCCGGTCGTGGCTGCGCGTGAACGGCTCGTAGAGCGCGCGCATGAGCTCCGTGACACGCGGATTGTCAGTGCCGACGATGATGCGGTCGGGCCGCATGAAGTCGCCGACCGCGGCGCCTTCCTTCAGGAATTCGGGGTTCGAGACGACGTCGAACTCGGGCGCCGTGCCGCGCGTGGCGAGCGTCTCGCCGAGCGCCGCGCGCACCTTGTCGGCCGTGCCGACCGGCACCGTCGACTTTGTGACCACGACCTTGTATTCGGCCATGTGCAAGGCGATCGTGCGCGCGACCTCGAGTACGTGCCTCAAGTCGGCCGAGCCGTCCTCGTCGGGCGGCGTGCCGACGGCGATCATCTGGAAGAG
>Ga0075015_100000951_pt1 | contig 10601 bp, 11 predicted proteins | sample AleBraG_ABR_2013_FD_71476 | JGI IMG/M metagenome (GOLD analysis project Ga0075015, IMG submission 71476) | Freshwater sediment microbial communities in response to fracking from Pennsylvania, USA - Alex Branch Run_MetaG_ABR_2013 | ecosystem: Environmental > Aquatic > Freshwater > Creek >...
ACGCCGATGCGATCGTCCGCCGGCTTTCGGACGAGAACGGTTTCGAGCAGAAAGTCTGGCAGTTCCCGGTGGTGCTGATTCCGCTGGGGACCTCGAATGCGCCGGATTCCGTGGTCCTGCGGCCAATTCATTCGGTGGATGGCATGACGGCGCAGGTAGTGCGGATGGAGCGCCCGCTGCTCGATGCGCTGGTGGCCGAGTTGTCGGCGGTGCCGGGATTAGGTGGGGTGTTCTACGATCTTACGAACAAGCCGCCGGGGACGATTGAGTGGGAGTGAGCGGCTGGGCTTCACAACAAACCGTTCAGATCATCTATCGACAACTGTCCCTCGTCAAGGATCGATCGCAGCGTGCTGGGGCGAATGGTCTCATGGTCCGGGACAGTAATCCTTGAGAAGGGATTCTCCCGTCGAAGAATCATGTGGCTCCCTCGTTGCCGTTGAAATACAACGCTAACAATGGAAGCCCGGTGCGTCAGACTGAGGAAGCTGAGGAGTAGGCCGCGTAGAGGAAAGTGCACTTGCTTATCGATCAAACAAAGCGCTAATCCGTTGCCGTAATATCACCAGGGCGGCGGTCAGCCAAGTTCTCTTTAGCACCTGCTTGACCTCGCCATAGCCAAACAACGCTGGCGATGGATCCGTTTCTATGTCCGACAGTTGTCGATGGAATATGTCCTCATAGTCGCCGATTTTGCTGAGCCACCCGCCACCGAACAGACGCTGCCGCGCCATATGTCGCACGATCCTCAGGTTATTTGCGTAGATTGCAACCTTCTGATAACCGAGCTCAAAAGACGCACTTTGGCACTTTTCATAGCCTAAGGTTGCAAATGCAGCGACGAAACACTCTACGGTGTCATCCAGCGGTACTCCAGGGGGCCAGTGGCATTCTGGAGGATTGTCAATGGGCCACCATTTGCGGTGCGTCTCGCAAGCAGCCCATGCAATACATTGATATTTCGTGTCCCAGGGGCTCTTTGGCGCCCATTCGGCACTTGCTAAGTTAGGGAATATAGCTTCTAATTCGGCGCGCACTACCGCTTCTGGTCGAGATACTGGCCTCGCCACCTTACAGTAGGCCCTTGCTCTTTCCCCATTTAACCCAGGACAGGATCATCTTGTTCATCTTGCCTGCATCGGCGCGCTCAATTGGATTTTCTTTTGTTAGGTAGCTGAGGGCCCCAAACCATGGACGTCCGGACTGCTGCATATCTTGAATCATGAGAGCTGCTAGCTCAAGCTCATGTTCTCGCCCCATGCCGAGAATTGCTTGATAGCTCGGGTGCATCATTCTTTGCGTCGGCGAAGAAAGATGTCCTGTTTCACGTTCCCACTTCTCAGCCTGCTCCAGAAATTGTTCATGCAGGGTGATCTCTTGGGCCTTATCCGCTTCCGCCAAACGCGCTTTAACGAGCGCTGAAAGCGCGGCAGCGAGGGCCAACCTCGCTTGCCGCTCACCGCGTTTCGTATTGTCACGTGGTTCAGCCCACAATGATTTAGGATCTGGCTCATGCCAATCCTCGTATCGAATTGGTTCACAATATCCAATCATCGGTTTGCTGCTCCAATCACGATAAGTCCTTCAAGCTGGCTGTTTGGATAAGAGCTTTCAGGCTAGATGTTTTGACATCGGCCCTTTCGATAATTTTCTTCAACTTCTTCAAATCGTCAGCATCCAAAGCAAAATACAATTCTTTGTGCTCTCCGCCGTCGTGGCAAATGATCTTAAGCGTATATGTGATTGCCACACCGATAGGAGAAGCAGCAGGATCCGCAAACACCGGCCGCAGATCCGTTAAGATTTTGGCGTCATAGAAGATGCTCCCATAGTCGGATTTGAGCTGTTCGACCTTGGAGGCAATCTCCAGACTTCCTACCCCGAGTAGCCGCGTTAGCTTCTCTGAGAACGCAGATTTTTCATCTTCAGAAAGTGCAAGAGAGTCGTTGCCGCTCGCTTGCATCGCAACGACCATCACGGGAACGAACTCCTTGAGGGGAGTTTCGGTACCGGCCCTATAGTTGTATAGGGAGTAAAGGGTTGTCACGATCGCCGTGGCATCGTCCCGGCCCAAGGTCGGGACCTTCTCGACTGCGGCTATCATTTCCTTGACCCCGCCACCCGGCGTAACGGTCACCATAGCATTGGCTATATCCGACACTGCTTGGGCCGTGAGCTTCTTGATCTTGGCGAGACCTGGCCGATAGGGCTCAGGAATTCTCGTAATCGTCAGAGCCATCTGGGGCCACCTATCATAAATCGAGCTATACGGTTGAGGCGGATCATACCACAGAGAAAACCGCCCTCTGCATTCGGCATGACGTCAGATTGGATGTGGCACACCAACCAGATTGTAGCGCATGCAGTGATAGGAATTCTCTGCCCTGCGGTGATCCGGGGCAGAGCTACCATGAGGGTAAAGAAACCATTTCCAACAGCGAACGTACCGGCAACGCCGAAGCGGAACGGATGGACAAAAGCCGCTCGCAAGATGCTCTCGGTCGAGAGAAGAACTACTGAAGACAGAAGCAAAGTTGAAACGGGCGCAAGTTCAGAAAAAACGGGGCAAGGGCCAGCCGATGGTTTTCTTCCTGAAAGCCCGGCAGGCAGCTTGCTCACCGAGTTCCGGTGCGAAGCTCGGCGTATTCCCGTTCGTCTTCTTCAGGTACCGGATCTCCCGCTCCGAGACAGTCTTCGATGTAGAGGTCGGCAGCTTCATGAATATTTGTGAGCGCCTCGTCTCTGGTGTCACCCTGAGAGACGCACCCCCGGCAGAGATGGGACGGTGGCGACGTAACCGCCGCCGGACTCGCGCCTAAGGATCACTGTATAACGCATTGTTTCGCCCCTTCAATTCTGAAACCTCACCGGCCCGGGCAGCGCCTTGCGCGGCAGCAGGTCTGGCCGGTTGGCCGCGTGATACACCACGCTGGCAATCACCGCGGCCGCTTGCATCAGGTCGGCCGGCACAACATGGTCGTAGAGATCCATGTTCGAGTGATGAGTAAGCCGTGAGTACTCGACCTGATCCTGGACGAATTGAAAGCCGGGCAAGCCGACCTGATCGAAGGATTGATGGTCTGTGCCTCCCGTGTTGCGAATGGTGATGGTAGTGACGCCCAAATCGCGGAAGGGCGTCAGCCACGCCTCGAACAGCGGACGCATCGCGTCGTTGCCTTGCAGGTAGACACCGCGAATCTTGCCCGTTCCGTTATCGTGGTTGAAATAGCCGGACAGTTTTGCGTGCGCAGGCTTAAGCTGCATAGTGGCTGGGTCGCCGAATGTCTCCTTCACATATGCGCGCGAGCCGTAGATTCCCTGCTCTTCGCCGCTCCACAAACCAATTCTCACCGTCCGGTCGAGTGGGAGATGGAGTGACTTGAGAATACGCATCACTTCTATCATTACCGCGCTTCCGGTGCCATTGTCGGTAGCGCCGGTACCGCCGATCCAGGAATCGAAATGCGCGCCGATCATGACTACTTCGTCCGGTTTCGCGATTCCGGGAATCTCGCCGAGGATGTTGGACGCCTCCCCAGTTGCTCCTTCCTGGGTGGTACGAACTTCCAGCTCCAGCTTGACGGGGACCTTGTTGTCCAGCAGCCGGACAATCCGGTTGTAGTGTTCCACGGCGAGCGCGATGCGCGGCCGGGCCACTGGCACGTCCGTTTTGTAGGAACCGGCGGCGCTGCCAAACACCGTGCCGGCACTCGCGTTGTAACTTGGGACCAACACCGCAACCACCCCCTCCTGCTGCAAAAAACGATTCACCTGTTCCTCGATGCTGTCCTCGTACTCCCAGGTTTTGGCCTGCACATCGAGCGGGGCCAATTCGAAGAAGGCCCGGCGTTGCTCCTGCTTCTCGGGCAGCACCATTTTCTCGACATCATAGTGCGGTAGCGCTTCCGGCGTGGGCGCTTCAAACTGCTTGGCCAGATCCGCGTCCGAATACCGCGCCGATGGGGCCGTGGTGTTGGGCTCCAGATCCTTGGGCTTGGTCAACAGAACAATTTTGCCCCGCAGCTTGCCTTTCTGTTCCTGAAAATATTGCTCCATCTCTTCGTGAGTCTTCTTGACGTTGAGCACATCCGTGATCGTCAGCGGAGCAAGCACCGGCGCGGCTGTGAGCGGGCCTTGCGTATCCGCCGACCACGCCAAAGGAAATCCGATCAGCGGCGCGTACTCCGGCTCCTGCAACGCGATACTGAACTTGGTCAGCCGCCAGCTCCGGCCAAACTTTCCCCATACTTCCGTGCGCGCCTTTTCAATTCCATAACTCTTCAATCGTTCTATGGTCCAGTTGGCAGCGGCCGTAAATCCCGGCGAACCGGTGAGCCGCGGCCCGTGGACGTCGGTCAGCCAGAAAAGATGGTCCATCACCTTCGAGTGCTCAAAGGCTTCTTGTTTGATGCGTTGGATCACTTGCAGGTCGACTCGTTCCTGAGCGCTCAGGATACTCGCGCAGAGACAGATGGCCAGGCGCTTTTGCATATTAGCGAGCAGTATAGCTCAACCGTTTAAAGTAAAAGGAGCCACTATGAAAGCACTCGTCAAAGCTCGGGCCGAACGGGGACTCTGGTTGCAAGATGTTCCAGAACCACAGATCGGGATCAACGACGTATTGATCCGCGTGTTGATGACCGGCATTTGCGGCACCGACCTGCACATCTACCAATGGGATGCCTGGGCGCAGAAGACCATTCCCGTCCCGCTGGTCATCGGTCACGAGTTTGTCGGCGAGATCGTAAAGGTCGGCTCCAATGTCAGCGATTTTCATGCCGGCATGATCGTCAGCGGCGAAGGACACGTGGTTTGCGGCCGCTGCCGCAACTGCCTGGCCGGACGCAGGCATCTCTGTGCACACACGCAGGGCGTGGGCGTCAACCGCGCCGGTTGTTTTGCCGAATACATCGCCCTGCCCATGACCAACATCTGGCCGCACAAACCGACCGTGCCGCTGGAGATCGCCGCCATCTTCGATCCGTTCGGCAACGCCGTGCACACCGCGCTCTCCTTTCCGGTACTTGGCGAGGACGTACTGATCACGGGCGCCGGTCCGATCGGACTGATGGCCGCTGCCGTCGTTAAGCATGCCGGCGCGCGTTTTACGGTGATCACCGATCTCAACGAGGAGCGTTTGCAGCTTGCCCGCAAGCTGGGCGTCACGCTGGCGGTGAATCCCGCGCACAAGTCGCTCGGCCAAGTGCAGCAGGAACTCGGGATGACGGAAGGCTTCGATGTCGGCTTGGAGATGTCCGGCAATCCTGCTGCCTTTCGAGACATGCTGGCCAACATGAGCCACGGCGCCAAGATCGCGTTGCTGGGCATTCCCAATCAGGACATGGCCATCGACTGGAACAAAGTGATCTTCAACATGCTCACGATCAAAGGCATCTATGGCCGGGAAATGTATGAGACCTGGTATCAGATGACCGTGATGCTGGAATCCGGGCTCGATATCAGCCCGGTGATCACGCACCGCCTCGCATATCGCGATTTTGAAACTGGATTCGCAGCCATGCAGGCTGCGAGCAGCGGAAAAGTGGTGCTGGACTGGAGATCGGTGGCGTGAGCCGCTAGGGTTGACGCGGATCGCTGAGCAGGTACGGATTGTGCATCTTATTCAATCGACCGGTGCGCCAGCGGAGCCAGGGCGTGAAGCCCGCCAGCCATGACTCGATATCGATTTCGGAAACGGTCGGCGCGTCCAGGAACCTGGGTATCTGCATGGGATCCGTCTGGCGCGACACCAAGCCGGGATCGCAGGTCGTTGCCGAGCGGACTCCCAAGTCTCGCAGCCAGCCGAAGAACTCTGGAACATAATCACCACTGGGATAACAGAAATGTCGGGGAATTTCCTGGCCGCCGGCGATCTCCGCGATCTGGGCCTCGTTTTCGCGGATCTCCCGCTCAAACAGTTCCCGATTTCGTGGCGTAATATGGCGGTGTGTGTGAAGTTGCAAGGACAGTCCTTGACACGCGATCGCGGCCGCTTCATCCGCGCTCATGATGTGCAACAGCCGCCGCCGCCGGATGTCCGCGTAGTCCATCCCGAGCCGCGTCGCCAACTGCTCAGCCAATTCATCCTTGGCGAGCGCCGACATGTTGGTTTCTCTGACATGACTCCAGATCCGCTCAAAGACACGCCGCCACTCGGCGTCTCCCGTCAGGTGGACGATGCCTCCTTCCGGCAAGATCCCATCCAAGCAGACGGGTTTCCCCCGGCCTTTCCAAATTAAGTAAGAACAAATTGTGTCAAACACCGGAACCTGGCGGCGGCAATAGTAAGTAGTCAGGTACACCGTGGCTGGAAATTGGAACTCTTGCAACACCGGAGCGGCCAACTTGTACATGTCGTAGGAGCCGTCATCGAAGGTCAGCACGACACTGCGCGGAGGGAGAGTGCGGTTGTTGAGGCGTTCTAGCGCCTCCTCGAGCGGCAGAACATTGCACTGGCTGTCCCGAAGCATTTGCATGCGGGCACGAAAGGTTGCTGGATCGATGTATAGACCGGGATTCCAGAAATGCTCGTCATCGAGAGAAATTCCGTGGTAGCACAAGAATAATAGACGTTCGTTCCGCCAGTTTCTAAGCAAAGGCCCACTGAAAAGGCTGCTTGCTTTGGCAGTGTGCAAAAATATTTGTTTTGCCGTTCTGACTGCCTGGCTCATCGTGTTCTTAGTCCGCGTGCGATTTTATTGCCACGGGCGTCCGGTTGGCCAGGGAGGAAGGCAACAGCCTTTCCACGGCCCGATCCAGCACCCTTTGGCGCAGTTCCGGCTCGCCCCCGCAGCTCTCTGAATACCGGCGGCCTGTCTCTGCCGTTTGCAAACGGAGTGCGTCATCGGTCCAAGCGCGCCGAATCATCTCCGCCAGCGCGCCGGGATCTTCGGGTTCAACCAGAAGGGCCTCTCCATGCGTAAGAACATCCGTGGTGGCCACCCCATGGCTGGTAATCACGCATTTTCCCATCAGCATGGCATTAAGATACGTCCCGATACCGGAAGGGGCGATTCTCGAAGCCACAATGGGGAGAATCACCAATCTGGCTTTTTCAACGATGTGAATTAGCGACTCCACCGAACCATCGTCCTCGACCACGCGAATATTTTTGGGAAGCGCATCCAGTGGGCGGCTGAAGCGAGTTGCGTGCCTCCGAAACTGCTCGAAGTTGGGCGGCGGAATTGCTCCCGGCAGGCCGGGGAGTTGTTCCATCGCCTGAAAAAAAGTGTCGTAGTCCCGTTCCGACCTGCCGAAGCAGAGGATATACTCGCCGTCGGGCCCGACTTTGTACTCATACCGGTAACGAATATTCGGCTTTGATGGCAGATACGACGAGCGGTCCGGACCAATTCCCCAATAGCGCTGATAGCCCTCCAGATTGGTAAAGTGCAGCGAGAAATGATCGATGCGCCCCAATAGTGCGCGTTTAAACACAGTCACGAATCTCGACCAGGCGGTCATCGGCCTGCGGAGGACGATGTCGTGTCCCAAAATCGGCCGGCGAAGCCACGGGAAAACGAGGTACAAGGCGGCTAATTTCAGGATCAGATCGACGTCGCAGTTGACGATGACCAGGTCAGCCTGGCGAGAGTGTCTGAGAAAGTCACCGGCTCTCCGGAACATGAGCGCCCGCCCGGACAAGCCGGAAGAGGCTGTCCAGTTTTCGGGGAACCGCATAAAATTGGTGAGAATCAGCATCGCCTGCAGCAACGACGAAGTAGCACAAAAACAAAGTGTAGCAGTTGGCTGTGCAGGCATCGCTGGATGCTACTTTGGAGAGACACACAGTTCCATGAAAACCAGCAAAACTGCGTTGGTTACCGGTTCTTGCGGCCTGATCGGCTCCGAGGTGACGCGTTTTTTTGGACGCATGGGCTTTGCCGTTACCGGCATCGACAACAATCAACGTTCGTTCTTCTTTGGTCCCGAAGGGGATACCCGCTGGGTTCTGTCGCAGCTTCAATCGGAACTGCCCGCATACCGCCACTCGGACATCGATATTCGCGATCGTGACGCGATTCTCAAACTGATTCAGGACGTGAAACCAGGACTTATCATTCATGCCGCCGCACAGCCCTCCCATGACCGCGCCGCGACGATTCCATTCATCGATTTTGAGGTGAACGCGTTGGGCACGCTCCATCTGCTGGAAGCGGCGCGCCGCTACTGCCCGGAATCGCCCTTCATTCACATGTCTACGAACAAGGTCTACGGCGACGCACCCAACCGTTTGCCGCTGGAGGAGTTGGAAACGCGCTGGGATTACGCCGATCCGTCGAACCAACACGGCATCGCCGAGAACTTTTCCATCGATCAAAGCATGCACTCCGTCTTCGGCGCCTCCAAGGTTGCGGCCGATGTCATGGTTCAGGAATACGGCCGCTATTTCGGCATGCCCACGTGCTGTCTGCGCGGCGGATGCCTGACCGGCCCAAACCATTCCGGCGTGGAACTACATGGATTTCTCAGCTACTTGATCAAGTGCGCCGTTGAAGAACGCGAGTACAAGGTGTTTGGCTACCAGGGAAAGCAGGTGCGTGACAACATTCACTCCGAGGACGTCGCCAGTTTTATGTATCACTTCTGGCAATCGCCGCGCTACGCGGAGGTTTACAATCTGGGCGGAGGCAAGGAGAATTCTTGTTCTATTGTGGAAGCGTTCCGGATGGCTGAGGACTGCACGGGAAACAGGATCGCTTGGAGCTATATCGAGGAGAGTCGAATCGGCGACCACATCTGTTATTACAGCGATCTGCGCAAGATGAAATCGCACTACCCGGAATGGAATCTTACCAAGACTCTGCCTATGATTTTTGAAGAGATCGCCGTTTCCTGGACCAGGCGTCTGCGCACGCACGCATAATTCAAGCAGAATTCATGCCGTCCCACCGAGACGAGTCGCCAACGCAGTTAGCCGCCATCTACCATAATCGTTTTGACCTGGATGAAGACTACCGCAACCATATATGGAAGACGCTCGTCACGGGTTGGTTTCAGCGATATGTTCCGGCCCGGTCGACTGTGCTCGATTTGGGTTGTGGCTACGGTCAGTTCATCAACAACATTGTCTGCGACAAGAAATATGCGATGGATCTGAACGCGGTCTCCGGAACCAAGCTCGAAGACGGGGTCATGTTTATTGAGCAAGACTGCTCCACCACCTGGAACCTCGCCGACAACAGCCTCGATGTAGTCTTCACCAGCAACTTCTTCGAACACTTGCTTACCAAGGCGGACCTGGAGAGCACGGTGGCGCAAGCCTTGCGGTGTTTAAAGCCAGGAGGCCGGATCATCGCAATGGGACCGAACATCCGCTTTGTTGGCGGCGCCTATTGGGATTTCTTCGACCATCACCTGGCGCTTACGGAGCGGTCGCTACAAGAGTGCTTGGAAACGGCCGGGTTTCGCGCCGAGTATGTGCTGGATCGGTTTCTTCCCTATACTATGGTCAATGCTCCTCGATATCCGGCGGCGCTTTTGCGGTTGTATTTGCGCCTGCCCTTCCTGTGGAAGCGCTTCGGGCGGCAGTTTGTCGTTATAGCAACCAAGCCGTAGCTTCATGAGAGACCTGTGAAACCGCCCTTGCCCACGTCGGTCGAGGCTCTAACGCTGCTCTCCATCGTGATTCCCGCTCGAGACGAGGGTGGATGTATCGCCGCCACCGTGGAGCATCTCCATTTGGAGTTGCGCATCCATTGCGTCCCGCACGAGATCGTCGTGGTGGACGATGGCAGCACCGATTCCACCTGGACGATTCTTGAGGATCTCCGGACCCGAATCCCGGAATGCAAACCTGTCCAAAACACAGGACCACACGGCTTCGGGTGTGCCGTCACGTTTGGCTTCAGCCACGCCAGCGGAGACGCCATCGTGATTATGATGGCGGACGAATCCGACGACTGCCGGGACGTGGTCCGTTACTGGGAAACCTTGAGTCAAGGCTGGGACGCGGTTTTCGGTTCCCGCTTTGTTCGCGGCGGAGGCGTCATCGATTATCCCAGACATAAACTGCTGCTCAATCGGGCGGCGAATCTCTTTTTGCGCGTTCTGTTTAACATCCCTCTCAACGATTTCACCAATGCGTTTAAAGCCTATCGCCGAACCGTGATCGAGGGGTGCCGGCCTTTTTTGTCGCCCCACTTCAACCTCACCGTGGAACTGCCTCTCAAGACCATCGTTCGCGGATACTCCTGGACCGTGCTTCCCGTCACGTGGCGCAACCGGCGATCCGGCGAGTCTAAGCTGAAAATCAAGGAGATGGGCAGCCGCTACCTTTTCATCGCGCTGTATTGCTGGCTGGAGAAGTATTTCAGCCGCGGCGACTATCGGGCAAAATAGGAGAGAGGATCCCTAGTTCAGCTTCGGAATTCAGGCTCAGTGAGGTCGGCTGGCATCTTCGGCCCGGTCACACTCAACAAATAGAAGTTGGCGCCGACGATGTGCATGTAGACTTCACTCATAGAGCGCACTCCCGGGGCCGGGCGCCAAGTGAATTTCTCCGCGGGAGTCGCTTCCGCCAGCGCAATGATCTGTCGCGAAGCGTGGTCCCACTCGCCGTCGTAGCCTTGCCACAGTCCTTCCAATTGCCCGTGCAAGGC
>Ga0075015_100000952_pt1 | contig 10600 bp, 9 predicted proteins | sample AleBraG_ABR_2013_FD_71476 | JGI IMG/M metagenome (GOLD analysis project Ga0075015, IMG submission 71476) | Freshwater sediment microbial communities in response to fracking from Pennsylvania, USA - Alex Branch Run_MetaG_ABR_2013 | ecosystem: Environmental > Aquatic > Freshwater > Creek >...
CGACCACGGAGCACCACCCTCGGCCAGGTGATCGCCACACGATCTGGACGCCTGACCGTCGTGGCCGCATGGGTGTGGCTCGGTCTGCACTTGTTCGCCCGATGACCCGGAGGGACCGGCCTCCGGGTCATCGGGCGAGGCTCGTCGATGGGCCACTGCACTGCAGCGAGGTCGTGGTCTGTGACCACCGCTGCTACCGGCCGTCGTCGAGGTCGTCAGCCCCGTGCGAGGCGGACGAGCACGGCGCGGTGGTCGGAGTGCGGACCGCCGGGGGCGTCGAGATGGTCGGCCGACAGCACCTTCCAGCGGTTCTCCGCCGGCTGCTCCACGAAGACGTAGTCGAGCCGACGGTGCCGGGACCACGCGCGCCAGGGTGCGCCGCTGCGGTGCGTCGTCGCGTCCGCCTGCGGATGGCGGTCGCGGAAGGTGTCGGTCCACGACTGCTGGGTCAGTCCAATCTCCTGGCTTCCCTCCGTCGCGTTGAAGTCGCCACCGACGATCGCGGTCCCCCCATTGCGCAGCTGGCCCACCCACGACCGCAGCGCGCGGATCTGGACCGAGTTCGCGCGGCCGCGTAGGCCCAGGTGAACGCAGACCACGACGACCGGACCGAGCGGCGTCGCCAGCTCCGCGGCGAGCGCCACCCGCCGCGCTAGCGGGTTTCGGGTGCGGCCCAGTTGTCGCAGGTGCGTCCGCGTGATGGGGAAGCGGCTCAGGACCGCGAGGCCCTCCTCGAACCCGATGGCCTCGACGGCGCCGTTGGCCCGCGCGTACACCAGCGACATGTCCAGCCGGTGCGCGAGCCAGAGGTCCGCCTGCAGGCTCGTCGTCCGGGCGACCTCCTGGAGCAGCAGGATGTCTGCGGCCTCGGCCTCCACGAGGCTCGCGACGTCCCCGAGCCGCTCCGCCCATCCGTGCTGGCGCGGCCAGTCGTGCCACAGGTTGGCGCTGAGCACCGTGAGGTGGTCGTAGTGGTCTCCGGGGCCGACCTCCGGCGTCGCGATCAGCGTCGTCCACCCAGCAGGCTCGGCGACGGCGTGGACGCGTCGTGCCAGGTCCGACCATCGTCCGAGCCCGGGCAGCGCGAGCACCCGACCGGCCGCGCTGCTCAGCAGCGGGTACCACGCCGCCGCGACGTCCGGGTGCGCCTCGAGGAAGCGCTCAACCGGCGGGGCCATCGGACCCACCGCCGTCGTCGCGCGAGCGCAGGACAGCCTCCGCGAACGGCGCCAGCGCGGTCCGTGCGGGCAGTGCCCAGGGTGCGGGGACCGAGGGGTCGTTGACCAGTCGGAATCCGAGCGTGGACTCACGGTCGAGACCGCCGTGCGTGCCCTTGAGCCGACCGCCGCGGACGAGGCCGCCCGCGAACGCCGACCGCCACCCCCAGGACCAGCCGGGCCCGAGCGAGACCAGCACCGACGCGCGGCTGCGGACCAGATCCCCGGTGAGCGCGTCCGCGAGGCGTCGCAGCGGGTCGGGGTAGTCGGCGAACGCCGTCTCGCGGAACCAGTCGGCCTCGTCGGCGTAGCCGTCGTCGTTGACGAGCCCGGAGGTCTCGAGCCGCCTCGTGACTGCACCCAGGCGCAGGACGTCGCCGCTGAGGTCGTCGTAGGCGAAGCAGCGACCCGCAGCCGAGTCCTGCCACCGGACGCGGGCGCGGCCCGCCCGGCCGACGACCTCGACTAGCTGCGGTGACGGCGAGAAGGCGGCGAGGTCGACCGCCTCGTGGCCGGACAGGGTCTCGGCGGCGGTCGCGGCACGGGCGCGGTCGTACAGGAACAGGGCGACGTAGTTGACGATGCCGAACGTCGGCGCCACCACGTCGTCGGGTCCGGACAGGCGCTCCACGACCGTGAGGCCTGCGTCACGCAGCAGCGGCCGGAGGTTGCCGGTGTAGTGGACGCGGGCGCGCCCGCAGCCGTGGTCGGAGAACAGGACGATCCGCAGGGTCCGGCCACGGTCGGCGAGGTGGAGGGCGGCGAGGTCGTGCAGGCGACGGTCGAGCGCGACGAGGAACTCGATGAGGCTGTCGTCCTCGTAGAGGTGCATGAAGCCGTCGGTCGCCCCGAGGTAGGCCAGGACCACGTCACTCGGTGAGCCGAGGACGGTGGTGGCCACCTCGTCGAGCTCCGCGTCGGCGGCGCGGGACGCGGACACGTAGTTGCCGACCTTGGCGACGACGCCGTGGTGGCGCGCGTCGAACAGCTCGCTCCACGGCGGGACCTTGTCGCGGTAGGTGACCGGATTGCCTCCGACGACACGGTTGGCCGCGGTGTCGGAGTAGCGGATCTCGTACCCCCAGGACGGTGCCGCTCCGAACGGACGGAACAGGGCGGCGAACCCCGGATGCGTGAGCGACGGGAAGGGTGCCACCAGCGCGGTGGGCGGGGCCCACCCGGCGAACGCACCGCGCGTGTGCGCCTCTCGCGCGACGCGGTAGGGCACCGCGTCGAGGGCCAGGAGCAGGGTTCGCGACGAGTCATCCACCGGCGGCAGATCCACCTCCTCAGGGTAGTTCCGCGCCGTGTGGGACATCGATCGGGAGGAGCTTCGTCGGGCGACCGTCGCCAGGACACCGGAGCCGCGCAGGTCGAGGATGGCGCTAGGACGAGGCCAGGGTCGGTGGCCGAGTTCTGCGGGAGTGCCCCTGCGCCGTGCCCCCACGGCCGTGGATGCTGACGTCCGGACGGTGATCGGTCGCTCTCCCGCCCGGGTCCTGCGAGAGCTCCGGCGGTGAGCGATGAGGACGGACACGGCCAGCACGTCAGATCGCGTCGGAACCGGACCTGTCACGGTCATGGGCGACTACGACCTCGCACGTGCCGACTTCAACTGGGATGTCGCGCGGGAGTGGCTCGACGGCCTCCCCGACGGCGGCCTGAACATCGCGTACGAGGCGGTGGACCGGCACGTCCCGCACGGTCGTGGCGACCACGTCGCGCTGCGCTTCCTCGGGCCGGCCGGCACGGACCTCGAGTGGACCTACGCCCAGCTGGCGGATCGCACGTCCCGCTTCGCCGAGGTGCTCCGCGCCCTCGGCGTGGAACCCGGTGACCTCGTGTGCGGGCTGGCCGGTCGGATCCCCGACCTGTATGCCGCACTCCTCGGGACTCTCAAGGCGCGGTCGGTGTTCTGTCCGCTGTTCTCCGCGTTCGGGCCCGAGCCGATCCGCCAGCGGATGGCCCTCGGCCACGCGCGGCTCCTCGTCACGACGCCCGCGCTGTACCTCAAGAAGGTGGCGCAGCTCCGGGCCGAGCTGCCCGAGCTCGAGCACGTGCTGCTCATTGGTTCGGGCTGCGACGACCTCGTCGCAGCGGAGCCGCTCGGACCCGGGGTGCGGCCGCTCGCCGAGCTCTGGCCCGCGACGACCGGCGAGTTCGAGATCGAGCACACCGACCCGGAGGAGGCGGCGCTCATCCACTTCACGAGCGGCACCACGGGAACGCCCAAGGGGGCCGTGCACGTGCACGACGCCGTCGTGGCGCACCATGCGACCGCGCGCTTCGTGCTCGACCTGCGCGACGACGACGTCTTCTGGTGCACGGCCGACCCCGGCTGGGTCACGGGCACGTCCTACGGGGTCATCGCGCCGCTCACGTGCGGCGTCACCTGCGTGGTCGACGAGCTCGAGTTCGACGCGCGTCGGTGGTACGAGCTGCTCGAGCAGGAGCAGGTCACGGTCTGGTACACGGCGCCGACCGCCCTGCGCATGCTGATGAAGGCCGGGTCCGCACCGCGCGCGGGCCGGGACCTCTCCGCGCTGCGTCACGTGGCGAGCGTCGGCGAGCCGCTGAACCCCGAGGTGGTGCTGTGGGGCCTGGACGAGATCGACCGCCCGATCCGTGACACGTGGTGGCAGACCGAGACCGGCGCGATCATGATCGCGAATTTCGCGGGCACCGAGGTGCGCGCGGGGTCGATGGGACGCCCGGTCCCCGGCATCGACGCCGCGCTGCTGGCTCGCGACCGCGACGGCACCGTCGTCCTCGGGCCCGACGGTGGACCGGTCGTGATCGACATCGTCGACGAGGTCGGGCAGCTTGCGCTGCGTCGGCCTTGGCCGTCGCTCATGCGCTCCTACGTCGGGGCCGACGACCGCTACCGTTCGGCCTTCCTCGGCGACTGGTACCTCTCCGGCGACCTGGCCCGGCGCGACGCCGACGGTTGGTACTGGTTCGTCGGCCGCGGTGACGACGTCATCAAGTCCGCCGGGCACCTCATCGGTCCGTTCGAGGTGGAGAGCGCCCTCATGGAGCATCCGGCCGTCGCCGAGGCCGGAGTTATCGGCGTACCGGACGCGATCGTCGGGGAGGTGGTCAAGGCGTTCGTCGCCCTGCGTCCGGGGTTCGAGCCGACCGGCGAGCTGCGCCGCGAGCTGATCGGGTTCGGCCGTCGACGGCTCGGCAACGCGGTCGCCCCCCGCGACATCGCCTTCGAGCAGGACCTGCCCAAGACGCGCAGCGGCAAGATCATGCGGCGCCTGCTCAAGGCCCGTGAGCTCGGTCTCCCCGAGGGGGACCTCTCGACCCTGGAGGGCGCGTCATGAACACCGCATCCCGCCGCCCCGCGCCGTCGGCACCCGTACCCGTATCGACGGCCGCGAACAGGCCCGACCACCTGCTGCTCTACCGCCGGATGCTCCTCGTGCGCCGCTTCGAGGAGAAGTGCGTCGAGCTTTACAGCGCGGGGAAGATCCGGGGCTTCCTACACCTCTACATCGGTGAGGAGGCGGTGGCCGTCGGCGTGCTCGACCACCTCGGGCCCGAGGACGCCGTGGTCGCAACGTACCGCGACCACGGGCAGGCGCTGGCACGCGGCGTGCCGGCGGGCCCGATCATGGCCGAGATGTTCGGCAAGGCCGAAGGCGTCTGCCGGGGACGCGGCGGCTCGATGCATCTGTTCCACGCGCCGACCCGCTTCTACGGCGGCAACGGGATCGTCGGCGGCGGTCTGCCGCTCGCCGTGGGACTCGCTCTGGCCGATCGGATGCAGGGCCGCGACCGTGTCACCGTCTGCTTCTTCGGCGAGGGGGCGATGGCCGAGGGCGAGTTCCACGAGTCGATCAACCTCGCGGCCCTGTGGCATCTGCCGGTGCTGTTCCTCTGCGAGAACAACCTCTACGCCATGGGCACGGCGCTCGACCGGTCGGAGTCCGAGACGAACCTCGCGGTGAAGGCGGCGTCCTACGAGGTGCCCGCCTGGAGCTGCGACGGCATGGACGTCCTCGCCGTGTGGGAGGCGGCGCACCGTGCTGTGGAACTCGTGCGCAGCGGTGGGGGGCCGGTGTTCCTGGAGGCCAAGACGTTCCGGTTCCGCGCGCACTCGATGTACGACCCGGACCGTTACCGCACCAAGGAGGAGATCGAGCACTGGCGCGAGCGCGACCCGCTGCTGCTGATGCGCGAACGGCTCGCGTCGGACGGTGTGGCCGACGAGGTGCTGTCCGGGTTCGAGGACGACGTCGCGGCCGAGATCGACGCGGCCGTCGCTTTCGGTGACGCGGGCACGGACGAGCCGGTCGAGTCCTTGCTCACGTTCGTTACGAGCACCGAGGTGACGTCATGAGCACCGCCGTGGAGACAGAGACGACCTACCGCGAGGTGATCCGCGAGGCCATGCGCGAGGCCATGCGACGCGACGACCGCGTGTTCCTCATGGGCGAGGACGTCGGGCGCTACGGCGGCGGCTTCGGAGTGAGCCTCGGACTGCTCGAGGAGTTCGGCGACGAACGCGTCCGCGATGCACCGCTGTCCGAGTCGGGGTTCGTCGGAGCCGGGATCGGCGCCGCGCTCGGCGGGATGCGTCCCATCGTCGAGGTGATGACGGTCAACTTCGTGATGCTCGCGATGGACCAGATCGTCAACACCGCAGCGGCGCTGCTGCACATGAGCGGCGGGCAGTTCGCCGTCCCCGTCGTCATCCGCATGACGACCGGCGGCGGTCGCCAGTTGGCCGCGCAGCACTCGCACTCGCTCGAGAACTGGTTCGCCCACGTGCCCGGGCTGCGGGTCCTCGCCCCGGCGACGATCGCCGACGCTCGCGGCATGCTGTGGCCTGCGCTGCAGGACCCGGACCCGGTGATCATCGTCGAGCACGGCTCGCTCTACAACGCGAAGGGACCCACCCCCGATCTCTCGGTCCCGGTCGACATCGACCGCGCGGCGGTGCGCCGGACGGGCGACGACATCACCGTCGTCACCTACGGTGGATCGCTGGGACTCGTGACTGACGCCGCGGATCGATTGGCCGCCGAAGGCATCGACGTCGAGGTCATCGACCTCCGCGTGCTCCGTCCGCTCGACGACGCGACGCTGATGGAGTCGGTGCGCCGTACCCATCGGGCCGTCGTCGTCGACGAGGGCTGGCGCACCGGGGGCCTGTCCGCGGAGGTCTCCGCGAGGATCGCCGAGCAGTGCTTCTACGACCTCGATGCACCGGTGGGCCGGGTCTGCGCGGCCGAGGTGCCGATCCCGTACGCGCAGCACCTGGAGAAGGCCGCGCTTCCGGACGCCGACCGCGTGGTCGCAGCCGTGCACGAGGCGGTGGGCGGCGGTGGGTGAGTTCCGGATGCCCTCCCTCGGCGCCGACATGACCGAGGGCACGCTCCTGGAGTGGCTGGTCGGGCCGGGCGACCCCGTGCACCGCGGCCAGATCATCGCCGTCATCGACACGGTGAAGTCCGCCGTCGACATCGAGGCCTTCGAGGACGGAGAGGTCGAGCGGCTGCTCGTCGAGCCCGGCACCACGGTGTCGGTCGGCACCGCGCTGGCTGTCGTGCGGGCCGATCGAGCCGCACCGACGGCACCCGCGGGAACGCCGGGCGCCGCGCGCGAGCCCGCCGCCGCGGGCTCGCCGACGACCCACCCGGCCGTCTCCCCGGTCGTCCGTCACCTCGCCCACGACCTGCACGTCGACCTGGACCACCTCACCGGCACCGGCCCCGGAGGGGGTCTCACCCGGCATGACGTCGAGACTGCCGCTGCCGCTACCGCCGTCGGACATCCGGCAGCGGAGAGCACGCCTCCCAGGACCCCGCCGACGCGCCTACGACCGGCGGCGTCGGGCGGCCGCGTGCAGGCCTCGCCGCTCGCGCGCGTCCGCGCCGAGCAGCTGGGCGTGCCGCTGGCGACGGTGCCCGGCACCGGACCTGGTGCAGCGGTCACCGTCGGCGACGTGGAGTCGGCCGTGGCACGGGCCGCGCCCGCGCCCCCGCCCGCGGTGGAGAAGCCGCCCGCAGCCCTCGCCGGGCCCCGTCGCCCGGCGCCCGCCGCGCGAACGGCCGAGGTCCGTACCGACGCCCGCCGCGAGGCGATGCAGGCGGCGACGGGCGCTTTGATGGCTCGGTCGAAGCGCGAGATCCCGCATTACTACCTCGAGCGGAGCATCGACCTGGCCGGGGCGCTCGCCTGGCTGTCGCGGCACAACGAGGGTCGTGCCAGCACGGACCGGGTCCTGCCCGCGGCGGTCCTCCTCACGGCTACGGCGCGGTCCCTGCTGACCGTTCCGGAGCTCAACGGCTTCTATGGCGACGATGGGTTCACTGCGCGCGCCGAGGTCGACCTCGGTGTCGCGGTCTCGTTGCGCGGCGGCGGACTCGTCGTTGCCAACCTCTGCGGGGCCCAGGCGATGTCGGTCGACGAGCTGATGTCCCGACTCAAGGACGTCGCGGTCCGGGCGCGCGCCGGCCGGCTCACAAGCTCGGAGATGTCCGTGCCGACCGTGACCGTCACCAACCTCGGCGACCAGGGGGCCGACCTCGTCCAGGGCGTCATCTATCCCCCGCAGGTCGCCCTCGTCGGCTTCGGCCGCGTCCAGGAGCGACCGTGGGCCGTGGACGGGATGCTCACCGTGCGACCCGTGGTCGTCGCCACCCTCGCCGGGGACCATCGGGTCACCGACGGGCACCGCGGAAGCCGCTTCCTGACGGCGCTGGACGCCGCCCTGCAGACACCGGAGGAGCTGTGAACCCGACATCGGCGCGGGAGACCGTCGTGCGACTGATCGGCGAGATCGCACCGGAGGCCGACCTGACCTCGGTGCCCGGCGACGCCGACCTCCGGGACGCCGTCGACCTCGACTCGCTGGACTTCCTCACCCTCGTGGAGCGGCTCGCCGAGACCACCGGCGTCGACGTCCCGGAGAACGACTACGACCAGGTGCGCTCGCTGGACGGTCTCGTCCAGTACCTCGTGCAGCACGCCGGCAGCGGCTGACGACCCCGGATCCGGACGGACGGACGGTGAGCGGGATGACCGACGCGACACGGGGCGGTGACCCGACCGCGCGGTCCGCACCCGCGGAGGTGCGGGAGACCCACAGCGGCGTCGTGGTGCTGCTGGGTGACGTCGCCTGCAAGGTCAAGAAACCGGTCGACCTGGGATTCCTCGACTTCCGGACGGAGGCGGCCCGGCACCGGGCCTGCCGTCGCGAGGTCGCGCTCAACCGGCGGCTAGCACCCGACGTCTACCTCGACGTCGTCGCCCTGCGCGGCACGGACGGCAGCACGATCGAACACGCGATCCTCATGCGGCGCATGCCCGACGACCTGCGGCTGTCCACGCTCGTCGGCCGCGGTGACGACGTCGACGAGCACCTGCGATCCCTGGCCCGCCTCCTCGCCGGCTTCCACGCGACCGCGCGGCGCGGTCCGAGCATCGCGACGCAGGGACGAGCCCCCGCGCTGCGGCGTCGATGGACCGCTAACCTCGAGGAGACCCTCGCCTTCTGCGGCTCGATCCTCGACGAGGCCGTCCACCGCGAGATCAGCAGCCGGGCGCTCGGTTACGTCGACGGACGCCGTCGACTGCTCGTCGAGCGCGCCTCGGCCGGACTCGTGGTCGACGGTCACGGTGACCTCATCGCGGAGGACATCTTCTGCCTGCCCGACCACCCCCGCGTGCTCGACTGCCTCGAGTTCGACGATCGGCTCCGCTACGTCGACGTCCTCGACGACGTAGCCTTCCTCGCGATGGACCTCGAACGGCTCGGGCGTCCTGAGCTCGGGGAGCGCCTCCTCGCCTGGTACGCCGAATTCAGCGGCTGGTCGCAGCCGCCATCCCTCGCCCACCACTACGTCGCCTACCGCGCCTACGTGCGCGCGAAAGTGGCGTGCATCCGCGCGTCGCAGGGGGCTGCGGATTCGGTGGGCGAGGCGCGCGATCTCGCCGCACTGACGCTGCGACACCTGCGCGCCGGCGAGGTCTCCCTAGTCCTCGTGGGAGGGGCACCCGGGACCGGCAAGTCGACGCTGTCCACGGCCCTGGCCGACCGCCTCGGCGCCGTGCTGCTCAGCAGCGACGCCGTACGCCGCGAGATCCGGCTGCATCCGCGCGAGGACCGCTACAGCGAGGGGGCCAAGCAGGCGACCTACCGGGAGCTGCTGCGCCGGGCCCGGGTCGCGCTCGAGCACGGTGAGACCGTGGTCGCCGACGCCACGTGGGGCACCGCGGCGACCCGCAGCGCGGCGACGGCGGTCGCGGCGGCCACGACGAGCAGGCTCGTGCCGCTCGAGTGCCGGCTCCCGCGTTCGGTCGCCGCGGCCCGCGCCCAGCGGCGGCTGGACGCGCGTGCCGCGGCCTCGGAAGCCGGTGCCGACGTGGCGCTGCGGCTCGCCGCCCAGCGTCAGCCGTGGCCGGACGCCATCGGCATCGACACCCACGACCACGGGTCGGCCCTGCGCGACGCGCTCGAGGCCTCGGCGCCGGTCGGGACGATCCCCGCCGGGGGTGTGCTGTGAACCGGGCCAGGAGCCCGCTGCGGGATGCGGCCGTCGCTGCCGGGGTCACCGACCCCTCGGTCCTGGCCGCGGTCGCGGCCGTTCCGCGGGCGCGGTTCCTCACCCCGCAGCTGGTGCACCTCGCGGACCTCGACGAGGCACTGCCCCTGCCGCTCGGCCAGACGACCAGCCAGCCTTCGCTCGTCGCGGAGATGGTCGAGGCCCTCGAGCTCGCCGCGGCCTCACGCGTGCTGGAGATCGGGACCGGCCACGGCTACGAGGCCGCGATCCTCGCGCGAGTCGCCGCCGAGGTCTGGACCGTCGAGCTCGTGCCCGGTTTGGCGGAGACGGCGCGGGTGATCCTCACCGACCTCGGTGTCGATAACGTCCACATCGTCTGCGGCGACGGCCGGCTCGGGCTGCCCGAGCACGCGCCGTATGACGGGATCGTCGTCGCGGCGCAGTGCGTTCACCCGCCCCGTGCGCTGGTCGAGCAGCTCACGCCGGGTGCCCGACTGGTCGCGCCGGTCGGCGACACGGGTGCGCAGCGCTGCCTCGTGCTCCGACGGCGTGCCGACGGGACACTCGAGGAGGTGGGCGACCTCGGCGCCGTGCGGTTCGTCCCGCTGGTCTGAGCCGCGGCACCGGGGTTCGGATAGCGAGAGCACGGTGGGGCGCCGTGCTCTCGGGGAGCACCAGGGAGGCGGGAGAGAGGAGAACCCACCCGTGCCCCGACCGGAGCTCACCGCACCGGCCCGTGCTGCGAGGTCGAAGAGGGGAACACTGCTCGGATCCACCCGGGGACCGACCCCGCAGCCATCAACCCCATGGCCCGCGGGGCCGCCCCCGGTCCGAGCACCCGACCCCGGCGCTCTCCCGTGACGA
>Ga0075015_100000955_pt1 | contig 10597 bp, 10 predicted proteins | sample AleBraG_ABR_2013_FD_71476 | JGI IMG/M metagenome (GOLD analysis project Ga0075015, IMG submission 71476) | Freshwater sediment microbial communities in response to fracking from Pennsylvania, USA - Alex Branch Run_MetaG_ABR_2013 | ecosystem: Environmental > Aquatic > Freshwater > Creek >...
GAGCTGTCCAGGCTCGCCGGCGACAACGCCGGGCTCCAGGGTCGCGTGGCAGCCGCGGAGCAGGCCGTCGCTGCCGCGGCGGCCTGCTCCGCGGCTGCCACGCGACCCTGGAGCCCGGCGTTGTCGCCGGCGAGCCTGGACAGCTCGGCCTCGACCGTGTCGAGGAACGAGTCGACCTCGTCCATCTCGTAGCCCTTGCGCTTCGCGGTCGAGAACTGCTTGTTGCGCACGTCCTCGGGAGTGAGTGCCATCAGGTCACCTCGGTGATAGGGAAGGTCGGCCAGAGCCGAGTCTAGGGGTGGTGGACGGACGATTCAGGCCAGCAACGCGAGCGAGATCAGGATGCGGATCAGGATGAACAGGAGGAGGAAGACGACGGTGATCTGGAAGTCGAACTGGCCAACTCGGATCGAGGGGATGATCCGCGACAGCAGCTTGATCGGCGGGTCGGTGAGCGTGTAGATCGTCTCGACGATGACCAGCACGATGCCGCTCGGGTGCCAGTCGCGGGCGAACATGAACACGTAGTCGACGACGATGCGTGCGATGAGCACGACGAGGTAGATCTGCAGGACCCAGGCGATCGAGAGGCCTACGACGGACGTGCCGATGGTCACCGCGGTCCTGTCCTGTCGGTGCCGAGCGCGAGCTCAGCTCTGGTTGAAGAAGCCGTCCTGCGCCAGGCGACGAGCCTCTGCCGCGACGTCGACGTTGACCGGCGAGAGCAGGAACACCTTGTTGGTGACGCGCTCGATCGTGCCCCGGCAGCCGAACACGAGACCGGCGGCGAAGTCGACGAGGCGCTTGGCGTCGACGTCGTCCATGTCGGTGAGGTTCATGATGACCGGCACGCCCTCACGGAACTCCTCGCCGATGCGGCGCGCGTCGTTGTAGGTGCGCGGGTGCAGCGTGGTGATCCGGTAGAGGTCGCTGGCCGCGGCCGCTGCCGCGGCCGAGTCGACCGGCACGGGGCGCGGCGCGGCGGCGATGTCGGTGGCCAGCGCCCCACGCGTCGCCGGCACGGGGTCGACCGTGCGGGTCGACGTGGCGCGGACGGGCTGCACCTCGCGCACGGAGGAGTAGGACCGGGTGTCCTCGTGACGCGGACGCGGGTCGACGTAGTCGTCCTCGTGCTCGGCGTACTCGAGGCCCTCGTCCTCGACCAGGCCGAGGTAGACCGCCATCTTGCGCATCGCGCCCATGCCTGCTCCTCGTCACCGTGCTGTCCACGCCCCGCTGCGCCGCGGATGCGTACGACGGCGGCGGGAGTGCCACGCGCCGTCGCGGAAACGCTACCCGAGTGGGGGGCGCCCTCCGAGCACCGCCGTGCCCACGCGTACGTGTGTCGCGCCGGACTCGACCGCCTCCTCGAGGTCCTGGGACATCCCGGCCGACACGACGCTCGCGTCGGGGTGCTCGATCCGGAGCCGGGCGGCGGCCTCGGCGAGGCGTCCGAACGCGGCCCGGGGGTCCTCGCCCAGCGGTGCCACCGCCATGAGACCGGCGAGCCGCAGCGCCGGACAGCCGCCCGCCACGGTCCCGGCGAGCGCCGCGAGATCGGCGGGTGCCGCCCCTCCGCGGTGCGGCTGCGGTGGGTCCGCGAGGTCGACCTGGAGCAGGACGTCGATCGTCCGGGCGTGCGCCGCCGCGGCCCGGTCGAGCGCCGTGGCCAGCTCCGCGCGATCGACTGACTCGACGACGTCGGCGTAGGAGGCGACGTGGCGGACCTTGTTGCGCTGCAGCTGGCCGACGAAGTGCCAGCGCAGACCGAGGTCCGCGCACTCGACCTGCTTGGGGCGCGCCTCCTGGTCGCGGTTCTCGGCCACGTCGGTGACGCCGAGCCCCGCGAGGAGGCGGACGTCGGAGCCCGGCCAGGTCTTCGTGACCACCACGAGCCGCACGCTGCCCGGCTCGCGGCCCCCGACCCGCTCCGCGTTCGCGATGCGCGCCCGCACCTCGGCCAGGTTCGCGGCGAGCTCGGCGCGTCGGTCGGCGGTCACGACGGCACAGTCTCGGGGAGCAGCGTCACCACACCCCCGTGCCGACCCGTGACGTGGTCGCGTCGGTAGGAGTACAACGACGACGTCTCGGTGGTGCACCCCAGGTGGAGCTGAGGGGTCACGCCGGCGGCGCGCAGGCGGGCCACGACGGCGGCGCGCAGGTCGAGCCCGGGCAGGCCGCGCGCGGCGACCGACGCGGCCTCGGGCGCCACGGCGACGACCTCGTCGAACCGCTCGCGCGGCACGTCGTAGCACCGCCCGCAGATGGCCGGACCGACCACGGCGCGCACCCGGTCGAGGCGCGCCCCGAGATCGGCCATCGACGTCAGGGTCTGCCCCACGACGTCGGACCGCACTCCGCGCCACCCCGCGTGCACGACGGCGACCACGCCGCGGCCGCTGTCGCCGAGCAGGACGGGGACGCAGTCCGCGGCGAGGACGAGCAGCGCCAGACCCGGCACCGTCGTCACCAGCGCGTCGACCTCGGCCACCGGGGCCTGGCTGGGGCCGGCCACCTGCGCCACGTCGTTGCCGTGCACCGGCGCCATCGTCACGACGTGCCCGCCGTCGACGCCGACGCGCGCGGCCAGCGCAGCCCGGTTGGTCAGCACGTGATCGATGTCGTCGCCGACGTGGTCGGCCAGATTGCCGTGGTCGTACGGCGCCACGCTGACGCCGTCGGCACGGTCCGCGAACGCCCAGCGCACCCGAGGTCCGAGGTAACCGTCGACGAACGCCATGGCTCCACCATGTCAGGCGGGAGCGCCGCGTGCATGCCGCGGACGCGTCTGCGGCCGGGACCCGAAGGCCCCGGCCGCAGTCGCAAGGAAGCTGTCCTCGGCGCGCCGTCTACTTGAGGAAGTCCGGCACGTCGAGGTCGTCGTCGTCGCTCGCGTCGTCGAACACGATCGTGCGCGGCTCGCGCTTCGGCAGGTCCTCCGGTGACACCGGGATGACGGCCGGCCGGCCGGCCTCCGCGGTGGCGCGCGCCGTGTCGACCGCCAACGGCGTCTCGTCGACGTCGCCACGGGTGACCGGCTTGCTGCCCGTGCGGCGCGCCGGCGGGAGTCCGCCGTCGAAGCCCGCCGCGATGACCGTCACGCGGACCTCGTCGCCGAGCGTGTCGTCGATGACCGCGCCGAAGATGATGTTCGCCTCGGGGTGAGCGGCGTCGGCCACCAGGCGCGCGGCCTCGTTGATCTCGAACAGCCCGAGGTCCGAGCCGCCGGAGATCGAGAGCAGGACGCCGTGCGCGCCATCGATGCTGGCCTCGAGCAGCGGGCTCGAGATGGCGGACTCGGCGGCCGCGACCGCGCGGTCGTCGCCGCGTGCCGACCCGATGCCCATGAGGGCGCTGCCCGCCCCGGCCATGACGCTCTTGACGTCGGCGAAGTCGAGGTTGATCAGCCCGGGGGTGGTGATCAGGTCGGTGATGCCGCTGACGCCCTGCAGCAGCACCTGGTCAGCCTGGCGGAAGGCGTCGAGCATCGAGATGTTGCGGTCCGACAGCGACAGCAGCCGGTCGTTGGGGATCACGATGAGGGTGTCGACCTCGGCGCGCAGCGCGTCGACTCCGGTGTCGGCCTGCACTCCGCGTCGCTTGCCCTCGAACCCGAACGGGCGGGTCACCACGCCGATCGTGAGCGCGCCGAGCTGACGCGCGATCTTCGCGATGACGGGAGCGCCGCCGGTGCCGGTGCCACCGCCCTCGCCCGCCGTGACGAAGACCATGTCGGAGCCCTTGAGGACCTCCTCGATGTCCTCGGTGTGGTCCTCGGCGGCACGGCGGCCGACCTCGGGATCCGCGCCGGCACCCAGACCACGCGTGAGCTCGCGACCGATGTCGAGCTTGACGTCGGCGTCGCTCATGAGCAGCGCCTGGGCGTCGGTGTTCACGGCGATGAACTCGACGCCCTTGAGCCCGACCTCGATCATCCGGTTCACGGCGTTGACGCCGCCGCCGCCGATGCCCACGACCTTGATGACCGCGAGGTAGTTCTGAGGAGCCGCCACGGCGCCAGCCTTCTCTCGTCACTCGACACAGGACGACCCTGGACCGACCCTCACCCTCAACTAGAGGCTCAGAGTTATGTCATCCTGCAGGTGCGGGTGAACTTACGGCGCGCACCCGGTGCAGCGCAAGGTGATCCGGGCAACATCCGGTAGGGCCTGCCGGTACGGCTGGCCAGAAGTGCTGTGCCCCACCGACTTCCGCGATTCTATGAATCTCTCGTGGAGCGGTGGAGGGTCAGGGTTTCGCGGTGCCGGTCCCCCGCGTCGTGGGCAGGTCCGGGGCCGAGACGTCGTAGGTGGTGGCCTTGACCTTGAACAGCGACGCGAGCACCGCGGCCTTGCGGTCGCTCTGCGACGCGTCGCCCCACTGCACGCTCGTGCCGTCGACCAGCGTCAGCACCACGTCGTCACGGGTCCGGGCCGCCACGTCGGCGACGCGCGTCGCGAGCGCCTTCGGCAGCGCGGCGTAGACCGCGAGCGCCGAGGTCATCGCGGTGTCGTTCGCGGCGCTCACCGCCGCGATGCCGTGCGGCACCGACGCGAGCGAGCCGAACCGCGCGCCGGTGGCATCGAGGTAGGTCCACCCGGTGCCGTCGCGGGTCACGGCGAGGGGCTGGCGCTCGGTCACGACGATGACCAGGACGTTGGGCCAGCCGCGGCGCACCTCCACCGAGGCGACGCGGGGCAGCGCGTCCACGCGATCGACAATGCCGCCCGCGCTGACGCGAGCGAGCGGGATGCCCGCCGGTACGGCGGCGGCCTGACGCACCGAGTCGGCGCTCACGTTCACCGCGCCGACGACGCGCACCTCGGTGACCGCCAGCAGCGGGGAGAACCACACGACCCACACGGCGGCGGCGGCGAGCACCACGGCGACCGCGAGCGCGACCCACCGCTTCGTGCGACGGGTGCGGGCGGCCGCGCCGAACCGCTGCGCCGACTCGACGACGCTCATCGGGTCGACCCCTCGCGGGCCCGGAGCAGGTCGAGGACCTCGGTGCCGATCATCGCGATGTCACCGGCGCCGAGCGTCATGACCACGTCGCCCGCACGCGCGCGGTCAACGAGCTGACCGGCGACGCGGCTCCACGACGGCTCGAAGACGACCTGCTCCGCGGGGAGCGGGACGTTGGACGCCATCGCGACGCCCGATGCGCCGGGGATCGGGTCCTCGCCCGGCGCGAAGACCTCGAGCACCACGACCTCATCGGCGAGCCCGAGCGCTTCGCCGAACTCCTTCGAGAACAGCGCGGTGCGGTAGTAGTGGTGGGCCTGGAAGGCGACCACGAGCCGACCCTCCCCCACGAGGTCGCGCATGGCGCGCAGTGTCGCGGCGATCTCGGTCGGGTGGTGCGCGTAGTCGTCGTACACCCGGACGCCGTTGGCGGTGCCCTTGAAGTCGAACCGGCGACGCGTGCCGCTGAACGACTCGAGCCCGGCCCGCAGGTCGCTCGGCGACTGCCCGAGCCCGATGCCGGTCACGAGCGCCGCCGTGGCGTTGAGGACGTTGTGCCGCGCAGGCACGCCGAGCTCGATCGCGCCCAGCCGGACGCCGTGGTCGAGGACGTCGAAGCGCCAGCCGTTCTCGCCGAGACCGAGCAGCTCGACGCGGTAGTCGGCCGACTCTGACTCGCCGTAGGTCCGGACGTCGACGCCGGCCGCGCGCGCTGCGGACGCGAGTCGCGCGGCGCCCGCGTCGTCGGCGCAGACGGTGAGGAAGCCGCCACGCCCGCCGATCGCGGTGGCGAACTCACGGAACGCCTGCTCGATGGCCTCGAACGTGCCCCAGTGGTCGAGGTGGTCCGGCTCGACGTTGGTGACGATGCCCGCGAAGGCGGGCAGCGCGAGGAACGCGCCGTCGCTCTCGTCGGCCTCCGCCACGAAGTCGGAGCCGGTGCCGAGGTGGGCGTTGCTGCCCGACTCGTTGAGCTCGCTGCCGATGGCGAACGACGGGTCCGCGCCGCAGTGCTGCAGCGCCACCGTGAGCATCGACGTGGTCGTGGTCTTGCCGTGCGTGCCCGCGACGGCGATGCCGCGGTAGCCGTCCATGAGAGTCGCGAGCGCCTCGGCCCGCCCCATGACGCGCAGACCGAGCTCGTGCGCGGCCAGGATCTCGGGGTTGTCGGGCTTGATCGCCGTCGAGGCGATGACGGTGTCGACGTGCGACACGTGCGCCACGTCGTGACCCACCTGGGCGTCGACGCCGAGAGCACGCAGAGCCGTGATGCGCCGCGAGTCCTTCGCGTCGCTGCCGCTCACGGTGACGCCGCGCGCGACGAGGATCCGGGCGATCCCGGACATCCCCGCACCGCCGATGCCGACCACGTGCACCCGCCCGAGTCCCGACAGGTCTGCGGGGCTCGCCAGCTCGGCGGTCATCGGTCTCCTCCTGCGTTCGTGCCGGTGCCGGTCGCCTCGAGGACCAGCTGCCTCAGTCTCTCGTCCGCGTCGCGCTGTCCGTGGGAGGCGGCGGCCCGCTCCATCTCGCGTCGCTGGTCCTCGTCGTGCAGGAGCGGCCCCAGGACGTGCAGGACGCGCTCACCGTCCAGGGCGGAGTCCTCGACGAGCAGCCCTCCCCCGGCGGTCACGACCGGCAGGGCGTTGAGCCGCTGCTCGCCGTTGCCGATGGGCAGCGGCACGTAGAGCGCCGGCAGCCCGACGGCCGCGAGCTCGGCGCACGTCATGGCGCCTGCCCGGCACAGGGCGAAGTCGGCCGCGGCATAGGCGAGGTCCATCCGGTCGAGGTAGGGCACGACGACGTAGGGAGCCGGGCCGACGTCCGGGCCGGGGCGCTGGTCGTCGTTGCGCCTGCCCACCGCGTGCAGCACCTGGATGCCCTGCGAGGTCAGCCCTGCGGCCGCGTCGAGCGCGGCCTGGTTGAGCCGGCGCGCACCCTGCGACCCGCCGACGACGAGGAGGGTGGGCAGATCGGGATCGAGCCCGAACGACGCTCGCGCCTCGGACCGTGCGGCGGTGCGGTCGAGGTCGGCGATCGCACGACGCAGCGGCATCGCGACGTGGCGCGCGTTCGGGATGGCACCGGGCACCGCGCACCCGACGTAGTCGGTGAAGCGCGCGCCCACCTTGTTCGCAAGGCCCGGGCGGGCGTTGGCCTCGTGGATCACGATCGGCACGCGCCCGCGAGCCGCGACGTAGGCGGGCAGTGCGACGTAGCCACCGAACCCGACGACGACGTCGGCACCGGTGTCGTCGAGCACCTCGCGCACCTCGGCGACCGATCGGCGCACCCGCGCGGGGAGCCGGGCCAGGTCGAGGTTGGGTCGACGCGGCATGGGTGAGGCCGTGATCAGGCGCAGGTCGTAGCCGCGGTCGGGGACCAGCGAGGTCTCGAGCCCTCGCTCGGTGCCCAGGGCGGTGATGCCGACGTCGGGGTCATGGCGGCGCAGGCAGTCGGCGAGGTTCAGCGCCGGCTCGATGTGCCCGGCCGTTCCCCCGCCCGCGAGGACGACGTGCACCGGGCTCACCGCTCCCGTGCGGCCGGGGCGCGTCGCGCGAGGCGACCCGCCGGGCGACCGGCCTCGGCGCGCGCGAAGGACATGAGCATCCCCAGGGCCATCAGCGTCGGGACGAGCGAGGACCCGCCGTAGGACACGAGCGGCAGCGGCACACCGGTGATGGGGATGAGTTGCAGGACCGCGCCGAGGTTGAGCAGCGCCTGCGTGAGGATCCACGCGACGGTGGCCGCGGAGGCCGTGCGCACGAAGGGGTCGCTGGTCACGCGTGCGAGCCGGAGCCCGGCGACGCCGATCGCCGCGAAGAGCCCGATCACGAGCAGCGTGCCGATGATCCCGAGCTCCTCGCCGACGACGGCGAAGATGAAGTCAGTGTGCGCCTCGGGCAGCCAGCCCCACTTCTCGCGGCTGGCCCCGAGACCGACGCCGAACCAGCCTCCGCCGCCGAGGGCGCTCTGGCCGTGCAGCACCTGCCAGCCGCTCCCGAGCGAGTCCTTGGACGGGTTCAGCCACGACGCGAAGCGGGCCAGCCGGTAGGGGGCCGCCACGCTGAGCAGCGCGATGCCGGCGAGCACGATGCCCGTGCCCGCGACGAACAGCCGCGCCGGGGCACCGTTGACGTAGAGGATCGCGGCCAGCATCGGGACGAGGATCAGCGCGGTGCCGACATCACCCTCGAGCACGACGAGGCCGATCATCGAGCCGACGACCGGCACCAGCGGCACCAGCAGGTGCTTCCACTGGTCGAGCAGGCCCTGCTTGCGCGCGAGCAGGTCGCTGCCCCACAGCACGAGGGCGAGCTTGGCGAACTCGCTGGGCTGGAAGCGGAACGGGCCGCCGAGCTCGATCCAGTTGCGCTGCCCGGCGACGCTGTGGCCGATCACCAGCACCATCGCGAGCGTCACCAGGGCGAACAGCAGCGTCGGGTAGGCCATCCGTCGCCAGAACACCACGGGCATGCGCGAGGCGGTCACCATCGCGACGAGCCCCACGACGGCGAACATCACCTGCCGTCCCCACAGGGTGTAGGCCGACCCGAACACCCGGTAGCTCTCGACGGTGGACGCCGACAGCACCATCGCGACGCCGAGGATCAGCAGCAGCAGCGTGGCGCCGAGAAGGACGTGATAGGTGGCCAGCGGGTGCTCGGACCTCGGTCGTCCCGTCGACTCGACCCGACGCACGGCCTCCTGCGTCACGACTGCGCCCGACGGCGCACCGCGTCGGCGAACGCGTCACCGCGCTGGGCGTAGTCACCGAACATGTCCCACGACGCGCAGCCCGGTGCCAGGAGCACGGTGTCGCCCGGCCGCGCGAGTGCGGCGGCGGCGTCCACGACGTCGTCCATGGCTCCAGTGTCGGTGCGCGACACCTCCACGACGGGGACATCCGGCGCGTGTCGCACGAGAGCCTGACGGATCCGGTCGCGGTCGACACCGAGCAGCACCGCCCCACGAATGCGGTCTCGGGCCCGCACGACCAGGTCGTCGAACTCCTGGCCCTTGGCCAGCCCCCCGGCGATCCACACCACCGAGTCGTAGGCCAGCAACGAGGTCTCGGCCGCATGGCAGTTCGTCGCCTTGGAGTCGTCGACCCAGCGCACGCCGTCGACCTCGGCGACGTCGGCGATCCGGTGGCCCGCCGGCGCGAAGGACCGCAGGCCCTCGCCGACCGCCTCCGGGGGTACGCCGAACGCCCGCGCGAGCGCGGCTGCCGCCAGCGCGTTGGCGACGTTGTGCGGCGCGAAGGGTCGGACGTCGTGGACCGACGCGAGCTCCAGGGCGCTGTCGCGTCGGTTGTCGACGAACGCGCGGTCGACGAGCAGGTCGTCGACCACACCGAGCATGGACAGCCCCGGTGTCCCGAGCGTGAAGCCGATCGCGCGACAGCCCTCGACGACGTCCGCCTCGGCCACCATCCGCTCGGTCGCCGGGTCGGCGAGGTTGTAGACGGCGGCGACCTGGGTGTTCGTGTAGATGCGCGCCTTGGCCGCGGCGTACGACTGGAAGGAGCCGAAGAGGTCGACGTGGTCCGGTGCGAGGTTGAGGCAGACGGACGCCAGCGGACTCGCGGTCAGCAGGAACGGGAGCTGCGGTGCACCCACCTCGACGGCCAGGACGTCGAAGCCCACCGGATCCATCACGGCATCGACCAGAGACACCCCGATGTTGCCGACCGCGGCAGTGCGCAGTCCGGCCGCGCGCAAGATGGACTCGAGCATGAGCGTCGTCGTCGTCTTGCCGTTGGTGCCGGTGACGACGAGCCACGGCGCCGGGTCCGGGCCGCGGAGCCGCCAGGCGAGCTCGAGCTCGCCCCACACGGGCACCCCGGCGTCCTTCGCCGCGAGGATCACCGGTGCGCGGGGTGGCAGCCCGGGTGAGACGACGAGGACGTCGGCGTCCGGCAGCGTGTCGCCGTCGCCGAGGCGGATGGTGGCGCCGACGACCTCCAGGATGTCGGCGCGCTCCCGCTGCCGAGGACCGTCACCGGCATCGATCACCGTGACGCGCGCGCCGAGATGGAGCAGCTGGTCGGCCGCGGCGAACCCGGCCACGCCGACCCCCGCCACCACCGCGTGCACGGAGCTCCAGTCCGAGGGGCGGGAGTGCGTGGAGACGTCGGTGCGGGTCACGGCCGACGGATCCACTCGGCGTAGAACAGCCCGAGTCCCAGGGCGACGAACACGGCATGGATGACCCAGAAGCGGACCACGATCTGGATCTCCGGCCACCCGAGCAACTCGAAATGATGATGCAGCGGCGCCATGCGGAACATCCGTCTGCCGGTGAGCTTGAAGCTGCCCACCTGACCGATGACCGAGAGGGTGATGATGAGGAAGAGACCGGCCAGCAGCGGGAGGAGGAGCTCGACCCGCGACAGGATGGCCAGCGCCGCGATCGCGCCACCGAGGGCGAGAGACCCCGTGTCTCCCATGAAGATGCTGGCCGGAGCCGTGTTCCACCACAGGAACCCGAACGTCGCGCCCGCCGCCGCGGCGGCGAACATCGCCATGTCGAGCGGGTCGCGCACGTCGTAGCACCGCGAGGTATCGATGAACCCGCAGTTCTGGCGGTACTGCCACAGCGACAGCAGCGTGAACGCGCCCAGGGT
>Ga0075015_100000956_pt1 | contig 10591 bp, 9 predicted proteins | sample AleBraG_ABR_2013_FD_71476 | JGI IMG/M metagenome (GOLD analysis project Ga0075015, IMG submission 71476) | Freshwater sediment microbial communities in response to fracking from Pennsylvania, USA - Alex Branch Run_MetaG_ABR_2013 | ecosystem: Environmental > Aquatic > Freshwater > Creek >...
AAAGCGCCGATGTCCTAGGCACCCTGAAGCGCAATGTCGGTGGCTGACGAACCCATACCGCTGGTGGATGCGGTCCCTCGCCGTGGGGGTTAAAGCAACGGATTTTGGAGGCCTCCCTCGGATTTTTCTCCCCGATAGACGCTATCGGGAGAAACGCTTGGCTAAACCGCCGGCGGCTGCCCTACTCTATTGGTGTGGGCCAGTTGCCGCAAACGATGTGGGTATCGTGACCCTGTTGGGGTCAATCTGGCAGAGATGACAATCAACGAAGGACGGCTGGTCCATCCCAACCTCGATATCGAATGCAACGCCGCCTGATCGAGTGCGTCCCGAACTTTAGCGAAGGGCGAAACCCGGAGACGGTCAACGCCATTGGCCAGTCGATTGCCTCCATGCCCGGAGTGCGCGTGCTGCGGTCGGAGTCTGATCCCGACCACAACCGTTCTGTCATCACCTTCGCTGGAACGCCTGAGGCCGTCCGCCAGGCCGCCCTGCGCGGCATTGCGGAAGCCGTAAAGCGCATCGATCTCACCAAGCACTCCGGGGTTCATCCGCGCATCGGGGCAGCCGACGTCGTTCCGTTCGTGCCTTTAGAAGGCGTGACGCTGGACGAATGCGCCGCCCTCGCTCGCGACGTGGGGCGCGAAGTTTGGGAGACGCTGCACGTGCCGGTTTACTTCTACGAGGCCGCAGCCGCGTCTCCCGAACGCGCTCCGCTAGAGAAGTTGCGCGCCGGTCGCCTGTCTCCCGATCTGGGCGGCCCCGCTTTGCATCCCACGGCCGGCGCCTGTATTATTGGCGCCCGGAAAATCCTCATCGCCTTTAACATCGTGCTGAATACCGCCGACGTCGCCATCGCTGGGGCCATCGCGAAAAAGGTCCGCGCCTCGTCGGGCGGCTTTCGTTTCGTAAAAGCCCTGGGCCTCCCGTTGGCATCCCGTAACCTGGCCCAGGTCTCCATGAACCTTACCGACTACGAACAGACCCCATTGCACACAGTATTTGAAGCCGTGGCGGCGGAAGCCCATGCGTGCGGGGTCGAGATCGTGGAGAGCGAGATCGTCGGCCTGGTGCCCGCTAAAGCCCTCGATCAGGCCGCCGCGCATTTTCTCAAGTGCCGCAACTTCCACCCGGGCCTAGTGATCGAGAACGCTCTGCTGTAAAACCGCTGGAACCGTCGCGGCGCTCAATACTGATGGACCCGGCTGAACAGCTCACTTCGCCCGGACTGAGCCCCGAACGTAAGTGAGGGGTAACCATAAGACACGGCCCGCGCGAGCGCAGCCTCTTCCCGCAGCCGCTACGATCAAGTGACGGCGCACCTTCTCAAGTGCCGAAACCTCCACCCCGGCTTGGTGATCGAGATCGCTCTGCTGCAAGGCCCCGAACGTAAGTGACGGAAAAGCTCAGGGGAAACCACCAACCTTACCTCAGCCCGCTGCGCACCAGCAGCGCCTCGGGATCCGGATCGCGCCCCATGAAGGCCCGGTACAACTCAGCAGGATCTTCGCTGTCGCCGCGCGCCAGGATATTCCGCCGGAACCGGTCCCCGGCCATTCGGCTGAACACACCGTGCTCCCGGAACTGCGTGAACGCATCGGCATCCAAAACCTCCGCCCACTTGTAGGAGTAATACGCCGCGCCATAGCCGACCGGACTCCCGAATAGATGCGTGAAGCTGGCGATCATGGCATGGTCTGGTGGGAACGGCGCCGGCGAGAAGGGCTGTAGCAATTCCCGGGCGAAGGCGATGGGGTCTTGATCCGGAGTCCACTCGCGGTGCAGGGCCAAATCCGTGTAGCCAAAGCCAAGCTGGCGCATTTGCGCATTGGCTGCGCGGAAATTGCGCGCCTTCACCATCTTGCTAAACAGGTCGCGCGGGATCGGCTCGCCGGTTTTGTAGTGGCGCGCAAACAAGTCCAGCGCCTCGCGCTCCCAGGTCCAGTTCTCCATGATCTGAGAAGGCAGTTCCACGAAATCCCAGGCCACGTTCACCCCGGCCAGTCCGCGCACTTCCACCCGGCTCAGACATTGATGCAGCAGGTGCCCGAACTCATGGAAGATGGTCTGCACTTCGCGATGCGTCAGCAGCGCGGGCTTGTCTTCCACCGGCGGCGTGAGGTTGCCGCAGATTAAACCAGCGTGCGGCGCAAACCGGTTGCCCAGGTCCACCCCGATGATGAAGGTGTCCATCCAGGCGCCGCCGCGTTTGTTCTCGCGGGGGAACCAATCGGCGTAAAACGCGCCCAGCAGTGCGGCGTCAGTCAAGTCGCTATCGTCGTGAATCTCGTAGTAGGTTACCGCCGGATCCCAGACCGGCACGCCCGCGCGCTCTCTCACCCGGATGCCATAAAGCTGCTCCACGATGGAGAACATTCCCTTGACGACTTGATCCAGGGAAAAGTACGGACGCAACTCCTCTTCGTCGAAATCGTAGAGAGCCGCCCGCTGCTTCTCCGCGTAGTAGCCCAGATCCCACGGCTCCAGCCGGTCCGTTTTGGCGAACCGGAGCAGCTCACTATTCTCTTTCTCAAAGAACGGTTCCGTCTTGTCCCGCAAATCCTCGAGAAACTTCCGCGCCCGCTCGCCTTTGTGCGCCATGCGATCCTCCAGCACCAGGTCGGCAAAATCGGGATAGCCCAGCAGATTGGCTTTTTCCCGGCGCAGTTCCAGAATGCGTCGCGTCAACGGCCGGTTGTCGCGGCCCTCTTCCGTAGCGCGGGTGATGTTGGCGCGATACATGTGTTCGCGAATCTCGCGATTGTCGAGATAGGTCATCACGGCCTGGTAGCTGGGCGCCTGCAGGGTGAAGCGCCACGCCGGCGCAGCCAAACCCTTCGATTCGGCGTTGGCCTTCGCCGCCGCCACCGCGCTTTCCGGAAGCCCCGCCAGTTGGGCTTCATCGCGGACCACCAGCTCAAAAGCGTTGGTGGAATCGAGCACATTCTCGGCGAATTTAGTGGTCGCCTGCGTCAGTTCCACATCGATCGCCGAAAGGCGTTTCTTTCCCTCTGGATCTAACTCCGCTCCGTGCCGCCGAAAGCTGTCGATGGTCTTCTTCAGATAGCGCTTGCGCGTTCCGGTCAACTGCTTGGCTTCTTCAGTTTGGGCGTAGGACTGCACAGCATGCCACAGCCCTTCATTCAAGGGCAGGGAAGAGTAAAATGCGGTCACCTCTGGCTGCACTGCGTTGAACGCCTGCCGTAGTTCCGGAGTGGTGGCCACGCTCTCCAGATGGCGAACAATCGTCATCGCGTACTCCAGCCCTTCGGTCGCGGTGTCGAGCACTGTCATTGTGTTGAGATACGTTCGGGGTTCATTACACGCCGCAAGCTGGTCTATCTGTTCCTGACAACTCCGCAGCAATTGCTGTACGGCCGGCCCTACATGTTCCGGGCGAACTTGATCGAACGGAATACGAAATTCAACTTCCAACAGAGGATTCTGAACCATTTTTTCCTATGGTAGCCGACGCAGCTTGTCTCAGCGCTTGTGAAAGTCCCGGTCGAGCTTCTGTGACTCTTCCTTGAGCTTCTGCGATGCTCGTTTGGCATCCCGCTTCAGTTCTTTACCCGCGCGGCGTGCGTCCTGCTTCAGTTCTTCGCCGGCCTGCTTCATTTTAATTTTGGCCTGACTTTGATCTTCCCGGGTGCAGGCAGTCAAGCTGGCAAATGCCAGAACGAGAAATATGCGTTTCATTGGTCCCTCATTCAGGTGGACGTCTCCAGCGTACTCCCGTTACGAAGCCCCGAACGTCAATCAGCGTGCCGCACCACCCATCCCGCGGAAACCGCTTTCGGTTTCCCCGGGAACAATCTCCCGGCGGTTGCGTATCCTAAAGTAGGGAATGCCTGCAGATGAGTTCGCTATTCAAGCCGACAACTTGAGCAAAATCTTCCGCACCCGCTGGAGCCGGCGGGAGGTGCGTGCGGTGGACGGCCTTTCGCTTCAAGTGCGCCGCGGAACCACCTACGGCCTGCTGGGAGCCAACGGCGCCGGCAAGACCACTTTCGTCAAAATGCTGCTCTCCGCCGTCCACCCCACTGCTGGAAGCGCGTTCCTCTTTGGGCGGCCGGCGGCGCTGCCAGAGGCGCGCCGCACCATTGGCTATCTTCCGGAAAACCATCGGTTCCCCACTTACTTGACAGGCCAGAGCATGCTCGATTTTTATGCCGCGCTTTCCGGAATGGAAACCTCCGCCCGCCGCCGGCGCATTCCGGAACTGCTTGAGCAGGTCGGGCTCAAGGATTGGGGCGACGTGCGGCTGGGCAAGTATTCCAAAGGCATGCTGCAGCGCGTCGGGCTGGCCCAGGCCCTGATGCATTATCCAACACTGCTGATTCTCGACGAGCCCAGCGATGGCGTGGACCCGGTGGGCCGCCGCCATATTCGCGAAATCCTGACTGCTCTCGAGGAGAAGGGCGTCACCATTTTCATCAACTCCCATCTCTTGGTCGAGGTGGAGGCCTTCTGCCAGGAGGTCGCCATTATCGACAAAGGCAAACTGGCGCTGGGCGGACGAGTGAAGGACCTAATTGCCGGAAAAGGATACCGGCTCACAGTGGCGCTGGTTCCCGAGCGCTTGCGCGAAGCTTTGACGGAGCAGGCAGCCGCGGTCAGCGCCCGCAACGGCGTGGTCGATTTTCAGTTTGCGAGCCGCGAGCTGGTGAATTCGGCCATCGACCAGTTGCGATCCGAGCAGTGCGAGATTGAATCGCTGTTGCCCACCACCAGCACTCTGGAAGACGTCTTTGTGCGGACGGTGAACAAATGATCGCTACCTTGGCCTTGGTGCAGGACACTTTCCGCGAGGCGCTGGCGCGCAAGATTTTCTGGGGCCTGTTCGGCCTCTCCACGTTGATGATTGTCTTCTTTCTGTTCTTGCTGAAGATCGACATTGTGGAAGGCGCGTTGGCCACCGTTTCGTTATTCGGCCGGTCCGTGAACCCCAGACAGAACTTAGATCAACTGGTGATCGGCGCCTACGCAGCCATCGCGGCGTTTCTCTATACCTGGGGAATGTTTCTGGCCGTGTTTGCATCCGCCGGTCTGATTCCGGCCGTTTTGGAGCCTGGCCGCATTGAGCTTCTGCTCTCCAAGCCGGTCTCGCGCACACATATCTTGTTAGGCCGGTATCTCGGAAACGTGCTGGTCGTAGGATGCAACATCACTTATCTGGTGCTCGGCGTTTGGATTATTTTGGGGCTGAAAACCAATATCTGGCGCGCCTCGTTCCTGGCCTCGATTGCTTCCACGCTTTTCATTTTTTCCATACTGTTGGCCGTGGTGGTGCTCATGGGTGTTCTGTTTGAGAGCGCCGCGCTGGCAACCATGGTCGCCGTGGTGCTGATGATCATGAGCCCGATCCTGGCCCAGACCAGCACGGCGATTAAGCTGCTGTCGTCGGAATGGGCTCGACAACTATGGCGCGGACTGTACTACGTGTTCCCGAAAATCTACGACATGGGAAAAATGACGATCGGGCTGATTCGAGATGGAAGCGCCGAATCCTGGATGCCGGTGTGGAGTTCCGCTCTGTTTGGCATCGTGATCCTCGGGGCAGCGTTAGCGTTATTCCAACGGAGAGACTTCTGATGCGCACCGCTGTCTTTTCCGTAGCCGCATTGCTGCTGGTTTCCTGCGGCCAGCCCAAGCAAGCTTCCGTTTTCATCGATCCTTCGCTTGAGATCCTGGTTCCGCCGGACACCACGTTTATCGTGGGCGCCAGCGTGGACAAGATCAAGGACACACCGGTCTATCAAAAACTGTTAAAGAACCTGGACCTGCCCCAGTTGGACGATTTCACCAAGAAGACGGGCATCGATCCGCGCAAAGACCTGTGGCAGGTGATCTCGGTCTCCAATGGAAAAACGGCGCTGTTGATGGCGCGCGGCAAGTTTAGCTCCGAGATGGAACCGCGATTGGAAGCCGAGGGCGCGCAGCGGATCGGGTACAAGGGGTACACGCTGTTGGGAAACGAGCGCGGAGCGGTGCTGTTCATGAATACGTCGACCGCAGTGGCCGGCTCCACTGACGAGTTGAGGCGGGTAGTCGATCGCCGTAGCCAGCCCGCCGTTGGGTTGCCGCCGGCTTTGCGCGATCAGATTCATGCGCTCTCTCCCAATGATGAGATTTGGGCGGCCAGTGTCGGCGGACTAACCAATCTCGGCTTGCAGGCGCCCGAGAACAGCAACCTGGCGAGTGCGCTGCAACTGTTGCAGGGGATCGAATCCATTCGTCTGGGACTGGACCTTCGCAGCGGTCTGAAGGCGGAAGCCGCCGCGAAATGCGAGTCAGAGAAATCCGCCAAGCGCGTGCATGATTCGCTGCGCGGCTTGATCGGGTTCGGACGGCTGAATACGCCGGACGATCGTCCCGACCTGCTGCAGTTGTACGACGGCATCAAAGTAACGCAGGACCACACTCAGACCGACCTCCACGCGGAGATCGGCCCCGACCTCACCGACCGTTTTCTGGACCTGTGGCTCAAGCGCAAGTAGCGTTGGCGAACGTCATGCGCCGCTTCCGGAGGCGCCGGATGCGTGAGTTCGCCGCTGTCTTCGGTATCACGGAATCCACGCGAGTCTTGGATGTCGGCGGCACAACGGCGAACTGGCTCTTGCTCGAGATGCGGCCCCGGGTGACGCTTCTCAACATGCCGCGCGCCCGCGAGGAAGCCTGGCCCGGCTTTGAACTGGTGGCGGCCAGCGGCTGCTGTTTGCCGTTTCGCGACCGGTCCTTTGATATCGTCTTCAGCAACTCCGTGATCGAGCACGTGGGATCGGCGGAGGAACAACGCCGTTTTGCCGCCGAGGTCCAGCGCGTGGGCCGGCACTATTGGGTGCAAACGCCGAATCGGCGGTTTCCGATCGAGCCGCACTTGCTCACTCCTTTTCTGCACTACTTGCCGCGCGCCTGGCAGGGGCCGCTGGCCCGCCGTTGTACCGTGTGGGATGTGGTGGAGCGTCCTTCGCGGGACCGGCGCGACTTCTACATTGAGCACTACTTGAACGACATCCGCCTGCTGGCTGCGCCGGAGATGGCCGCTCTGTTTCCCGGCGCAAGCATCCGCCGAGAGCGCGCGTTTGGCCTGACGAAGTCGCTGATCGCGGTGAAGGCGTAGTTACTTTCCGGCGTAACCGCCGCGGCTCGGTAAGTGCCTGTAAGCGTCCGATTTCGAGCCGCGCGCGTCGGCAAGCGGCTTCCCGAATTTCGCGCCGGGAAACAGCTAACCAAGTGCTTCGGCTCTGCCGTCCGCTATCAGCCTGACCGTTGAGGGAGGAGACCTTCCGAAAGTGCGTAACCGGGCTACCGCTTTTGCTTCGGCCTGCTGGCATTCGTCACACTACCCACTAAGGCTTTCACCTGTCTTACCCATAACCCTGTGAACTGCCGATAATAGGCTCATGCCGGTAACAATCCAGATTTCCGATGAAGTGATTCCCGGACAGCGCTCCGCACCGAGCGCGATGACCGTGCAGCAAGCCGAGTCCACCGCCCGTGAGCTCATCCGCAGCCGCGTGCAGCAGGAAGTGGAACGCTACAACCAATCCTTGCCCGAAGTATTTTTCGGCTTGGTTCAGCCGGAGGAATCGGAGCAAATCCTCAACGGGTTTCGAATGAGGACCAAGCGGCCTCTGGATTGGCACGCCCAGTTCGAGCGTGCCTGTTCCAGCTTCGAACGGAATGGCTTCCTGTTGCTTGTGGACGGCCGCCAGGTAGTCGAACTGGATGAGCCAATCGCCTTGCGGGCCGACTCCGAAGTCCAGTTTGTGAAACTTGTGCCCCTGGTAGGTGGATAAGTCGTGAACATCGGGGAACTGAAGCCGGCCTCCGCCGCGAGTCTTACCATGCAGGAATTCACGACGGCGCTGAACGCGCACCCGCCCACCTTCACCGAACGCGACGCTCTCAAGATCGTGGAAGAGCCTTTCAAGCGCCTGAAATCGGCTCCCGCCGAGGAACGAGTGGCCTTTGTCTTTGAGGCGCTCGCCGCCCTCAGCGCGTCGGAAAGCATTTCCGCCCACCTGGCGTTAAAGGGAATTGTCTCCAGCTTGCTGCGCGGCGGGTTGCCGCTCACCAGCTTGGACGCGGTGCGTCTGGTGGAAATGGTGTCGCAGCGCCGGCATTCATTTCCTTACAAAGCGCTGCTTTCCGCCTTGGCCGATGTTCCTATGACGCCCGCGCTACAAGAAGCGCTGCTCCGGTTGCGTCCTATGATCGACGATTGGCACGGTGGGCGGGAAATGCAGGAGATCCACGAACGGATCGATATCCTGGTTCACGGCGCCAAAGAAAGGCCCGCTGCCGCTGTTGCCGGTTGGACTCGCCACGTCTTTCAGGAAATCGACCGCTCGCCCAAGCAAATGGCTTGGCGGGGCCTTTTGCTCCATGCGCGAAGTTTGACGCAGAGCAGCGCGTCGCGTAAGTGGCAGAGCGATGCCGTTGCCTATGTCGACAAGATTGGGCGCACGGAGTTTTTGGAGGCCGCTCATCGCTGGCTGGCGCTCGGCCCGATGCCCGAAATGCCGCACATTCAAATGCCGGAAGACGAGGCGGACTATCAGAAAGGGTTTATCTGGACGCTGGGCGCGTTAGGCGACACTTCCGCCGCCGTGGATATTGCCGATTTTGCCTTCGCCTGTTTTCGAAAGATACCGCAAATTGGTGCTGTATCGCATCGCGTCGGCAACGCTTGTGTCAATGCGCTGGCCGGCATGCCTGGGCTGAACGCGGTGACGCAAATCAGCCGGTTGGCCATGCGCGTGAAATACGACGTAGCGCGGCGATTAATCGAGAAAGCGCTGGCGGAGGCCGCTGAACGCAACCACGTGAGCCGGGACGATCTGGAGGCCATGTCCGTTCCCTCGTTTGGACTGAATGAGGAAGGCATTCGAACCGAAATTGCCGGGAGCTGCCAGGCGAGACTGGCCATCGAAAATGGCGTGGCGGTGTTGACTTGGTCGCGCGACGGCAAGGCGGTAAAGACGTTTCCCGCGGAAATGAAGACCGACCATGCCGAGACTCTGGCGGAGATGAAGAAGGCCGCCAAAGAGCTGCAGGCAGTTCTTTCCACGCAGCGTCTGCGGCTGGAGCGCCAGCTTTTGTCGCAGACTTTGTGCGTATTCGATCGATGGAAGGCTTGGTACCTGGATCATCCCGTGACTTCGGTGTTTGCAAAGCGCCTGATCTGGGAAATCGAAAACAATGGCGTTGCGCAGACCGCCATGTGGTGGCAGGGGCAACTGGTCGACTGGGCGGGGAATGCTGTCACGGCGGACCTTGGCGCCAGCGTTCGGCTGTGGCACCCCATCCGCGCGCAAGTCCAAGAGGTGCTGAGCTGGCGATGCTGGCTGGAGGACCGCGGGATCCGCCAGCCGTTCAAGCAGGCGCATCGCGAAGTTTATCTGATGACCGATGCGGAGCGCCAGACGAATACGTACTCCAATCGTTTCGCCGCGCACATTGTACGGCAGCACCAATTCTCCGCGCTTTGCCGGGAGCGCGGTTGGCAATTTGCGTTGATGGGAGAGTGGGATTCGCATAACACGCCTTACCTGGAGCTGCCGGCCTACAAACTGCGCGCTGAATTTTGCGTGGAGTTTCCGGAACACGGAGAAGTCTCGGGTCACGCGGTGTATCGGACCATCAGCACGGATCGCGTTCAGTTTTTCGCGCTCGAAGCGAAACCGAGTCGCTTTGAAATGAAGCAATCCGCGCCGTTGCGACTGGCCGATATCCCAGCCGTGGTCTTCTCGGAAGTGATGCGCGACGTGGACCTGTTGGTTGGCGTGACCAGTATCGGCGCCGATCCGGCGTGGGGTGCAGAGCGGGAGGATCCGCATGCCGAATACTGGCTCCGTTTCGCCGACGGGGAACTCTCCACGGGCGCCCAGAACCGCAAGACGGTTCTGGAGACCCTGCTGCCGAAGCTGGCCATCCGGAACCGCTGCCGATTGGAAGGGCGTTACCTTGTGGTCCGCGGCGAATCGAACGAATATCGCATTCACTTGGGCAGCGGCAACGTCATCATGGAACCGGGCAGCCGCTTTGTCTGCATTGTCCGGGGTCCTGGCGATACGGCGGCCAATGTCCCATTGCCATTTGAAGGAGACACAATGCTGGCAGTGATCCTTAGCAAAGCGTTCCTACTCGCCAACGACAAAGCGATCAAGGACGAGATAATTCTCCGGCAGATCCGTCAGCCGTAGTCGAGATATGTTATTGGTCACCCGTTTTGCAATTGCCAGAGGGTGAGAAAGTCTCTCGACCGGATTATCTTGGCTACTTCCACACGCTGGGGAAATGGCGGATGTTGCCGGTGACGATGACGAGATAGTGCGCCTTGCTGGTTTGGGCGCACTCCAGAAAGCGATTGTCCTCCTCCTCGACCGCCACGGCGTGCGGTCTTACAATTTTCGCCCTGATTCGAATCGCCGCCAAAGTACGTTTGGCGTCGGGCGAGTCAAAGTGAAGGCGAGCGTACGACAGACAGCTCTTGTATTTGGCCAGGATCGGCTCTGACCCATACCATGCAAACCTTTGATTTAGAGCAAGGTTTAGAATGGCTTTGGGAGAGCCGGACGAAAGA
>Ga0075015_100000957_pt1 | contig 10583 bp, 5 predicted proteins | sample AleBraG_ABR_2013_FD_71476 | JGI IMG/M metagenome (GOLD analysis project Ga0075015, IMG submission 71476) | Freshwater sediment microbial communities in response to fracking from Pennsylvania, USA - Alex Branch Run_MetaG_ABR_2013 | ecosystem: Environmental > Aquatic > Freshwater > Creek >...
CTGCCGTACGTGTTCACCGACGAGGAGCAGGAGTACGAGGCCGTCCGCGGGGGCTGCGCCCTTTTCGACGCCACTCCCGCGAACAAGTACCGGATCAGCGGGACCGACGCCGGAGCGCTCCTTGACTACCTGACCACGCGAGCCATGTCTGCGCTGCCGGTGATGCGGGCGACGTACGCCATCTGGTGCAACCCGGACGGCATGCTCAACGACGATGCCATGCTGTTCAAACGGGCCGACGACGACTACCTGCTGATGGCCGCTGAAGTGGACCACCTCGACTACCTCATCGAGCTGTCCGGCCGGTTCACCGACGCCCACGTCGTCGACGAGTCCGACCTGTGGGCTGGGCTCGCGGTCCAAGGCGCACGGTCCTGCGCCGCCCTTGTCGCCGCCGGCCTCGACAACCTCGCGACTCTGCCCCCATACGGCATCAGGTACTTCGAGCTTGCTGGCGAGCCGGTGATGGTGGCCAGGGTGGGATTCACCGGCGACCTCGGATACGAGATCTGGTTCGACCGCGGACTGGTGCCGGCCGTCACTGAGGCGTTGGAGCGGGCAGAGAAGGCACTGGGAATCCCGATCGCCGGGTACGGCCTGACGACCATCCAGCTGTGTCGGATGGAAAGCGGAATGATCGTCCCGGGCTGGGACACGGCCCAGACTTTCGACGACCCAGCCGCCGAGCGCAGCCCCTTCGACCTGGGACTCGGGTGGAACGTGGACCTCGACCGAGAAGGCGACTTCGTGGGCAAGCAGGCCTTGAAGACCGAACGCGAGCACGGCTCCCGGTTCACGCTGAAGGGCTTCGAGATCGACTCCGACTGCGAGCTCCTGGACGGTGCGGAGCTCTTTGCCGTCGTTGCCGGCGAACAGGTGCAGGTGGGGACTCTGCCGTCGGTGTCGTGGTCGCATCCGCGGGCCGGCTGGATCGGGCTGGCGTCCCTTCGCAGCCACCACAGCGACGTCAGCGACGGATTCGTCGTAGTTGACGGTGAGCACGTGTCCTGCCGCATCGTCGGTCTGCCGTTTGTGCAGATCCCAGCCCGCCGCCAGGTTCCGGCTCCGCTCTAGCTCGAGCCGGACGCGCAGCCATCCGGCCCGGTCACACCAAGGAAGCCGCCCACGCTTGGTGAAGGTTTCCGTAGCCCCCTTGCTGGACGGACAGCTCGGCCGGGGTCCCGTCCTCGATGACACGGCCGGACTCAAGGACCAGGACCCGGTCGGCGATCTCCACAGTGGACAGCCGGTGGGCGATGATGATCGCCGTTCGATCGGCCAGGATCGTCCTGAGTGCGCGCTGGACCAGTCGCTCGCTGGGAATGTCCAATGAAGAAGTGGCCTCGTCGAGGATCAGGACCGCGGGGTCGGCGAGGAACGCGCGCGCGAAAGCGATCAGCTGGCGCTGCCCAGCCGAAAGGCGGCTGCCGCGCTTGCCCACGGGGGTGTCATACGCCTCTGGGAGTGTCTCGATGAAGGAGTGGGCCCCGATCGCGCTGGCCGCGTCCTGGATCTCGCGGTCGCTGGCCGACGGCCGACCGAAACGGATGTTCTCCGCGACTGTGTCGTCGAACAGGAAGTTCTCCTGCGTGACCATCACCACGGCCCGCCGCAGGTCGGCCTCGCTGAGGCTGCGCAGATCGGTCCCATCCAGCCGGACCGCCCCCTGGACAGGGTCGTAGAACCGTGCCACCAATCGGGCCATCGTCGTCTTCCCAGCCCCGGTGGCACCCACCAGGGCGACGGTCTGACCGGCAGGTATGTGCACGTCGAGTTCCGGCAGCACGACCGCGTCTCGGTACGCGAAGCGGACCTGATCGATGTCGATGCGTCCTTGGGCCACGGGAAGCGGGACCGGGTCCGTTGGCTCGGCGACGGTGGGTTCCTCCTCGAGTACCCCGGACAGCTTCTCCAGGGCGGCGGTCGCCGACTGCAGCGAGTTGTAGAACATGGACAGGTCCTGCATGGGCTCGAAGAACCGTCGCAGGTAGAGCAGGAAGGCTGCCAGCACACCGACCTGGGTGTGTCCGGCCATCACCCGGTATCCGCCGTACACAAGAACGACCGCGATCGTGACGTTCCCGATGAGCTTGATCCCGGGGGCGAAGATCGCCACCAGCTTGAACGCCCGCTCGTTGGCCAGACGGTAGTCGTTGTTGAGGTCGGCGAAGATCTCCTCGTTGCGGGGCTCGCGGCGAAACGCCTGCACGGCGCGGATTCCGCCCAGCGACTCCACGAAGTGGACGATGACCAGGGCCACGGTCTCCCGGGTTCGGCGGTAGGCGACAGCGGAGTTGCGGCGGAACCACCGCGACAGCCACACCAGCAGCGGGAACGACAGCAAAGTCAGCAGGCCCATGGGCTTGTCCAGAAGCACCAGGATCACCCCCACCGACACCACGGACAGCCCGGCCAGCACCAGGTCGTCGATGCCGCCGTCGAGCAGCTCGCCGATCGCGTCGACGTCGCTGGTCAGGCGCGAGATCACCCGTCCTGAGGTGTAGCGCTCGTGGAAGGCGGGGGACAGTCGCTGGAAGTGGTCATAGACGCGGGTACGCAGGTCGAACAGGACCGCTTGACCGACCCGCCCGCTTGCCACCAGGAAGGCCCGCTTGGAGAAGTACTCGGCTAGGGCCGCCAGGACGAACGCCACGGTGACGACCGCCAGGACAGTCGGTGGCTGGCCGGCCTTAAGCGGTGGGATCCCTCGGTCGATCCCGACCGCGACCAAGTAGGGGCCGGCCATCGCGGCTGCATTCTGGACCAGGAGCAGCACCACCGCGATCCGGACTGCGCGTCTGTGAGGGCGCAGGAGACTTCCCAGCAGTCGCCGGCTGCGCCGTCGCAGGCGGATGGTGACCTCCGCGGACAGGTCGCCGGAGCCCTCGGCCGCCACCCCCCGCCAAGCGGCCGCGGGCGGGGCAGCGGGATCTTGTGGGACCACCCCGGACTGCTCCGGGCGCTCGTCGGCTCCGGTCACGGCGCCGCCACGCCTTCAGCGATCTGGGACAGAACGGCTCGGTACGACGGCTGCGTGTCCATCAGGTCCGAATGCGTGCCGACGGCACGAATCGTGCCACCTTCGAGGAAGGCGACCCGGTCGGCCAGGGCGACCGTGGACGGCCTGTGCACCACCAGCAAGGCCGTCGTTCCGACCAGAACCCGACGAAGTGCCGACTCCACCAGGGCCTCGGTGTGCACATCCAGCGCCGACAGCGGGTCGTCGAGCACCAGCACTGACGGGTGGCTGATCACTGCCCGGGCCAGCGCCAGTCGCTGACGCTGCCCACCCGACAGGCTCAGACCCTGTTCGCCTATCCGGGTGTCCAGCCCCCACGGCAGGTCATAGGCGAATCCCGCCTGCGCGATGTCCAGCGCTTGGGCGACTTCTGCGTCCGAGGCATGAGGGTGGCCGAGGGTGAGGTTCTCGCGGACGCTGGCCGAGAACAGCGTGGCTTCCTCGAAGGCGGTGGACACCACCCTGCGCAGGCTGCTCAGTCGTAGGTCACGGATGTCCACGCCGTCGAGGGTGATCCTGCCCTCGTCCACGTCATACAGTCTGGGAACCAGCGCGGTAAGGGTGGTCTTGCCGCTGCCGGTGACGCCGACCAGAGCGAGCGTCTGGCCCGGCTCAAGTTCCAGGTCGACGCCGCGAAGCACCGGCTCGGAAGATCCAGCGTAGGTGAACCAGACACCTTCGAAGCGAATCCGACCGGTCACCGCGCCGTCGACGCCCCGCTGCCCGGCTCTCAGCTCACGGGCATCGGGGCGGTCCTTGATGGTGGGGATGGTGTCGAAGACCTCGTACACCCGATCCGCCGCTGTCATCGCTTCCTGGCCATTGGCAACTATCCAGCCCAGGGAATCAACCGGCCACACCAGCATCAACATCAGCGAGACGAAAGCGACAAGGTCACCCAGCGACATCGAGCCCCTGACCACGGCCGGGGCACCGAACAGCAGGACCGCGCCCAAGGTCAGGCTTGGGATGAGGTCCAGCAGTGACCAGAAGCGGGCGACGAGTACCGCCTTGCCGACAGCCGAGTCGTGCAGCTCGCGGGCCGAGCCCCGGAAGGTCTCTCCGACATGCTCACGGCGTCCGAACGAGCGGATCATGCGAACACCGACCGCGGACTCCTCGATGAAGGTAGCGAGGTCGCCCTGCTGGTCCTGCACCCGCCGCGAGGTCTCCAGGTAGGCCTTGGCTAGACCACGCGACAGCAGGAACAGCGGCACGAAGGAAACAGCCACCATGATCCCGAGTGGGGCATACAGCTGGATCAGCAGCGCGACGACTATGACGAACGTGGCGATGTTCACGACCAGATAGACCAAACCGAAGGACAGGAATCTTCTGATCGTGGACAGGTCGCTGGTGGCCCGGGACAGCAGCTGTCCGGTCTGCCAGCGGTCGTGGAACGCAACCGGCAGCCGCTGCAAGTGCGCATAGAGGTCGGCGCGAACCGCCGTCTCAATCCCGAGGGCGCAGTACGCCTGCACCCAGCGTCGGATGAAAACCAGACCCGCTTCGATGATCCCCAGGGCTAACGCCAGCAGGCCGAGCGGCACAAGCCCACCCCGGTCCCCCTGCCGAATCGGGCCGTCAACGACCTGCCGGGTGACCAGAGGGATGACGATGCTTGCTCCAACCGCCACGCCCGCGGCGACGGTCATGGAGATCATCTGCCCGGCGTAGGGGCGAACGTAGCTGCGCAGCCGCCACAGCGAGTACATGCTGCTGCGTTCGACTACGGCCTGAGTGGACATCGTCGTTCACGGTACGACACCTGGGCGACAGCGACATCTGGGTTAGCGTCCACGGGTGACCCCTCTCCACAGCCGGCCCGCGCCGGGCGGCGGGCGCTGGCTGCAGGTAGATCCTGAGCGTCTGGCGCGCTGGCTCGCCGGCTTCGAGGCCCGCCATGGCCAGCTCGGAGTGGAGACCGGGCCGACCGCCGTGACCTGTGTCGCAGCCGATGGTTCGCTGGCCGAGCTGCGGGTACCTTTCCCGGTCCTCGCGACCGATCCTGGCGACAGGTTCGGTGGGATCGTCGCGCACGCCTGCACTGACAGGCGGGTCGGTGTGGTTCTGTTCCGGCTCGGGGGGCATGCCGCCGGAGTGTTCGAGGGCAGCCGGATGGTGGCCTCTAAGGTCGGGTCACGTCAGGTGCACGGCCGCAGCGCCGCCGGCGGGTGGTCCCAGCAGCGCTTTGCCCGGCGACGGGCCGGCCAGGTGGTCGTCGCCACCGCCGCGGCAGCCGACACCGCCGCCGCGGTGCTGCTGCCCTGGGTTGATCAATTGGACGCGGTGGTTCTCGGAGGTGACCGCGGCGCAGTAGCCGCGCTCCTCGACGACCCTCGACTTCGAGGACTTCGACCGCTCCTGGCCGAGCCGCTGCTCGACGTCCCCGACCCACGTCAGCGCATCCTGGAACAGGCCCCACGGATGTTCCGCGCCGTCCGGATACGGCTCGTGGAGACCCCAGCGCCACCGCAGCCGCCGCCCATCTGAAGACTCCCCCCGCGACGGCAAGCCCGCGGGGGGAGTGGGCACATGCCGGCGTGGCTGCAGGTGTCAAGGGCGCCTTCGCGAGGCGAACTCCTCAATCGGCTCGCGAATCCGCTCGTACACGTTGTCCGCGCCGAAGACAGTCAGCAGCCCTAGTCGGTCAAGTAGCTCGCGTGTCTCTTCGTCGACCCCAGCCAGTACCAGGCGGATCCCGCGTGAGCTCACCTCACGGTGCAACTGGATGAGCGTCTCAGCGGCTGTGTAGTCGATGTCACCGACTGCCCGGAGGTCCAGAACCAGCCAGTCGAGCGGGGGGGACGCGCCCGTGATCAGGCCCAGGACGGTGCGGTAGAACGAGTGCACGTTGGCGTAGAACAGGCGAGCACCGAACCGGAAGACGACGAGCCCGGGCGCGGTCACCACGCCGGGCAGCGGGGCGGCCTCATGAAGCGCTTCGGAGCTGCCCGGGGGCGAGGCCGGTACCAGCACAGCGGTGTAGGGCCGGTACACCCGGCCGATCAGCACCGCGAGGGACAGCAGGACAGCGGCTGCCATTCCCACTTCGACGCCGAACGCGAGTACGCACACGCCGGTGAGGACGGCGACGGCGAACTCGTCGCGCCTGACCGCCGCGACGCGCCGCAGCTTTCCCAGATCGACAAGGTCGACACCGATGACGAAAACCACGGCAGCTAGAACTGCTGACGGAAGCAAGGCGATCAGACCGGTCGCTGAGACCAGCACGATGAGCGTGACGCCCGCCGAGGCGAGCTGGGCGACCTGTGAGTGACTGCCCGCCTCCACCACCACCCGGGTCTTGGTCGGACTGCCCGACACCGGGAACGATCCGCCGAGCCCTGAGATGATGTTGGCCAGACCGAGCCCACGTAGGTCGGCACTGTCGTCGACGTCAACCCCGTCGACTGCGGCCTGAGAGCGTGACGTGGCTGCGCTCTGGGTCAACGCGATGACGGCGATTGCCGCGATGGGTACCCACAGTCGCTCGAGCTCGGTCCAGGGTGCGTCGGGCAGTCCTGCCTTGGGGAGCCCGCCGTTCAGCTGACCCACCACGGCGACGCCGTGGCTGGACAGGTGGAAGACCCCGGACACTGCGATCCCGGCGACGACGGCCAGCAAGGCGCCGGGGATGCGGCGGGACCATAAGCGCGCCCCCAGCAGCAGCGCGAGTGATGCGGCGGATGTGAGTGCTGCCGGCACGGACACGTGGGGCAGCCCGTGGGCGATGTCGTAAACCTTGTGCCACGTCACTCCGCTGCTCGGCAGTCCCAACATGTCGCCAAGCTGGGACACGGCGACCGAGATTCCGATTCCGGCGAACAGTCCGAGCAGGGCGCTTCGGGACAGAAAGTTGGCTATGGCGCCGAGGCGCGCGATGCCGATGAGGAACACGAGCAGGCCGGCCAGCAGGGCCACCGCGGAGGCTAAGGCCACCCACTTGGCCGATCCGGGCACGACGCCGGCGACGCCGAGGCCGGACAGGCCCGCGAACAGGATGGCTGCGGTGGCTGAGTCGGCGCCGACGACGAGCTTGCGGGACGAGCCGAGGAGCGCGAAACCGACCACGGGCAGTAGCCCGGTGTACAGGCCCGTGATTGCGGGCATCCCGGCGATCTTGGCGTAGCCCATCGACTCCGAGATGGCGATGGCGGCCAGAGTGAGGCCTGCCAGGGCGTCCGGCAGCAACCAGTCTCGGCGGTAGCCGACCAGGCTCGGGGCGAGACCCAGTCTGGGGACGGCGTTCGGCACCGGGCGTCTACTCGTCGTCTGGGTCGTCGAGTCGTGCCAGCCAGGTCGCCAGCCGCTCAACCGGGACCTCGAACTCAGGGTTGAGATCGACGAACTCGCGCATCCGGTCGGCCACCCAGGCCAGGGCGACCTCCTCGTCGCCGCGCCTTTGGGTTAGTTCTTCGATGCCCCGGTCGGTGAAGTACACCGGTTACCCGAAGGCCTGCTCGACGATGGTGCGCTGCTCGTGGTCATGACGCTGGTGCGAGCCGACCGCCGGCGAGGACGACGCTTCCCGCGATACCCGCACCAGGGGGCGTCCGAGCCGCTCAGGCAGGTTCAGCGCCATGAATGGCCACGCCCCTTGGTTGGCGGGTTCCTCCTGGACCCAGCGGACCTCTTCGAGCCCGGGGTAGCCGTTGACGGCGGCCGGCAGGGTCTTGACCGGCAGCGGGTACAGCCGCTCGACCCGCACGATCGCCGTGTTGGTGACCTGGCGTGCCGTCCGCTCGGCGGCCAGGTCGTAGTAGACCTTCCCGCTGCACAACAGCACCCTTCGAACCAGGGCCGGGTCGACCGTCTCGTCGGGGATGACCGGGCGGAAGTGGCCGTGAGTGAACTCCGAAGTAGCCGACGCCGCGACCTTCGAGCGCAGCAGGGACTTCGGCGTGAAAATCACTAGCGGCCGCTGCAGCTCGGAGTGCACCTGCCAGCGCAGCAGATGGAAGTACGAGGCAGGTGTCGACGGCATTGCGACGGTCATGTTGTCCTGTGCGCACAGCTGCAGGAAGCGCTCGATCCGTGCCGAGGAGTGGTCGGGCCCCTGCCCCTCGTATCCGTGAGGGAGCAGCAGGACCAGTGAAGAGCGCTGACCCCACTTCTGCTCGCCGGACGCCAAGAACTCGTCGACGATCGTCTGGGCCCCGTTGACGAAGTCCCCGAACTGCGCCTCCCACAACACCAGGGCATCGGGCCGGGCCACCGAATATCCGTACTCGAAGCCCATCGCCGCGAACTCAGACAGAGGGGAGTCGTAGACGTACAGCTTGCCGCCGCCTTCGGCGTACAGCTGCTTGAGGGGCTTGTACTGCCAGCCGGTGATGCGGTCCACGATCACGATGTGGCGGTGACCGAAGGTCCCACGACGAGTGTCCTGGCCCGCCATCCGCACCGGGACGCCCTCGGCGAGCAAGGACCCGATCGCCAGGGCTTCGCCCATCCCGTAGTCGATGGCGTCGCTGGCGACCATGTCGGCCCGTCGCTGAAGCTGGGGGGCCAGCCGCGGGTGCAGGGTGAACCCCTCGGGCATGTGGAGCTGACAGTCCACGACGCGGGCGACAACGTCGTCGGTTATCGCGGTGACGACGTCAGAGCTGGCCTGCCGCAGCGGCGCCAGCACGACGTTCCCCTCGCGCACGACTTCGTCCGCCTGCCCCTGCCCCACGGCGCCGGTGTCGAACGGTGCCTCGCTGTCACGGGTCTCCTGGAAGACCTTCTCGAGCTGGCCCTGGTAGTCGCGTAGGGCCTGCTCCGCCTCCTCGACAGTGATGTCTCCGCGGCCGATGAGTGCCTCGGTGTACTGCTTGCGGACCGATCGCTTGGCGTCGATCAGCTTGTACATCAACGGCTGGGTCAAGGAGGGGTCATCGGCCTCGTTGTGGCCGCGGCGGCGGTAGCAGACCATGTCGATCACGACGTCCTTCTTGAACGCCTGACGGAACTCGAAAGCCAGGTGGGCGACCCGCACGCACGCTTCCGGGTCGTCACCGTTCACATGGAAGATCGGCGCCTGGATGGTGCGCGCTACGTCGGTGGAGTAGGTGGAGGACCGACTGTAGATCGGCGAGGTGGTGAAGCCGACCTGATTGTTGACCACGATGTGAACGGTGCCGCCAGTGCGGTAACCCTGGAGCTGGCTCAGCTCCAGGGTCTCTGCGACGACTCCCTGGCCGGCGAAGGCGGCGTCTCCGTGCATGAGGACGGGAAGTATTGGGAACTCCTCGCCTCGGTCCAGGCAGTCCTGCTTGGCGCGGACAAACCCCTCAAGCACCGGGTCGACGGCCTCCAGGTGGCTCGGGTTGGAGACCAGCGACACCTTGGTGGCCGAGCCGTCGTCTGAAGTGAAGACGCCTTCAGCCCCCAAGTGGTACTTGACGTCGCCTGACCCGTGGGCGCTCTTCGGGTCGAGGTTCCCCTCGAACTCGCGGAAGATCTGCGCGTAGCTCTTGCCGACGATGTTGGCCAGCACATTGAGGCGTCCCCGGTGCGGCATTCCGATGCAGACCTCGGTGATCCCGGCCCGGGCTGCTGAGCCGAGAACGCCGTCGACGAGGGCGACGACCGCCTCGGCGCCTTCGAGGGAGAACCGCTTCTGCCCGACGTACTTGGTCTGCAGGAACGTCTCGAATGCCTCGGCCGCGTTCAGTCGACGCAAAATCCGCAGCTGCTCCACGCTGTCGGTCCGGTCGTGCTTCCGCTCGACCCTGGCCTGGATCCATTCGCGCTGCTCTGGATCCTGGATGTGCATGTACTCGATGCCGACGGTGCGGCAGTAGGAGTCGCGCAACACCCCGAGGATCTCGCGCAGGTAGGCGAAAGGCTTGCCGCCGAAACCCCCGGTGGGGAACTCCCGGTCCAAGTCCCACAGCGTCAGGCCGTGCCGCGTGACGTCGAGGTCGGGGTGCTTGCGCTGTTCGTACTCCAGAGGGTTGGTGTCCGCCATGAGGTGTCCGCGGACGCGGTACGCGTGGATCAGCTCCTGCACGCGCGCGACCTTGTTGATGTCGTCCTCATGGGACGCGGGGATGTCGTGGGCCCAGCGGATCGGCTCATAGGGGATCCGCAGCGACGCAAAAATTTCGTCGTAGAACTCGTCGCCGAGGAGCAGTTCGTGGATCAGCCCGAGGAACTGCCCAGACTGCGCGCCTTGGATGATGCGGTGGTCATAGGTCGAGGTCAAGGTCATGGTCTTGCTGATCGCCAGGCGCGCCAAAGTCTCCGGGGAGGCGCCCTGGTACTCGGCCGGGTAGTCCATGGCCCCTACGCCCACGATGCAACCCTGACCGGACATCAGCCTGGGTACCGAATGGACCGTGCCAATGGTGCCCGGGTTGGTGAGGCTGATGGTCGTGCCCAAGAAGTCCTCGACTGTCAGCTTGTTGTGGCGGGCCCGGCGGATGACGTCCTCGTACGCCGACCAGAACTGGCTGAAGTCCATCCGGTCGGCGCCCTTGATCGCCGGAACCAGCAGCTGGCGGGTGCCATCAGGCTTCACCATGTCGATCGCGAGACCGAAGTTGATGCGGCCGGGTCGATGCACCGACGGCTT